>Ga0210399_10004062_pt1 | contig 11370 bp, 8 predicted proteins | sample IncBWC14MmetaG_FD_150865 | JGI IMG/M metagenome (GOLD analysis project Ga0210399, IMG submission 150865) | Forest soil microbial communities from Barre Woods Harvard Forest LTER site, Petersham, Massachusetts, United States - Inc-BW-C-14-M | ecosystem: Environmental > Terrestrial > Soil >...
TGGACGCCTCCGGCTGTCCTGCGCCTTCAATTGCCGATCTTTATGCGTTCGCTTAGTCCGGGATTTGACTGCCAGGCCCCTTCCTCAGTCCGGGCTTTAGCTGCCAGAAAAGCGCCCCATCGGCCGGAGTCCGGCCTTTTAGTGCTGAGCGACACCGCGCGAAGAGCGTACTGGTTCTTCGTCCAACCGGAGTAGGTCACCGCGAACGTCGCCTCACTTGGCGCGCCTCAGTCTGAACTGACCAATCAAGTGAGGCCGCGCCGCAAGAAGCCGCTCAAGATGGCTATCTGGCCACATGCTGATATGCAGTGCCCGGTCCGCTTGATTGTGCTGTTCCACCCACGCTATCGCATCTGCGGTAAACCGGCCGGTGGTCGCGATAACCAAGCCATCAACACGGGGCGGCTGCCATAGCTCCATCTGACTGCGAACGTCACTTAGATCTCCAACGCCCACACTCTTCGAGAGCCAGTGCTTGCATTGGACTATGATCCGATGGCGTCTCACACCTGTCAGCGCGTCGGTGTCCACTTTTGTAACCGAGATGTCCCGACCCCGATCAGGAGCGTGCGTCTGCTGCAGCCACTGAGGATTCTCGTACCCTGGGGCTTCAGCGATCATGAGAAACATCAGACGCTCAAAGTCCTCATCCGAGAGAACGGACCAATCCAGCTTCGTAGTGACGGGACCTTCCGGACGAGCCGCGACCAGCTCGCCCAAGTCGTGCACCTCGACGGGAACAGGATCGTGTTGGCCGTAGAGAACCGACCGCAGGGTCTCCTTTATGGCTGGCCAATCTTGCTTTTGAATGTCCACTAGATCGGTGATCATTCCGAAGTGGAGGTGTCGCTGGAGATCGCCCCAACGCTGAGGCCGCGCAGCACCACCGAGCAGGGTGTCTACTTCAGCCACGGCTTCCCTAAGGCGTGACCACGACGGGTCGGCGACAACTTCGGTCGCCTCTCTGCCTTCTACACTACGGTCGAGAATCCTTAGCAGCTCATCCACGTCGTCGATCAGCTTGAGCATGCGACCCCGTACCAACTCGCGACGCTTCGCCTGGAGCTTAAAGCGGTATTCTCGCAGATGCCGTCCCTGCTTCTCGACTGTGTTCTCGACGGACATTTGGGCTTCAAACTCCCCGAGTTCGAGCGCATCCAAGCGCATCTGACCGACTGCGTCGTAGTCGAGCAACCGGTCCTCGACACGAAACCCGTCGATTGCGGGAAGCGACGGTAGAATGCGCCGAAACGCGAGACATAACTCGTCGTATTCCGGCGGGCTTCCAAACGCAGGGCCGCTAGGCAAATGACTCTGTATCTGGTCCCACAGCTTATCGAGCTTCTCAAGGTTAGCTTCAGTTGCCTCGATTTGCCGCAGGGCTGCATCTAATGTTGTGGTCATGTCGTCTCTGCCGGCCTAACACGCGCTTAAGCTACGAGCGCCGCTCGACGGCCATCCTGCGTCAGCTTATGAAGCGTGGTTCGACCTGGTACGCGATTCAGCCCCATCATCTAAGAGCGAAGTTAAGAACGACTGCTGGTGTCATTATAATAACGGTCCTTCCCCACTTCTGGCGTACGAAGACGGTGGCCACCGCCCGCAACTCTGTGGAGCGGCCGGTGTCGAGCTGCACTTGACCTCCGAACCAAGCGCCCCTGCATTTTCAACGACTTTCCGGACGTTACGTGCATGAGGGCTTGTAGTTAACGCCCGGACTTTTGCACCTTAACCCCGGACGCTTCGCGCGCGAACTTTCATCCGGGGTTTTAGTGCAAGAATCAACCGCACGGTCGGCAAATACATGACTTCCCGACGGTGATCTGTTCTGGGTTTACGTACAGTGCCGCTCTCCCAGTCCGCACCTTAAGTACAAGAAGAGAGGTTCAACCGTCTCAGTCCGGCGTTTTCGTGCAGCTCGACACCTGTCGCACAGCCTTTAGGGGCCACGCGACACCTGTCCTGCCGCGCTAGCCCCTAGTCTAGGCACCCCATGGCCGCCCGGCCTAGGCGGTCGCCGCACAGGTCCGTGCTCGTCCGCTGCACGTGGTTGTGGTGTGGCTTCTCGGCTGCGGACGAGTGAAGCACTGCGAACGCTATGAACGCCAGCACGCCGAGGAAGAAGCAACACACTTTGAACCAGCAAGAGCCGCCAACTGCCTCTTCCCAGCTCTCGTGAGTCCTTGCGCAACGCCTTTGCCGCGCCAAGACTCTTTCTGCGAGCCTTCACGGTTTGCATCGTCTTGGCGAAGTCCAGGAGACGATTCCAGGCCAGAGCGAGCCCGCAGGTCACGGAGAACCCACAGAGACAAACGGCTCCGAGGAACAGCCAGCGCCCCATACCGCTGGATGGGACCTTCCCGTTAAGAAGTGCGTTAGCGGAGAGCCCCAGCCCCGCACTAGCAAGGCCCAGGATTACGTTACTAACGAAAGAAAATTGGTCGAGGGTTCGCCCCTGCCATCGGCGAAACGCGTCACGGTCCCGCTCATTCATACTTCACTGTACAACGTCCGCTCTCGCACAGCCCTTGAATCCCGGACTGTCTCTCTCGTTGTCAACGCCTTTCCGGGATTTGACTGCTATCGGCACAGCAGTTAAATCCCGGACCAAGTGTTGCTCTAACTTCGTCCGGGATTCAAATGGCAGACTGACACCTCCGGCTGGCCTGCAGGCTCAATTACTGATCGCCATGCGTTCGCTCAGTCCGGGCTTTAGGTGCTACGGCCCTATTTCAGTCCGGGATTTAGCTGCCAGAAAACTGCCCTACGCACCGGAGTCCGGGTTTTGGGTGCCGCGCGACACCGGCCCGGCGAAGCACCGAGCGCGGGCAACGTCGGCAGCGAGTAGCACACAGGGCCACGACGCTCCACAGAGCGTGGATGTCGCCGTGGGGCATGCGGGGTTCCAGAACTCGCACGCCGCCCGTTCAGGCGCGCCGGCCCCGGGGAATGCTCGCCCCGGGTCCGTGGGCGGATGGCTGCACCGCTCGCCGGCGCGCGGCGCGGGTCTTCAAACTGCTCTTGCAATCGGGGCAGAGCCAGAACCGCGCGACTCCGACTCGGAGGATCAGGACGTGGCCTTTCGATCGCGGTGCGCTAGGACTGCTGCTTCTGATCCCTCGGGATTCAGCAGACTCATTATCTTGACGACTTCGTCCACTGGCAGCTTTCCCCCGTTCTTGTCGACTCTCTCTATTGCCTCCGCGACTTCGTCTGGCACGCCTGCGAGGCCATGCACTGGGCCTGTCGCAGGCAGACCCAGGTCCCTTCTGACCTTCGCCATTGCTTCTGACAGATCGATCATGTCATGCGCGTGTTCGCTGTAGACTTCGTCCAGGCGGCTCAGAGCTTTCTTCGACTGCTCGTCGGCCATCCGAACATCTCCCTGAAGCCACACCCTGGGCATCAAGGCTGCCTTCCGCTCCTCACGTGTCCTGAAGAGATCGAAAGCCCTCTCCCGGAGGTAGGCAAACCAACTTCCGCGCCAGGCCCCAGCGAGTGTCACCAACTGCTTCTCCTGTTCCCGGGTGGGGCCTCCCTCGAAGGAGGCTGGGAGCAACACCCTGGCCGAGCGCATTTGGTCCCGCTCGCGCTTGGTGCGCAACAGGTCGAAGGCCTGCTCCTTTTCCCAAGTCACGTCCGCCTCCCGGCTCGCGAAACGAGCCATCCTCAGATCCAGTCTAGCGCGGTGCGAGGGGGGCGTCGAAGCTGACGAAGCCTGGTTAATTTAAGTAAGTCCACACGACCCTCTCGGGCCGCGTCGAGGACCTTGCCCACAAGGCGCGCCTGCTTTTGTGATTCTTGGGGCAGACGAATCGTGTGAGCTCTCTCGTTTCATGATCGCGCTCTCCTGCCGCCCTGGAACCCCGATGGAACCCTGTTAAGTGTCGTCCTTGTAAGTGGCGCGCCCGAAAGGATTTGAACCTTTTGCCTCTTGGTTCGAAGCCAAGGGTTCTTGCTGACAGGGCTGCAGCCCGGGAGGACTCCCCCCGGGCAACGGTCAGCTGATGATAACCCATAGATTTCCGCGAGCCGAGCGGCCAAGAGCGTGGACAAGGCGATGGAGTAGGCCCGCGAGCGCTTGGGGAAATCCCGGTTGGAGTAAGCCGCGGATATTCGGTGCTATGGGCTTTTCAGCGAAGGGAGTGCGCACCGCGACGGCCCGCGCCGGCCGTCGGTGATCGGGCGGCGCTTCTCGCAGCCGAGATCACGTCCTTCTCATTCCCTTATCTCTTCCGCGGACGGCACGAACCTGGCTCCCCTCCCGGCCTTGGGCCACACGATGGCCGTTGTTCCGGCCGGGAGGTTTGCGGGAACGTCGGTTGACTGCGCTCGGCGGTTCATACGCTTGGTGGAGCACGCGGGTGCGTGACTAGCTGGGACGGTAAAGGGACACGAACGAGGGTTCCCTCTTGGCAACGGGGACAGCGGGTGACGTCGACGCCCAAAAGTAGACGGAGCCATTCCTGCCAGGACAGGCCGAGAGGAGAGGTGAAGGGGGCGCTAGGGGTCTGGGAGTTGGTTTCGAGGAGCTCGCGGGCGCGGCCGATCTGTTGCTTGACGTGACTCGACGCGAGCAGGCCGTAGTGACGGACCTTGACGAAACCTTTGGGCAGTACATGGGTAAGGAAGCGACCGATGAAAGCAGATGGGCTGAGGGTCACGACCTTTCCCGCGCGGGTGAGGAAGTGGACGCCCTGATCATTCATGGCCTTGAGACGGCTGTTAGAGATCGCGACCCGGTGGGTGTAGAGGCCCAGGTAGCGATACACCTGCTTCGCGCCGCCGAAGGGCCGTTTCGAGTAGACGACCCACTCCTGGTCGTAGAGCCGCTGTGTGAGCCTGTCGAACTCTGACCTGGGCATCTCGAATTCGCCGCGCTCGTACTCATGCCGGAGCGCGGCTACGAACTTGCCGCGAAAGAACTGCGAGAGCACCTTGACGGGGAAGAGAAAGCGGCCGCTCTTGACGCCCACCCAGTGCTGTCCGTCCGCGGTTAGGCCCCCGCCCGTGACGATGCAGTGCAGGTGAGGATGGAAGCGGAGATCGCGGGTCCAGGTGTGGAGAACGGCCGTGAGGCCGATCGTCGCGCCCAGGCGCTGGGGGTCTCGGCCCAAGATCAGGAGGGCTTGGGCCGCGGTCTCGAAGAGGAGGCGGTAGAGGACCCTGCGATACCTGCGGGGGAACTCGCGCAGCTCGGCGGGGAGGGTGAAGACGACATGGAAATAGTGGGTGGGGAGGATCCACCGGCTGCGAGCAGCGATCCAACGCAGCTGTCTCAGGCCCTGGCACTTCGGGCAGTGGCGGTTACGGCAGGAGTTAAAGGACGGACTCTCGAAGCCGCAGCTCTTGCAGCGATCCAGATGACCTCCGAGAGCGGCGGTTCGGCAAGCCTCGATTGCCCGCATGGCCTGCAGCTGGACCGCTGTCAACAGGCGGGTCTGCCGGTAGGCCGCGCCATGAGCACGAAAGACGTCGGCGATTTCGAGTGGGAGATACCTCTCTCCCCCGGGAAGGCAGCCGTGCACGCTTGGCCAGCTGTGGGACTACTTCGGGCTCGGTTCGTCGGTCCCTAACTGATCGAGAGGGCTGGGCGTATCTCTCAGGGCTTCGCAGGCGACGTGCAGATAGCGGGCCGTGCTCTCGAGCCGGTTGTGGCCAAGAAGGAATTGGATTCGACGCAAGTCGGTGCCGGCTTCGAGCAGGTGGGTAGCGTAGCAGTGGCGTAACACGTGGGGTGAGACCCGCTTCGTCAGCCCAGCCTCTCGGGCAGCCTTGCACAGGGCCATCCGAACTGCGACCTGCGAGATCTGGAAGAGGAGAGACCCTTTCGGCTGCTCTCGCCGCCAGTACTCGCGCAGGGCCTTGAGGAGCTTTTCGCCGAGCTTGACGTTGCGGTCCTTGGCTCCCTTGCCGCCCCGCACATGGATCAGGCGACGGCTCGCATCGATATCGACCGTGCGCAGGAAACACACCTCGGAGATGCGCAGTCCGGTGTCGTAAACCAACATCGCGATCATGCGGTGCTTGATCGAGCGAATGGCGCCGAAGAGGCGTTGGACCTCGTCCTTGCTGAGTATGTCGGGAAGACGCTCGGGCACCTTGGGGTAGGCCACGTGCCCCATCGCCTCCGGTCGGCCGAGCGTGACTTTGTAGAGGAACCTCAGGGCGGCGATATGCATCCTCAGGACGTTGGCACTGACTTTGCGAATCCTGAGTAGGTGAACGAGATATTCCCGGATCTCCACGAAGCCCATCTTCGTGGGCGACTTGTGGAAGTGTGCAGCGAACTCCCGGGCACACCGCAAGTAGGCACGGTGTGTGTGCGGGCTGTAACCCTTCAGCCCGAGATCGTCCTCCATCCTTTCGCGCAGGACTCCCATGACACGCCTCCCTTCCTGCCGGAAACCATTTCCGGCATGGGGAGCATGCGGTCACTTCGAAGAGATGGCGATTCCTGTGAGACGGATGGGGCCCGGCGGCTTCCTAAAGAACCGGCAGTGGCTCAGTTGCGATCGGGGGCCCGCCCTAGCTGGATCACGAACCGCCTCTCAGCGCTTCGGTGGTCACCATGACCCGAGAGCAGCACCTGAAGCTGCTGTTCCGATTTCCACCCCGTGACGACGAGGTACAAGTGATCAAATCCTCGAAAGGGCGCAAGTTCACCCTTCCCGGCCTGAGCCTTAAGGAGGTCCATCACTCTGGTGGGCCGCTTCGGGTCGCGAGGGTCGTACAGGTACGTCTCGGTGTCTGTACTGCCCTCGCCATCGACCACGGCTAACTTGGCACAAGACGGCGACCAAAAGAAGTCCGCCCACCGCGGGAAGGCTCTCAAAAGGACCAGGACCTTGGACGATTCCCCGACGCGCTGGATGTACACCCGATGGTCGTCCTCGGCTACTGTCTTCTCCACGCAGGTGAGTAACCACTTCCCATCAGGACTAGCAGCCGTCCCTTCGCCCCCTGGGCAGGTGAATCGTGCGGGCAGCGTGGCGAGAAGTGCCATCACTGCGAGCATGCGGTCATGTTACCGCGCGGCCACCAGTGCCACGAAACCACTATCCAGGAGGCGGCCCGCACTGCCGCGTAGCGGCTTAGTCCAACCGGCAATATCGCGCGTCAGTGCTCACGTGGTGTGCGGAGGGCCCAGTTGGGGTTGAGTTCAAGGGTGCGCCTGAATTCCTGCTCCGCCCACCCAGTCCCAGTCGTAATATGGTTTTGACGTTTGCCTCAACGGTCGAGCACCTCCCGCACTTTTCGTGCAAGGACTTCCGCGGTAAAGGGCTTCTGTAGGAACGCCATGTCCGCAGCCAGCACGCCATGGAGGACGACGGCGTCGTCGGTGTAGCCGGACATGTAGAGCACTCTTGTCTCGGGGTGAGACGCGGCCAGATGCGTTGCCAGGTCGCTTCCGCTCATCCCCGGCATCACAACGTCCGTTATCAGGAGGGGGATGGGGGCGGGGTGCCTTTCCGCGATCTCGAGCGCGTGCCCGGCGTGACGCGCTTCGATGACCGTGTAGCCGGTGCCTTCCAGGATCTCCCGTACGATGTTCCGGAGCGACTCCTCGTCCTCTACTAGCAGGACCGTCTCCGAGCCTCGCTGGAGCCCGGCCTCATCAGCAGGAGTGGCCTCAACGACCGTCTCCGCGCCCTCGAGTCGCGGCAGGTAGACCTTGAACGTCGTGCCTTGCTCCCGCTCGCTGTATACGAAGATGTGGCCACCGCTCTGTTTCACGATGCCGTGGACGGTCGCCAGCCCCAGCCCTGTCCCCTTGCCCGCCTCCTTGGTCGTGAAGAAGGGTTCGAAGATGTGGCCGAGAACCTCCTGGTCCATGCCATGACCGGTGTCGCTGACGGCCAGCATCACGTGAGGACCGGGCTTAACCCCGGGACGGGATCGGGCATACGCCGCGTCGAGGTCGATGTTAGCGGTCTCGATCGTGAGCCGTCCGCCCCGGGGCATCGCATCCCGCGCGTTCACGGCCAGGTTCATGAGAACCTGCTCCATTTGCCCCGGGTCGGCCTTCACCCGCCTCAGGCCGGCTGCGAAGACCGTGACGAGCTGGATGTCCTCACCAATCAGGCGCCCCAGCATCTTCTCCATCTCGCCGACCACCGTGTTCAGGTCGAGGATCCGCGGCTGCAGGACCTGCTTGCGGCTGAAGGCGAGCAGCTGGCGGGTCAGCCCCGCGGCGCGCTCGGCTGCCTTCAGAATGTCGCCGACGTATCTCCTGACGTGCGGTTCGTCCGGGATCCGCTTTCTGAGCAACTCACCGTACCCGGTGATGACTCCCAGGAGGTTGTTGAAGTCGTGGGCGACTCCGCCCGCGAGCCGACCCACGGAATCCATCTTCTGCGATTGGAGGAGCTGAGTCTCCAGACGCTTTTTCTCCGTGACATCGCTCGCCAGCGTAAGCAATGCATGCCGTCCGAGGAATTCGATCGGACTTACCGCAGTCTCCACATCGATCAGGCTCGCGTCCTTCTTGCGGTGCTTCCACACCCGCGACGAGTGGAAGGCCCTTTGATCTCCCTCCCGCAGACGCTTAGCGACATGCTCGTCAAGGAGCTCGGCTTCCTCAATCGGGTGAATGTTCCGAATCGTCATGGCGAGGAACTCGGCGCGGGAATACCCGTAGTGGTGTATGGCGGCGTCATTCACGGCAAGGAAGGTCAGGCTCTCCTCGTCATAGACCCACATGGGCTGTGGGTTGCTGTCGAAGAGCAGTCGGTATTGTTCTTCGCTCTCTTGAAGTCTCAGCTCCGCCCGCTTCCGTGGGGTCACGTCCGACCATGATCCCACGACCTCAACTGGATTCCCGGCTGGGTCGCGTAGCAACCTTTGCTCGTCGCCAACCCAGCAGTAGGTACTGTCTTTGTTGAGGAAGCGGTACTCGCGGGCCAGGTAGCCCTCCGCCAGCAGCTTTGGCATCTGAGCTACGACACTCTCGCGATCTTCCGGGTGAACATGGCCGACCCACCAGTCTGTCCCGCCGATTTCCGCCGGCGTGTATCCGAGGAGCCGCACGATGTTCTCACTCGTCCAAGTTGGTACATGCTCCCGCCCTTCGACCTTCAGCGAGTACAAAACGGCCGGGCTCGACGAAACGACGTGGGCAAGCCGTTGCTGGGCCGCGTGCAGGGCTTTCTCGGCCTGCTGGCGTTGCCTGTCGCCCCTGTTCAGAGACTGAGCGGTCCAACTGACCAGCACGACGAACACGATGACGTTCGACATGGCGAAGAGCGCAATGCCGAACTCCGTCCCGTAGAGGCTCGCTCGTTGACCCTGCAGACGTACCCACCCGATCACGATTGGCATCGCCACAGCGGGGAGCAAAAGCCGCCGTACGAGGGTGCCACCCGGTTGAGCGCTAGTGACCAGGGCCATGAGGCCGCGCTCCGGCCGCGCGGCCAAGATGCCACAGCAAAGAACGACGAACCCGAGAGCCGTATGAACCGCGACCGAACCGTAGGGGCCCACGCTATATAGGGCTTTGACGTCGTAGGCGTAACCGATGACGGCGATTAGCGAGACGGATCCCACCGTCAGGGCCGGATAGTCAGCAGCGCCCGACGGAACATCGAGGAGCAGCAATGCCAGCCCGACCAGGAGGAAGTTGAAGGCAGTAGCGGGCGCCATGCGGCCAGGGGCAAAGGTCCGCACGGCCTGAAAAGAATCGCGGAAGAGGATTTGGTCGATGCCCAGGTCCCAGCCGAGCAGGCTTTCAGAGAGGCTGAGCAGCCCGATCACGGCAACGGCAAGGGCGAGTGCCCGGGCCGCAACGAGTCCCCTGGCCCCGTATCGTCCGGCCCGCTTTTCCCGAAGCAACCAGAGCGCCACGCCCGAGAGGAGGAAGGCGAGGGCGGTGTTGGCCTTCATCGTCGCAAGACCCGGAGCGACGCTCTTCAACGCAGTGACGTTCAGCGCCCAGCCGGCGAGCACGAGTGCTCCCATGAGCGCCGCCATGACGGCCGCGGCTCCTGAGAGGACTTGGAGCGAGACGGTGAGAGGGGCTTGAGCTCGGTCGCTCATGGGCCGGCTAGACTCCTTGCCTGGCTAACTCGCCCGGCCCGCTCGGCCGCTACGAGGTTCCTGACTGTCAGCAGGATGCCCGGCCTGCCCCGACCCTGGGAATGCACGGAAGAGCACTGGCGGCGCCGGTCCGAGACATAACGGCCGTCGCCGACTCGGAACGCTACGAGCGCGGCGCGAGGCTGGGGCTCGTAAAGGGCCGCTTCAGATAGCGGCGACGGAGTCGACCGCACTATTGGCGTCCTCGTTGACGGCCGTTGGCGGCGGAGGGAACGTCACTTTTGGCTCGTCGGAGTACGGGGCGGCTCAGAAAAGCCTGATACCGCACCGTCACCGGCACAGGATCCCGCCGAGGTCGCTTTACAAACTTTACACCTAGTGACGGTTTCTGTACAGAGGGGAAACGCAGACACAGCCTATCGCCCCGACTTGTGTAATCTGGACGGCTTTGAACCCTTCCTGCGAGGATGCCGACGACGGGCGTGGGGCTGAGCTTCTCCCCGATCACACTTCCCCACCGGCTGACCGCCCGGGAGATCCGGCCCTCGATGCCGGCCACCTGGAGCCACGCCCGAGGCGCCCCTCATCGGTACTGCGCGCTTGATGGCATTCCCAACTATTTGGGGTGGGGCGGAGCGCGCCCCGACCGGTGCCTGGAATAGACCGGCCTACGTGGCCAGCTCCCGCAAGGGGACCCCGTGGATAGACAAGGAATAAGATGACTAGCGACGTGTGGAGGCTCAAGAAATTCCGACGCCCCGCTGCCATTCTGATTCTGGCCGTTGGCGCTTTGGCCACCTACCTGCTGCGCGGCGGACTTCGTCGATTCGAGGTTACGCCGTTTCCGGTTCCTCCCGCCGCATACACAAACTGGAACGATGTGCTTGCTCATCCGCGTGACATTTCCTTGACTACCTTTCAGACCGGCGTTGTCCACATGGACGCTTGTCTGAACCTCGACCCTGCAAGCCCCAAGCAAGCCGACTGTGATCATGTGCCGCGCGATCTCGCCGTGCTGGTGCACTGGGTACACCATCCCCACTTCGGAGACTTCCTGATCGACACGGGCTTTGACGACTCCTTCGCGAAACATCCGCCGTACGGCAATTACACCGAGGCGATGAGGTTGTTCAATTGGGTCAACGGCGTGACCAACCGGCAGGAGCCGGGTGCAGATCTGTCCGCACAGCTCGCGCGCCTGCACGTTCACCGAAGGCGGTGTTTTTCACGCATTTCCATCCCGATCACACCGGGGGCGTTCCCGCACTCGGGCCCCAGACCGAGTTCATTTTCGGCAAGGCTGAGGCAGGCTTTTTAGCGCGAGCCGCCGTCGCG
>Ga0210399_10004064_pt1 | contig 11368 bp, 7 predicted proteins | sample IncBWC14MmetaG_FD_150865 | JGI IMG/M metagenome (GOLD analysis project Ga0210399, IMG submission 150865) | Forest soil microbial communities from Barre Woods Harvard Forest LTER site, Petersham, Massachusetts, United States - Inc-BW-C-14-M | ecosystem: Environmental > Terrestrial > Soil >...
CTTACGGGATCCAAATCAACAGCAAAGGCGTGCCGGTTTTCTGCGAGTTGGGCACGAACAAGATGGCGTCGATTGATCCGCAGAGTTTGACGATTAAGGAGTACGCGCTGCCGGAGGGCGTTCGGCCGCGGCGGCTGGCGATTGCGGCGGATGACACGGCGTACTTCACGGATTTCAAGAGCGGGCATCTGGGGACGCTGAACACTTCGACGGGCAACGTGAAATTGTTCAATTCGCCCGGCGGGGCGGAGGCGAATCCTTACGGGATTGCGATTACGCCGGATGGGATGGTGTGGTACAGCGAGTCTGGCGTGCACCCAAACACGATCGTGCGGTTCGATCCGAGGACCCAGACGTTTGCACGCGCCAACATTCCATCGGGCGGAGGCGTGGTCCGCAACATGGCGGCGACGCCCGACGGGCGCGTGTACATCGCATGCAGTGGCGTGGATAAAGTCGGCGTGGTCATACCTGGAAAATAATTTTCCTGATCCCCAATCCTCGCGGGTGAGCATCAAAACAATTTGTGACACTGCTTGGGGGAATTGGTGCCGTCACGCCGTCAATTTCTGAAGAACGCCGGCATCACCGCGGGAGCAATAATGCTTCCGGGCAAAGATATTCTTCTGAAATCGTTTGCACGCCTGCCAGCGACACTTCCCCGGCCGACTACACACTGCACATCAAGGCCGCGCCGATTGAGATTGCGGCCAAGCGCATTGTTTCGGCTGTGACTTACAACGGACAATTTCCCGGGCCGCTGCTGCAATTCAAGGAAGGGCGGTTGGCGACGATTGACGTGTTCAATCATACGGACACGCCGGAACAACTTCATTGGCACGGGCAGCAGGTGCCGGTGGAGGTGGACGGGGCGGCGGAAGAGGGCACGCCGTTTATTCCGGCACAGGGACAGCGGAGGATTGTTTTTAAGCCGCGGCCGGCGGGGTTTCGTTTTTATCACACTCACAATCGAGCGGGCGCCGACCTTTCGGCGGGCCAGTATAGCGGGCAGGTTGGGCCCGTCTACATCGAGCCGAAAGAGAATCCGGGAAGATACGACCAGGAACTTTTCCTGGTGTTGAAGGAGTTTGAGCCGACTTTCAGCCAGGGCGGGGACATGGCGCAGGATTTTCTTTCGCCAAGCGCGACAGTGAAATCACTGAAGGATGCCGGCGAGTCTGCGATGAAGGCTTCGCAGGCCAAGGGCATGCCGCACGGGTACGAGATCGGATACGGGGCGTTCTCGATTAACGGACGGATGCTGGGGCACGGCGAACCGATTCGCGTGAAACGCGGGCAGCGCGTGTTGTTTCACATTTTGAATGGGAGCGCCACGGAGATTCGGAGCCTGGCGCTGCCGGGCCACTCGTTTGAAGTTGTGGCGCTGGACGGCAATCCGATGCCGAACCCAGCTAAGGTCCGGATGGTTTGGCTGGGCACGGCTCAACGCGTTTCCGCTGTTGTAGAAATGAATCATCCCGGAGTATGGATTCTCGGCGATCTTGATAACGACGATCGGCGCCACGGGATGGGGGTTGTTGTGGAATATGCGAGCAGCGGCGGGAAACCTGTGTGGCTCGCTCCACTGGCGTCTCGATGGGACTACGCGCAATTCGGAAAGCCGGGTACTACGGCAGCTGCGCCGGATGAAACGATTGAAATGATTTTTGCAAAGGACAACGCTGCGGAGGAAGGATTCAATCGCTGGACGATCAATGAGAACGCTTTCCCGATGAGCAGCGGCGTCGCACCAGCTTCATTTCATTTACGCGAAGGCACGCGATATCGGATTCGGATGCGTAACGCGAGCGATGACATTCATCCGATTCATCTGCACCGGCACAGTTTTGAGCTGAAACGATTGGGCGGAAAGCCGACAGCCGGGATTTTGAAAGACGTTGTGATGCTGGGCGGCTACCAGGAAATGGAAATCGATTTCGTGGCGGATAATCCGGGACTTACTTTGTTCCATTGCCACCAACAGTTGCACATGGACTTCGGGTTCATGACCTTGTTCGACTACAGCGCATCATGAACCCAACTCTGATTGACAGCTCAGAATACGCGGCTCAAGCCAGTGTTTTCGGTGAGGATAGTTCCGGTACCGCAAAAGTTCATGGTCGCTAGAGTTATTTCCTGCTGCCAGCAAGCGCCTGAAACATTACCTGTTTAAATTCAACTATTTAAAACATTGGAGATTGGCGAAGTCCCTGCGGCTTAATCAGGCAGGGAGGATCGCATGCTTGGAACCAAACGAAATATCCCGCTTGGCAGCGCGATTGTGCTGCTGTCGGCGGGAATCATCACGGCCGCAGTGACGCTGGCGACTCACCCGAGAACGGTTCGGGTTACCGTTCCCGAGGAGACGGCGATTCATGTGACGCTGGACCAGGGAATTTCGAGCAACCAAAACCGGCCGGGGGATCACTTTGAGGCTACGGTTTCAGAGCCGGTGGTTTTGAACGACAAGACCGTGATCCCGCAGGGAACGCCGGTGGAAGGGCTGGTGGTGGATGCGCGGCCGTCTGGCCATTTGATGGGGCGGGCGCATTTGCAATTGGCGCTGGAATCGATGCAGCTGAACGGTAAGACATACGATTTGCGAACATCGAGTTCTTACCGCCGGGGCGGCGACCACAAGAAGCGCAACTGGGCGTGGATTGGCGGCGGCGCTGGCGGCGGCGCGTTGATTGGGGCTGCGGCGGCCGGAGGGAAAGGCGCGCTGATTGGCGGGCCGATTGGGGCTGGAGCAGGGACGGCCGTGGCTTATTTTACCGGAAAGAAGGACATCCACTTGAGGCCGGAGACGCGGTTGGAGTTTCGGTTGAACCAGCCGGTGATTGTGGATACGAAGAGTTAAGAGCGCCCTCTTGATCTTTGGCCTGCTTGTGGTGTTTCAAGCGCGTACTGCTTAGTTTGGTGTGGTGGCCGATCTTTATATCGGCCGCCACACTCCTGCCTTCGTCACCTTGAATGCTATCCATCACAACTTGGGGCGGTGCTGCGTACATTCCGTGGCGGTTCGTGCATCGAAGAGGTATCCTTCACAGCGAATCGCGGAGACTATGTCTTTACGCTCAACGTATACGCCAACAACGGTTAAGGGAGTTTCGGCAGAACGCTCGTCGAACCGGGCGGGCTCTGGCGAGGCTGCGGAGAAGAAAGCCAAGAAAAAAGTGAATTGGAGTTCGCTGCCGGAGATTTGGGCGCTGATCCATCCGCGGCGAGGGATTCTGCTGCTTGGATTCGGACTAATGGCGATCAACCGCGTGGCGGGGCTGGTGCTGCCGGGTTCTACAAAATATCTGATTGACGATGTGATCGGGAAAAAACAGCAGAAGCTGCTGCTTCCGCTGGTGTTGACGGTGATCGCGGCGACTCTGATCCAGGGACTTACTTCGTTTGCGCTGACGCAACTGCTTTCGAAATCGGCGCAGCGGATGATTACCGATTTGCGCAAGCAGGTGCAGGCGCATATTGGGCGGCTTTCGATAAGTTTTTACGATGCGAACAAGACCGGGGCGCTGGTTTCGCGGATCATGAGCGATGTGGAGGGCGTGAGGAATCTGATTGGGACGGGGCTGGTGGAATTTGTAGGCGGGCTGCTGACGGCGGTGCTGGCGCTGGGCGTGCTGCTTTACATCAACGCGGTGATGACGGTCGTGGCGTTTGGGGTGTTGATTGTTTTCGGGCTGTTTTTGAATAAGGCATTTTCAACGATTCGGCCGATCTTTCGAGCACGTCCCAAGATCAGCGCCGAGGTGACCGGACGGTTGACCGAATCGCTGGGTGGAGTGCGCGTGGTGAAGGGTTATCACGCGGAAGAGCATGAGGAGAGCGTATTTGGGAACGGGGCGCAGAGGCTGTTGGACAATGTGTTGAAGACGTTGACGGCGACATCGGTGATGAGTCTTTCAGGCGCGATGCTGATGGGGTTGGTAAGCGCGGTAGTTATGTACTTGAGCGCGCGGAAAATTATGGCGGACCAGATGACGATCGGCATGTTCTTTTCGTACTCGATGTTTCTGGCGATGCTGATTGCGCCGGTGTTTCAGATTGTGGCGATCGGGACGCAACTGACCGAGGCGATTACTGGCCTGGAGCGGACGCGGGAAATTCTGAATGAGGCGAAAGAGGATCAGGATCCGCGGCGCACGGTGAGGTTGGAGCGAATTACGGGGCGGGTGGAATTTGAGGAAGTGCATTTTTCTTATGAGGCGGCGAAGGAAGTTTTGCACGGGGTGAGTTTTGTGTCGGAGCCGGGGACGGTGACGGCGCTGGTTGGGCCATCGGGGTCGGGGAAATCGACGATTATTGGGCTGGTTTCGGCGTTTTATACGCCTACGCAGGGGCGGATTCTGGTGGATGGCGTGGACCTTTCCACGGTGCAGCTGAGCTCTTATCGGACCCAACTTGGCGTCGTGCTGCAGGAGACGTTTCTTTTTGACGGCTCGATTCGCGAGAACGTTGCGTATGCGCGGCCAGGTGCTACCGAGGCGGAGATCATGGAGGCTTGCCGGATCGCGCGGGTAGATGAGTTTGCGGAGCATTATGAAAAGAAATACGACACCGTGGTGGGCGAGCGCGGCGTGAAGCTTTCTGGGGGGCAGAAGCAACGCGTGTCGATTGCGCGGGCGATTCTGGCGGAGCCGCGGATTTTGATATTGGATGAGGCGACTTCCAGTTTGGATTCGGAGTCAGAAGCTTTGATTCAGGAAGGGTTGCGGTATTTGATGCGGGGGCGGACTACGTTTGTGATTGCGCACCGGTTGTCTACCATCCGGCGGGCGGAGCAGATTCTGGTGGTGCAGGCTGGGGAAGTTTTGGAGCGGGGGACGCATGAGTCGCTGTATGCGGCGCATGGGCGGTATTACGAGCTTTATACGAAACAGCATGCGGTGGAGACGAATTTGTTTTTGGCTCCGGGGGAGGGAGATTCGGTGGAGGAGGATGGGAAGGATGGGGCGGGGGGAGTCGGTGGCGGTGGGGCGGCTTTGCCGGAGACGTTAGAGGCGTTGAGGAACCGGAATGTTTAGGGACGGGATTGGTAAGGAAAACCGGAAGAGAGCTTAACGCAAAGGCGCAAAGAGCCCAGAGAGGAAAACCCGCACCCTGAAAACCGCCCATTCGGCTTCGCTCAGGGCAGGCAGGGTGCGGCACCTGCGATCGGAAAAAGAAAAGAGGCTGGCTTAAAAGACCAGCGCTACAGGGAAGAATTCGGAGCGAAAGAAACGGCCCGTCCGGTTATGCGAACGGGCCGTTGTATTTTGAAAATAGAAAATTGTTAGAGCGAGGGGCGGCGGAGGATTGGCTTTTTGGCTTGGGCGGCGGCTTGGGTCGGAAGGAGCGTGGCCATTTTGCGGATCATGGCCAGGACGAGGCGCTTGTCGCCTTCTGAGAGGGTGGTGCTGTACTTCTTGATCTCGGCGAGGAAGCGGATTTCATCCTGGCTGAGTTCGCCGAGCATTTTCTGGGTTTCTTTGTCGCGTGGGGTTTCGGTGCCGGGGAAAAAGTCGGCGAGCGAAATTTCCATGGCTTCGGCAATCTTTGCGAGCGTTTCAAGCGACGGAACGGTGTGGCCGTTTTCGACGCGCGAGAGGTAGCAACGAAGCAGTCCGGTGCGGCGCTCGATGTCGCCCTGGGAAAGTCCCCGCTGGCTGCGGTAGGTTTTGATAACTTCGCCGATGTTGACTTGTGGTTTCTCTTTAGGCACGGTTTCCTCCAATCGAACTGATAGCTTAGTCGCTAACAGTAGAGGTAGCAAGGGGGATTCGGTGGGGGTTGGTAGCCAAAAGGTAACGGCGGGAATTTATCGCCGCTGAAGCTCAGGCGGCAGGGCTATTCGGTAGCCTGGTAGAGAATTTGGGCGAGGTTTCCCATTAACTTGTAGTTCTCTTTTTCCGGTTCCAGACCGCGGACCAAGATCACCAAAACAAAAGGTTTAGCTGCATAAACGATGGCGGCATCGTGGTGGATTTTGGTGATGTCGCCGGTCTTGTGGGCCACGCGGGTGCCCGCGGGGAGGCCCGAGGGGATGCCTTCGTTGAGCTTCTGACGCCCTAGAAGTTCGGCCATCTGGCGTGAGGAATCCGGGTCGACTGCTTTTCCTTGTGCGATTGCGGTCAGCAGTTGGAGGAGGGCGCGGGCCGTGGTGGTGTTGTTCAGGCCCTTGTCGAAGGCTTTCTGATCTTCGACGCCGCGGAGGACGTGCATGCCGTCGGCGTCGAGAGCGTGAACGGTGGCGCGAATATTTTCCACGCCGAGTTTTTCGATCATCAGATTTGTGGCGAGGTTGCTGCTGATGGTGATCATCAGGTCGCAGAGTTGGCGGAGGGTGCGGGTCTGACCTTCGGATTTGTAGAGATCGCTTTCGGAATCGTCCGCGGGATCAAGTTTGTAGGAGGACCCATCGGCTATGGAATGGAATTCGTTGTGGATGACGAGGGGATCGCCGAGATGCAAATTCCCTTCCTTGACCTGGTGGAAGAGTTCAATCATGACGGGGATTTTCATGGTGCTGGCGGCGTGGAAGGAATCGTCGGCGCGGAGGAAAAGTTCGGATTTGGCGTCGAGGGTGCGGAAGGCGACGGCGACTTCGGCGTGGGACGCGGCGATGCGGGTGTGGATTTGTTGGGTGGCGGCGGCGAGTTTGGCATCTTGCGCGTGAGTGGGCGGGCCGAGGAAGAGCCCAGCCAGCGCCAATAGAATCGAGATGCAGCCCCTCATTGATCCTCCCTGATGGCCGAGAGCGGCCCGCCTCAGAAGACGGGCCCTACACAGTTAGTGCTTGAGGGCCATGATGGTCGGAGCCACATTGTATCCGTCCATGCAGAGAAAGGGTGGTTGGCCCTGGAGGTCGGAGGTAGCGAAGGTTGCGAAGACGGATTTTTCTTCGCCGGGGAGGAGCGAGAAGTAGTTGTCGTCCCAGAAGATGGGGACGAGGTCGTCGCCGTCTTGGCCTTTCGTTAGGCGCGGGTGAACCATGAAGGCAACGCTGTTGCTGGCGTTTTTCACGTGAAGATGAATCACCCTGGTAGCGGACTTGTCCTCTGCGGTTGCGTCAACCTCGAGTTTCACTGGCGGGAGAGAGTTCAGGCCGGTGAGGTCGGCGAACTCTTTTTGCGGAGTGTAGACGGTGTCTTTTTTGTGCTTCCAGTCCATGGTGTCGGGCTTGGTGGAGAGCCAGTAGAAATTGTCGCTGACGGGATTGCCCGAGGCGCCTTGCAACTGGAGTTTCAGGAAATAAGTGGTGGAGAGATTCGCAGGTGTCGGAAGATCGAAGGCTTTGGTGGCGCTGTCGGCGGCGAGATCGATCGAAGCGTCGCGTGAAGCGACTTGCTGGGCATCGATGTTGTAGAGGTTGGCGGTGACTTTGTAGCCTTTCAGATCTTCGTATTTGCCGTTGACGACGGAGACGGAGTTGGTGTCGTAGTCATATTGGACGTGGACGATTTCCTGGGCTTTTTTGGTGCCGAAGTAGCCGCCGGCGGGAACGAGATAGTAGTCGTAGAGATGCCAGATGAGTGAGGGCCAGGCGTTGTTGAGCATCCACTGGATGACGCCGGTGGAGACGTATTTATTGCGGGCGTAGGCTTCGAACATGGAGCGCTGGTTGTCGTAGGTCATGGCCTGAGATTTACGCTCGAAGTCGTCGAGGGAGGTGGGTGCGCCGTAGCGCTTTGCGAGGGCGTCGCGGAAGACGTCGATGGTGGTGAAGCGTTCGCCGCCGGCGTGGAAATTCCAGTAATCATCGATGGGCCACAGATGTTCTTTGGGAATAAATTTCGCGAGACTTTCTTTCGTGGGGATTGCGGGGCCGGGGCTGGTTTCCGTGTTGTAGCTCCAGGCGCCGCCGGCTTTTTTGTCGGAGAGCCAGTATATGGGCGGAACGTACTCGTAGGGGCCGGTCATCTTGACGCCGGATTTGCCGGTGACTTTGGTGGGAGTTTCGGAAGCCGAGGAGACGGTGGGGTTCGGCCACTCGAGATTTTTCAGAATGTCGAGATACATGTTTTCGACCTCGGCCGTAGGCGGGCCGTCGCTGCCGTAGAGCCAGACGAAGACGCTGGGGCGATTGCGGAGGCGGGAGGCTTGGTCGACCATTGAGGCAGCGGCGATTTTTTTGGTTTCGGGGGTCCACTTGTTCCAGTGTTCCCAGGCGTCGCAGCAGATCCATCCGGGCATGACGAGGATGCCTAGCTTGTCGGTTTTGTCGAAGAATTCGTCGCGGTCGGTTTTGCCTTCAAGGCGGATGGTGTTCAGGCCCATGTCCTTGACGTAGGCGAGGTCGGCGTCGAGTTTCCAGGAGGACCAGTGGAGGAGCATGTCGGGAGCCCAGGCGGCGCCGCGGATGAGGACGCGTTTGCCGTTTACTTTGAACAAACGGGCGCCCGTGTCCGTGAGTTCGGAAGTGACTTCGCGGATGCCGAAGTTGACGGAGGCGGTATCGGAAGTTTCGTTTGCGATTTCGACGCGGAATTTGGCGGTATAGAGATAGGGATCGCCCATTTGATAAGGCCACCAGAGATGGGGCTCGGTGAGTTTGAGCTGTGGGAACTGGTCTGGCGAGAAACGTACGATTTTTGTTTCTTTGGCAGCCAGCTCGACAGGTTGAGCTAGTTGGGCATCGCCGATGCCGGCGTGGACCGTTGTCTTTACGGGATGATCGGTGGTGTTGCGAAGTTCGGCGGAAAGAGTGAGGGCAGCGGATTTATAGGCGGTGTCGAGTTTGGAATTGGCGAATGGATGGCGCAATGTGACGTCGCCGCTGGAGGTAAGGAAAACTTCGCGCCACATGCCGGTGTCTTTGTCGGGAGGCGTGGGATTCCAGTCGACCCAGGTGAGGCCGAGATCATTTTTTTCGGGAGCGAAGATTTCGACTGCTAAAGCGCTTTTGCCGGACTTGTTGAGGAGTTCGCCGATTGGGAATTCGTAGGCACGATAGGCGCCGGCGACTTCGCTGCGATCGGCGAGCTGCTTGCCGTCGAGCCAGATGTTGGCACGGTAATTTATGCCGAGGAAATGGAGCCAGACAGCGCGATTGGCGTAAGCGGCGGGCGTGGCGAATTCGGTACGAAACCAGTGCGAACAGCGGAAGGGACTGTCGGCGGGCATGTCGAGATTGGCAGCTTGGCGCTTGTTGTCGGTGAAGGCGCCCGAAAAGGAATTCAGATTTTTGCCGTAGTTGGGATCGGGGAGAGTTTTGTCGGCGACGAGGGAGCCAACGATTGTGCCGGGGACGATGGCCGGATGCCATTTGGAGTCGTCGAACCCGGGAGCTGAGATGGATTCGGGCTTGGCAGTGAGTTTGCAGGACGACTCAAGGCGCCAATCGCTGTGAAGAAATACGACAGCGGCGGAGGAATCATCTCCGAACGCGAGCGGAGCGAAATCGGAGCCGAACACGAGCGACGCGAAAGAAAGCACGAGCGCGGAGCGAAAGCGGGACATAGGCAGGCCTCGTAGTCAGAAAGGTAGCCGCGGGTGGAACCGCGGATGGCAATAGCTTACATTAAACCGATTGAATACGAGAGGAATTCTTGGTGGGTTTGTGGGGAATTTCAGGACGTGCACCGGATTGCGCTTTCCGCTTGATAGCAGTGGAAGGGAAACAGTAAGCTGCGGGGATCGGGGTGAAAGTTGAACCGTTCAAGAGTTCAAAAGCTCAAGAGTATAAGAGTCTAAGAATTCAAGAGTTCGAGAGTTCGAAGAAAACCGTTATTCACCTTCAGGTGCTCGCTTTCTTTTTTATTCGTGCGTTTGAGAAGTGGAGTGGTAGAAGCTTTTTGTCGAATGGGGGAATCCGAAATGTTACGGCGCGCGGCAGTTATTTTTTGTTTTTTGCTTTTGATTGGAGCGGCTTCGGTCTACGGGCAGGGGAAGCGGAAAGTGATTGTGGACCAGGATGCGCGGGGGCCGGCTACGACGGACCAGCAGTCGATGCTGGCGCTGATTCAGGCACCGCAGGCGGAGGTGCTGGGGCTGACGATTGTGAGCGGCGACCAGTGGCGGGATGAAGAGGTAGCGCATACGCTGCGGATGCTGGAGTTGACGAACCATCCGGAGATTAAGGTTTATCCGGGGGCGATTTTTCCGCTGATCAACAGCAAGGAAGAGATTGCGCGGTGGTCGAAGCTGTATGGAAAGGTCCGTTACCAGGGCGCCTGGACGAAGAACGGGACGGGAAAATTTGTGCGCGAGGTGCATGGGCCGTACGAGGTGCCGGATTTGCCGGAAGGAAACCCTATCGGGAAGGCGGAGGAAGAGGATGCGGTGCACTTCATTATCCGGATGGTGCACAAGTATCCACATGAGGTGACGATTTATGCGGGCGGCCCGCTGACGAACATCGCGCTGGCGCTAAGCCTGGATCCAAAGGTGGCGGAGTTGGCTCAGGAGCTGGTGGTGATGGGCGGGAGCATCGCGCCGGAAGTGCCGCTGGCGTGGAAGACGGAGAACCGGCGGGAGTTTAATTTCTGGTGGGATCCGGAGGCGGTGCATATTGTGATGCGGGCTCCGTGGAAAAAGATTACGGTAACGACCGTGGATATTTCGGTGAAGACGCGGATGACGAAGGAGATGATTCAGAAGATTGCTGCCGCGGGAACACCTTCGGCGGCTTATATCGGGAAGTATTCGGATGAAGAGTATTTGTGGGATGAGCTGGCGGCGGTGGCTTGGCTGGATCCTGGCGTAATTACGAAGGAAGAGAGCTTGTATATGGATATGGATATTTCGCATACGGCGGGGTATGGGAATACGTTGGTTTGGACGGAAGAGGAGAGGCCGGGGATGGGAGAGGCGTTGGTGCATGTGCAGACGGAGTTGGATAATGAGAAGTTTGTGAAGGAATTGATTGGGTTGTTGGCGGGGACGGCGGGGCGGTAGGGAGATTAGGTGAGCTTAACCCAAGAGCGGGCCGGGCCCTTCGGCGAGCTCAGGATAAACGAGCCCGGCCCCTACAAATAATTGAGTGAGGACAGGCATTTGGGTGGTTCGGTTGGGTGTGTAAAAGCGGCGGCTATGCTGCCGCACTCCAAAGGGGATGGTGTATCATTTGATGGCCCCGCAAATGTGGATGAGCGCTTAAATGACTAATGAAGAACGCAAGGCTGCATTGGAAGCGATTATTTATGCCGCGGACGAGCCGGCTACGATTGACCAGTTGAGCTCGGCTTTGGGCGAAGAAAAGCTGGCGGTGCAATCGGCGCTGGATGAACTGGTTGCCGGGTATGCGGCGGAAGAGCGCGGGATTGAAATCCGGGCGGTGGCGGGCGGATACAAGATGTATACGAAGCCGCAGCATCATGATGTGGTCCGGCGGTTTATCAAGTCGCTGCGGCCTCCTTTGCGGCTTTCGATGCCGGCG
>Ga0210399_10004065_pt1 | contig 11368 bp, 13 predicted proteins | sample IncBWC14MmetaG_FD_150865 | JGI IMG/M metagenome (GOLD analysis project Ga0210399, IMG submission 150865) | Forest soil microbial communities from Barre Woods Harvard Forest LTER site, Petersham, Massachusetts, United States - Inc-BW-C-14-M | ecosystem: Environmental > Terrestrial > Soil >...
GAGCAATGAGGCGAGGACCACGAGGACCCAGGCGATGATGCCCCTCGTACGCCGAGCCCGCGGCCGCTTCTTGGGAGCGTCTTCCCCCGCGACTACTGGCTCGGCTGCCCCTTGCACTGATTCTGGAACCGGATCAGTCATTCGCACTCCAGGTAGGCACCACACATTTCTTAGTGCACGGCCGAATCTACTGCTCGGGGCCATCCGGCACTTTTGCGCTGCGATTTCGCGGAGTATGAATGTGGCATGGAGGGTAAGGGGCGAGCAGCTCGAGACCTGCGCGTGATGATGCTGAGCGCTATGAGCGCGTGTCTGGCGCCGGCCGTCCTGACGGGACTCCTGGTGATCCGCAAAGTCAAGCCTCGGCTCCGCTTCCTCTTTCGCCACTGGAACGGTCGCCTCCAACGCGAGATCGCACGCTGGAGCTGAGAAGCCTCATTCGTCCACCCACCGACGTCGTTCACCCGAGAACCTTGGGCCTACGCTGCACTGTGTGCTCACCGGCCTCGCCCACACGGCGGTCTGTGTCCCCGACGTCCAAGAGGCCGTTCGTTGGTATTCAGAGGTCCTGGGCCTGCAGGTGCTGTCTCCGCCGTACACCATGCGTGGTCCACAGATCGAGCAGGACATGGGCGAGCTCGTCCCGTCTCCCGTGGTCGTCACGGCTGCCGTCGTCGGGTTTGGGCGGGACGACCGCGTCATCGAACTGATCGAGTATCCGGCGGGCGGAATCGGTGACGCCGGACCAGGGCACCCCTCGGTCACCAGAGTCGGCATCACGCACATCGGCGTTATCTGCGACGACCTCGCCGCGACTCGGTCCGAGCTCGAGGGACGAGGCGTCGTGTTCCTCACGAAGGGCATCGCAGACGTCGCCGGCCTCAAGACGACTTGGTGCCACGATCCCTGGGGCACGGTCATCATCCTCATGGAAAAGCGTGACGCCGCTAGGGCCTACTGGAGCCAGATCCCGCTGCAACGCACCGGGCAACCCCGGGATTAGCCCCTGAAATAAGGACTTCTGGGGAGCGGGCGGGAGTGCCGTGGCCCGAAACTGCAAAAAATCCACTGAAGATCTTCAAAAAGAAGTGCATTCTTGGGTGCGCGTCGGTCATGATGGCGCCCATGAACAAGCGAGAACTAGCCAGAGCCGTCGCAGTCCAGTCCGATGTCGACTTGAAGACCGTCGTTTCGGTCCTCGAAGGTTTCACCGACGTCGTCACCGCCGTGGTGTCAAAGGGTGAGCCCGTTGCCATCACGGGCTTCGCCAAGTTCGTCAAGGTCGACCGGCCTGCCCGCATGGGGCGCAACCCTGCGACGGGTGAGGCGATTCGTATCAAGGCGTCGAAGAAGGCGCGGATCACGCCGGTGAAGGCCTTCAAGGACGCTGTGCTGGCCCCGGCCAAGGCCCCGAAGCTCGCGAAGGGCGCGTACCCGACCTCCGACGATGCGGTCAAGGGAGCCGGAAAGTCGGCCGCCGCTCCGGCGAAGGCTCCCGCCAAGAAGACGGCGGCGCGCAAGGCACCGGCCCGCAAGACCGTGGCGCGCAAGGCTCCCGCCCGCAAGACCGTGGCCCGCAAGGCACCGGCCCGGAAGACCGCTCGGAGGTAGTGGCGTCAGGCCGGGTTCCGGTTCGGACCCGGCCGCCACAGCCCGCTCGTATGAGCGATCCGGTCGAGCCCTTGGCGGCTCGGCCGCTCACCGATCCACATCCGGATCGACTGTCGCGGGATCACCCCGACTACGAGGCGATCGTGCGCGCCCATACAGAAGCACTACACGCCGGTGCGGACACCTACGTCGACCCGCCGTCCGGGCTGACCGTGCTCACGGCGGGATACTTGGCTCGTCGCGGTTTCTGTTGTGATTCCGGATGCCGGCACTGCCCGTACGTAACCTGAGGAGCCCACGCAGCCCGGTGGCGACCCCTATGCTCCAAGCGGTTCTCAGGCACGGAGCGGTCACGACATGAGCGACACCTCACAGGGTCCCGGCTGGTGGTTGGCATCAGACGGGAAGTGGTACCCACCGGAGTTGTGGACGGGCCCTCCCCTGTCGGGACCGGCAGTTCCGCAAGGGGCTCCGAGCGCCTACCCGGGACAAGCCGGCGCGCCGCCGGTCTCGGCGGGCGGACCGTACGGCGCACAGATCCCGCCGCAGGGCTACCTCCCCTACACGGCGTACGGTGGCCCGCCCATCAAGCGGAACAACGGACTCGCCGTCGCGTCGCTGGTGTGTGCGTGTGCGGGGTTCCTGTTCATCGTGCCGGGGGTGCTAGGCGTCATCTTCGGATTCATCGCGCGCTCGCAAATACGCCAGTCGCGCGGCACGCAGGGCGGTGATGGGCTGGCGCTCGCAGGAATCATTGTCGGGTTCGCGTGGATCGGCCTCTTTCTGATCCTGGTCATCGTCGGTGCCGCGAGCAACAACTCGAGCGGTGTCGTTCTCGGCCTCAACGCATAGGAGGACAATGCAGGGACTTCTCTACGGCGTTCGACCCGAGCGCTGGACTCCACCAGACCACAACAACAAACTGCTCGTCGGGTTGTCGCACACGCCCATGGTGCTCAAAGAGCTCGACCGTCCCGCCCTCTACCGAGACGACTGGGCCGTGGCCAAGACCAGGCTCACGGGGATTTGCGGTTCCGACGCCAAGATGGTCTTCATGGACTTCGGTGACGACTATGGCGACAGCGCGCTGAACGGCTACTTCACTTTCCCCACCGTCTTCGGCCATGAGGTGGTCGCAGATGTCGTAGAGGTCGGACCGGCGGTGACCACCCTCGAGGTGGGCCAGCGCGTCGTCCTCAACCCTTGGCTCTCGTGTGGGCCTCGGGGCATCGACCCGATGTGCGGGTCGTGCCAGCAGGGCGACTACAGCCTTTGCTGGAACTTCACCCGCGGGCCGATCGCCGCCGGCATCCACACCGGAACCTCCAAGGATGCTCCCGGCGGCTTCGCGGAGTACCTCCCCGCCCACGAGACGATGCTCATTCCGGTCCCCGACGGTGTGAGCGACGAGGTGGCGGTGCTGGCCGACCCCTTCGCGGTGTCGTTGCACTCGGTCACCCGCCATCCACCGCCGCCGGGCGGCAAGGTCCTCGTCTACGGCGGGGGTGCCCTCGGCACCACGGTGACCGCGATCATCCGGGCGCTCTATCCCGACGTGGAGGTCATGGTCGTGGCCCGGTGGCCGGCGCAAGCCGCGTTGGCGAAGCAAATGGGTGCAGCCGTCGTCAATCCGTTCCCGGTCGAGCAGCTCATCGAAGAGGCGGCTGCGTGGTCCGGCGGCGTACTCCAACACCACGAAGGGACCACCGGTCTCCCCATGGCACATCCCGGTGGTATCGACGTCGTGTACGACACCGTGGGTACAGCGCAGACGGCAGAGATCGGCGTCCGGCTGCTCAAGGCGCGCGGGACGATGGTCAAAAGCGGCGTGCATGCGCCCGAACGCTGGGAGTGGTCACCGCTGTATTTCAAGGAGATCTCCTGGGTCGGCTCGAACGCCTTCGGCGTCGAGGAGGTCGACGGCGTCCGCATGCACGGGATCGCGCACTACCTACGGTTGGCGGACGAAGGCCGGGTCGACCTCACCGGGATGCTGACCCACATCTTCCGCCTGGAGCAGTGGCGCGACGCGTTCACCGCCCTGGCCACTCAGGAGGAGAGTGGCGCCATCAAGGTGGCGTTCGACTTTCGGTAGCCCGGACGGGCGAGGCATGACGCCAAGTCGTCGAAGGGGTAGCGTCGGCCTGAGCGGGGCCGGCACCGCCGGCTGAACAATGGCACCCAAGGGGGGCTCATGACCACCAGCCCGACGATCCAGACCTCGGAGCTTGCTTTCGAGCCGAAGTGGGGCGTCGAGTCCCCGACGACGACCGTCTTCGATTTCAATTACACAGGCGGTCGCGACCAGCTGCTGCGTCTCTACGACAAGGGCACGCGGCGCCAGTGGATCGGCAGTGACCGCATCGACTGGAGCCTCGATGTCGACCCGGACCATCCGGTCGGTATGCCCGACGAACTGAGCCCACTGTTCGGCACCGAGTGGTGGGACAAGTGGGACGACAAGCAGAAGGGCGAGCTGCGTCGCCACGTCGAGGCCTGGCGCTTCAGCCAGTTCTTGCACGGCGAGCAGGGCGCTCTGATCTGCACCGCCAAGATCGTCCAGACGGTGCCCGACGTCGACTCGAAGTTCTACGCCTCGACGCAGGTGATCGACGAGGCCCGGCACGTCGAGGTCTTCAGCCGGTACCTGCACGAGAAGATCGGGTTGGTGTACCCGCTCAACAAGGATCTCAAGGCCTTGCTCGACGACGTCATCTCTGACAGCCGTTGGGACATGACATATCTCGGGATGCAGGTGCTGATCGAGGGCCTGGCGCTCGCGGCGTTCGGAATCATACGGAACAACGCAACCGAGCCCCTTGCCAAGGCGCTCAACGCCTACGTCATGCAGGACGAGGCGAGGCACGTCATGTTCGGCCGCCTCGCTCTGCGCGACTACTACCCCCAGCTCACGCAGGCCGAGCGGGACGAACGAGAGTCCTTCTGCGTCGAAGCCTGCTATCTCATGCGCGACCGCTTCTTGGGGCAGGAAGTCTTTGAGCGCTTGGACCTGCCCCAGGAGCTCACGACCTATGTCGAAGAGAGCGAGACGTGGCGGCAGTTCCGCAACTTCTTGTTCATGCGGATCGTGCCCATCCTGAAAGACATTGGGCTGTGGGGACCGATCCTGCGCAAGGGCTTCGAGGAGATGGGAGTCATCGGCTTTGCCGACACCGACATCGACGCGGAGATGGCAGAAGACGAGCGGGTGGCCGAAGAGAGCGACGCCGCCCGCGACGCCCGGATGACCCACGTCAAGGAAGTAGCGGCGCAGGCTGAGGCCTGAACCGCCGGAGCAACCGGCTCAACCGCCTTCGGTCGCGCGTTCGAGCCCGGCCTGAATCTGTTGGGTGGGCTCGTTGGTGTCGAGGTAGTCGCGCCATGACGTGACCTTGCCGTCGTCGTCCACCTCGACAACGGTGGCACCCTGCATCGCGATCGGGATTCCGGGCCCATCGCCGGCCTTGAAGGTGGCGGTGCCCGTCCACTCGAACACGGCCCAGGCGTCCCCACCGCGAATCCGGTCGACCCGTTGCGACCAGTCCGGGAATATGGCGTCGGTGTCCGTCGCCACCTTGCGCACATCCGTGGTCCACGGCGTCACGGGGTCGCAAAAGCGCCCACCCTCTGCGAACAAGGCCGCGAAAGCATCAGGACCCTTCACCGCCTCGAATCCTCGTGCCCAGTGCTCCCAATCCATCGCCCCGCTCACCGTTTTTTGCCCGCGCCGCGCAGGCTTTGGGCCTCGAATGTGACGACAGCGTCGTCGAGCGGCAGGATCATCTGCGGCTGGACGAACTGATGTTGCTCGGCCACCAGCTTCACGGCCGTCCCCCACGCCGTGAAGCCGACTGCGTGTCGCGCAAAGCTCATTGGTCCCTCTGTCACCTTCACCTCCACGACCCCCTCTCCGCCAGCCTCGAGAGCGGATTCCTGCATTTTCTCCATAGCCGACTCGCGGGCAGAGTACATGGCCTCGGTGTAGTTGGTCAGCTCGATGTTCTGCGTTGACTGCTTCATCGCGGTGCCGGCCGTGCGTCGAGGGGAGTAGACGAAGCACGCACCGAACGCAAGCCCGACAGGCATCCAGCCCGCGCGCAGCAACAGCGTGAAGTCGCGGGCCGAGAGGTCCGAGACGAACGGCATCGCCTCAGCCGCGTCCCTGCCGCGGGGGTCGTTCCCGTCTGCGGGTTGCACCGCCGTGCCGACCAGCGCGACCTCGATGTGGTGCGTGCGGACCTCCACGTCAACACGCACTCCAACGACCCCGTGCCCGTGCACCTTGCCGCATTCGGCGCGCAGCGCTCGGGCCGCCTGGTCGACGGCAGCGTTGTGGGCATCGGAGGCAAGTGAGATTGCTCCGCGCCCCCAATTCCACACGCCGACGGGCACCGAGACCACCGCGACGCCGCAGACGAGGTCGAGAGGCTCCCAGCCCGCGGCGTGAAGCAGGAGCGCCTCGTCGACCGATAGATCTGAGGTGATGCCGCGCGCCTGGGACGGCGGCGCAGCCGTGGCAAGGGACTCCGCGCCTTTGCGCATTTCGGCCCGCAGGTCCGGCATCGAAGGTGCGCCGGCGCTCACCCGAGTCGCACCGTCGGCCGCGGGGCCGGAATGGGGTCGAAGTCCTTGAAGCGACGGACGCGGTTGCCCCGCAGGGTGCAGTCGATGACTTCGTCACCGGCTGAAAGTTCGCGGGTCGCGACGTCGATGGTGGCACCGTGGAGCTCATCGCCGACGAGCTGCTCGCGCACGTGCTTCCGGGCCAGCTGGCGGGCCGCCATATGCGCCTTGCTCACTTGGTCCACGAGCTGAGGCCCGCTGCTGGCGTAGCCCCCCCAGCCCATCCCCATCTGGCCCTCCATGAGGTATTCGGTCATGCAGTAGGCCCACACCCGGACCGAGGCGAGCGACGCCACGACTGCGACGGGCATGAAGCCGGCCTCGATGGACTTGGTCAGACGCTGACCGGCGAGGTACGTGCTCCACGGCACGCCGCCGGCGGGCGGCGGGCCGCCGTCGACCCTGACCGCCGTCCCGAGGAAGTGGAACTCGGTGTTCCCGGTGTCGGCGAGGGTCCCCACACGATCGACGACACCGATCACCCCATGCGCGCCCATGTCCGTGGCCTCCTCGATCATGCGGGCGTAGGCGCTGCTGTAGCCCTGCGTCCACGCCGCCTCTACCCATGGCTGTTCGAGGTTCTGCCCCCAGGTGCGGTGCTCAGCCGAGACGAAGCCGTGTGGGCAGCGGTAGGTCTCCGAGTACCCACCGCCGCTCCCCGACGCGACCGCGTACGGCGACATGCCTCGCATGTAGCCCGAGCCAGGCCCGTACCAACCCCATTGCATGACGCAGAAGCCCTGCACCAGCGCGACCGGCTCGAGACCGAGGTCCAGGCAGGCCGCGAAGTCGGGCACGGTGAGGCCCGACGAGAAGGCGTCCGACTGCAGACGGCGAACGGCGGCCTCGGGCAAGTCCCCCGCCGCCGGGCCCGGCGGTGCGGCGGGGTCGACCGAACCGGTCAGGTCGGTCATCAGTTGTCGAGCGAGATGATCGTGGTGGGCTTCGGCAGCGTGACCTCGCCCGTGGTCTTGGTCACGGCGGTGCCGAGAGCGAGGAACTCGATGGTGTGCGAGCCCCATTGGTGCGACTTCTCCTCGAGCCGCACACCCACGATGCCGCTGGCCTTCAGCTCGCCGGCCTCGTCCTGCATCCGCGTCATGGCCAGCTCGCGCGCCTCGTAGAGGGCTTGCGTGAAGTTTGGCAGCTCGACGTTCTGCCCCATCGACCCGAGCGCCTGGGTCAGCTTGCGGTGCGCAATGTGGAACACACAAGTGCCCATCACGAGCCCCTGCGGCACGTGGCCCGTCTGCATCAGGGTCCAGAAGTCCTGGCCCGACAGGTCGGAGGTGAACGGCTTGCCCAAAGCGTTTCGGTAAGAGTTGCCGTCCTCGGCCTTCACGGCGGTGCCGAAGGCGATGAACTCGGCGGAGTCATTCCCCCACTCGTAGTAATTGACATCGAGCCGCACGCCCACCACGCCGTCGGCCCCGAGCTCGGTGGCCTCTTCCTCCATTCGGTTCATGGCGAGCTCGCGGGCTGTGTACATCGCCTCGGTCAGCTTGGTCAGTTCCTGACTCTCCCCCCACTTCCGGGTCTGGATACCGATGTGGTAGATCGACGAGCCCATCACGAAGCCGAGTGGGTGGAACCCGGCCTCCTTGACGAGCAGGAACTCGTTGACCGAGAGGTCCGAGGTGAACAGCCCGTGCTCGAGCTCCTCGAGCCGGTGGGCGGCGTCCTTGGGCAGGTCGCGAGCAACAGGCACGGCCGCCTCGGGCGTTGGGTCGGTCATGTTGATTCTCCGATCACGATGTTCTCGAGTGCGACGCGGGTCTGCTCGCTGCTTGCGGCCTCGGTCTGCAGCGTGCTGAGGAGCCGGGTCAGCCAGGTGGCCATGTCCACCTCTTCGTTGCGGATGCGGATGCCGCCCGAGGAGTGCCCGATGGTGCATTGCACCGACGGGCCCTGCACGTTCGCCTCGAGCGTGTCGCTGCCGAGCGTGACCCGCACGGACTTGATCTCGTCGGACTTGCGCAAGCGCCCGCCGGCACGTTGCACGACCAACCGATCACCCAGCGCGTCGGCGAGCTGCGAGGCCAGGAGCTTGAGCATGATCCGCGAATCCGTGCTGTTGGACGCCAGTTGGGAGACCGCCATGCTCAAGTCGAAGGATTCGTCTCCTGATTGTTGGTCCGCGCCGAAGATGGCGCCACCGTCATCACCGGACGAGCCCATGGGCTCCATCGACATTGATCGCATCGTATCGTCCGGCTCCCCGGCCCGACCGGGCGGCCCTTGGCGAAAGACAGTCAGGCTGGCAGCGGCTCGCAGATCACGACGGGGATGTCACGGTCGGCCCGCTTCTGATAGCTGTCGTAGTACTTGTAGACGGCGACGATGTCGGGCCACAGGGCGGCCTTTTCCTCCGGCGACGCGGTGCGGGCCCGCATCTTGCGGGTGGAACCGCCGATGACGACCTCCACCTCGGGGTTGGCCGAGAGGTTGCGGTACCACTGCGGGTCACGGTCATCGCCCCCCTTGGATGCCACGAGGACCACCCGCGTCTCGTCATTGATCGGGGAGGCGAGCATGGTCGTGCGCATCTCGCCTGACTTTCGCCCGATCGTGCGCAGCTCGACGGACGCCATGCCGAGGAGTGAGCGGGGGAAGCGGCCACCGGTGGCGGCAAGGAGGCCGCGATGGGCCCCGTTCATGACTTTGAACCCGACGTCCACTACTTTGTTGCGTTGCTCAGCCATCGACCGTCCCTTCGTCCGAGGCCATTCCTCGTCACGCACCGTGGGTGACAGACGATTGGAACCTCTGTGAACAGAAACTGAAATCTAGTTGCCGGCGACGACTGCGCGAATGGGAAGGGCCAGCGATCGGACAGGGGTTGGCTCGCTGGATAACGTGGTGGTGAGCGGGGGATCAGGAAGACCACGCAGCGCGCGATACGCAGTGACCGCCGATGGCCGACACGGGCAAGGTGGTATCGGACGAGGAGGGCGGTGTTCCCCCAACGCATGACCCGGATCCGAAAGGCACGGATCGGTTCCTTCTCTCGCGTCCCCATCGTGGTGTGCGCAGCGTTGCTGTCGGTGTTCGGCTCGATGGGTCTCGTCGTGTCCGTGGCCGAATCTGCCGGAGCCGACAACTGGGCCCCCGTCTCCCCGGGTGACTTCCCGGACCCGAATATCCTCCCGCCGACTCCGGGGACCGGACAGACCGACTACTACGCGTTTGCCACCCAGAACTTCGCCCCGGCGGATAAGACGGTCAACATCCAGGAGTTGAGGTCGGCTGACGGCGCGAATTGGACCGCATCGAGCGTGACCGACGCGCTCCCCGACGTTGGCGCCTGGGCCAAGGCCGGTGACACATGGGCACCCAGCGTCGTCTACGACAGCGCCAACACGCGGTACGTCATGTACTACACGGCGACCGAGGCAAGTTCCCCGAACGATCAGTGCATTGGCGTCGCAACGTCGTCCAGCGCGCCGGGGCCGTACTCGCCGGCGGCGTTACCGGTGGTTTGTCAAGACAACTCCTACGGTCCGCCGGTCATAGGCGGCAACGGCGGCGGGAGCATCGACCCGGACGTGTTCACCGACCCGCAGACCAACCTGTCCTACCTGATCTGGAAGAACGAGGGAAACCACCTGGGGCCCGGTTTCGCGACCTCGATATGGTCCATTCCGCTCACGACGGCGCTCTTGCCCGAGTCCGGCGCCTCACCCACGCAGCTTCTGGCAGACGCGCCGTATGCATGGCAGAGCGGGATCATCGAAGGTCCGAACATGTACTACCAACCCGGCACGGGAACAGGCGGGGCGGGGGGCGCCTACTACCTCTTCTATTCAGGCAGCTACGAAGGAGCCAACACCTACGCCATCGGTTACGCGAGCTGCGCTGGCCCGCTGGGACCGTGTACGGACAGGTCCTCGGGCGGCCCGCTGATGGCCAGCCAGCCCGGCATGTCGGGACCCGGAGGGCCCAACGTCTACACACTGCCTGGGGGCCGGACCGTTATGGCCTTCGCCGCCTGGCAGGGCACGACGATCGGATATCTGTCTTGCGGCATCCGGCCGATGTACCAGGCGAGCGTCTCGTTCGGAGGTGTCATCGGCGGAACGCCGCAGCTCACCGCTTACAACCAGAATGCCAGCGGGGCCCCCAGCCCGTCGTGCCCGACTCCTCCCCCGGGCTACTGGCAGGTCGCCTCCGACGGTGGCATCTTCACGTTCGGCGGGGCCCAGTTCTACGGCTCGACCGGCTCGATGAAGCTCAACAAGCCGGTCGTCGGCATGGCGGCCACGCCCGACGGGAAGGGTTATTGGCTCGTGGCGAGCGACGGCGGGATCTTCGCTTACGGCGATGCGCAGTTCTACGGGTCGACCGGCTCCATGGTGCTGAACAAACCGATCATGGGCATGGTCCCCACCGCCGATGGCGGGGGCTATTGGCTCATCGCCCGTGACGGGGGCGTGTTCGCGTTCGGGGACGCGCCGTTCCTTGGTTCGGCCGGGGCAAATGCGCCTCCCTATCCGATCACGGCCGCGGCGCGCGGATACCTCGGGGGTGGCTACTGGATGGTCGACGCGAACGGGCAGGTCTTCAACTACGGCGATGCTCCCCCCGAAGGCTCACCGTCCTCCGCCCCAGACGCGTACACCATCAGCGGCATCGCACCGACCCACGATGACCACGGGTACTGGCTGTCGAGTTGGAACGGCAACGTGGCCGACTTCGGCGACGCCGCCAACTACGGCTCCATGTACGGCACGAACCTCAACGCTCCGATCGTCGGCATCACGGCAACCCGGGACGGTACGGGCTACTGGCTCCAAGGTTCCGATGGCGGCATCTTCACCTTCGGCGACGCGCCCTTCTTCGGTTCCATGGGTGGCCAACACTTGAACGCGCCCATGGTCGGCATCACCTCGACGTAATCCGAACGACGTCCCGGTCACGAGACGTAGAGCTGTCCGTCTGGTCCTTCGGCAATCGTCAGACGCGTGAGGCCCGATTGGGACGGACCGACCTCGACCGCTCCGGTGTGGCCGTTGAACTCCGATCCGTGGCACGGGCAGACGAACAGCCGCGACGTGTTCGAGTACTCGACCGTGCACCCGGCGTGTGGGCAGACGGCATCGAAGGCCAGGAAGGTGCCCGCTGCTGGCTGCACGAC
>Ga0210399_10004066_pt1 | contig 11365 bp, 14 predicted proteins | sample IncBWC14MmetaG_FD_150865 | JGI IMG/M metagenome (GOLD analysis project Ga0210399, IMG submission 150865) | Forest soil microbial communities from Barre Woods Harvard Forest LTER site, Petersham, Massachusetts, United States - Inc-BW-C-14-M | ecosystem: Environmental > Terrestrial > Soil >...
GACTTTTCCACAATCCTGCCGATGATGCGCAAGTATGCCAAACCTCTACTTCTGCCAACCACACGCAAAAAATCAAGGCATGCTGCGAGCGGTGCTCTCCGTAAAAGAATGTGAACGAGTGGTCAGCAAGCACCCTGTTACGTTTTTTGGCGAGATCTTTCCTAGCCTCTCCGACGGCGAGGTTGGGGCGGGCGATTTTGCCGTTCTGAAATTCGGCGCGGAAGAAACGGTTGGAGACTGGCGCCCCGGGTTCTACAAGCTGGACTCAGACCTGGTGGAACTAAATGATGCGCTGCGGGACCTGCAGCGATAAGTTCGGGTTTTCCGTGCGCGCCTTAAAACGCTTGAAGTCTACGATGCGCGGCGCGAATGGAGTTTTCCTCACCTTTACCGGGCAACTAAAAGCATAAATCATGCCTCTTTCTCTAGTGAGCCATGCGCGCGAGAGGAAAGTGCTGGTTCGCACCAGCTTGGAAATTGCCGCGTTTTCCGCGTGGAATTTATCGGAGCCAGCGACGAACGGGCCACGAAGCCGTACCTCTTTGGTGTCCAATTCAGAACAGATTTACGTCGTCCTTCTTAGAAAAATGGTATGGTTAAGCTGCCTATCAGGAACGACACATCAGGCAGTCACGCATTAAATTAAGCAGATCGCCGGAGAGATCATGGAACTTGTCGCTACACAAGAAGCACGGCCGTGGGAACGTCCGTTCTGGAAACCAGTGCATGGTAAGGAAGGCGTGTTCTCATATCTCGTCCTCATTCACGTGCTGACAGTCGTTGGATTGATTCTCTTTCCGCTCCCTAGCCTGAAAGTTGTAGGTTTGGCGATCCTTTTCGTGGCGTTCGGCGGGCTCGGCACCACGGTCTGCTATCACCGCATGCTGGCGCACAAAACCCTCAAGACAAATAAATTTATCGAGCAGGTGCTCATTTTTTGGGCCGTGTTTAATGGCTCGGGCCATCCCGCGAGCTGGGTGGCGTATCACCGGCTGCATCATTCCGTGACGGACACACCCGACGACATCTCTAGCCCAAAACAAGGCGGCTTCTGGTGGGCGCACTTGCGCTGGCTTTATCAAACGCAGCCGGCGGATAAAAAGCGCTGGGCTCCGGAACTGACCCGTGGTTCGTACACGGCGTGGGGCTGGCTGGAAACTCCCGTAATTGTTCTTTCGATTTTTTCCGGACTGCTGCTGGGCCTAGGCTGGATGGGATTCTTTTGGCTCGGGGCGATCCGCTTGGTTTATACGCTGCACATGCAATGCTTCGTCAATAGCCTCACGCACCTGGGACATTCCAAAGAGGGCGGCGACGACTCCAGCATGAATGTGTGGTGGCTTGGTCCGTTCCAAATTACGGCGTGGGGCGAAAACTGGCACGCAAACCATCATTCGCACGCAGGCTCGGCGCGGCTCGGATTGCGCTGGTGGCAAACGGATATCGGCTGGTACTTCATCTGGACGCTCGAACAGTTGGGTCTTGCGCACAGCGTTAAGCGCCCGCGCCCTTCGTAGCTAGCCTCGCAGCTAACCTTCAGTCTCGCCAGAAACACGCTCGCCGCGATGTTATGATGGCGGAGTGTACGCTCAAAAACTAAAAGTGAATGTCGTGATTCGCGGCGAGAGCCGCGCCTGCCCGCTCGATTGGCTCGATCAATTCTGCATGCGAAACTTCACGAACTCCGCGGATTTCGACGACACATTGCCCGTGGCGGAGGGCAAAGTCGAAGCCGGCTTCCGCCTAACGCCGGAGCGCTTTGCCGAAGGGCTGAGCGCGTGGCTAACGCAGAGGGGCAAAGGCGAGGGCCAGCCCGTGGTCGTGCAGGTCACGCCGGAATAGTCCGCAGAGACCGCTTGCAAGGGAAACGGAACGGGAGCGTTGTTGACGCTAGGCAGCGGAGTCGCGCTTCTCGCCGCTGATGGCCGCGCGGATTTCCGGCAGAGCGGCCAACGTGGCGGCTGCACCAGCCGCGACCATGTCCGGGGTCCGGGTGAAGTCATCCCAAACAAAGGGCTTTACGTCCGGCTCGAGAATGACGTCAGCCTGTTGGCGCCAGGTGAGATCGGTGTGACGCTGGACGATGGTGAACGAGCGGCTAAGCACATCGGTGAAGGTGCGAGGCTGCTCGAGGTTGCCAGCTTCCAGATAAACAGCGATGACGATGTCGGCCCCGAGAAGCAGCGCACCTTCCACGGGAACGGGCGACGTGAGAAATCCATCCACCAGAGTGCGGCCCTCATATTGGATGGGCACGAAAAGTCCTGGATAGGCGCACGAGGCGCGCAACGGTAAGCCGACAGGGCCGCGTGTGTAGTAAACGGATACCCCCGCATTGATGTCGGTTGTGGCAATCGCCAGGGGGATGGCCATTTCCTCGAAAGTTTTTATCGGAGTGAACCGGGCCAAGAATTTTTCCAGGCGCTGGTTGGTGGCCAGGCCAAGCCAGGAAGGCGTCCAGCGGCCGAAGTCGGTGAAGCTGGTGGTCGAGCCGATGCGCTCCATTTCGTCGAGCGGCGTGCCCGCGCAAAAAGCTGCGCCTATAAGCGCGCCAACGCTCGTACCGGCCACCACATCGATGGGGATTCCTGCTTCGCGCAGGATTCGCAAGACGCCAATGTGTGCGATCCCGCGCGCGAATCCGCCCGCGAGCGCGAGGCCTACGCGCGGGCGCTCCGTGGATTTGCGCTCTTCGGGCAGGGCCAGGGAGCGCAACTTTTCCTTGGCGGACTGGAGCCAGCCGAGCGCATCTGCCGCTTTGCGAGTGCTCATTATCACCTTACTCTAACTCGTGCTTGACGCCGGGGCCATAGTCCGTTTGACCAGGGGATGCCGGTTTTGTAACCTGTCCACTCGTCTGAATGTCCAAAAAGGGCTCCAAAAAAGGCAGGCCATGAAACGTCGAATCGAGAAGGCTGTAGTGTTGGGTGCGGGAACCATGGGATCGCGTATCGCCGCGCATTTGGCGAACGCCGGGTTGCCGTGCATCTTGCTGGACATTGTCCCGCCGGATTTGAAGCCTGGAGCGTCCGCTGGAGATCGCAACAAGATTGTGCGGGCGGGGCTCGAGGCCGCGAAAAAATCAAAGCCCGCGGCATTTTTCACACCTGAGCTCGCGGAAAAAGTCTCCATCGGAAATTTTGAGGACGATCTACCGCGGTGCGCGGAGGCCGACTGGATCATCGAAGTAGTGGCGGAAAATCTCGAAATAAAAAGGAATTTACTGTCGCGCGTGGCGCAATTCCGCAAGTCGGGCGCCATTGTCACTACGAACACCTCCGGCTTGCCTGTACATTTGATCGCGGAAGCGATGAGCGAGGAGTTTCAACAACATTGGGCCGGGACGCACTTTTTCAACCCGCCACGCTACATGAAGTTGGTGGAAGTGATTCCTGGGCCGAAAACTTCCAGCGACGTGATAGAAACGCTGAGCGATTTTTGTGACCGGCGGCTCGGCAAAGGAGTGGTGGTTGCGAAGGACACGCCAAATTTTATCGCCAACCGCATCGGGACGTTTTCGATGTTGAACGCCATCCGGCTCATGACTTCGTTGGGGATGACTATTGAGGAAGTGGACGCTTGCACGGGGCCGGCGGTGGGCTGGCCGAAGTCGGCGACGTTTCGAACGGCCGACCTCGTTGGGCTGGACGTGCTGGTGCACGTGATCAAAAACATTTACGAGACTGCGCCAAACGATGAATCGCACGAAATGTACAAAGTGCCTGCGCTGATTGAAGAGATGGCGCGGCGCGGATGGTTGGGCGACAAGACCGGCCAGGGCTTCTACAAAAAAGTGAAGGGTGAAGGCGAAAAAGAGATTTTGACGCTGGACGTGAACACCATGGAGTACCGGCCGCGGCAGAAGGCAAAGTTCGCGTCGCTCGAAATGGGGAAAGCGATCGAGGACACGCGCGAGCGGTTGCGTGCGCTGGTCGGCCCGATTCTCGAAGGGCAAAAAGGTGACAAGGCGCAGCAATTCATCTGGGGCGGGCTGACGGAAATGTGTCTGTATGCGGCGCGGCGGGTGCCGGAGATTTCGGACAGCGTTGTGGACGTGGACCACGCATTGCAGTGGGGATTCGCGTGGGAGATGGGGCCCTTCGAGATGATGGACGCGATCGGTGTGAAAGCCTTCGCTGCGCAAATCCAAAAAGAGGGGCGTGCTCTTCCGCCTGTGATCGAAAAAGTTTTGTCCACCGGCAGAAAGGGTTTTTACGAATCGGAAAAGGGCAAGACGACGGTCTTCGATGTAAAGAGTGGCGCTTCGAAGCCGCTGGAAACGCCCCCAGGTGTGATTATTCTGAAGTCGCAAAAGGAAGCAAGACGCGAAGTCGAGCGCAACTCCGGCGCGAGCCTGATCGATTTGGGGGACGGCGTGGTGTGCTGCGAATTCCACGCCAAAATGAACGCCATCGGCGCGGACTTGATGGTGATGTTGCATAAGGGATTGAAGCGGCTGGACTCCGACTTCGACGCCATGGTCATCGCCAACCAAGCGGTGAATTTTTCTGTTGGCGCGAATGTGATGCTCATGCTCGTCGCCGCGCAGGAACAAGAATGGGATGAGCTGCACATGGCGGTGAAACAGTTTCAGAACGTGAACCTGGGATTGAAATACGCGCCGAAGCCAGTGGTGGCAGCGCCGCAAGGGATGGCGCTCGGCGGAGGATGCGAAATCGCCCTGCACTCGGCGAAAATTCAGGCGGCCGCGGAAGCGTACATCGGATTGGTGGAAGTTGGCGTGGGTTTGATTCCCGGGGGGGGCGGTACAAAAGAGATGCTGATCCGCGCGAACGAACATTCCGGCGGCGGCGAGGATTTGGATTTGTTTCACGCGATGAAGCCGGTGTTTGAAACGATCGCCACGGCCAAAGTGGGAACCAGCGCGGAAGAAAGCCGCGCACTTGGTTTCTTGCGTCGCGAGGACGGCGTCTCCATGAATCGCGACCGCCTCGTGGGCGACGCAAAAGAAGCAGCGCTGGCGCTGGTGCGCGGCGGGTACAAGCCCCCCGCGGCAAGCTGGGAAGAGGGCGCGCAGACCACGCAGATCAAAGTGCTCGGCGAACAATTTCTGGCCGGCGCGAAGTTGGTAATTCACATGATGCAGCGTGGCGGTTATATCAGCGACTACGACGCGCACGTAGGCCGCAAGCTCGCGAACATCCTCGCAGGCGGCGCGCTCACCTCACCCCAACTGGTCAGCGAACAATACATCCTCGATCTTGAGCGCGAAGCCTTTGTCTCGCTCTGTGGCGAAAAGAAAACGCAGGAGCGTATGGCATTCACGCTCAAAACCGGCAAGCCGCTGAGGAATTAGCTGCGTAGCTGACCACCGGCAACGAGAGAAAGCACTTCCCCACAGGTAAGGACAAATGCTCGTGCGCGACGCGCGGTTTACCCGAGGCGTCGCGGCGCAGGCGAAAAATAACGGTTAGAAACGAATAAAATCGTACTATAATGGCGGTTTCATGCAGTAGAAAATGAGACGCTGTGATTGAGGAGAGGTTGATGCACCGAGCCGCACTGTTGCCGCCGCGCGAAGCGTCGAGGATCCTTGGTATTAGCTATCCCACGCTGAAGCAATGGATCTACCGCGGGAAAATCAAGACCGTAAAAACACCGGGCGGGCATCATCGCGTCCCCGAAAGCGAAATCGACCGCATGATTCCGAAGGTGCTCGATCGCGGCGATATCGCCACGCGCCGTATCAATTTCCGGAAGATCAGCGGGCGGAACCAGTTGATTGGCCGCGTGATCTCGCTGAAGTACAGCGGATTGCTCGCGCAAGTGACGATGGCCATCGGCGAGCAGCACATCACGGCGATTATCACTGCCGATGCCGCGAAGGAGATGCGGCTGAAGCCAGGTGAGCGGGCCGCGGCGCTGATCAAGTCCACGGAAGTAATGATTTTGCGTGTGTGAGAAGGTTGCGAATGGTTCTGGTGACTTGTGACTGGCAAAAAAGCAAACTGGCCCGCGCCGTTAGGGATGACGCCAATCATTACTATTTTTCTTGTGGCTGTTTTTCTTGCGAAGGGCGACGTCCGCGCCCAGGCTGCGGAAATCCGCGTTGCTGCAGCAGCCGATTTGCAATTTGCGATGCCAGATATTGCAGCTCAATTTGAGAAGCAGGCAGGAACGAAAGTGGACGTAACCTACGGCTCAAGCGGAAATTTTTTCTCTCAACTGCAAAATGGCGCGCCATTCGACCTGTTTTTTTCCGCGGACATCGACTATCCGAGAAAACTGGAATCGACGGGCTTCGCCGAGCCGGGAACGCTCTACGAGTACGCGGTCGGCCGCATCGCAATCTGGTCCCCCGCGGATGCCGGCGTGAACGTAGCGCGCCTCGGATGGAAGGCTTTGCTGGACGCGAGCGTGAAAAAAATTGCGATTGCCAATCCTGAACATGCTCCTTACGGACGCGCAGCGGTCGCTGCACTCCAAAAGGCTGGCATCTATGAGCAAGTGAAGCCCAAGTTGGTGTATGGAGAAAACATCTCGCAAGCAGCTCAGTTCGTACAATCCGGAAACGCCCAGGCAGGCATCGTGGCCATGTCTCTCGCCGTTTCTCCGGGAATGAAAGATGGCAAGCGCTGGGAGATTCCCGCAGACATGCATCCGGCCATCGAGCAAGCCGCCATCGTGTTGAAAAGCGCGAGGAACAAGGAGAGCGCCAAAGCCTTTTTGGAATTTGTGAAGAGCGAAGCCGGGCGCGCCTCGCTTTCGAAGTACGGATTTGCGATCCCTGCCGCCGCTGCTTCAGCCAGCTCGCAGAAAAACTAATCATGGACGCGCTTCTGCTTTCCCTCCGCCTCGCTCTTTGTGTTTCCGCCATTCTTCTGGCCGGAGGGCTGCCGCTTGCCTATTGGCTCGCGTATTCGAATTGGCGCGGCAAGTTTTTATTGGAAGCCGTAGTCGCTCTGCCGTTGGTGCTGCCGCCGACGGTGCTGGGATTCTACGTTCTCCTGGCGATGGGCCCTCACGGCCCGCTGGGAAAATTGTGGCAGCTATTCTTTGGGCACGGCATGGCGTTTACGTTCGAAGGCCTCGTCCTCGCGTCCGTGCTCTATAGTTTGCCGTTCGCCGTGCAGCCGCTCATCGCCTCTTTCGAATCCGTGGACCGCAAACTGCTCGATGCTTCCGCAGTTCTCGGCGCCGGGAGTCTGCGAACTTTCTGGCGCGTGATCCTCCCGCTCTCGATTCCCGGCGTGGTGACCGCGCTGGTGCTCAGCTTTGCTCACACGCTGGGTGAATTTGGGGTGGTGCTGATGGTCGGCGGCAATTTGGCGGGCGTGACGCGCACGGTCTCGATCGATATCTACGATCACGTGCAATCGCTCGAATACGCCGAAGCGAATCGCATGGCACTGGTGCTGCTCGCAATCTCATTCGCAGTATTGTCGGCCGTGTACGCCGTCAATCGTCAAGTAGGCCGCCAAATCGGACGCCGTTTGTGGACACCGTGGGCAGCGAATTAAACGCGGCCATACTGACGGCGCGCGTGAAGATGGAACGGCTCCGCGCGGGCTCTCCCCCGTTTCTTCTGGATATTTCCGTCAAAGTTCCCTCGGGCATCACCATTCTTTTCGGGCCCTCGGGCGCCGGAAAATCCACCGTTCTCGATTGCATCGCGGGATTGGCGCGCCCGGACGCGGGACGCATTGCCGTTGGCGAAGAAGTGCTGTTCGACTCGCAAGCCGGCGTGAATTGTCCGCCCCAGGCGCGGCGCATCGCGTATGTTTTTCAAACACTGGCGCTCTTTCCGCACATGAGCGCCGAAGAAAACGTCGCCTATGGACTGGATGGCTTACCGCGGGAACAGCGCGCCGCGCGCGTGGAAGAAATCTTAAAAGCTTTTCGCGTGGAGAAATTGCGCTCGCGCAAGCCCGCCGAAACCTCCGGCGGCGAACGCCAAAGAATTGCGCTGGCGCGGTCTTTGGTCGCACAGCCGCGCGTCTTGCTGCTCGATGAGCCTTTGACAGGGCTCGATGCGAACTTGAAAGCGGCAATCATCGACGACCTGCGCGTTTGGAACGCTGCCCGGCGAATTCCGATTTTGTACGTAACGCACAGCCGCGAGGAAGTGGACGCGCTGGGCGAGCGCGTGATCGCCATGGATCACGGCCGCGTGGTAAGCGAGGGAACTCCCATGGAGGTCCTGGAAGCCCCTCGGCGCAAGCGGCTCGCGCAAACAGCCGGTTTTGAGAATTTACTCAGCGGAACCGTCGTCGATTTGCGCGAAGCCGACGGCGTCATGCGCGTGCGGCTCAACGAAAGCGTTTGCGAAATCGAAGTGCCGTTGGGCTTCGCGGCGGCTGGAGACCGCGTGCACGTGGCCATTCGCGCCGGCGATATTTTGCTGGCCACTTCGCAACCGCAGGGCCTCAGCGCGCGCAACGTCATCGAAGGCCGTATTGTGGCAATGGAAACGCGCGGCACGCTGGTCAGAACCCGCGTGAACTGCGGCGTGGAATTTATCGTGCACCTGACGCCGGGAGCCGCGAGAACGTTGGAGCTTGCGGTTGGGATTCGCGTCTGGCTCGTGCTCAAGACGCATTCGTGTCATCTCGTCGAGGAGTGAACGACGGCAAAGCGCGAAAACTTTTCAGGATTTTGGCTTAGGTGCCGCGCCGGCCGCGGCAGCCGTAGGCGCGGAGAATCTCACTTCCGCCGCCTCGAGCGCATCGCCCTTTGGCGTCGCGTGAATCACCACGCGGTCGCCCACAACCAGATCAGAGACCTTCGCGGGTTTGTCCACATTCCCGCTTCTCAATATATACGTGGTCGTGGCAACCAGCTTGACCTCGACGGAAGTGCCGTCTGCAGTTTTCACCGTCACCGAATCAGCGCTCGTCTTTTCCACGGTGCCAATGACATGCTTCTTGTCCCCGTGTGCCAGAGCAACACCGGCAAGGAGCGCGACTGAAAGTAGAAGTGCAAGAGAGCGAATCTTCGTCATAATAATCTCCAATAGGCTGGGGCCGGACCAATACAGCCCTCACCATTATTCCACAAGATTTCACTACCCGAGTCGCCGCAATCTTCTCCTGGGTCTGTTGTAACTCGGCATTTTCATCACCCTAGTGATGATGATGAGATTCCGGTTTGGGCGCGGGCGTTGCTCCATTCAAGAAGTCGTTTTCCTCCTGCTCCTCCATTCGGTCGTCGGGTCCTTTTGGATTGTACTTTTCCATTTCCATGCGCTCATCTTCCGTCAACTGCGGCAGATGCCGGATAAATTGCACCAGCTTCCAGGTGTCCTCCGGAGAACTGTGGCGGTTGGAGAACGCCGGCATACCAGTGAACCGCACGCCGTTCTCAATGATCCAGAAAAGCTCGCCGTCGGAAAGGTTCTGCGTTTCCGGAAGCCGCAGGTCCGGCGGTTTGGGATAAAGTCCGCTGCCCATCATCGTGTCGCAACTTCCGTCGTTTCCGTGGCAGATGGCGCAGTGGTCGGCAAAGTGCAGCCGGCCATCCCGCAAATTGTCCGCTGAAGCGGGCACGGGATTATGCAGAGCACGCGCCGAGCTCGGCAGCGCCATGTGTCTCGCCTTCCGCGCCATCATCACTTCGAGCGCCGTCGGCGTTGCCTTGGCACTCACGCCGTTATGCAGAAAGGAAAACGCGACGAAGCCGGCGCCCAGCGCCGCAATCACCAGCACAAACAGAATCAGAGTTCCGCGTTTCATGGCTTCACAACTAGCATAAACGACGTGAGGCGCCTGGCGGTAGCCTGGATTTGTTTGACCCAAATGCAGCGGTTCAGCTGCGCCTGCAGACTCGCACCGCCTCTGGTAGGATACGCCGAGCCATGAGGAAAAAAATCTATTCGAGCCTGGATTCGGCCGTGGCCGATATTGGAGACGGCGCGCGAATCATGTTCGGTGGATTCGGCGGCGCGGGATTTCCCAACAACTTGATCCAGGCGCTTGCCCGGAAGGGCACGAAGGATATCACCGCCATCAGCAACAACTGCGGAACACGCGATGGCGAGCTGGGATTGCTGTTCAAGAACGGCCAGATCCGGCATGTGATCGCGGCATTCCCAGGTCCGCACGCGTATTACTTTCTGGAACAGTTCGCCGAGAAAAAAGTAACGCTCGAGCTGGTCCCGCAAGGAATTCTCTGCGAACGAATGCGTGCGGCTGCCGCGGGGTTGTGCGGATTTTACACAACCGTTGGCGTGGGCACGGAAGTCGCGGCCGGAAAAGAAGAGCGCCTCATCGAGGGGAAACGCTGCATCCTCGAGTTGCCCATCCATGCGGACTACGCTTTCATCAAGGCCGACACAGCCGACGAGCTGGGCAATCTGACCTACCGCCTGGCGGCGCGGAATTTCAATCCGATCATGGCCATGGCGGCGGCGACGACCATCGTGGAAGTCGAAGAAATTGTGCCTGTTGGCGCAATCAAACCCGAACACGTCGTGACGCCCGCGATTTTTGTGCACCGCATCGTGCAAGCCAAAGGAATTCGCTATGTCTGATAAGCCGCGGCTCACGCGTGAACAGATTGCGCAGCGCGCCGCAATGGAGTTGCCCAACGGCGCTTACGTAAATCTTGGATGGGGCATCCCCAATCTCATCGCGGACTATTTGCCGGAAAATAAGGAAGTTTATTTCCACAGCGAGAATGGCATTCTCGGCATGGGGCGGCGCGCCAGACCCGGCGAGGAAGATTACGACCTCGTCGATGCGATGAAAGTCCCAGTGACCTTGATGCCTGGCGCGTCGTTTTTTCATCAGGCGGACGCGCATCTCATGACGCGAGGCGGCCACCTGGATGTGGCCGTGCTCGGCGGATTTCAGGTTTCAGAAAAAGGCGATCTCGCGAACTGGAAGATTCCAGGAGCGAAAGGGCCCGGAGGAATTGGCGGCGCGATGGACATCGCCGCGGGCGCGAAAAAGCTCATCGTCTGCATGGAACACACCACCAGGGAAGGCGCGCCAAAAATCGTGCGCCAATGCACGTATCCGCTCACGGGCCTTGCATGCGTCGATACGATTGTCACCGATCTCGCAGTGATCGACGTGAAGCCCGAAGGATTGATGCTGCGCGAGATCGCTCCGGGATGGGACATCGAAAAGTTGCAAAAGCTGACCGGAGCGCCTCTGTTGTCCGTAGGCCGCGCACCGGAGATAGAATTTGTCTGAACTCTCTTGTGACGCAACGCAATAAGCGCGCAAGCGGTTGGACGCCGTATGACGCGTCGCGCATGGTAAAGTTTGGGTGCTCTGCTGTAGCAAGCGGAAGTATCAGGAGGAAGTCATGGCAGAAAACATCCCGGGAAAATACGCGGACTTATTGGAAAAGCCTGCGTTTGGAAATCTCGGCACAATCATGAAGGACGGCAGCCCGCAAG
>Ga0210399_10004067_pt1 | contig 11365 bp, 9 predicted proteins | sample IncBWC14MmetaG_FD_150865 | JGI IMG/M metagenome (GOLD analysis project Ga0210399, IMG submission 150865) | Forest soil microbial communities from Barre Woods Harvard Forest LTER site, Petersham, Massachusetts, United States - Inc-BW-C-14-M | ecosystem: Environmental > Terrestrial > Soil >...
GTAGCAAGAGAGATGATCGAAGCTTTTTTGAAAGCTCCCGCGAGTGCAACCGCCCAGGATATTGAACATAAGAATCTGCAGCACATTTCCTACGTTGCCGTCGAGGATCCGCTGGTCACGTTAAATGTCGACACGCCGGATGAGTATGCGGCACTATCTCGATAACCTCGGCAGACTGAAACCTAACTCATTGGAGACGGATTCGCAAAGCATGGACAAAACACACGCGACCCCACCTGCAACCCCCACCTCGGCCGATTTTGCCGAGTCGGTACTTCGTCTCCAACCTCAGCTTGCGGTCTTCGACTGCGATGGCACCTTGTGGGCAGGCGATGCCGGAGAGAGCTTCTTTGACTGGGAGCTCAGGCGAGGACTGCTTTCCGATGACGTGGCGCGTTGGGCCCGTGCGCGCTACGCCGACTACAAAGCTGGCAAGGTCAGCGAAGACGACATGTGCGGCGAGATGGTGACCATGCACAGCGGGCTTGCCGAATCTGACGTCGCACTTGCCGCCAAAGAATTCTTTGATGAGAACTTCGTGAGCCAGATCTTTCCCGGGATGCAAGAATTGATTCGCCGGCTGCAGAGCTCTGGTTGCGATGTTTGGGCCGTATCGTCCACCAACGAGTGGGTGATTCGGGCAGCGATGAAACACTTTGGGATTGCTGACGAAAAGATTCTGACTGCCTCGGTGAAGATTGAAAACGGACGCATCACTAACCAGTTGATTCGCGTACCGTCCGGCGAAGGCAAGCCCCGGGCGATACGCGAGGTCATTGGCAAAGACCCCGACGCGGCGTTTGGAAACTCCCGCTGGGATGCCGCGATGCTAGCGATTGCCCGGCACGGGTTCGCGGTGAATCCGAACCCTGATCTGGAGCAAATGGCGCGGGAGCGCGGTTGGACGATCTACTGGCCAGATGCAGGATCATCTGAATAACAAATACTCTGTCATTCGGAGCGGAGTGGAGGGACCTTGCGTTCTGACTGTTTCTCATCCTCGCGTGAGCGCGTGAACGTCAGTGGTTGTTCTGTTTGACGTCCTTCAGCACCGCCGCGAGTGCATCCATCGCCAGATGGCTCGCGTGCACAGAAGCTTCGGGCAAACCGCCGACGGCCTGCACAATTTCTTCGCGCCTTAGACTGCAGGCTGCCTCCAGCGTCATTCCGCGAACCAGTTCCGTGAGCGCCGAGCCGCAAGCCATGGCTGGAACGCAGCCCCTGGCGAGAAAACCTATTTCCGCGATATGGCCGTTCTTGATCTTCAAGGATAATTTCAAAATATCACCGCACGCGGGATTCTCGACTTGCACGGTTGCGTCGGCATTGACGACTTCGCCTGGGTTGCGCGGATGCTCGAAGTGATCGAGGAGTTGAGGGGAATACATTCTGAGGATTGTAACGTGCGCGGCAGAGACGTCGCTCTCTGCGCGAGCCTCCAGTCGAAACCCTTGTAAGATTGATCTATCGTGCCCGACCATACCCCACAACGGATTGTTTCTCTACAGCCGAGCGCGACCGTGATCCTGGCGGCCGCCGGCAAGCTCGATCGCATCGTCGCTTGCACAAAATATTGCGCGGATGTTTGTCCAGAGGTCCGCAATCATAGAGCAACCATCGTTGCCGACGCCTGGACCGCAAGCACCTCCCAAATCGTCGCTGCCCGGCCAGACTTGGTGATCGCTGCCGTACCTTACCAGGAAAAGGCGGTGACGGAAATTCTGAAGTCAGGGGCGCGCTTTCTTGGCTTAGCGCCAAAGATACTCGCTGACATCTACACTGATATTGCCGCGATCGCCGGAATCGTCGGCGCGCTCGATCGTGGAGAGCATGTGATTCGAGAAATGCAGCGGGAAATCGAAGCCGTTCGCAACCAGACGAATGGCGCGAGGCGTCCTCGCGTCTTCTGCGAGGAATGGGGCAAGCCCTTGATCAACTCCCAGCCGTGGGTGGCCGAGCTGGTCGCAGCGGCAGGCGGAGAGTTCGTGGGCACTCCGGGCAAACAAACATCAGCCGAAGCGGTTCTCCTGGAAAATCCTGATGCGGTGGTCGCCGCCTGGTGCGGCGCGGGCGACCGGGTTCCTCTGGAAAAAATCATTCGCGACCGTGGCTGGGAGCAGATGCGAGCTGTGAAAGAACGCCGAGTCTATTGCATCCGAGACGAATTCTTGAATACCCCAGCGCCGACTCTGGTTCAAGGTCTGCGGGCGCTGGCTGCGGCCATTCATCCAGAGGATTTTCCACAACCTTCAGGTCTAAGATGCGTTAGCAAGACATCTCTCTCCGGGAAATTGATACCTCAGTGAACATTTCGGATCACTCCAACCACCTCGGCTCTCCCCTTAGAACGTTGGCGCGCCAATGAAGCGAGTGGTTGCGGCGTTGATTTTCAAAGACGGAAAAGTGCTGGTGTGCCAGCGCACCCGGCATCAGACCATGCCGCTGAAATGGGAGTTCCCCGGCGGCAAGATCGAGGAAGGCGAACAGCCGCGGGACGCGCTTCGGCGCGAATTGGATGAGGAACTCGGAATCACGGCAAAGATTGGGGAAGAGGTGTCGCGTATAGTGCACGAGTATCCTGGTGGAGGCTCGGTCGAGTTACGCTTCTTCGTGGTGCGCGAATACCACGGGAAGATTGAGAACAAGATCTTTCGTGATGTTCGATGGTCCCCGCGATCGGAATTGTCATCGTACGATTTTCTTGAGGCGGATCTGGCGCTAGTGCGAGATTTGGCTGACGGGAAGATCGTTTAGCGCAACCCGCAAGTAATAATTCGTACCCCTTACTGCGAGGTACTGTCCCGGCGTTTGAGGGTGGGGCGATCCTCACCATCACTACCGCTGGCGGTTTCACTCGCGTTCGTGTGGGCCGCACGCCGCAAAGTAGGTCCGCCGTCGTGGCCATTGTCGATCTTGTGACGGTTCTCCAGTTGCTCGAGCCTCGCCTTTATATCCTGAAACTCGGAGGTATCCAGCTTGTACTGCGGCTCCGGAGGCAGCAGCGTATTGATCTCCTCCTGGGTTTTTGCAATGCGGTCGGGGGTCTGGGGATGCGTGTCGAAGGTCTTCGCAAGGGTGCCAGGTTTGTGCTTTTCCAGCGCCTTGACCTTTTCGAAGAATGCAGTGAGTGCCTGCGGGTCGTAACCCGCCCGGTACAAATACTCGACGCCCAGGAAATCGGCCTCGGACTCGAAGCTGCGGGCAAACCTCAGAAAGCCCACGGGGATCGCCAGACTGGCCAGGCTCTGAGCGGCATAGCCGATTCCTCCGCCAACAAAGATCAGCGGGATGGAGGCCAGTTGCATCAGTTGCCCGCGGGTATTCTCGCGAGCCAGATGACAGGCCGCGACGTGCGCGATTTCGTGGGACATGACGCCCGCCAATTCAGCCTCGTTGTCAGCCGCAAGGATGAGCCCGGAATCCACATAGAAAAACCCTCCAGGCAGCGCAAAAGCATTGATATCGTCGGTGTCTACTACTTTGATCGTAAACGGCACCTGGGCGTCAGAATTTCTCACCAGGTTTTGACCGATACGGTTGACGTACTCGGTTATTTCGGGATCACTGACCAGCTTGGTAGTCGACTCGACCTGTTGGGCATACCCGCGGCCCATTTCGATCTGCTTTTCGAGGCTATACCAGTTACCCAGACCGCGATCGCAACCCACTTTGCGGTTGCCGATGGCATCGATATCTCGAAGGCTTCCATCGTGATAGGTCTTAGCGGCTTTCGGGAGCGGTGCGACGGCTGGGGTCGTAGGCGCAACTGGGGCAGGCGTAGCGGGCGAAGGACCGGCGTCTGGGGGAGATTGGTCCTGCCCGACCGCCAAGGTCCCGAGCAGAAGCAAGAAACCCGCGGCAATCGGGACGACTGAACGGCGCATGATCCCACCACCAGAGTGGATTTTTACATACTTAGGGGCAAAAAAATAGCCAAAAAACTACCAGTCAATGAGGTTTTACATGATCTCGCGAGGATCGGTCTCACCAGCCTCCCGGCCTCACTGCCCGTGTCTTAAGGTCCAGAACCAGGCAATGCTAAGAACGGTCATGATGATGGTTGTCGCCCACGCAGTCAAGTTGTAGACGCGCGAGTTCACATACTCGCCCATTAACTCTTTCTTGTTCACCAGCAGGAGCATAAAAACGAGCACTGGGGGTACAGCCACCCCGTTCACCACCTGGGAAAGGATCGAGATCTTCACCAGCGGCAGGTTGGGCAGAAGAATTACACCCGCACCAGCTACGATCAAGATGGTGTAGAGCCAGTAGAAAACCGGGGCTTCGGAGAACTTCTTCCCCACCCCGGATTCGAATCCGAGTCCCTCGCAAACGGTGTAGGCAGTCGAAAGCGGCAGGATCGAGGCTGCAAACAGCGAAGCATTAAACAAACCCATGGCGAAAAGGATATAAGCGTAATCTCCTGCCAACGGGCGCAGGGCCTGGGCCGCATCCTTGGCATCGGAAATATTGTGATAACCGTGCACGTAGAGAGTCGCGGCGCACGCCACAATGATGAACCAGGCCACCACGTCGGTAAAGATACAGCCGGCGATGACGTCAATCTGGGAAGCCTTATATTGCCGCTTGGTGACCCCTTTCTCGACGATCGAGGACTGCAGGTAAAACTGCATCCAGGGGGCAATCGTGGTCCCTACCACGCCAATCGTCATGAACAGGTACCCGGGCAGCAGGAACGCGGCTTTCGGCGGAGGTTTCACCGTGGCCACCAAGGCATCGATCCACGCGGGCTTGGCGAAAAAACCGGCAAAAATGTAGGTGACGTAAAAGAAGGACGCGACCAGAAAGATCTTTTCCACGCTCTTGTACTGCCCCTTCACCACGATCAGCCAGACAATCACGGCGCAAACCGGAACCGTAATGTATTTGGAGAGGCCGAAGAGTTCGAGGCTGCCCGCGATTCCAGCAAACTCACCGACGACATTGCCGAAGTTGATGATCAGGATTCCGATCATCATGAAGAAGGTGATGCGGAAGCCAAATTCCTCGCGAATCAGATCGCTGAGACCCTTTCCAGTGACCGCGCCCATGCGTGCGCAGATCTCCTGCACCACGATGAGAGCCAACGTAATCGGGATTAAGGTCCATAGCAGCAAGTGTCCAAACTGCGCCCCGGCAGCCGAGTACGTGTAGATGCCGTTGGCATCGTTGTCGACATTCGCGGTGATAAAGCCCGGACCGACTACGGCGAAAAACAGCAGGATCCGTGTCTTCCAGCGTTTCAGGAATCTCATGAGCGCAATTCGCCAACATAAAACCAGCGGGTGGTAAAACGACCAAACAGAATAAATGGGGACAGCAGATCTGAACAGGTGAAAAGTACGGTCCGCCACACTAAAGTGAAATCCTTATAGCTTGGCTCGCAGCAGGCTAATCACATCGTCCGAGGTGATCACTCCGGTCAACTTGCTGTGATCATCGATCACGGGAAGGGTCAGAAGGTTGTACTTATCGAACAGTTCCGCAAATTCTTTCTCGCGCGCGTCGGCATGGCACGAGATCAACGGCTCCCGGGTAAGAGAGAGCAAGGGCGTTTCGGGCGAGGCCAGCACCAGCTTGGCCAGGGGTACGGCGCCAGCCAAAGTTCCATGGGAATCGACCAGATAAATCGTGCTCACCGTCTCGACGCCGCCTTCGAACCGGCGCAAGGCTTCGACCGCATCGTGGGCCGTGGCGCCCACACCCACGGCCATGTACTCCGTATTCATTCGTCCGGCGGCGGTGTTCTCCTTGAACTCGAGGAGTTCGACCATCTCCTCGCGTTCCTTCGGAGCCATTTCCTGCAGGATTTGCGAGGTGTGGTCCTCGTTCAGGTCGGCCAGCAGGTCGGCGGCTGCGTCCGGATCCATTTCCTCCACGATGTCAGCCGCACGATCGGAATCGAGCGACTCCACAATCGCCTTCTGCACCTTGGGGTCGACTTCTTCCAGTGCCTCGGCTGCAACATCGTCGTCCAGCGTCTCAAACACGGCTTCGCGCTCATCGGGAGCGAGGTCTTCGACAATGTCGGCGATATCGGCAGGATGCAGACGGGCAAGCCGCTCATGAGAGATCTTCAGCTTCACCCGGCGGGCGGGATCAGTTTCGATCAGATCCACAAAGTCCCAGGGAATCGGACGCTCCGGAATCTTACGCAGCAAGGCTCGCAGCGCAGCCATTGGAACCACACCCTTGAGCAGGCGGCGGACCGCGCCCCGCGCACCGACATCCACCGAGCCTACTCGGAGCACAGGATGCCGGTTACTGAGGTCGTGGTGCAGTTCTACGTCATTGACGCGAACCACTTTGCGTCCGTGGACGTCGATGATCTGCTGGTCCAGCAGATCACGCGCCAGAAGAAACAGACCTTCCGACCCATCGGCAATCGGCCACGCCGAAGCCGCACTGTCAATACGCAGGCCGCCATTCAACGAATTCACCGCACTGAATGGCATGACGCGGTCTCCCGACTTGGTCCGCACGATGAGCACGGCGATGCGCGCCCGATCCTCCTGTGGCGCAACCGCCAGTTCACGCACCCGCCCGCATTGGCCTCCCGCCGGATCAAAGACCGGTCGGCCCAGCAACTCGGTAAGTGCAAGCGAGGACATCGCTCTGAGAGAATACCCAACTGCGGGCGAGGAAGCCAGAACGGTTTTGGGCTGTTTTCTGGATCCCCGTGTCTAAAGTGAAGTTGGCGTGCCGCAGGAACCGGATTACGGCACCGCAGCCGGGGGACATTTCTATTTTGGACAGAACCGGGGACACTTCTATTGTGGTATGACAACCTGTTGTTCAACACTTGACAAGTTGAACATTTCGGTGCAAGATTCCGTTCCTTAAATAAAACAAGTCAAGCGACCACCGCATGGAACGCCTCCAGATTCATCGCGTCAGCGTTGCGGATCAGGTAGCGGGGATCCTCCGTCAGCGGATTCTAGCGGGCGAATTGCGTTCGGGAACCGCACTGCCCGAGGTCTCTCTCTCCCTCGCCCTTGGCGTCTCGCGCAACACCCTGCGCGAAGCCGTGCGAATTCTGGCCCTGGAAGGCCTTCTCAAGCGCGATATCCATCGTGGGGTGTCGGTCTCACATTTGTCGATCGCCGACGTGCAGGAAATTTATCACCTGCGCCGCATGTTGGAGCTTCCCGCGGTCTACGCTGCCACCGAGCCGTCGAGCGAAATCCTGGCGGAGATGCGTGCGCTGGTGGACGAGTATGAGTCTGCGGTGCACGCCCGCGATTGGGTACTCGCAGTCAATGTCGACCTGCAGTTCCACAGCAAGTTGATCCATTTTCATGGCAACAATCGGTTGGAATCCTTTTACCAGAAATTAGTTGGCGAATTGCGTATGGGGATGGTGCTGGTGGACCGAGTGCATGACGATCCGGGTGGCTTGATCCCGGTCCATCGCGAGATTTATGAACTGCTGGCTGCCGGAAAGCTGAAGAAGTGCGCCGCTCTTTTGGCGAAACACTTGGATGATTCAGAGTTCAGACTCCGCGGTATCGTGGGTCGTTATGCCGAGTTGAGGAAGATTGGGATGGGTACTTTACAGAGTCGGAGATCGGAATGAAATGAGGAGGCTACGATGGAGCCGAAAGTGAGAAGGTCTGCCGCACTGTGGAGTCTAGCGTGCTTGCTGGTGTGCCTGCTGGCGTACTCAGGAGTATTCATTCCTGCGGCCGCACAAACCGTCAATGTGACCATTCAGGGTCGGGTGTACGACTCCACCGGCGCCGCGATTTCCCAAGCCGGCGTGTCCGCGGTTAACACGGCCACCGGTTTCTCCCGGTCCACGACGGCCGCGTCCACCGGCGACTACCAGATCGCGTCGCTGCCCGCGGGCGACTATACAGTGACCGCCGACAAGCAGGGATTCCAGAAGTCCGCCAAGAAGATTCATCTCGATCTTGGCGCCGAGGCCAATGTGGACTTCACCCTGACGGTCGGTCAGATTGCGGAGGTAGTTACGGTTCAGGATGTGGGCGAAGTGGTCGAACCGACGCGAACCATGGTCAGTTCGGTGATCGACGAGCAGAAAATCGAGAACCTTCCCGTCAATGGCCGTGAATTCATCGACTTCGCACTACTGGCCCCCGGCGTCACCATCGGAGACACGACCTCGGGCAGCACGGACGTCATCGTCGAGCCAGTCACCAAGCTTTCCTTTGCCGGCCAGAACATTCATTTCAACTTCATCGCAGTCGACGGAGCCGATGACATCTCGACCGCATCGGGCATCCAGCGCGGGACGCCGCCTCAAGAGTCGGTTCAGGAATTCCGCGTCATCAACACGGACTACGCCGCGGAGTACGGCCGCGCTACAGCTGGCATCGTGAATATCATCACCAAAAGCGGTACCAACGACTGGCATGGTTCGGTTTACGAGTATTTCCGGAATAACGTGATGGATGCGAGAAGTATTCTCTCGGCTCCCAACTTCAATGTGCTTCGCCAAAATCAATTTGGCGGCGCGATCGGTGGACCCATCCAGAAGGATAAGACGTTCATCTTCGCCAACTACGAAGGCCAGAGGCGGGCTGAGTCGCCGACCTACAACTCGACGGTGCTGGCTAATATCGCGGCCATCAACTCGGTGAAGACTAATGTATTCGGCTTACCGGCCGAAAATCTGTTCGTGTTGCGAGACGGGAATACCGACAACGGTTTCCTGCGGCTCGATGAAAACATAAATACCAGGAATTACTTGTACGCCCGCTATTTCATCAGCGACGATCGCTTGACCAATCAATCACCTCTGAACAACGGTTTCGATCTACCTTCGGCATTCAAGAACAACTATATTACCGACCAGTCGCTGGCCGGCGGCCTGGTGACCACATTTTCCCCATCCTGGGTCAATGAACTGCGAATGCAGTATGCTCACCGTACGTTTGACTTCCCGGTTGTGTCCACTCAGCCTCACCTGGAGGTAGCCAACACTTTCGCGGTGGGAGTCAACCGAGGTAATCCGGACATCTATCGCGAGGAGCGCTACGAACTAGTAGACAACCTCACGCATACCATCGACAAACACACGCTCAGTTTCGGCGGCAACTTCGACTGGGTACGCACCTACGAATCTTTTCCGCTGTTCTATCCTTTTGAGGCTGATTTCTCGAACCTCCCAGCTTTCCTCGGCACCGATGGCGCAGCGGGTTGCCCGGCTGGGATTGCATGCCCGGATCCGTTCGTGGTCTTTTTTGAACGCTTCAGCACCACAACGAACCCGCCCTTCGGTGAGACCTCACTCCCCGGCGGAACCGCGATTTACCAGGGCGGCGCAATCCCGCAGAACATCCGCCAACAGGCGTCCGCGACTCTGGATCACACTTACAATGGCTTGTACGTTCAAGACAAGTGGCGCGCTACGCAGAGGCTGACTTTGAATGGCGGTCTGCGCTGGGAGTTCGAAACCTGGCCGTCGGGTGTCCTCAATACTCAGTGGAAGAATTTCGACCCACGGGTTGGCATGGCCTACAGCTTGGGAACCTCGCGCAATGTTGTTTTCCGCGCCGGCTTCGGGTTGTTCCACGGGATTATTCCTTCCCCGCTGCTCATGTGCCAGCAGCCATCCTGCGGCGGACTGGCCAAATACCCGAATCGTCCGTTTGAAAACAGCTTGAATGCCAATACCGGCCTTTTCAGTTTCGCCAGTTCTCCGTTCATCAACTATTTCGCACTGAATGCCCTGCTCACGAATGCAACCTATCCAAACGGAACGCCCGCACCTTTTTGCCCGGATAAAACTCTGGCAACCTGCGGTTTCCTGCAGGACGCGACCATCGTGCGCTTCGACCAAAATAGCAAGAATCCCTATGGGGTTCAGACCAGCGCCTCACTCGAATTCCAGCCCTTCAAGGACACGGTATTAAGCGTCTCGGGGATTTACCTGCGAGGTGTGCACCTGGGCAGCTTTTACAACGTGAACCAACCCGACCCGAGCGGCTCGGTGCTGGTCCATGATTCAAACGGAGATGCGAGCTGCAAGAACCTCTATTTCAACTTTGCCTCGGCACTGAATCCGGGAGGGCCAATCACGCCTCCAAATTGCGCGCCGTACCCGTCGCAGATGGTGATTCCTGGCGTGCCTCACATCAACGGAGTTCCGGGATTCCGCGACCCGCAATACAGCGTGTTTTTCGAGGCCACTTCAAGGTGGGATTCCGTGTACACCGGTCTGCTGGTGAACCTGAGCAAGCGCCTGACGCACAACTTCTCTTACCAGATCAGTTATACGTATTCGCACTCGATTGATGACGGGCCAAACCCCAGCTTCGTCCTGATTCCCCAGGACAGCGCCAATTTCGGGGCAGAGCGGGCAAGCTCAGCCGATGACGCCCGGCATCGCTTCGTGGCGAATGCCATATTCACCAGCCCCGCGACCTGGAATGTGGCGCTACGCGACTTCAGTTTCAGTACCATCGTGACCCTGCAGTCTCCTCAGTACTTCACCAAGTACGCCGGCTTTGACGCCAACGGCGACGTTTTCGGCAACAATGATCGAGTAGGCGGCGAGCCGCGCAACTCTTTTAAGGGTGGTTCACTGCAGACTGTAGATATTCGGCTGGAGCGCGACATCCCGATTCGCGAGCGCGTGAAGCTCCAGCTTATGGCGGAAGCTTTCAATCTGATGAACACGGTGAACGTCCGCTATTCTAATACCAGCTACGGTGCGGCGGACTTCTGTCCTGCCGACCCAGGCGCCCCAGGTTGCGCGGGAGCAACGCAGTTCTACCGCGAAGGTTCACCGAACTCCGCCTACGGAACGCCGAGCGCAGTATTCAACCCGCGCCAACTCCAACTGGCGGCACGGATAACCTGGTAGATCGTCGGAGGGGCGGAGTCTAAGCGAGCGGCGTTGCGCCCGGTCCGGATTGGAAGATTCGGCGCGAACACAGGCGGGATTGCCCTTCCTCGCTGAAGGGGAGAAATGGGCGTCCGCCCCGCAGTACTTAAGAGGGAAAGCATGCGATTCGGTATTTACTGCGAGATCCAAACACCGCCGGGCAAGTCGCATAGCGACATGATCTGGGAGATCATGCGCCAGATCGAGCACGCGGATGACTCCGGTTTCGATGTCTACTCGGTCATCGACCATCACTTCTTTCAGAAATTCTCGATCTCAGCCAACCCTTTGGCGATGTTCGCAGCGGCGGCTCAGCGCACAAAGCGGAGACGCTTCCGCACCGCCCTGCACACCCTGCCTCTCGAGAATCCTATGCGCCTCGCCGGAATGATCGCGGAAACCGATATCCTGACCAATGGGCGGTTGGAGTGCGGACTGGGGCGGGGCCATGCGTGGCTGTTTGGACCTTCAGCGCTGCCGTTAGAGGAGAGCCGCCCGCGCTATAACGAGGCC
>Ga0210399_10004069_pt1 | contig 11363 bp, 10 predicted proteins | sample IncBWC14MmetaG_FD_150865 | JGI IMG/M metagenome (GOLD analysis project Ga0210399, IMG submission 150865) | Forest soil microbial communities from Barre Woods Harvard Forest LTER site, Petersham, Massachusetts, United States - Inc-BW-C-14-M | ecosystem: Environmental > Terrestrial > Soil >...
TGCTGGCCGATTCTCGGGTCGCGCCTCAGAGTTGGCGGGCGGGCGGTTTTCGGATCGGACTTCAGTTGCGGGACGGGCGTTGCCGTTGCGGGCGGTATTGGGAGGAGGAGCCTTATATGTGCCTCCAGCTTGTCTGGCGGGTACTACGCCGCTCTTGAACTCTGCGGGCTTGGCAGTGGCTGCGATGGGCGGCTTGCCTTGATTGGTGGAGGCACGCAGTTCGGGATTCGAACGAGCTTGATGTATATGCTCTTCTTGTGTGGCAACCCGGGGGACGTGCTGCTCCCTGCTATACGTCTGTTCCTGCGCTGTAGGCCGCGCTTCGACGCCACCATTGCCGCCATTGTAGCTCACCCGGGTGGTATTGTTTTCGATAACGGTAGTGTTGTAGGTGTTGTGGATGATCGTTTCGTTCACACGATTCACGGATCTGTTGTAGAAGAAGTGCCCGTTGTCCCAGCGGCCACCCTCGTAACCGCGCCCGCCGTAGCCATATCCATAGTTAATGCCGCCGTAGAAGCCGACGTGCTCTCCCCAATAACCTTCGTGAAAGAGGAACACGCCTCCATCGCCCCAACCCCAGTAGCCCGGAGTCCAAAGGTATCCGGGCCGGGGAGCTTCCACCCAAGTGCCAGGTACCCAATAGTAGCCGTCGTCATCGTCATAGGCCCAGTAGCCGGGAGTCCAGATATAGCCGTCCTCCGGGCAAACGGGCTGCTCATAAACAGGAAGAGCAGGAGGGCCGAAGCTGACGGAAACGAAGACTTGTCCAAGTGCGGCATGAGAGAAAGCCAGTAAAGTAAACGCGAACAGCAACGAGCGAAATACGACGCGCATTGTTTCTTCCTTTTGCCCGCTCATTTCGGGGACTGGGGCGCGGAACCACGTGCTTGAATTTTCTTGGGGTCCGACTTCTGCACTTGATAGTAGAAGAGAGGATGCATGTCACCTATACGGTTATGCCTGTAGCCGAGAATGAGGAACGCCGTACGGCAATGTCCGGTTGATTCCTCGCTTTGATTGCACTTGACATATGTTTGATATCAGTTTTATCAGACGTTGCCGAGATATCGTCTAACCTTTACGGTTGACCGCTCTACAGAAATTCACAACCCGCAGTAACGTTTTGCCCCTATCGACTGATGGCCCTAAGAAGTCCTAAATAGAAACACCGCCGCAATGTGCGGCCAGCCAAATTTCGCTCATAGGAGGATCAGTATGTTTGGAATTATCGGCGTCTTGTTGTTGCTCATGTGGCTGGGCGGATTCTTCGCCTTTCATGTGACCGCGGGCTTCATACACATCCTTTTGATCTTAGCGGTCATTTCAATTGCTTACCACTTCTTCGCGGGTCGCTCGGCAACCGCATAAACGCCGAGGATTGCGATGGAATCAAAAACGACCAAGGCAGAGCTCGAGCCCTGCTTTGTCTGATCTATGTCCAGCCATGTACTGACGGTCCGGGGGGTGCACGCTATGTGGAGCAAGTTCGCTCCAATCGTTATAGCTATTGTGCTGTGCGGAAGTTCTCCTCGTTTGCTCGCACAGGAGCGAGTAGAGATTGGCATATTTCTCGATTACCTCGGCATTTCCCAGACCAACACCAACAACCTCGGAGTGGGTGGACGGTTCAGTTACCGCATTCATCGCAAAGTGATGATAGAAGGGGAACTTGCTTACGATTATGGAATCAACTTCCACGAGGCTTACCGCAACATTACGAACGGCGATATAACCGCGATTGAACGTACGTCGATTGGCGTCACCCATGGCCTGTTCGGGCCCACGCTGCAGCCAGACAAAGGTAGATTTCGTCCATTCATCACTCTGAAGGGCGGGTTTATGGATTTCCGCCTGAGCCCAAGCCTACTACCGCTTAGCACTGTTGAGAGCACGCTCCTCGGTCTTCGTACGTCCAGCTTGAACGTGGCAATGTATCCGGGAGCAGGAGTGGAGGCAAGTCTGGGTCCGGTGGGGTTGCGTCTCGAATTGGGCGACGACATCTATTTTAACAGTGGCGCGCACAATAACCTGCGGGTCACGTTTGGTCCGATCCTCAGGTTCTGACAGTATTGGCCCAGCTTGTCTTCCCGCGGTTTCTAAAGAGCTCCAAACAGCGAACCTGGCACCCAAGCGAGCCAGTTCCCAATTCGAAGGCCATACGAGGAACGAGTTCTACAGACACCTACACATTTATACTCTCCACCCTAGGCTTTCGGCCCGATATCAACGGCTTCTTCAAAGAGACAGACTTCCACTGCGTCGCTTCTCTCGACCAATCAAGAATACGCGCCCAGCCGATTTCGACGCTGCCGAGAAATCCGAGCTTCCACTTTAAAAAGGAGACATCTTATGGACGATTACAACAAGCAGTCAGGCCAACCAGGCTACAACCAGTCCGAAACCCCCGGTGCGGCCGCAGCAACACGCATGAAACTTTCCGACACAGCCGCCGACGTGAAGGAAAAAGTAGCTGATATCGGTCGGCGCGCCGCCGATTCGATCGACAGTTCCCGTCAATCTGCCGCGGGCGCTCTCGACGGCACCGCATCCTCTCTACATTCGAGCGCCGACCAGATATCCGGTGCCGCCCGCACCGCTGCCGATAAACTGCAGGCGACCGCTCATTCGACCGCCGATAGGCTCCAGGCTACTGCGGACTACGTTCGTCAGACGGACCTGAAAGGTATGGTCGATGACCTGACCGGCGTCGTAAAGCGTTACCCCGGTCAATCCCTAGCGGCAGCTGCCATTTTGGGTTTTCTCGTAGCGCGTGGACTCAGAAGTAACGACTGATCAGCCGAGGAGATGGCTATGTCCACCCCACAAATGCAGCGGACGGTTCCGGAGTTGCTCGGCAACATCGTAGACAATATCCAGCAAATAATTCGGTCCGAATTCAGGCTGGCCAAAGCTGAGCTACAGGAAAAAGCGTCAAGAGCCTCCAAGCCCGCAACCAAGTTGGGAGCAGGTTTTTTGCTTGGATTGTACGGGCTTGGCTTCCTGTTGCTGGCGGCGGTATACGCATTGTCGATGGTCATGGCGGCCGGGCTCGCCGCGCTCATTGTGGGCGGCGTTTTAGCCCTCGTCTCCGTCGCGTTAGTAACCTCCGGCATCAAAAAACTCAAAGCCTTGAATCCGGCACCAGAAAGAACAATTCAGACCTTAGAGGAGAATGTCCAATGGGCGAAAGACCAGATCAAATAGAGCGGCAAATCGCGGAAACGCGCAGCGAACTAAGCGATAACTTCAGCGAATTACAAGACAAAGTGAAGTCCACTGTGGATTGGCGCACTCAGTTCCGAGAACACCCTGGAACTCTTTTGGCCGTTGCTTTCGGCGGAGGCGTAGTCCTCTCGGCTTTGCTTCCCTCGCCAAGCCGTCCCCGGAAGGCGTACGACTCCGGCTCAATTTCCGCCGGAGACCGCACGTATTCGGTTCCTTCGTACGACACATCGTCAGCGACACCAGGCAAATCCAGCGACCTACGCAAAACCATTGAAGCCTTGACTGGTGCTCTCCTGGGCGTAGCAGTAAATCAGGCCAGCGGCTTCCTCGATTCAGTGCTACCCGGCTTCCACCAGGAATTCACCAAGGCCCGCACCGGCAAGGACAAAGATTCGCGCCGCGATAATTCACCAATTGACGCCTCCGCTTACGCGTCTACAAAGGACTCTGCCTCACCGAAACCTTTAACCGCAGCCGCCAGCGCCTAACGAAGCCAACAAAAATGACCGCGACGTAACGTCAACAAAGCCGGGCGGCATCAGCTGGTTCGAAGTCATTCGGCGAACTTGGGCGAGCGCCACGGAAGACGACATTCTGGGGCGCTCTGCTCAACTCTCCTATTATTTATTCTTGGCAGAGAACAGCCGATACGAAACGCGAAGCTCTAGGCGGGATTTAGTTTCGCGGTACAGCGACCACCCGATTGCGGTTCCGTCCTTAAATCTTATGGTCTGCAAAGTCCCGCAGTGACTGTCTGTTTACGGAGCCAGTGTGAGACTTATTCTCTCGCTGAGATCGCACGAATGCCCGGACTGCGGCAGCTACCTCGTGCGGCGTTCGCATATGAGGGGCTTTGGCGAGCGGGCGATCTGTCGATTGTTCTTCATCCAACCCTACAGATGTGATGATTGCGATCTGCGGTTTTTCCAGCTTCACATCCATTCAGCATAGAAACCCGCGCACTAGCCGAGATGGTGGGGAGAATCCAATAAGATCCATAGGAGGAACAATATTCGACGGCTCTTGAGGAGACTGATCTAATCAGGCTGCCTCAGCTTATTGCGTTTGCTGAAACTGCTATTTATGTCCGCCTCCGAAGACTTGATGAGGAGCGGCAAGCCTCTTGCGAAGCTGCAGGTCGATTGCGTCAGGCAGTGAGTTACTTGCCTCGGGCACTACGTCTGGCACTCAACCTCCCGGTTGAGATAGATTTCACTCGGAGGATTCATGAACATTCTTGCAGCGATCAAGCGCGAAGAACGAAAGCTCGAGAAGCAGTTAGGCAAGCTGAATCACCAACTAAGCGGTGTACGAGCGGCTGCAAAAGCATTGGGCGGCTCTGCGGAGCGCGAAGTTGTCGGCGTGAAGAAGCGCGTGTTGTCGGCGGCTGGCAGAGCGGCGATGGTAAAGGCGGCGAAGAAGCGGTGGGCGAAGGTTAGGAAGCAGGCGAAGAAGGTGGCTGGATAACTGGAGTGTCTTCCGCTCCTGTCACGCATAGCGAACGTGGATTGGTCTCCTTCGACAACAATTTTATTTAACCCCCCAAGCCCTTATTGTAACTTCGCATACTCCGCTTTGGCTTGCTTCAGGATGGGGATGTCGGGGTCGGCGTCTTTCCAAAGGTTGTGGAACACCACTCAACCTAAGGAAGTTCCAGGTCTAACGCGTAGATTTCATCGGTACTGACGTCTCGAACAAAAAGCGGGGAACCCTCTGGCGTGATGCCGCTCCACGCTCCCAGACCACCAAAGAATTGATGTAGGTTCCGCAAGTCAACTAAGGGCTCGGGCTTTGCCTTCCCAAGCTCGACGCGGTAATACCCAGGGTTTTCCGCACCTGTGGTTAAGAAATACAAATATTTTCCATCCCGCGACCAACTTGGATACGCTCGCGCTCCTGGCCCACTCACCCAGTCCGACCATTTCTGTGTCTTAAAGTCGAACAGCACGATCCTTCTCGAGTCCGACGACAGCGCTGCCAGATAACGGCCATCCGGAGACCAGCGAGGAGAGAACAAGTCCTGGGAACCCGGAATCATCGAAGGCTGCCCTGAATTCACATCTAGTAATTGAATGGTTGTGCTTGTGCTTCTGTCCAGAGTTAGCCGAGCATACACCATCTGCTTGCCATCGAGGGACCAGTCCGCATCTTCCTGGTAGAAATTCTCGGCGAGCATTTCCTCAGGCGCACCGCCCAACGCTGACAGCAGAAAAATCTTCCACGGCCTTCCCGCTTGCATATCTATGAAAACCAGTTTGGTACCATCGGGCGACCAATGCGGTAAGGCCGCCACGACCGGGGCATAGGTCAGCTGCAGACGTTCGCTGCCATCGGCACGGCTGCGCCACAGCGTGCGGTCGGGTTGCGACACGTATGCGACCCAAATGCCGTCACGCGAGAAACTCAATTCTCCTGCAGAAATTCCCGACAGAAATGGTAAGAACTGCCTGCTCTGCGTGTCGTAACGGACCAGCTCCCCGCGTGTTTGGAAACCGTCCGCGAACAATTTCTTCCCATCTGGACTTGGAACTATGTCCTTAAACAGCATTGGTCCTGCGGTCAGCTGAATCGGCTCGGAGGCGCGCTTGCTAAACAATCCATTCGATTCTCGGATCGCCCATATATCGGCTCCAACTCCAGTGTACTTTAGAAAGAAAAAATAGCGCCCGTTAGGCGACCACACACCGCAGCATTCCGATGGCTGATCGCGCCAGCCTGGCAGCACTGCGTGCGCATCGGTGCCGTCCACTCTGACTTCCCAGATTGACGATGTGTTGTTTTTCGAAGACGTATACCGGATGCGAGTTCCATCGGGAGAAAACGTGGGACTGAAGAACCCCTCGGGTGCCGTAAGCAGTTTGCGTGCGTTGGTTCCATCCGCGCTGGCCAAGTATACGTCTGCGCCTTTGTTAAAGATGAGCTTGCGGCCGTCCGGCGTCCACTTGCCAATGCCACCTGACACGTCGGCAAGACGGCGGGGAGCCCCACTGGGCAGCGGAAGCGCCCAAAAATCATAATCATTCACAGTGCCAACGCCGCTCGTCGCCAGTAGCTGCGAATGATCGGGCGAAATATCTTTGACATCAAAATTCGGAAACGGTGTGGCAATCCGCCAAGTCTCGCCGCCTGCTACAGATACCTGCGCAAGGAATCGGCTTGAACCATCAGTCTCCAGGATGTACAGCCGCGACCCATCAGTGAGTACCCTCATTTTTGTTACGCCGTCGTTTGTGATCTGGCTACTATGAAGCACTCTTGGGAGGTTCCGTGGCAGTAGTCGCCACAGAAATGATCCCAATATCGCCAAAATCATAATCGCAGCGCCTATGACGCCGATGCGGCGGAGTTCCCCTCCGCTCCGATGAGTCACTGCGCTTGCTGCAGCCGTCTTCCCGGACGTAGTGTCTCTCTTAAGACGCTGCAAATCCGTTCGTAGATCTGCCGCGCTTTGATACCGGAGGTTTCGGTCTTTCTCCAGTGCCTTGTTGATGATTCTTTCGAGTTCTAAGGGTAGGTCAGGATTCAGCCTGACAGGGGGCGGGGGAACCCGGTTGAGAATAGCGTCAAACATTGTGGCGCTACTCTCTCCTCGGAAAGGCAATTGTCCTGTCGCCATTTCGTACAGGACTACGCCGAAGGAGAACAAATCGGTACGTTGGTCTAGTTCCTTTCCCCGCGCCTGCTCCGGGGACATATAGGCGACGGTTCCCAGAGTGCTGCCGGGGCTAGTCAAATGCTTTGGATCAACATCTTGGGTGGCGAGCGTTTCGGCACTGCCGAGTGTATTTTTCGCCGAGCTGACTTTGGCTAGGCCAAAATCCAGAATCTTTGCGTGACCCCGGTCGGTCACGAAGAGGTTCGCTGGTTTGATGTCCCGGTGGACAATGCCCTTGGCGTGCGCCGCATCCAAGGCGTCGGAGACTTCGATGGCAGTAAGGAGCATCATCTCCAGCTCTAGGGGCCGACCATCGATCGTGTGCTTTAAGGTTTTGCCTTCGAGATACTCCATAGCGATTAAGGCTCTGCCGTTTTCTTCGCCGATGTCGTGGATGGTGCAGATGTTCGGGTGGTTTAGAGCGGAAGCGGCTTTGGCCTCACGGCGAAATCGCTCCAAGGCTTGGCGGTCCTGGGCCAAGTCTTCGGGTAGGAACTTAAGGGCGACAAAGCGGTCGAGGCGAGCGTCCTCGCTTTATAGACCACACCCATACCGCCACCACCGAGCTTTTCGAGGATGCGGTAGTGGGAGACGGCCTGCCCCAGGAGTGATTGGGAGTCCGCCATTTGGCGCTCATCTTAGGTTGCCACCTGGGGCAAGTCAACGAACCGTAGCGACGTACATAGTAGGTGTACTACAGGCTGCTGATCCACACTGGTCTTCCGAGTAGCCGACAACCGGGCGTTAACGGCGTTTTGTTCGCACCAGTTCGCGGTAAGGGTTGTCGACAATCCGCCTCGAACTTGCGATGACGATTCCAAGAAGCGCGTTCTTTGGAGAATCGCGATGTCACGGCGTTCCGGTATTGTTTACGTCAGCGCGACGATTTAAACCTCAGGCTCTTTCCCTAGGGGACATCGGCGTCGGCATCTTTCCATAGGAACAGAAAATCCTGGTAGGCAACGCGAACTTTAGCTCGAAGCCTGACATTGAAACTTTCGTCGTCGGTATTGTTCGTAAAGTTCGCCAGGAGAACCGTGTCCTTATCGGTCAATTTTCCGAGTTGCGCGGACGTGCCGCCAGCGTTTCCTTCATCCAAGTCAATACCTCGGGCACAAGTGCGTCATCGAATTTCTTGTCGATCTCAAAGAGGTGATTCATGCGTTCGATAACGTAATTCCGGGTAGCCCCAGGGTGGAGGCCATTGACGATTTCGGCGATGGCATCGCTCTCGGCGCGGCTCATAACCGTGTCTCCCGTCCCATAGACGACCAGCACCGGGGCGTTCACGCTTTGCCACACTTTACCGAGATTCAGCGACTGGAGCTGCTGATAGAAAGCGGCGGGGCGTCCATACTGCCCCTCCGGTGCGTCATACCACAAATGCTTCCATTCCGGATGTTGCGCAATCGCCTGCCCCGGCGTCATACCTTGATTGAGATACAGATCGTAAAATTGCGTGAACGCCTTCACCCCGTCATTGATTTCTGCCGCGGACTTGCCCGCGGCCGTCAGGCGTCGTCTCTCGTGCTCGATCATATGCTCGTACCAAGTGCGTCCCCAACTACTCGCGGCAATGTAGCCGCGCACAGGTCGTCCGCCGGTCACCAACGGCGAAAAACCTCCGCCATTGCTCATGCCGAGGACGATCACTTGGTTGGTGTCCAAGAATTGGTACTTGCTCATCGAGTCGAACGCCGCTCGCCATCCCTGCAGCTCGCTATTGAAATCGGCTTGCGCACAGTTGCCTTGGCTCTCGCTCACCCCCGGCTTGTCCATTCGAACGGTGGCGTACCCCGATTGATCGATCAACCGTAGGATCAACGCACCAAAGCCGTCCGTTTCTCCATCGGGATATTCCATGCTGTCGCAGCTCAACCAGCCAACGAAGAAAATAACTGGCACTTTCCCGGCGGCGTTCTTGGGACGCGTAACAAACGTTCGTAATTTCTCGGCTCGGCCATTGCTTACCCAATCGTAGAGAACTTCACTATTTTGGAAACGCTCTCGCTTCACCGGCGCTTGCTGGCCCACTGCGCTCAGCGTGACCAAGAGCAGCAATGCATACCGCACAACGAACATACCCACCTCCCGCTGGATAGCGATGCAAACGCCACTTTAGACGCATCGTTGCTAGCTTGGTTTCTCCGAGAAAATCAGCGCTTATGATTCGATTGGGGGCGGACGACGGGCTATGCGGAAGTAATCCCACGAGTCCCGATCTCGTCATTCTCGGGTCGGAGGAGGCGCGCTCACGCGCTGGCCTCCGTCCGCCGCCCAAACTGCCCGTACACATTTCGTGTAGGCAGCTTTCACGAAGACTCAGCAATGCCGAGAGGCAAGAGAAGGTATTAAGTCGATCAGACGGACAAGCTCGTACTCGCCGTAAAGCTGTGCCGTGGGCAGTCGTTTCCAGCCCGCATTGCGCCAACGTTTGTAGCGATGCGACCAGATGCGCCGCCGGACCCAGCCGTCGAGACGTTGGAAGAGCTTTCGGATGTGGGCGCGTTTGTAATACTCGCCCCACCCGCGCAAGAGCGGGTTTAGCTCCTCAATCAGCTCCTTGGTCTGCAAAGGCATTGTCCGTTTGGTTCGCTGCCGTACCTGGTCCATGAAACGACGAATCGACTTCGCTTTGGGATACGCATACAGCGCATCCTGTCGGGCCTGACTACGAATCTTGCTCTCGGGCAGATGAAGCTTTCTGTACCCGCGCTTGATTTTGTAGCCAAGGAACTCGAAGCCGTACCGGACATGTACGATCCGCGTCTTCTGCGGATGCAACTCCACGCCCAGTTGTTTCAGGATTCGGTGGGCCGCATCCACTGCGGCTCGTGCCTCTGCTGCCGATTTGCAGGTAATCACCCAATCATCGGCATACCTCGTTAGCTGATACCCTCTCAGCCGCATCTCCCGATCAAACGGCGTCAGAAGTATGTTACTGAGCGTCGGCGAAACTACCCCGCCCTGAGGAGTTCCGCGCTCGGATGGAAAGAGCTGCCCCTTTCCGTAGCTTCCCGCCTTGAGCATTGCCTTGATGAGGCACAGCACTCGGCCATCCGCTACTCTTTGGGACACCAGCGTGAGAAGTTTTTCGTGATCGACGGACCCGAAAAAATCTCGGAGGTCCGCATCCACGATCCACTCCGACCCGCTTTGGATCTCTTTCCAGATCTTGCGCAGTGCATCCTTTGCCGATCGCCCTCGCCGATATCCGAAGCTAGCATCGTCGAATACTGGCTCGAAGATAGGTTCCAACCGATTGAGCAGCGCTTGTTGGCACACGCGGTCATAAATCGCAGGTATGCCGAGCATTCGATACTCTCCTGGTTTGTCCCTCTTCGGAATAGGGTGTTGTTGCACCGGCAGAGGTTGATAGGTGTTCTCTTCCAGCTCCCGCTGCAGCCGAGCTAACTGCGGACCCAGCTGTGCTTCAAAAGCCGTGAGACTCTGCCCATCTATACCTCCACTGCCCCGGTTCTCCTTCACCTTCTCCCAGGCCATCTCCAGATTCTTCCGCTTGTACACCTTGTCGATTAATGAATGGACCTTCTTCGCACCCATCAGGTTGATCCAATCCACCAGTCTCCTCAGACGAGAGCGTACGGGTTTTTCGCTAAAGGAACTGTTCCATCCTCCCTCATCTTTACTCATCTGGTTTCCTTTCTCTTCCTGACCATCTTCGCCGGCTGCCTTCCCCGACCCACTCTGGTCGCCGATCGCTCGGTCACGCGGCTTTCACCGCGCTTCAGGTACTATTCAGCCGTCGGACTTCTGACAGAGCGTCGCTCGCCATTTCGCTTGCGCTTATAGGTCCGCTTACCCCAATGCCAACCGGGGACTCTGTCAGTTCTCCTGAGGTCACGCGTTGTTCTTCTGTACCGTGCCGTCCGCAAACACCTTGGTGCGGTGGGTGAATGAGAACGCCTTCGTCTTAGAAGTGCAGACTCGACCTTGCCCCACCTTTGGCCGACCGGTTCATCTTGGGGATTGTCCCCATCGATTACGGCCCGGTACTTCTCCGCAGGCCCTTCGGATTCCATCTCACGATGGACACCCTGCCCTCCGGAGTACAGCAAGCGGTGGCTTTAGGTCTGTCTTGGCTGTATCCAGCTTTCGCTTTCGTGCCCGTTTAGACGTCTCCATACCTTCCACTTTCTCTGGCCAGCGAGGCTGCGAACCCCGCTTCTTGGATATGGCGCCCCTCATTTGAGCGCCAGAGGGACTTCAACCCTCCTGAACAACGCGCTGCTCAGCGCGCACTTCCGAATTGCCGACTTGAACTTAGCCGCTGGCGCGGCGGACGCTTCGCGTGCTATGCTCCGCACGTTATGCCTCAACGTAGCGCATCCGATTGGGGTTCTCGCACATGCTCATTTTCTAAGTACCGCAAAACCAATAGCTTACAGATGAGCGAAAAGATTGAATTCCCATAGGCGTTAGATCGGGTCCCTCTAGCCCGCATCCGCCGCAACCGCCA
>Ga0210399_10004070_pt1 | contig 11363 bp, 10 predicted proteins | sample IncBWC14MmetaG_FD_150865 | JGI IMG/M metagenome (GOLD analysis project Ga0210399, IMG submission 150865) | Forest soil microbial communities from Barre Woods Harvard Forest LTER site, Petersham, Massachusetts, United States - Inc-BW-C-14-M | ecosystem: Environmental > Terrestrial > Soil >...
TCGTCTATCCGAAATCCTCGCCGGAATATTTCGCCCTTTTCGCCGAAGAAGCGGCTGAGCTCGGTGTTCGTCTCCTCGGCGGATGTTGCGGCACCACGCCGGAACACATTCGCGCGATGGCCGACGCCGTCAAAAAACTGCGTCCCGGCAACCCTCGCAGCGTGCGCGAGTCCGCCGACGCGTCCATCGAAGTTCTCGAACCCGCACAACGCGTCCGCCGCGTTGCTGCCCGGGAACCTGAAAGCAAATTGTGGAGCAAAATCCAGTCGCAAAAATTTGTCGTCTCCGTCGAGATCGACCCGCCCAAAGGCGTCTCGATTGACCGCATCATCGAGCAAGTCGGCCGCGTCGTCGCGTGCGGACAAGTCGACGCGATCGACATCAATAGCGGCACTCTCGCGCGCGTTGGAATGGACGCGCTCGTCCTCGCCGGCGCGCTCGAAGCTCATGGCTTTGAAACCATTCCGCATATCACCACGCGCGACGCCAACATCATCGGCCTTCAGGCCATGCTGCTCGGCGCCTGGGCCGTCGGAGGCGTGCGCAATATTCTCGCTATCACCGGCGATCCGCCCTCGCTCGGCGATCATCCGGAAACGAGCGGGGTCTACGAAGTCGACTCCATCGGCCTCGTCAAAGTTCTCGCGCGGCTGAATCAGGGGACCGACTGGGCCGGGAAAAGCCTCGGCGGCGCCACCAACTTCACCATCGGCGTGGCCGTGAATCCGGTCGCCGAAGACCTTGACGAGGAATTGCGCCGCTTCGATGCCAAGATTGAAGCAGGAGCGCACTTCGCCATGACTCAGCCGATCTTCGATCCCGACCACTGGCACGCGTTCCTGAAACTCCTCGGCGGTAAATCTCCCGTTCCCGTGCTCGTCGGTTTGTGGCCGCTCGTCAGTTACAAGCAGGCGCTGCGCCTGAATAACGAAGTCCCGGGAATCGTGATCCCCGAAGCGACGCTCAGGGAAATGGAAAAAGCGGGAGAGCACGCGCGCGATCGCGGATTCATCCTTGCACGGCGCATGCTCGATTGGGCGCGTACGGCGCGCAGCGCGGGAATCGCCGGCGCGTACCTCATCCCGCCATTCAAGCGCTACGAAGAAGTTCTGGAGCTATTCACGTGATCGCGTCGCGATATTTACGGCGCTCGCGCAGTAGCGGCAGGTGGAAATTCTAAAAAAACCAAAAGCGTTTGCGCCGCCGCGAACCTGAACCGCGCGAATCCCCACTGTCCACTAGTTCCGGAACGAACGGCAGTGAGCGTCCTTCGAACGCGGCCAGGGGATTCTCAACGAGCAGAGCGCGAGCGACTTCTTCTCCTTGCATCTTCGCGACGAGCTCGAACGTTTCCTTCAAGCGCGGCGGCCGCGACGTCAAGTTATGCGCGTCGCTCGCAAAAAAATGAATCGCTCCCGCAGCAAGCCACTCCTTCGACACATCGAGCGCGGACTTCCCGAATTTCCCCAGCAGCGATTGCGCCGTTACCTGCACGAAACAACCCTGACGCAGCCAGCCAAACAACCGCTCGGGTTTCGAGCGAATCAGCGGATTGCGTTCCGGATGCGTGACGATCGGAGTGATGCCCGCAAGCTGGAGTTCGTGCAACGCCTGATCGAGCGAAGCGGGAATCGAGAAATCAGCAAATTCAACGAGCAGGTAATTTTTCTGGTTGAGCGTGTAGCGGTTCGGTTCGAGGCGAATGTCCCGCAGGTTTTCAAAACTGAGATGAAAATCGCATCCGGTTGCAAACTTCAGGCGTCCTTCGAACCGCGCCTGTAGTTCATCTCGCCGCTTCTCGATCAATTTCGGTTCGAAACGATGATTCGGGCTCGCGTGCGGCGTGCCTATGATATGGGTAGTTCCGTCCGCAATTGCCATTTCCGCCATGGCGCAGGATGTGTCGAAGGTATCGGGGCCGTCGTCAAGGCCAGGAAATATGTGGCAGTGGATATCAACCATGTAAGAACGAGAATAGCGCAGCGAGGAAACGATGACAACGGAGCAGAGGGCAACGGCGTTCCCTGCGTATGTTCCGCCCCGCTGTTTCGAGGTGTGAATTCTTGTTATATTGCATGCCCGGACTATGGCAGCCGGGGCAAGATGTAGCGCGGCTTGAAAGTTGCAGAAGCACGACTCAGGAGCGGAATGGGCGTAGAGCGCAAGCCGGAATTCTTCGCGGGCAAGAGCGTGAAAGTCGGAATCGTGGGCTGCGGCTATGTGGGCCTACCGCTCGCCTTGCGCTTTGCGGACGTGGGCCACATTGTCACGGGGTTTGACCTCGATGCCGTGAAAGTGGAAAAACTAAATGCGGGACAGTCGTACATCCAGCATATCCCGGCCGAAAAGATACGAAAACACGTCGACGAGAAACATTTCGAGGCCACCACGGACTTTGGTCGAATACGCGAAATGGACGCTGTGCTGATTTGCGTTCCGACGCCGCTCGACGAGCGGCGCGAACCGGATCTGAGTTTCGTCGAGAAGACGACGATTGCCATCGCGGCAAGTCTACAGCGGAGCCAGCTCATCGTTTTGGAAAGTACAACTTATCCGGGTACCACCGAAGAGCTCGTGCTTCCGATTCTCGAAAGCGGCGGCTTGCGCTGCCCAGTGGGCGATGGCGCGGGCTCCGAAAACGTTGCGACTGATTTCTACTTGGCATTTTCGCCGGAGCGGGAAGATCCGGGTAACAAACAGTATGGTCTGGCCGAGATTCCGAAGGTGGTCGGAGGGGTGAACCCGCCCAGCAGCCGTGCAGCCGCCCGGCTCTACGCACAAGTCGTTTCGCGTGTCGTGCCGGTAAGCTCGACGCGGGCGGCCGAAATGGTGAAGCTGTTCGAGAACATTTTCCGGTGCGTCAACATCGCGCTGGTGAATGAATTGAAGCAGCTGTGCCTACGAATGAATCTCGATATCTGGGAAATCATCGACAGCGCCGCGACGAAGCCGTTCGGGTTCATGCCTTTTTATCCCGGCCCGGGCCTCGGCGGACACTGCATCCCGGTGGACCCATACTACTTGTCGTGGAAAGCGCGCGAATACGATTTCGCGACGCGGTTCATCGACTTAGCCGGCGAAATCAACACGGAGATGCCGTACCACGTGGTGAATGCGGTAACCGAAGCGCTCAACGAGCGGCAGAAAAGCCTGAAGGGGGCCAGGGTGCTTCTGCTCGGCGTGGCCTATAAGAAGGATGTGGACGACTTGCGCGAGTCGCCCTCGCTGAAGCTGCTCGAGCTACTTACGCAGCGCGGCGCGCTGACGGACTACAACGACCCTTTTTTCCCCGCGTTGCACAAGATGCGCCACTACGATTTTTCGAACATGCGCTCGGTGGAACTCGTGCCGGAGCGTGTGGCGAGCTATGACTGCGTGCTCATCGCCACGGACCATTCCAGTTACGACTACGAAGCGATTGTGCGAAACGCAAAACTAGTTGTGGACACGCGAAACGCCACGCGGCGCGTGAAAGAAAACCGAAACAAAGTCGTACACTGCTGAGCTGAATCCGCCGCGCTTAGTAAACAAAGCAACCTAATTAGCGAGCGTCGCTCGGTTTGGTCGACCGTAAATTCCAAGCTATTGAGTGGACAGGCTTTAGCGGCCGTGTTCAATCAATCACGCTTGAAGCCGGTAGTTCCATTGCGGGAATCGGATGCCGAGGTTATGTTTTCGTTTATGGCACCTGTCCCGCTTGCACAGGAGAAAACGACTTGGACGCCCGATCCCGGGCGACGCCGAAGCATGCGCGTGCTGCTCAGTGTGCCGATCCTCGTTAGCGGAAAGACGTTGGACAACAAAAACTTCGAGGAAGAGGCCCGAACCCTAGTAGTGAACGCGCACGGAGCGCTGATCTCGCTCGCAGCGGGCGTCGCTTCCGGGCAAAAGCTGACCATTCACAACAAGGCCACGCAGCAATCGATTGAATGCAAAATCGTCTACCTAGGGAACCCGCAGGCGGGAGAAACCCAGATGGGAATCGAATTCGTGAAGGCTTTGGCGTCATTCTGGCAAATTGATTTTCCTCCGGACGACTGGGTCGTTCCGGAAAGCTAGTTCCCCAGCCTTTCGAACCACTTCCTCAATTATTGCCAAGAAGACGTCAGCTCGACTCGAAGGCTTCCAAAAGGAATATCGGCTTGCATCTGCACCGGGGTGTGCGCCGAATCGTGGGCCAACCAAACCAAAAAGCTCGACTCTGAGACCTCAGAGCCGGATTGATAGATGCGGATCGAAATGCGCGATGCCTGATAGTTTCCAGCCGCAACGGCCACAGTTTCGTTAGCGGCTTGCAGGCGCGCGTGCATATCGAACAGGTTTTTACCGTCAAAGACTGGCGCGCGATATTCGGGTGTTTTCTGCCAATCGACGCTACGCAGCGCGTAGAGCGCGCCGAGCGGATCACGGGTGTCGGCCAAAACGAGAGTAGCGGGAAAGCCGGGACGGGGAGTTTGTCCCTGAGCTACCAAGTAGATCGTTTGTTCCTTCTTGCGCCCCATTTCGTCCAAGTGCATTTCAAATTGACGGCTTTCAAGCGACACGGAATCGGTATAGGAGTCGAACTGATCGTCGATGGTTGCCAGCGACCGGGCGGGACTCACGGTGTGAGCGGACGCGCGAAAGTGCCAGGTCGGCCAGTCAAGGAGGCTGCGCCGTTCCGGGATGTTCAGTTGCACGGACGCGGCATTTGAAAATACGGACCACGAGACACGGTAGTTGAGCGTTTCGCCGACGCGGAAGGGCATTGGCAGGTCCTTCGCGGACGGTTTCGCTGGACGCTTTTGTTTAATTGTTTTTTGTAGAGGTGCGTCGAATGTGTCCCCTTCGGCGCGGGCGAAACAAAGCGCCGAAGAAAAGAGCAGCAGCGACAGCGCCGTGAGGAGAGCAGAACGGTCGGACAATCGAATTGGAAGAATGCCGATTCGCATATGCCTCAAGTCTAAAGCTTTTTCTTCGATGCTTCTCCAAAGATAAGAACCACTAACCCCGATCTCTAGTTGTCCGGGTGCAAGGGCCGGTCTATATTCAAGCGTACCCGAAAGAGAGCAAGAGAAGCCACGACGCCCGCAAAAGTTCGTGCGGAATGGGTTCCTTCTCGCTGCAGCTTCTTCTCCGAAAGGAAAAATTAAGGATGCGTTACGTCGTGACAGGGGGCGCCGGCTTTATCGGCTCAAACATCGTGGACGAGCTTCTGCGCCGCGGCCAACAGGTAGTGGTGCTCGACAACCTTTCAGGAGGTAAAGAAGCGAATCTGGCAGGCGTTCGCGAAGAGATCGATTTGCGAGTGGGAACGATTACGGACCTGGCGGCTCTGCAATCGGCGTGCAAAGGAGCCGATTACGTGATTCACCTTGCGGCGCTGGCATCGGTTCCGCGCTCGGTGAAAGATCCAATCGAATCAAACCGGGTAAATATTGATGGAACACTGAACGTGCTGGTGGCGGCGCGCGACGCGAAAGTGCGGCGGGTGGTTTTCGCGGCGTCTTCTTCGGCATACGGCGAGTCTGCTTCGCTGCCGAAGATCGAGACGATGCGGCCTGCGCCAATCTCGCCGTACGGCGTGACGAAATATGTTGGCGAACTTTACGCACAGGTATTCGGGCGCGTTTACGGGCTTGAGAATGCGTCGGTGCGATATTTTAACGTGTTCGGGCCGCGACAGGACCCGACCTCGCAATATTCGGGCGTGCTTTCACGATTCATGCTTGCACTGATCGAAGGGAAATCTCCGGTGATTTATGGCGATGGCGAGCAATCGCGCGACTTTACATACGTCGAAAATATCGTGGACGAAACGCTTCGCGCCTGCGAGGCCGAGGCCGCTTCGGGGCAAGTGTTCAACGGAGGTACGGGGGCGCGAATTACCCTAAATGAAGTGATAAAACTGCTGGAGGGAATCACCGGAAAGAAAATTCAAGCGAAATACGAGCCGGTGCGGACGGGGGACATCCTACATTCGCAAGCTGACGTTTCACTCGCGCGAAAGGTGCTCGGGTATGAGCCGCGCGTTCACTTTGAAGAAGGCCTGCGGCGCACGTGGGACTGGTATAAGAGCGCTTACGGAAAGAAATAGTCCGCAGGAATTCAGCAACTCCCGCCATTGAGGTACGCGGGGAGCTCGATGAGGCTGTCGAGCATCAGATCGGGCGGATGGTCGCGCAGACCCTCGGCGCCCAAACCGTAGCTGACGCCGCAAGACCAGATGCCTGCATTGCGCGCCGTTTTGATGTCCACGTCGGAATCGCCCACGATCATGGCTTCTTGAGGCGCGGCTTTGAAATCGCGCAATAGGGTGTGGGCGCCCATTGGATCGGGCTTCTTCTTCGCAAAACTATTCCCACCGTAGACGTAGCGAAAATAGCGCGAGAAACCCAGGCCGTCGAGAATCGCACGGCTGAAATTTACGGGCTTGTTAGTGAGGACGGCCATGGAATGCTTTTCGAGCAGTGCGAGGCCTTCGCGCACACCGGGATACGGAAGAGTGTTGTCGAGCATGTGGGTGCGGTAATAGGAAAGAAAATAGGCAAGGCCCGCGTCGGCTTCCACATCGGTTACGCCTTCGCCCAGCGAGCGGCGAACCAGAACCGGCGCACCATTGCCTACAAAACGGTATATCGTTTCATGTGCGAGAGGGCGGCGACCCATGTGCTCAAGCATGGCGTTAATCGAAAGCGCAAGATCGAGCTTAGAATCGATGAGCGTGCCGTCGAGATCGAAGATCAAAACTCGCACGGCGCTGAATTTGTGGCTGCCTGGCATGTCCCTCGGAGCCGATCGGTGAGCTTTTTATTTTAGATTGAGCGGCAGCGTTTGTCACCGGCGGGTTTGGAGCAGTTAGAGCGCGCTGCTACAATAAATGTTTTCGCAGGCGCTTCTGCTCGCATCTGAGGCCCACATGGCTGAAATCCATTCTTTCCGCGCCTTCCGTTACGATACAAACCGCGTTTCGCTCGAACAGGTCCTCACGCAGCCTTACGACAAAATTACGCCGGCGATGCAGGAGCGCTATTACGCCGCTAGCCCGTACAACCTGATAGCGATCGAAAAAGGGAAATCGTTTCCGGACGATACCGCGCAAAACAATGTGTATACGCGGGCGGGCAAGAAGATCGAGGAGTGGATCGCGGAAAAAATCCTGGTGCAGGACGCTGCGCCGATGATTTACGTCTATTCACAGGAATATTTCGTGCCCGGAACACAAAGCCGGCGCACGCGAATCGGGTTCATCGCAGCCGGGCGCGTGGAAGGTTACGAAGCGGAAGTGGTATACCGGCACGAGAAGACGCTTTCGGCTCCGAAGGCCGACCGCATTGAACTCTTGCGCCATACCCGCGCGCAGACCGGGCAGCTGTTTATGTTGTACGACGATCCGTCAAAGAAAATCGATGCGATCCTTGAGGAAGCGGCTCGATTGAGCAAGCCCGTCGAGCTGCGCGATGAATTCGACGTTACGCACAAACTGTGGCCGGTGTCCGATCCGGTTTTTATCCGGCGCATACAGAAGGAAATGGCTGAGAAGAAACTGCTGATCGCGGACGGGCATCATCGTTACGAGACGGCTCTAAATTACCGCAACGAATGCCGCGAGCGAACGGAAAAAGACGGCGTTCCGCGCGACCGGATGGCGGCGCACGAATTCGCGATGATGACGTTTATCAACACGCATTCGAAAGGCTTGACGATCCTTCCCACGCATCGCGTGGTCCGGAATGTGGCGAACTTCGATTTCGAACAGTTCCGAAAAGCGGTGGACCCGTATTTCGACTGGTATTCGTATCCTTTCGCGGATGCAGAGGAACAGCGGGCGGAGCTTGCGGAATTCCGTAAGGATTTCGAAAGCGTGAACCACGGGCGCCGCGGCATCGGAGTTTATCCCGGAGGCGGCGCGTTCTATTTGTTTTTGCTACGGCGCGACGTTGATCTTGAAAGTTTGCTGCCGAATATATCCGAGGCGCAGCGTGGTCTGGATGTGGTGCTGCTGCACCGGCTGATCCTCGAAAAAGGGCTAGGGATTACGGCCGAAGCGGTGACGGCGGAAAAAAATGTTAGCTACGAACGAGAGATGGATGCGGCGATCGCAGACGTCGACAGCGGCGGAGCACAAGTGGCGTTCTTGTTGAACGCGGTACGCGTGAAGCAGATGGGCGATATTGCGCTGAGCGGCGACGTGATGCCGCAGAAATCCACGGACTTTTATCCGAAGCTGCTCAGCGGACTGACTGTGTATCGCCTGACAGGCACGCTAGAAGTATAAGCCGAAGGAAAAGAAGCGCGGCCCCTCTTGCAACGGGCCGCGCTTCGCAGAGATGTTTGAAAGAACTTGCTACTTAAAGCTGGCGACCGCGAGGGCTTCGTTATCGTAGGTGTCGAAGACGGTCATCAACTTCGTTACCTGCAGGACTTCCTTGAACTTAGTGCCCAGGTTTGCAAGCTTGAGCGTGGCACCCTGCGAACGCGCGCTGTGGAAGGTGGCCACGAGCGTGCCGAGCCCCGCGCTGTCGATGTAGCTTACCGTCGACAGATTGAGAACGATCTTCTTTTTTCCAGCGGCGAGCAAGCTCTTTACTTTTTCGCGAAACGCATTGCTTTCTTCGCCCAGCACGATGCGTCCCTCAATCTCGATCACGGTGACGCCATTCACATCCCGGTCCGTCATTCTCAGTGCCACGTTCTCGCCTCCTCAAAAAGCTCAAAAAATCGTGTGTCTAAATGTTGCCCGGAAGAAACCGCGTTCGCTGCCGATGGGCGACGGGTTCGCTCCCTAAATATAATCCGAACAGGACATATAGTAGCCGCAAGACGAGCAAATCAACTTGCAGCGTTGCGGCACCAAACGGCTGGAGCAGCGGGGACAGTACTCGGAAGGTGACTCCGCGTGCTGACCCTGGGTCTCTCGAGTAACGCCGTTCGACTCCGATGCGTGGGCCGGTGGTGAAGACGGTTCGGGCTGTGCCATCCCTGGACGTCCTTCGGACAAATGTTTATAGCACACTCCCAGCACGGGGAAAAGCAATCGTGAACCGTGGGAAAGTGTGCTGGCGACGATTCATGCGATTCGAGCAGTTGGTTCGAGCCGCATTCTTAGACACCGAGGAATCAGTTCCGTGCCATTTCTACAAAGCATGGATTGCGGGCTGGGGCGCGGTGGATGTAGATTGCTTCAAATCTCATGGCAACCGGTCGCGTGCGCCTAGCGTCTGATACTGTGACGGAAGAACGGGAGGTGGCCGTGAATAGGACGCTTCAATTCGCGTTAGCTGCAGCGCTTCTTCTCGCAGTTCCTTCTCTCGTTCGGGCACAGCGGGCCGTACGCGTGAGCAGCTCAACGAGTGCGCGCGCGCGATCTGGAGTTGTCCATGCGGGATCGGCTCACGCTACCGCCGGTCGCAAGGCGCCGCGAGCCAGGGCAGCAGATTCTTCCGCATCTTTTGGCGATCCTCTTACGATCCAGCAGCTCCTCGATCCCTTTCCGGGATTTGGCTTCGACTTCGAATTTCTCAATTCAGTCGACCGGGATCTGGCGATTAAAGCGCTGATCGATCCGATCACGGAGCAGCGCCTGGCACTCGCAGAACGGCTTCAGAGGAGATCGTCAGGATTCGGATCTTCGGGCTTTTTTCTACTGGATGGTGGAGGAGCATACGCTATTCCGCCCGGCTCTGACGCGACTGACCAGACGCAGAGCGCCGAGCAGAAACCTCAAGTAATAGTCGTGCAGATGCCAGCGTCGCAGCAGAAGGGTGAGGAGTCCGCCGGTCTCGAAGCTCCCGAGTCAGCGTCACTGCCCGACGTTGGCGAGTTCACTCTTGTTTTGCGAAATGGCTCTCGGATTCAAGCTGTAGCGTTTACGCGCAGAGATGACAAGATCATCTACATCACGCCTTCCGGCGGACGGCGCATATTGGCGGTCTCGGACCTCGACACCGATTCTACCGAGCGCACGAATCAAGAAAACGGAACTCCGTTGCAGCTTTCCCTTTAGACCGTCCTGTTTGAACCCAAATTAAAGTGGCGAAGTGCACTCTCTGCGCTAAGCGCCAGAGCGGCGAACAGGTTCGGGCATGTAAAGGCCGGCATCGGCGGGAAGACCGGCACGCTCGAATTGCACCGTGGTGTGGGTGATGTGGAAGTCGTGCGCGAGAACATCCTTGATGCCGCCGAGAATTTTTTCGCTATCTTCCATGTGCATATCGGGAATGCGGATGTGGCAGGAGAGCGCGTTGAGATCAGTGCCGAGGGTCCAAATGTGAATGTCGTGGACTTCCTGAACGCCTTCAACGCGTAACATCGCTTTGGCGACTTCTTCAAGGTGAATACTCCTCGGCAACCCTTCGAGAAGGATGTGGCTGCTTTCCAGAAGAATTCCCCTGCTTGACCACAAGACCATTCCGCCGATTGCGACGCCAATCGCAGAATCGGCCCAAGTTGCGCTGGTCCAACGGATCGTCAAAGCGCCCGCCATGATGGCGACGTTGGAGAGAGAATCGAAAAGGTTGTGAAGCCAAACGGCGCGCAAATTCAAATCGCGGCGTCCGCCGTGCACTGCGAGCGTGATTCCGCCGTTTACCACCAGAGCCGCTAGCGAAACCCAAAGCATGATTCCCGTCTGTACTTCGACAGGCGCCCGAAGGCGCTGGATCGATTCGTAAATGAGAAAGACTGCGACTAATGCGAGCAACATCGAATTCACAAAAGCGGCTAATATTCCCGCTCTATGGTAGCCGTAGGTCTTCTCTTCCGTCGGAGGACGCCTAGCCCAGCGAGTGGCGAGCCATGAAATGACCAGGGTTGGAACGTCCGTGAGATTGTGGATGCCGTCGCTGACAAGAGCGATGGAGTGTCCTGCATAGCCGGCAACAATCTCAACTGCGACTAGCGCAAAGGTTGCGACAACCGCTGTCCCGAGAATTGCAGTCATCTGCTGGCCCGCGCCATGAGAGTGGGGATGCGAGTGAGCGCCGTGCCCGCCGACGCCATGTGCATGAACGTGCATCGATCAAATTCTACCGCAGTGGGGTCCAGGACAGAGCATCGAGCGTTGAAACTTGCCGGAAGCGGCATCAGTCTAATGGGAATGAACGCGGCGGACGAAACCCAATTGACTTCGCTCGCCGCACCTGCCTACCATGACAACGGTTTCGGTCTTGGTGCACAAAAAAGGGCGTTTGGGCGACGCTCGCGATTCGCCCGGCGATGACGCATAACATTGCCAAATTGACGTTTTGGGGAGTGCGGGGTTCCACTCCTACGCTCGACCGCGAGACTTGGCGCTACGGTGGAAACACGCCTTGCCTCGAACTAACGGCGCCGGGTGGAACGAAGTTCATCCTCGATTGCGGGACGGGATTGAGGATGCTGGG
>Ga0210399_10004072_pt1 | contig 11360 bp, 7 predicted proteins | sample IncBWC14MmetaG_FD_150865 | JGI IMG/M metagenome (GOLD analysis project Ga0210399, IMG submission 150865) | Forest soil microbial communities from Barre Woods Harvard Forest LTER site, Petersham, Massachusetts, United States - Inc-BW-C-14-M | ecosystem: Environmental > Terrestrial > Soil >...
CAGTACTACATCGTCGAGCTTTCCGTTTCGATCCGGAGTGCGTAGAGAAACAACGATCCCTCCATAGGTGATGATGCGAGCTTCGATTTTGCCATCTGCCAATGTATAGAGATCAACGGGAGTTCCTTCCGACGTTTTACCGAAAGCTTGCTTCGTGACCCGAGTCTTGGCTGACATGGTGGATGGAAGCATAGTCAGAACCGCCAGAATCGCAAACCAGTATTTAGCTTTGTTGGTGAGCATAAGACCTTTCTCGCTAGTGCTGTTCAAACTTCGCGCCGGGCGCCAGACCTGCAAGCATCTTAGATGGCCACTATTTGAGATTCACCGTGTCCTTTAAGGGCAACGTCTGCGACGAGCCGCCAACCATTAGCGTGTAACTTCCGGGAATCAGTTGCCAGGCATCACGTTCGACGTTGAATACAGAAAGATATTCCGGATCAATATCGATGGCAACTTCTTTACTTTCTCCGGCCTTGAGTTTGACTTTGCTCCAGCCCACAAGCCGCTTAGGTGGTTCTCCGGCGCTCTCCGGCAATGAGGCGTAGATTTCAGCCACCTCAGCCCCGTCCCGATTGCCCGTGTTCGTCACCTTGAAACTCACATTCACAACCTTGCCGGCCGTCACTCTCAGATCGGAATAATCGTACGTCGTATAAGAGAGACCGTACCCGAATGGGAACAACACCTTCTTGTGCTCGGCATCGTACCACTTGTACCCAACCTTCAAACCCTCGTCATAAGTTATCTGGAACGCTGGCAGGCCAGCGGCAATTTTCTTCCAGGCGTCGGGCTCGCCGCCAGTAGTGGACTCACGAGGGGGCATGACGATGTGCGGATGCGGAAGATCCGCCTCAGTCCTGGGAAAGGTTAAGGGCAGTTTCCCGCTTGGGTTCACTTCGCCAAAGAGCACGCGTGCAACCGCTTCGCCACCCCGGCTGCCTCCATACCAGGCTTCAAGAATGCCACTCACGTGATCGGTCCAGGGCATGGTGACTGGACTGCCGGTCTCGAGGACAACAATCGTATGCGGATTTGCGGCCGCGACTTTGGCAATCAAGTCATCCTGATGGTCCGGCAGTGAGAGGCTGTCGAGATCCATTCCTTCACTCTCCCACTGGTACGCAAAGACGATAGCCACATCAGCTTTCTTGGCGAAAGCCGCTGCTGCGCTGGGATCCGTACCGGGGTCGTACTGAACATTCGCGTGCGGCGCACCGGCCCGTATGGCTTTGAGCGGAGAAGTCGGAAACCAGATATGCGCCTGCCAGTAAGTATTGCCCTTACCCGGAGGCATGATCGCGTTGCCGCCCGGAGGATCGACCTGGGCTGACCCCCCACCCGAAATCATCCCCACATCGGAGTGAGCGCCGATCACCGCAATGCTGCCGATCTTGGATACGTCAAGCGGCAATTGCCCGCCTTCGTTTCTGAGAAGCACGATGCTCTGTTCTTCAATCTTCTGCGCGATCTCGAAGCCGCCCACCACATCCACCACACTCTTTACAGGCGGGTAATCGACCACACCGCTGGCGAACATGGAGCGGAGAATCCGGCGCACATGATCGTCCACTTCGGCCAGAGGAACCTTGCCGGACTCCACTTCTTTCTTCAGTGCATCTCCAAAGAAAATTTCCCCAGGTTCCTCATGATCCAATCCGGCGGCCGAGGCCTTTGCGGCACTATGTGTTCCCTGCCAGTCGGAGACGACAAAGCCTTTAAAATTCCAATCTTTCTTCAAGACATCGGTCAACAGATATTTGTTTTCGCAGGCATAATCGCCATTCACGCGATTGTAGGAGCACATCACGGCGGCGGGATTCGCTTCGCGCACACCGATTTCGAAAGCCAGCATATCGCTCTCTCGCATGGACCGCTTATCGATATTAACGTTGACCGCGTTGCGCCCGCTTTCCTGGTCGTTCAGCGCGTAGTGCTTGATGTCGCCCATTACGTGCTCGGCCTGCTCCCCCCTCATCACCTGGCCAACCATCTTCCCAGCCAGAATGGGATCTTCACCAAGATATTCGAAGGTGCGTCCATTGCGAGGCTCACGAGTGAGGTTGATGCCACCGCCTAGCGTCATGTTGTAGCCCTGCGCTCGCATCTCGCGGGCGATCAAGGCCCCGTACTCATAAGCGGCTTCCGGATCCCAACTGGCAGCGCCCGCAACATCCGCCGGTAAAGCCGTCGAATAGCGGCCGTTCTCTCCGCTGCTTCTTACGCCGTATGCCGCGTCCGACATCTGGATGGGCGGAATTCCCAACCGCGGAACACCCACTACGTATCCCGCGCCTCCGTTCGAGTGCACGGCTAACGGACTCATGGGGCTCAGTCCAACCATGCCGGTGCCGTGCAGCATGGAAATCTTTTCGTCGAGCGTCATCTCTTTCACGACCATGGCCGCGCGCTCATCGGGAGACAGGCTGGTATTCCTCCAACCCGCCTGTGCCGCAGCCGGTAACCACGAAAGTATTATGAGGATTGCGATGCAGCTCGCCAGTGGGTTGGTTCGGAGTGAGCCTACGTGCAAGTTCATTCGTTCTCCCTGAATGATGTGTTTTGCAGCATGGCTCGATCTTGGCAACATTCCGGGGCGGCGGGGCTGGCCGGATCGAGCTCGCCGTATCGCCGACGAGTTGCGTTTTGTACCCACAGGAAAGTATCACAAAAACGTTAATGTAGGCGTGAAATTGTAGGGGCCTGCAAGAATTCCGCACGCTGCAGCGATGCTATACTTCCCGAATCCGCATGATCGGCCTTCTCTCCATCCTCGCAGTGGGATTCTTCCTAGGCATGCGCCATGCCACTGATCCTGACCATGTGATTGCCGTCACCACGATCGTCAGCAACCAGCGCAACAGCATGCGCGCCGTCCTGATCGGAGCATTTTGGGGCGTCGGCCACACTCTCACGATCTTCATAGTTGGGGCGGGAATCATTCTCTTCAATCTCGTAATTCCGGTGCGGCTGGGTCTGAGCATGGAGCTGTCCGTTGCGATCATGCTGATTATTCTTGGCGTTTTGAATGTGATCAGTTTCTTGCGCTCAGTTCCTGCCGCGACCGTGGCCCTGGGCGGGGAAGCCGTCCACTCCCATCCCCACAGTCACGGGGCCTTCACCCACACGCATCCCCACAGTCATCAACCCGACGGCCTTGGACCCAAGGAAGCGCCGCTAGGCTGGATGGATCGCGCATTCGGCACTAAAAGCCTGTATCAATATCTCCGGCCTTTCATAATCGGCGTGGTGCATGGACTTGCCGGCTCGGCAGCGGTGGCTTTGCTGGTCCTGGCCACGATCACAAATGTGCATTGGGCGGTTGCGTATCTTCTAATCTTCGGCGTGGGCACCATCGCTGGCATGATGCTGATCACCGTAAGTCTCGCCTCCGCCTTCAGGCTGGTAGGAAAGACGCGGCAGGTATTCTCGCGCCGACTGGGATTGGCTTCGGGACTGCTCAGTCTCGCCTTCGGTCTCTTTGTGGCCTACCAGATTTGCATCGTGTATGGTCTTTTCACCTCTCATCCGCACTGGATACCACAGTAGCGGAGCTCATTGATTGATTCAAAGCGCGCGAAGTTTGTGAGAAGGATGCGCACCGGTGAGAACCAGTTCGCAGAGATGGTCGACAAATTCCGGTGTCAAATTGTCGTGCCGGATCAAGAACCGCATATAAATCGGCCCGTACAGTGAATCCAGCAGCAAGTCCATGTCAACATTTCTGCGCAGTTCGCCACGCTCGATCCCGCGCTGAAGAGTGGCGTAGGCCTCGCGGCGGCGCGGCCACAGGAATCGGTCACGAAAAGCTTTAATGAGGTCGCGATCACTCTGCCCCCCGCCAAGAATGGCGGAGACGATGCGTCCGCGCCGACTGCTAAAGATCTTGATGAGTTGACGCATCTGCTGGCTCATGTCGGTGCAGACAGAGCCGGTATCGGGAAAGTGGAGCTTGCGGGTGGTACTGCTGGCAAACGCATCCGCAATCAGAGCCGCCTTGTTCGGCCACCAGCGATAGACCGTTGCTTTGCCCACGCCGGCGTGCGCTGCCACGTCTTCAATGGTCAAATCGGAAAAACCATTTTTCCCCAGAAGCTTTAGCGCACTGCTCAGAATGGCAAGCCGGGCCTGCTCGCTACGCGGGCGGCCGGGAGATCGCCTGGCGGGGCCTTTGCCGCGCAGACCGGCTTTCGCAGACTTCTGGCGCATAGCCCTACCCTACCATATAATTCGACATGGGCTTTAGAATCCAATACGCACAGTATCGAATCTAAGTTTTAAGTTGCGGGGTTTCGCTTTCTGCGCTGTGCAGCCCCTTACCGCCTGACTCCGGAGTTGGTGCCTGACCGATGTGGATTGTTGCATTAGCGCTAAGGCGTCCCTACACCTTCATTGTGATGGCGATCGTCATCATCATTCTCATGGGAGTGACGGTGGTGCGGACCCCAACCGACATCTTCCCCGACATCAATATTCCGGTGGTCTCCGTAGTTTGGTCCTACACGGGCATGTCGCCGCAGGATATTGCAGACCGCATCGTCACCAACTCAGAACGCGGCATCAACATCACCGTCAACGATATTGAGCACATCGAATCGCAGTCGGTGAACGGGTTGGGCGTCATTAAGGTGTTCTTCCGTCCCGGCACGAACGTTCAGGGCGCAATCGCGGAAATTACAGCGATTTGCCAAACGACGCTGCGCGGGCTCCCCCCCGGGACCGTTCCGCCTCTAATCATTTCTTACAGCGCATCTACGACTCCGATCGTTCAACTCGGACTGAGCAGCAAGACCTTGCCCGAGCAGCAACTCTTCGATCTCGGTCAAAACTTCCTGCGCAACTATCTCGCTACGGTGCCCGGAGCCGCCACGCCTTACCCTTACGGCGGCAAGATTCGGCAGATTCAAGTCGATTTGGATTCGCGGAAGCTTCAGACTTACGGGTTATCGCCGAACGACATCGTTACTGCCGTGAATGCGCAGAACCTGATACTTCCGAGCGGGACCATTAAGCTTGGCCCCGTGGAATATAACGTCGAGATGAACGGAACGCCCGCGACTATCGCGGAGTTGAACGATTTGCCGGTCAAGACGGTGAACGGAGCGACGCTCTACATTCGCGATGTCGCCCACATTCGCGACGGCTTCGCACCGCAAACCAACATCGTGCGCCAGGATGGAAACCGTGGAGCGTTAATGTCGATTTACAAGATCGGCAATGCATCCACTCTGCAAATTGTCGATGGCATTAAGAAGATTGTGGTGCAGGCGGCGCAAACGCTGCCTCCGGAACTGAAAGTAACGGCATTGTTCGACCAATCTTTGTTCGTGCGCGCATCGGTGTACGGCGTTGTGCGTGAGGCGGGGATCGCCGCGCTTCTTACCGCTTTGATGATCCTGCTCTTTCTGGGCGATTGGCGTCCGACCATCGTCATATCTATTTCGATCCCGCTCTCGATTTTCTGTTCGATCATCCTTCTGGGCGCCCTGGGCGAAACCATCAACATCATGACCCTGGGCGGACTGGCGCTCGCCGTCGGCATTTTGGTGGATGATGCCACGGTTGAGATTGAGAATATTGAGCGCAATCTAGCCATGGGCAAGGAGATGAGACAGGCGATTCTTGACGGCGCGCAACAGATCGCTGTGCCCGCATTTGTGTCCACACTCAGCATCTGCATTGTGTTCGTGCCTATGTTTTTCCTTGCTGGCGTAGCCAAGTTCCTGTTTGTGCCGCTGGCTTTGGCGGTAAGTTTCGCCATGTTGGCGAGTTATCTGCTTTCGCGAACGCTTATTCCCACGCTGGTGATGTTCATCATGCGCGGTCATGAGCATCGTGCTGAAGCTCCGAAATCATTTCTTGGCCGCTTCCAGCGCGGCTTCGAGCGCAAGTTTGAAGACTTCCGCCGCGGATACGAGCAGCTGCTGGAAACAACGCTCGAACATCGTGGCATCTTCGTGCTTTGCTTTCTCGCCTTTTGCCTGCTATCGCTTGGACTGTTCATGTTTCTTGGGCAAGATTTCTTCCCCCAGGTAGATGCCGGACAGTTGCGCCTGCATGTTCGCGGACGTTCTGGCCTGCGCGTGGAAGAGACTGCCCGGCTTTGCGACGAAGTCGAGGGCGTTCTGCGGCAGGAAATTCCAAAAAAAGAATTGCAGACCATTCTTGATAACATCGGCCTGCCCAACTCTGGAATCAATCAATCGTATAGCTCTAACGGAACCATCGGAACCAGCGACGCCGAAATTCTAATCGCTCTCGATCCCAAGGAGCACCACCCCACCGCCGGGTATGTTCGGCATTTGCGCGAATTATTACCGCAGCGCTTTCCGGGTGTGGAGTTTTTCTTCCAGCCCGCCGACATTGTTTCGCAAATTCTGAACTTCGGACTGCCCGCGCCCATCGACGTTCAGATTGTGGGCACGGATATGGGCAAGAGCTACGTGATCGCGCAGCAAATCGCCAACAAGATGCGGCACATCCCTGGCGCTGCCGATGTTCACGTGCAACAATTGCTTTCCCTGCCCACGCTCCACATGGATATTGATCGCAATCGCGTCACGCAGGTCGGCCTGACCGCGCGCGATGTCGCGCAGAGTGTGCTGGTATCGCTGAGCGGGAGCTTTCAAACGGCGCCGAATTTTTGGCTCAACCCTCGCAACGGCGTCACCTATCAAATGGCCGTGCAAACGCCGCAATACCGCATGACCGATATGCAAGACTTAATGGCGATCCCGGTGAGCTCACAGCAGGGCTCGCAATTGCTGAGCAACCTGGTACAGCTATCTCCCGTCGTGCGCCCGGCTACGGTAAACCATTACAACGTGCAATCCGTAATCGATGTCTACGCGAGCACGCAAGACCGCGATCTCGGAGCCGTTGCCGCAGACACTGACAAGATTCTCAAGGAATTCGAAGGTCAGCTGCCGCGGGGCACTCGTATCGTGGTGCGCGGGCAGGTGGTCACCATGCGGTCGTCGTTCATCGGATTGGGTTTAGGGTTGGTTGGCGCGATCCTGCTGGTGTATTTGCTGATCGTGATCAATTTTCAGTCGTGGCTCGATCCCTTCATCATCATCGCCGCGTTGCCGGGAGCGCTGGCGGGCATCTGCTGGTTCCTGCTGCTGACCCGCACCACGCTGAGTGTGCCCTCGCTGACCGGCGCCGTGATGTGCATGGGCGTGGCGACGGCAAATTCAATTCTGATGGTCAGCTTCGCGCGCGAACAGTTAGACGAAGGCATTCCAGCCGTGCAAGCCGCCGTGGCCGCGGGATACACGCGCATGCGGCCCGTGTTGATGACTGCGCTGGCCATGATCATTGGAATGGTGCCCATGGCATTGGGTTTGGGAGAAGGCGGCGAACAGAATGCGCCCTTGGGCCGCGCCGTAATCGGTGGATTGCTCTTTGCCACCGTAGCCACTTTGTTCTTTGTGCCAAGCATATTTGCAATGTTCCACGGCCGCCGCGAGGCGAAACGTGCACGGCAGCAGCAAGCTTAAAGAGCACCATACGGGACCAGCTTTACGGAAGAATCGGAGTTGAGCATGAGAGCAGACAACGAACTGAAACAACAAGCGGGGGGTGCCCATCGGTCCGACCGCACAAGCTCCGACCGCGCGAACGAAGAGCACCACTCTCAGCGAGAGCAGGCTCAACGAGATGAAGAGATCGCGGCGATGCAAGAACAATCCAAGCATCAACGCATCGGCATTGAACCTCCACCCGAGGTTCCGCCTGCCACTCCGAAGACAGCGCTGATGATTGTCGGCGTGTTGTTGCTGTTGCTGTTGATTGCCGGCGCTCTTACGCTTTGGAGCCATGCCAGCCACGAGCGGGCGTTAGCCAAAGAGACTGAACGCGAGACTGTGCCCACGGTTGCAGTTGTCACTCCACAGTTGGAAAAGCCCGACGAGGATCTGGTGCTACCCGGCTCTCTACAAGCCTATGAGGAGTCTCCGATTTACGCCCGCACCAGCGGCTATCTGGTGCGCTGGTATAAGGACATCGGCAGCCGGGTTAAGAAGGGAGAGTTGCTGGCGAAGATCGATGCGCCCGAAGTGGATCAGGAATTAAACCAGACGCGGGCCGCGAGACAGCAAACTGTCGCGCAGATGGAACTGGCCAAGATCAGCGCCGACCGCTGGGAGAACCTGCGCAAGACCGACTCCGTCTCCGCGCAGGAAGCCGACCAGCAGACCAGTGCGTACAAGCAGAGCCAGGCGAATGTAGCCGCTGCTGACGCCAACGTACGCCGCCTCGAACAACTCGAAGGCTTCAAGGATGTGTATGCGCCATTTTCCGGAGTCCTCACCCGCCGCAACGTCGACCCTGGAGCGCTGATCAACGCCGGAGCTGGCGTCGCGGGCCGTGAACTTTTTGATATCGCTCGAATGGATCCGCTGCGAGTGTTCACCAGCGTTCCACAGGCATATGCCCCCTACATCAAGGTGGGGGCCAAGACTACGATCGTTTTACAGGAATTTCCAGGACAGAAATTCACCGGCACGGTGGCTCGCACGGCGGAGTCCATTGATCCCGCTACGCGCACGCTTCTGACCGAGGTTGACGTTCCCAACAAGGAGGGGCGGTTGCTACCCGGAGCTCTGGGAGAGGTCCATTTCACCGTGGGCAACGGCGTGAACAAAGTCACGATTCCAGTGAATGCTATGTTGTTCCGCGCCGAAGGCCCGCGGGTCGCGGTCGTCGGCTCCGATAACAAGATTCAGCTGCGGCCCATCAACATCGGACGCGACTACGGTGCGACTCTGGAAATTCTCGGCGGAGTTTCTCCCAACGAGCGGATCGTCATCAATCCCGCGGACTCTCTCGACGATGGTCAACGGGTCAACGTGGCACAAGTGCAGCCAAACCCACAACCGGGGCAGGGCCCCCAACAGGGTTCGCCACAGAGTTCTCAGCCACGCCAATCCCATCCGGGCCAGCAAAGCGGTCCGGAGAAAGGCACTCAGAAGTGAGGAGAGCCGCACCATCGCTGGTGCTCGCGCTGCTCGCCTTGGCAGCTGGATGCACCGTCGGCCCGCGTTATAGTCGCCCCGCGGCCCCCGCACCCGCGCCTGACGCATGGAAGACGCAGCCGCCATGGCAGGAGGCTGCCCCCAAAGATGCGATTCCCAAAGGGGTGTGGTGGCAGATCTTCAACGATTCCGTCCTTAACGACTACGAAAAGCAACTGCTGCAGGCCAACCAGTCTCTGGTGGCGGCACGCGACCGGCTTTCCCAGGCGCGCTCGTTGGCGCAAGTCGCAACCGCAGGCCTGTTCCCGCAAGTTTCAGCCGATCCCAGCGCAGTGCGCCAACGTGGCTCGGGCAATCGGCCTCTGAATGGGGCAGTACTGCCTGTAGTGAATGGCGTAACGCAGCCGATTGCTCCCTACACGCAGAATGCTTTCAGTGTCCCATTTTCGCTGAGCTATGAAGTCGATCTTTTCGGACGGGTGCGGCACAACGTGGAAGCCGCCAACGCCTCCTTGCAATCGACTGCTGCCGATCTTCAGAACGTGCAACTCGTACTGACCGCCGAACTCGCCGCCGACTACTTTACCTTGCGCGAACTCGACGCTGAGTTCGAAGTAGTGAAAGAATCGGTGGACTACCAGGCCAAGGGTCTGGATCTGGTGAACCGCCGCCACGACGGTGGAATCGCCAGTGGGCTCGAAGTTGCGCAACAGGCCGCGTTACTCGACTCCACGCGGTCACAACTTTCGCTGGTGCAACAGTCGCGCGCGCAGTATGAGCATGCGATTGCAGTGCTGTTGGGCCAACCCGCTTCCAGCCTCAATATGTCCGAAGGGCCGCTGCGAGCCACGCCTCCGCCGGTTCCGATGGGAGTTCCTTCCGACGTGCTGGAGCGCCGCCCCGATATCGCCACAGCGGAGCGGCAAATGGCTTACCAGAATGCGCAAGTCGGCATCGCTCGCGCAGCTTTTTATCCGCACATCACCCTGGGCGGTTCCGGCGGGTTGCAGAGCAAGGACATTGCATCGCTCTTCAACGCTCCAAGTCTAGTGTGGTCGCTGGGCGCCGATGCTCTGCAACCCATCTTTCAAGGTGGCAGGAATCGCGCCAATTTGGAAGCAGCGCGCGCCGCCTATGATCAGTCTGTGGCCAACTACCGGCAGTCGGTGCTGACGGCATTTCAGCAAGTCGAAGACGGCATTAGCAATCTCACTACTCTTTCGCAGGCCATCTCAACTCAGACCGCTGCAGTTGAAGACGCGCGCCGCACGCTGGCCATCGCTAACAATCGCTATGTCGGCGGCGTCACTACGTATCTCGACGTCATTACCGCCCAGACTACTCTGCTCAACAGCGAGCGACTACAGACACAACTGCTCGGCCAACAGATGGTCAGCGCTGTTTATCTGGTGAAAGCTCTTGGCGGTGGCTGGGATGCAGGCGAAATCAAAGGGCAGGAAGTTCATCCTCAAGCGCACCAGATTGTGCAGCCCTGAAGCAGTTCACCCATTGCACGTTGACAACCGCCCAGAATGGGCCTAGTATTATAGCTGAGGGAAATATCTCTTCCACTCTTTCGCATTCTTAACAAAGTAAGTCTGTCCCACCCGAAGTCATTCGTGCGCGTCCGGCTTCTTGGTCTATTTTGCTTTCTGGTTGGCGTTCGTTCAATCCTGGAGGGAATCATGAAAAACACGAAGTTTCTTGTGAAAGTGAACCGTAGCGGCACCCGCGCTCCCGAATACGTGCAGCGCATTGACCGCACTCCCATCCAGACCACTACTAACCGCAAACTGGCGCTGGCCATGGGCCGATTCACCGCCGAAGACGCGGTCAAAGTAATCCAGAACTCCCGCTGCACCCCGGAACTGATCTCGGTCCTCGCGTAAGTGCCGACAGCTTTCGACTACGTCCTGGCATAGCGTTCGCTATTGGGCTTGGAACCGCTCAAGGCGAAATACAGGATGTAAAGATAGCAAATCACTGGCAGGAAAAACGCGTGGTGAATTCCGATCTTATCGGCAACCGCACCCTGCATCAGCGGAATCAACGCACCTCCAACAATAGCCATGATCATGATTCCGGAGCCGTCGCCGGTGAGCGGGCCAAGCTCAGCCACGCCCAGGGTGAAGATGCTCGGGAACATGATGGAGTTGAAGAAGCCTACCAGGATAATGCTCCACATAGCCACGTGCCCAGTGCTGAGCATGGAAATCGCTACCAGCACGCTCGTCGACAGTGCGCAAATTCCGAGCAGCAATCCGGTATGCGCCGTGACCTTACCTCCGCCCAACGTCGCTACGATCGCAATCGCTGCCGCCGCAACGGCGACCAGAACGAACAGCGGCCGCCCGGAAAAAAGCAGCCACGCAAGCCACGTGA
>Ga0210399_10004073_pt1 | contig 11357 bp, 9 predicted proteins | sample IncBWC14MmetaG_FD_150865 | JGI IMG/M metagenome (GOLD analysis project Ga0210399, IMG submission 150865) | Forest soil microbial communities from Barre Woods Harvard Forest LTER site, Petersham, Massachusetts, United States - Inc-BW-C-14-M | ecosystem: Environmental > Terrestrial > Soil >...
CACTCTTCGCCCTTCCAAGTAAGCTCCAAAGTTGATCGTGTTCCGGATCGTTCATCCCGTTGAATTGAACACCACAGATTGCCTAAAGTTTCAATCGGACCAAGCGCCCGTCTCTTTAGCCTAATTTCGAACTGCAGAATCCACAATGTAGTTTTGAGTTTTGGGTTTTGGGTTTTGAGTTTTGCGTGATGAGCTCAGCGCTCTTTCTCGGCTCGGCGCTACCCAAAACCCAAAACCCAAAACTCAAAACTCAAAACTCAAAACTGAAATCCCTACTCCCCCGCTTCGAGGAACCCTTCGAGTTGCCGGATTCTGGTCGGATGGCGCATTTTGCGTAGCGCCTTGGCTTCAATTTGCCGGATCCGCTCCCGCGTGACCCGGAATTGGCGTCCTACCTCTTCGAGAGTCCTGCTGTATCCGTCCACGAGACCGAACCGCTGTTCCAGGACTTGGCGTTCACGCTCGGTCAGAGTATCCAAGACGTCTCGGATCTTCTCTCGCAGGAGAACGATCGCAGTCATATCGCTTGGATTTTCAGCTCCCTTGTCCTCGATGAAATCGCCGAAACTCGTGTCGTCGCTGTCGCCAACCGGACTCTGGAGAGAAATGGGTTGCTGGGCCATCTTGAGGACGGCACGGACCCGCTCAACCGGTAACTGGACCTCTTCGGCTACCTCCTCCGGAGTAGGCTCCCGGCCGTATTCCTGGACCAGCTGCTTCTGCACCCGCATTAGTTTGTTGATCGTCTCGATCATGTGCACCGGGATCCGGATTGTACGGGCTTGATCTGCGATCGAGCGGGTGATCGCCTGGCGAATCCACCAAGTGGCGTAAGTAGAAAATTTGTAACCCCGTCTATACTCGAATTTCTCGACGGCCTTCATGAGGCCCATGTTGCCTTCCTGGATCAAATCGAGAAACGATAGGCCGCGATTGGTGTATTTCTTCGCGATCGAAATCACCAGCCGGAGGTTGGCCTCGACCATCTCGGTCTTTGCCCGGAGCGCCCTTTTAAGCCAGTCCTTCAAATCGTAATGCTGGTGAGCGAAATCGTCAGGTTTTAGCCAAAGCTTAAATTCCAGTTCACGCAGACGGCTCTTATAGTCAGCCAACCGGTCTCGTCCGGTGTTTGATCCCTGCTCGGCCCGAAAGATCTCGTTCTGCAAATTTATCAGAATTCGCAGATAATCATCAGCCAGCTGTACAAACTCTTCCGTAACCTTCTGTTTGAAATAGAATTTCGGATAGAGCTTCATCAGCGTGGTGTGCGCCTTCTGGAATTCCAACTTTACGGAGGATTCTTTTCCCGTGCCACGCGCGTCCACAAGCCTGCGGTAGAGTATCGCGACGTCGCTACTCATTCGCTCAATTTGCGAGCAAAGCTTCGGAAGAGCTTTCATGTAACGTTCACGGCTCTCGATCTTTTTATCGAGGATTACGCGGTCGAACCGTTCACGCCCTTCAATGAGTTTCTGAGCCAGGTCCAGATGAGCTTTCGAGGTAAAGCCGAACCGATTAATGAATCTCTGGACCATCAACTCGGCATCTTCGATACGTTTTGAAATTTCGACTTCCTGTTCGCGCGTTAACAAGGGCACTTGCCCCATTTGCTTCAGGTACATCCGAACGGGGTCGTCGAGGATATCGAGTTTTTGATCTTTCTCCTCCTCCTCGTCGTCGGCGTCCTTCTTACCGTCTTTGTAGCGATCGACTTCGGAGGCGTCGATGATGTCGACCTCCATCGACCGCAGTCGGGTGATGAGCTGCTCCATTTCCTCTGGATCAGCCATGTTTTCGGGTAACGCCTCATTGATATCATCGTAGGTGACGTAACCCTGCTCCTTAGCGAGCTTCACCATGTCTCGGACTCGCTCCTGGAGGTCGAAGCCTGAATCAAGCGGTGCAAGCTTCGACCCGAATTCAGAGTGGCCATTCATCGAGACCACCGAAATGTGCAAATCTGGAGACGGTTCTGCCTGCAACTTGTCTTTGGTCTCAACCGGAGAAACCTTTCTGTTGGAGGATCCCGTTTTCCTACTTAGGCTTTTGGGTTTCTTTTCCTCCGCGGTAATTTGATCATTGGCGTTGCTCGATTTGGCAGTCTTCGATTTGGATGAGTTTTGAGAGGTAAGCTTTGCCATATCCACCTACGAATACTTTCGCTGCGAGTCCGACAGAGGGGGGATGAGAAAAAATTTATCGGATGAAGCCACTTTACTCACTCTTCCCGGCTCAGAAGTCGCGAAATATCTGTGAACCAAGATTCTAGGTCAAGGACTTCTTTGAGTTCGTCGATTGCCTGCTGGTGCGCCAGGGGATCATCCGAGGCAAGCCGGCGAATTTCCTCCAGCTGCCGTCTCCTGCGCTGAAGTTCGCGAGCGGCCAATCGCGCCCAGTATACGTCGCCCATTTGTTCGTTTAGCTCTTTGTTGGTAAGAATGAGAGTAATTGCGGCAGCTTCGGTGTTCGGCAGCGAAGCGAAAAACGCGGCGATGCTTGCCGGCTCATTAGGCTGCAACTCCGATTCGAAAATTTTTGAGAGCAATTCTGCGCCCTCGACCTGTCTCAAGACGGGTTTCCAAGGCTGTTGCTTAATTTTGTTCAACAGATCGGGAACGACAAGGGCGGCTTTGCAAATGACCGCCAGGTCATGCCGCAGTATCGGAACGGAGTTCGTTGTAGCTTCTTCTGCCGCCGGTCTGCCCGGCGAATGCGTGGCCGGCACACGGATCATCTGCTGGAGGGTGTCGCGCGGAATCTTGAGACGAGCTGCCAGGCGGCTGACTAGCGCATCTCTTACGACGGGATCGGGCACAACACCGATAAATCGTGACATCTTCCGCGCGAAGGCGACCCTGCCAGCGGTTGTTATCGATTCTGCTGCGGCCAGATTGCGATTTATTTGGAAATCAAAAAAATCCTCCGCCTTCTCGACTCGAGCTCGGAATGCGTCGCCGCCCGACTTTCGGATTAGTGAGTCCGGATCCTCGCCTGCTGGCAATTCGCCAATTTTAACCTGGAGTCCGGCGCCAAAGAGAATCTCCATCGCGCGCTCGGCCGCCTTCTGACCGGCCGAATCGGCATCAAAAAACAGAATGACCTCTTCCGCAAAACGACGAAGTAGAGCTGCGTGCCGTTCGGTTAACGCTGTGCCCTGCGGAGCGACAACATTCTGGATTCCAGCTTCAAAGCTTGTGATCAGATCCAGCTGGCCCTCCAGCACGATCGCTTGACGTGCGTTCGCGATAAAGCGTTTTGACTGATAAAGACCAAACAGGATGTTTCCCTTCGAAAACAGTGGCGTCTCGGGTGAGTTCACGTACTTCCCTCCCTGCGCCTCGGAATTTAGTATCCGGCCGCTAAAGGCAATCACTTCTCCGATGTCATTGCAGATTGGAAATATCAGCCGGTCTCGAAATCGATCGTAAATATTCGAGCGAGGATTTCCTTCTTCGCGCAATTTAGCGAGGCCGCTCTCGACGAGTTCCTCTTTGGTGAATCCGGCGCCATTCGCCCAGCGAACCAGGGCGTCCCAGGCGTTCGGCGCGTACCCGGTCTGCCAGCGCTTCGCCATCTCGATGTTGATTCCCCGGCCTTGCAGATAGGATCTAGCATGCGTAGCTGCTCGGGTGCGAAGCAAATTACTGTGAAACCATGCCGCAGCCTCGAAATGAAGCCGAAGCAAACGTTTTCGCCGGCTCTGTTTTGCTTCCTCTTCAGCGCTAAATTCATCCTCGATGATGGGGATTCCGGCCCGCGACGCGAGACGTCGCACAGCTTCCGGAAATTCGACATTCTCATACTGCATCAAAAACTGAAATACCGCCCCTCCGGCGCCGCACCCGTGGCAATAGTACGATTGCTTGGACGGATTGACAAAAAACGAGGGCGTTTTTTCCTGATGAAACGGGCAGATTGCACGGAACTCCGTTCCCGCGCGCTTGAGCGGAAAGTAGCTGCTAATAACCTCCACGATGTCTGAGGCGGCGGCTATCTGTTCAACTGTCTCTTGAGCTATACGTGGCAAAGGAGAAGAGTTTTGAGTTTTGGGTTTTGGGTTTTGAGTTTTGGGTCGTTAGCTCAAACCTGCCAGATCAATAGCAATACTCAAAACGCAAAACCCAAAACGCAAAACTAATAACTCCGCCTGTCCGCCGGCGGCGCTAGCCGCCGGCGGACAGGCGGACGATTTCGACCGTGTCACCCTCTGCGAGTTTTGTGACAGCAAAATCACCGCGTTGAACAGCGTGGCCGTTGCATTCCACCAAAACGAGTTTTCCTGTCAGCTGCAGCGAGCCGAGCAGATCCGAGATGGTTGCAGAAGTCGCGATTTCGCGCAGCTCACCATTCAACGTAAGCTTCATACGGCAAGAATAGCAGAATCCCAATCTTTCCAGACAGGCTCCAGACCCTGGGCTCTGAGCGCCTCAGCGACCTCGTCTGGAGAGCGGCTGTCCTCGACCTCAAATTGGCCGTTCGCCTTGGAACTCCCGCAGTTCGTGCGGGTCACCCGCCCTTTTACTGTCAAATGCAGCGAATGTGTTCCCTGTCCAGTGTAACCACCCGGTTCAGTCCGGCTTCCGGCGCTCATCATGGTGATACCAAGGGGCATCAGCACGTCCCTGAATCCCGCGGATTCCCGGGTGCTCAGGACGATGCCGACCTGAGGAAATGTAATCCGAAGGGCGCACAAGACTTGAATGAGATCGCGATCCGAGAACGAGAACCGCGGATGGAATCCGCCGGCTGCGGGCCGAATTCGAGGCAAACTCACCGTAAGTTGCGAGCGCCAGCATTTCTTCAGGAGATATTCGAGATGTTCAGCCAGGGCGATGACTTCCGATCGCCATTCAGCAAGTCCCAATAAGGCAGCTATACCAATTCGCCGAAATCCAGCCGCATACGCGCGTTCGGGAGTTTCCAGTCGCCAATCGAAATTGCGTTTCGGTCCGGCCGTGTGGAGCTCAGCGTAGGTCTTGCGGTCATACGTCTCCTGATAGACGACCAAACCTTCCGTGCCTTCGGATACGAGCGGCTGGTAATCGTCGACTTCCATCGGAGCAACCTCAAGCGACACAGACGGTACGAACGAAATCAGCCGTCGAACAACGTCCCGAAGATAGCCGTTGGAGACAAACTTCGGATGTTCGCCGGAAACTAGAAGAATATTACGGAAACCTTGTTGGACGAGGTATCTCGCTTCAGCTTCCACTTCGTCCAAGGAGAGAGTGACTCGTAAAATCGGATTATCCCGCGAAAACCCGCAGTACTGACAGTTGTTAATACATTCGCTGGACAAGTACAGCGGCGCGAATAGCCGCATCGTACGACCGAAGAGCCGGCGTGTAATTATTTGCGATTGGCCGGCCAACTGCGCCAACCGGGTGTCCTCGATCGGGTCCAGCAAAGCGGCGAACTGTGTTATCGTTCGACTCCTGGGCCTGTCGGGCAAACTAAATAACCGGGCAAACGTCATTCCAGGAAAACTTGTGGTGCACCTCTTTCAAATACCACGCTAACCTTATCCTGGGTCGAGTACAAGGGGCGCGCGGCCTGGAGGGGCGTTGCTTGCAACGCCCAGGAGACGCAAGCGGCTCCCCTCCATAGATTTCAAGCCCAGTCCACCGAAGGCATCTCGAAGGAGAGGAAGCGCAGCCTCACCCAGCCGTCGACACCTTCATCGTGTAATTTGGAAACCGGTTCTTCAGCTCTGAAAGAGTCTTCGTTGCTTGCGGTTCGTTCCCGGCCTTTTGAAATGCTTCGTAAGCATGTTCCAACGCTTGCGGGGTAACTTCAGGATCCTCATACAAAAGCGCTACGCTCATGTAGGACCGAGCCGCGTTTTCGTAGTTTCCTCTGGCGGAATCGATGTCGCCGATCAGCATCCGTGCTTCTGCATTAAATCGACCCTCGGGTTGTAGCGATAACGCCTGCTCCGCTGACTTTGTCGCCGAATCCAATTCCTTAGAACCGAGCTGGGCACCGCTTAGTGCTAGAAAGCCCTGGGCACGATCTGCCGGATCGGTTGCCAGTTCCAAGTAATGGTTAATTGCGTCGATTGCGTCTTGATAGTTTCTGAGCGCATTGAGAGACCTGCCGAGGCTAAGCCAGATACCCCTATCAACGTTGGCCGGCTCCATGTTCTTGGTCATCAGCCCGAGATATTTTGCCGACTGATTAAAATCATTTTCGTTGTAGTATTCCGAACCAAGCCACCGGCAGACGTCCAAGACCATCGATACTCTCTGAGGATCTTTTTGGATAAACCCATCAACCTCTTTGGCGGCATCCGGCTTCTTGCGTAAGTTTTGGTAACACAAGATCAAACGTAGAGTGGTCTTTTCCGCGAACTCATCAGGATTGAGCTGGCGCGCCAGGATCAACGGCGTGATTGCATCCTGATACCGTTTGGCTTCAAACGCTGCCCATCCAATCCAATAGTTTGCTTGAGCCGCTCCGGAGCTGTTCGGATAATCCTTCAGCAATTGGCGGAACGTCGTCGACATCTGCGGGTAATCTCCCTGTTGACCCAATGTCAGACCCTTCTGCAGGAGCGCAGTTTCAGTTTCAGTCGATGCCCGATAATCGGCGATGATTTTGTTAAAGTCGTTTATAGCGGCCGGGAAATTCTTTGCCTCCTGATAAAGCACAGCCCTCTTGAGCAAAGCCTTTGAAGCCATCTTGTGCTTTGGGAACTTGTCGATCAATCCGGAGAACGCATGGATTGCAGATTGGTCATCTTTGAGCTGTAAGAACGAAAAACCAGCGGCGTAGTAACAATCAGCCTTGTATAGATCGGCCAGAGACGAGTTGGTAAGCTCGAGATAGAGCCTGGCCGCCGGTTCAAACTTTCTCTGCTGGAAGAGCGCCTGAGCTTTCAGAAGTTTGGCTTTATCGGCTCGATCGCGGTTCGGCGTCGTTGCAAGATAGGAATCGACTTCCGCAACCAGCGTTGGATCCTTCATGGCGTCGAGAGAAACCAATCTTTGGTAACGCGCATCGTAAGCTTCGGCTGCATTCGGATAAATGTGAATCAGCTGATTGTACAGCTCCAATGCCTTCTGGTGTTTCCCCAATTGCCGGTAAGAGTTTGCGACCAGCAGCATCACGCTCGGCCTCGTCTCGTCTCCCAGCGAGTTAGAGCTTTTTGCGTACGAATCGAGGACCTGCGTGAATTTGTCCCCTTCGTATTGAAGCTTCATTTCCTCCAGCTCCGCGATTTGTTTCCACTTGCCTTCGGCGTTCAAGGCGACGGCTGCCTTGAATAGCTGGTCGGCCTTATCCTTTTGCCTGAGATCGGCAGCGATAATCCCGGCTCGCGTCATCGCCTCGGCCTTGACGGCGGGTTTGGCAGCGTCGCGTCCAAGCCCATCGAACAAATCGAGCGCCTGCTGTTTTTGATTGTTCTCGAGAGCGAAATACGCCAACGACAAACGCGCTGCGTCACGGTAGGGATTCTTGCCAGGGACTTTGATTACGTCCTGGTAGGCGATTGCGGCTTCCGACTTCTTGTTGGTCAACTCCAGACACTTCGCTTGATAATATCGAGCGGTCAGTTTGACTTCCGGCGATTTCGCGTTGACAAATGCTTTCTCGTAGAGCGGAGCGGCGTCCTGGAAGCTTTTCTTGTCGAACTGCCGAGAAGCCAGTCGAAAAGCTGCGCTCCCGACAAATTCCCCCGTACCGATTTCATTGACCAGCATGCGGTAGGTGTTCAGCGCGGGTTCCTCCTGGCCGAGATTTGCGTAGCAATCGGCTAAACGGTACATCGCGGATGGCCGACCCGGATCAGCAAGGAATTGGCCGAGGTACTTCTCGTATTCCGGCACTGCCAGATCATACAGCTTGCGAATGTAGAGCCCGTCAGCAATCGCTAACTGAGCTTTGGCCGGATCAGCGCTCTCGGTATCTTGCCCCTGATTCGGAGTGAGCCGGATTTCGTCTTGTTCGGCCTCGTCTCTGGTTTTCGAATCCGGCTCGGCGGGACTGCCGGCAGAAGACTTTGCTTCGGGGGTGTTTTCGGTGGAGCGCCGAGGCTCGGCGCTTTGAGACGAAGGGATATTTTCGTCCAGAATCGATTGCTGCCTCGGTATTTGATCAGGATGAACTGGTAGTGCCCGCGGAGCCGGTTCCGGCGTTGGGGCTATCGGGAGAGCCCGCCGTACTTCCTGACTCTGCAGTTCGGAAGCAAAGCAAATGATGAGGCTAAGTATTTGCCAAGGACGCAATCTCATCGGTCAGGTTTGCCCGTTGCGAACGCGACGTTCCAGACGTCTGCCTGCCGGCAGATATCGAGGACATCGACAATATGTTTGTAGTCGACAGCCTGATCGCCGCGCACGATGACGGCCTGGTCTGGATAAAGCTGGGAAAGTTTTTTTAGTAATTCCAGGAGTTCCTGCAGGCTCTTCTGTTGGCGGTTAACGATTACCGATCCCTTGGCTGTGATGTTGATCACCACCTGACCAACATAGGGCTGAGGCTCGTTAGCTTTCGTGGCGGTCGGTACGCGCACATCCAGTTCATTTTCGCTCAGCGCGAAATTCCAAGTGACAATAAAAAATACCAGGACGACCAACAGAATGTCTACCATCGGCGCGATCATAAACCCAAAAATCCTGGGCTCCGCCTGTTTACGAAAGTTCATGTAGCTTAGATTTAGATCTCGTCGCTCTCCAGCACTCGAGACCTCTCGGGGCGACGAATTTGTTGCTGAGACGTGATTATATGTACTATGTGGGATGTCGCCGATTCCAGATCGGAAACCAAGGAAGCCACTCTGCCGCGAAACATGGAGTAGAACGCCATGGCTACGATTCCAATAATCAATCCCGAAGCGGTGGTAACCAGAGCTTCAGATACCCCGTGTGCGAGAAGAATCGGGCGGGGTTGAGTGGTGTTACTAGCGAGAACTCCGAAAGCGTTGATAATCCCGATCACTGTTCCGAGGAGGCCAAGCATCGGGGAAAGCGTTGCGATATCCGCCAGATAAACAATCCGATTATTTAAACTGCTGACCACTCTGGAACCTTCCGTCTCGGCGACTTCGCGAACGGCTTCCGCTGGAGCTGCCGGATTTTTTGTTGCGAAGTCCAGCGTGCGCGAGGTGATGCGAGCCACAGCTTCCGAATGGCGATTCGAAACGGCAATCAATCCGAGGTAATCGCGCTTTCGAAGGAGCGCCTCTGCGGTCTCCATGAATCGGCGGGTCACAACGGTTCCCCGCCGAAGGCTGAACAGGCAGGCGAATACGAGGGCGAGAGTCAGAACTGAGGTCAAAACAAGCGGAATCATGACCCAGCCGCCTGCTTTTAGTAGTTGTAGCAGCGTCGCCTCAGTGGACGCAGCGGCCGGCGTTGCTTCGGCCGCCTGGGCCAACAGCGGGGTGATAAGGAGAGCAAACCAATTCATTCCTGTTAGCTCCCTATTTAAATGCACCTCATGGCGAAGTGCAAACTCGTTCCGCACCAGTTCCCCCGACGGGTCCTAGAGGACGACCTCTGGAACTCGCCGGGGAACTGGTGCGGAACGAGTTTGCGTTTTGAGTTTTGGGTCTTGAGTTTCGAGTTTTGAGTGTGCGGAAGAGACACGCCGCTCGGTCCGAACGCAAAACGCAAAACGCAAAACCGCTATGCGACTCGCTTACGCGAGCGTAACATTACTCCTTATGGAGGCGGTTTTCCTTGGAGAAAGGCCAGATCCGAACAAGAAGTTGCGCGACGTTCCGCATAAGCCGGGCGTTTACCTGATGAAGGACCGCCTTAAACGCGTGATATATGTCGGAAAGGCGCGCGATCTACGCAAGCGGCTCAGCCAATATTTCATGCCCTCCCGCCAAATGACCGCCGATCTGAAAACGCGCGCCCTGCTCGATAGCGTTTGGGATTTTGAGACTCATCTGGTTCGCAACGAGCCGGAGGCACTGCTCCTTGAGGGCAAGCTGATCAAAGAATTTCGACCGAAGTATAATATCAGTTTTCGCGACGATAAACGCTTCTTGTTGGTGAAGGTGAATCTTTCGGATGCCATACCACGGTTTCAGCTTACTCGCCTGAAGAAAGAGGATGGGTGCAGGTATTTCGGGCCATTTGCCCACGCGGGTGCCCTGCGCTCGACATTGAAGTGGATGAAAAAACGGTTCGGTATTCGGTCCTGCCGGACTATGGAGCCAGGGGAAGCCGATTATAAGCGATGTATGGACCACATCATCAAAAACTGCTCCGCACCGTGCATTCGCCGCGTCACTTTGGAGGAGTACCACGCGCGGGTCCTCGAGGCATGCGACTTTCTCGAGGGGCAAAGCCAGGAAATGCTAAAGCAGATCGAGGACGAGATGAAGAAGGCTGCTGCGAACCTGGATTTTGAGCGGGCCGCAGAGATGCGAAACATGCTGGACGATCTCCGCCGCACGACGAGACCGGCCAGGCGCTTTACGCGCGGTTCATTACCGACATCAATTGATCCAAAGGCTGATCTGCAGGACTTGGCAGACGCGCTTCTCTTACCAGGAGCACCGACGGTGATGGAGTGTTTCGATATATCGAATATCTCTTCAACGCATATCGTCGCCTCAATGGTCAGTTTTCGAAACGGAATACCTGATAAGTCCAACTACCGGCGTTACCGAATCAGGACGGTCGAAGGACAGAACGACTTTGCGAGCATGGCGGAAGTGGTCCGTCGCCGCTATTCCCGGGTACTTCTAGAGAGCCGAACGGCTGCGCCCGATTTGGCTGAGTTTAGTCAGGAGACAATTGACGAGTCGGTAGCTAGAATCCGGCGCAAGTCGCCCGAGCGGCTCGTTCGTCTGCCCGATCTGATCATTGTCGACGGCGGCAAAGGGCAGCTCACGGCTGCCTGCAAGGAACTTCAGCGCCTTGGGCTCCAGAACGTGCCGGTCATCGGACTAGCCAAAGAATTTGAGGAGGTGTATCGGCCCGGAAGACCGTTGCCGCTGCAATTACCCGACGATTCGGGTGCATTACAACTTCTGCAGCGGATTCGGGACGAGGCACATCGTTTCGCAAACGGCTATCATCAACTCCTGATGAAAAAGCGAGTTGCGGAAAGCGTCCTGGACGAATGCCCAGGTGTCAGTGAGAACCGTAAACAAGCACTGCTGAAACATTTCGGTTCCCTCGACCGGATCCGTAAGGCATCGCCAGCCGAAATAGCGCTTGTCGAGGGGATCAGCGACAGGCTCGCCGAAGCCATTTATCAGTTTCTGCAGCGCTAGTGTCCTGTCCCCGAAATAGCAGGTATATTGTTGCGATCAAAATGGGCCGTCGGCAAGGCGCGAGGAGGGAGCATATCTGAATCGATACGTGACCGACGAGCAACGCGGCCGCCGGCCCATT
>Ga0210399_10004080_pt1 | contig 11349 bp, 8 predicted proteins | sample IncBWC14MmetaG_FD_150865 | JGI IMG/M metagenome (GOLD analysis project Ga0210399, IMG submission 150865) | Forest soil microbial communities from Barre Woods Harvard Forest LTER site, Petersham, Massachusetts, United States - Inc-BW-C-14-M | ecosystem: Environmental > Terrestrial > Soil >...
GTCTGTACCAGCTCGAGAATTTGGCGGATTTGAGCGACTTGCCGGAGGCGGGGGCGTTTTTGATGGTGGCGCCCATCAAGTTGGAAGGCGGGTCAGGGGGCGCGGTGAGGGTATTTGCGATTTGGCAGTGAGGGATGCACACGCAAACATTTTCCGTGTTTCATGCGTCTCAGAGAATGGGTTTGAGTGAGGGTGCGTTAATGAAGATGATTGGGCGGGCCAGCAGCGCGGCGTTCCTGCTTTCGTGCGTATGCGCGTCATTCGCGATGCCCGCGCGGGGGCAGGAGTTCCCGGTGACGACGAAGACGCTGAAGAACGGGATGAAGGTGCTGGTGCAGACCGATCACAGCATCCCGAACGTTGCGTTGTACATTTTTTATCGCATCGGGTCGCGCAACGAGGGGCCGGGGACCACGGGTATCTCGCACTTTTTCGAACACATGATGTTCAACGGGGCGAAGAAATACGGCCCTGGCGAACTGGACAAGGCGATGGAGGCGAATGGCGGCGCGAATAACGCCTATACGACGCGCGATGTGACGGTTTACCAGGACTGGTTTCCTCGTTCGGCGCTGAATTTGATTTACGACATCGAGGCGGACCGTATCCGGGACTTGAGTTTCGATCCGGCGAAAATCAAGTCGGAGCGCGAAGTGGTGGCTTCCGAGCGGCGCCTGCGCACCGACAATGACAATGGCGGCCTGCTGGACGAGCAGCTGTGGGCAACGTCATACATTGCGCATCCTTACCAGTGGCCAGTGGTGGGATGGGTGAGTGACATCGAGCATTGGACCATAGAGCAGCTGAAGCACCATTTCGAGATGGGCTATGCGCCAAACAACGCGACGATGGTGGTGACCGGCGACGTTTCTCCGGAGGAAATCTTCGCACTGTGTGAGAAATACATTGAGCCGATTCCATCGCACACGCCGCCTCCTCCCGTGGTTACGGTGGAGCCGGAGCAGATGGGCGAACGGCGCCTGGTGGTGCGTAAGGCGGCGCAGTTGCCTTTGGTGCTAGTGGCGTACCACATCCCGCAGACCAACAACCCGGACTATTACGCGCTGAACGTCTTGCGGACGGTGCTGTTCCAGGGGGAAAGTTCGCGGATGTACCAGCGCCTGGTGGATAAGGACCAAATTGCGCTGGATGTTTCCTCGTCGGTCGAGCCGGCATTCAATCCCACGATCGTGGAAGTAGTCGCGCAGCCGAAGCAAGGAGTGGACCCGCAAAAGTGCGAGAAAGCCATGTACGAGGAGTTTGAGAACGCGAAGAACGCGATGATCAGCGACACGGAGTTGGAGAAGGCCAAAAATATCCGGCTGGCGGAGTTCTATCGAGAGATGCGCACGATCAACGGGCGAGCCAACACCATCGGCACCTATGAGGTTTTCTTCGGGGACTACAGAAAATTGTTCGATGCGGCGAAGAACTACTCGGCAGTGACCAAGGAAGACGTGCAGCGGGTGGCGAAGGCGTACTTTGGAGCGAACAACCGCACCGTGGCGACACTGATACCGGACAACGCGGAAGAAAAGAGCAAGCCATGAGGGGAAGAGAGGGAATGGGTTGGGAACAAGGCTGGGACGCGCTGAAGCGCGCCCCTACAACTTTTGTGCTGATGCTGACGATTTTTGCTTCGACGGCGGCGGCGCAGACGCTGCACATGCCGCCGCACGAGAAATATGTTTTGAAGAATGGACTGACCGTGCTGCTGCTGGAAAAGCACGGCGTACCGATGATCAATCTGTTTGCGATTGTGAAAACGGGCTCGACGGCCGATCCCGTGGGCGAGGAAGGACTGGCGTCGATTACCGCGGGATTGCTGAGGAAAGGAACGAAAGCGCGAACGGCGCAGCAGTTTGCCGCGGACCTCGATTTTATCGGCGGAGAGTTTGAAGCGGACGCCGGAGCGGACTACAGCAGCGTCAGCGCGGAGTTTCTAACCAAAGATTTGGCGCGGGGGCTGGAGTTGTTCGCGGATGCGCTGCTGCACCCGACGTTTCCGCAAGCGGAAGTGGAGAAGCTGCTGGCGCAGTCGATTGATGGGGTGCGGGGGGCGAAGGACGATCCGCAACAGGTGTTGGGCGCGTACTACGACGGGTATTTATATGGAACGCATCCTTACGGAAGGCCATCGGGTGGCGATGAGGTTTCCCTGCAGCGCATCAAGCGCGACGCGATTGTGAAGCTTTACGAAGCGAATTACGCACCGGGAAATACGCTGCTGGCGGTTGCGGGGGAGTTCAATGGCGCGGAGATGCGAAGGAAGCTGGAGGACATATTCGCCGGATGGCCAGCGCGCACGGTTGCGGCTTCGCCGATTGCGGCGACTCCACCGGTGAAAGGCAAGCGCTTGCTGCTGGTGGACAAGAACGACGCGACGCAGACGTATTTCGCTTTTGGGAATGTAGGGATTGCGCGCAATGACCCGGATCGCGTGGCGATTCGCGTGGTGAACACTATTTTCGGCGGAAGATTTACGTCGGAATTGAATGAGGCGCTGCGCGTGGAGTCCGGTTATACGTACGGCGCGTCTTCCTTCTTTGATTCGCGGAAGGCGCCGGGACCGTTTGGAATTTTCAGCTTTACGAAGAATGAGACGACCACGCCGGCGATCGACTTGGCGCTGCAGGTGCTCGAGAAGCTGCACAAGGACGGCGTGACGGACGCGCAGTTGAAATCGGCCAAGAGTTACATCAAGGGACAGTTTCCGCCAAACATCGAAACATCTCGACAGTTGGCGCAGATCATTGCCAGCCACGAGTTTTACGGGCTCGGCGACGAGGACATCAACCAATTGGAAGCGCGCGTCGATGCAGTGACGCCGGAAGTCGCGAAGCAGGTGATCCAGAAACATTTTCCGGCTGAGAATTTGGTGTTTGTGCTGATCGGGAAGGCTTCGGCGATTGGCAAGGCCGTGGAGAAGTATGCGGAGAAGCGCGACGCAAGAGCGATAAGCGAGCCGGGCTTCTGGCCGCCGCCGAGTGGAGTGACTAAGTAGCCGCTTGCCCCGTTTCGCGAATGATTACGAGTGCGAGGTAGAATTCTTACGACGTTCTGACATGGGGCGCGGCAATGCCTGCCTGCTGCAGGCTGGCTGCGCCTCTACATTTTGTGGGCAAGACTTGTGCCGGAGCTTCCTGAAGTCGAGACGGTTGCGCGAGGACTGCAAAAGTCCGTTGCGGGGCGGCGCATTCTGTCGGTGCGGCTGGGGAAGACGGATTTCATCGACGATCCGGCTGCGGTGGAGCGGCACGTTCCTGGAAGGCAGATCGAATCGGTGGAGCGCTATGGCAAGTTCATGCTATTGCGGCTTTCAGCGCGCACCAGCGCGGGCTTGGATTCGGGCAATGGCGACGGGGAGGCCGCTGCTCTGCTGGTGCACCTGGGGATGACCGGGCAGCTCGCGCCATGTGCGGCGGCGCAGCCCTGGGGGAAGCACACGCACGTATGGTTTGGGCTCGACGATGGGCGCGAGCTGCGCTATACGGACCCGCGCCGGTTCGGACGCATGGCGTATCTTACTCGGGCGTTGCTGGCCGAGGAGTTGACGGCATTTGGGGCCGACCCGCTGTTGGTGAGCGCCGAGGAGTTTGCCTCGCGAATTCGCTCTCGGAACGCGCGGATTAAGGCGCTGCTGCTCGATCAGAGCGTGTTGCGCGGCGTGGGCAACATTTACGCGGACGAAAGCTTGTGGCGCGCAAGAATTCATCCCGCGCGGCGGGGCGCGGAGCTCAGCAAGAAACAGACCGCAACTCTGCACAAAGTGTTGCAAGACGTTTTGCGGAAAGCGATTTTGGCGCGCGGGTCGTCGATTTCCGATTTTCTTGACGCCGAGGGTCAGCCGGGAGAATATCAGCGGCACCATCGAGCGTATGGACGCGAAGGGAAGCGCTGCTACCGGTGCGGGAGGGCAATCCGGCGGGTGATTGTCGCGGGCCGCAGCAGCTATTTCTGTCCGAAATGCCAGGCCGCTCCGCGTTTGACGAAGCATGGCAAGCGGCGAAGGCAGGCGCGAAACGGTTGAGTGGCTCGTGCGCGTCTAAGAAGGCGGTGGAGACGTCGGGGGCTTGCAGCCTCGTGGTGGAATCAGTAACAAAAATCCAGATAGGGTTGAGGTAGGCGGATGAACTTGCGTCGATTCAGTGTGCTGGTGTGCGGCGTTGTCTTGGTTCTGGTGGCGGTGCGCGGCAGTTTGGCGACCCTAGCGGACGACAAGAGCCCGTTTGCGGCTACGGATGCGCAGATTCTCAGCGAGATTCGCGAGCACAGCGAGGCGGCGGCCAACCTGGAATACCTCTCGGACAGCATCGGCGCGCGGCTGACGGGCTCGCCGCAGCTCAAGCAGGCAAATGAATGGACGCGGGACATGTTCGCGAAGTATGGCGCGGTGAACGCTCATCTAGAGGGCTGGACGATGGAGCGTTCGTGGACGCGCGGGAAGGCCAGCGCGCGCATCGTCAGTCCGACCGTGCATTCCTTGACAATCGCTGCGGCGGGATGGTCACCGAGCACGCCCGGCGCTGTTACTGGGCCGGTGGTGTACTTCGATGCGAAGGAGCAAAAGGATTTTGTGAAGTTCCACGGAAAGCTGAAGGGCGCAATCGTCATTTACCAGGAGCCGGCAACCCTTTCTCCGCCCAAGCCGGATGATCCGCACGCGCAACTAAGCAGGCCGATGCAGCAGCCGCCGGCGCGAATTGGAGAAGCGCCTTTGGCGGACCCGTTTGAGGCTTTTCAGAAAGCGGCAAAAGAGCGGACGGAGTTCTGGAAGCAGGAAGGCGTCGCGGCGGTGCTGCGCGACTCGAACAAGCCGCACGGATTGCTGAACATGACGGACGTGAGCCCGGCGCGCTACGACATCGGGCCGATCCCGACGGCGTTCATTACCGGAGAGGGGTACCGCGAAATCTTCAGGATGTTGCAGCGGCATCTGCCGGTGCAGGTGGAGATGGAAATGACGAACACCATCGGCGGCAAGCCGATGGAGGTGTATAACACCGTCGCGGAAATCCGGGGCTCGGAAAAGCCCGACGAAGTGGTGATCATCGGCGGGCACCTGGATTCCTGGGACCTTGGCACCGGCTCGACGGACAACGGGACGGGTTCCATGGCCGTTCTGGAGGCGGCGCGCGCGCTGGCCAAACTGAACCTGAAACCCAAACGCACGATTCGCTTTGTGCTGTTCTCGGGCGAAGAGCAGGGCCTGTATGGCTCGCAGGAATATGTAAAGGCGCACAAAAACGACTTGGACAAGATATCCGCGGTGCTCGTACACGACACGGGGACCGGCCGCGTGCTGACCCTGGGGCTGCACGACAATTATCAGGACCGCGAGCTGGTGGACCAGGTACTGGCGCCGCTGCACGAATTGAAACTGCTCGAGCCGCGCATGGCGCGCTCGTTCGGAACCGATCACCTCTCCTTTGACGAGGTCGGCGTGCCGGGATTCTTCTGCATCCAGGACCGCGCCGAATACAGCCTGACGCACCACAGCCAGTCGGACACCTTCGATAAAGTCTGGAAAGACGACCTGAATCAGGGCGCGGAAGTGTTGGCCGCTTGGGCCTACAACACCGCGAACCTGGCAGAGATGTTGCCGCGGCGGCCGCTGCCCTACAACCCCGCCAAAGATGCGAAGAAGGAAGAGGCGCCAAAGCCCGACCGGGTCGCGGAAATGGACACCAAGATTCTGGAACAGGTGAAAGCCGACGAGCCGGCGTTGAAGGCGGACCTGACATATTTGACCGAACACATCGGTCCGCGGCTCACCGGTTCGGCGAAGCTGGACCAGGCAAACCACTGGACCGCCGACCAATTCAAAGCGGCGGGCCTATCGAACGTGCATCTTGAGGACTGGACGATCGCGAATAGCTGGACACGTGGCCCGGCGACCGGCCGTCTGATTCTTCCGACCGAACAGACGTTGACGCTGGCTGCCGCGGGATGGTCACCCAGCACGAATGGTCCGGTGCGGGGCCCGGTGGTTGGAGTTACGTTTGAGAAGATTGAAGATCTCGAGCCATACAAGGGGAAACTCAAGGGCGCGATTATTTTGCTTGGCCGGCCGCGAAAGATGGAAGCCCCGGAGTTTCCCTTGGCGACGCCATGGGGCGAGAGCACGATTCCCCTGACGCATGCCGTGAATGAACTGCCTATTGACCCAGCAGCGTACCGGCAAGCCCGCCTGGCAGCCATGAAGATGTTCGCCGAGGAGAAAGTAAACGCTGTGCTGCTCGCTTCGGAGAAGGAGTTTGGCCTGCTGAATATGTCCGTGCAGTCCCGGGAGTATCAAGCCGCGCTGGTTCCTGTGGCCTATGCGGTTCGGGAGAACTATGAACGGCTGTGGCATCTGCAGGAGGAGGGGCGCGCGGAGGCGGAGGTCAGCATCGAGGGGAGCCTTAGCGGTAAGCCGATGCAGGTGTACAACACCGTGGCGGAGATTCGCGGAACGGAAAAGCCCGATGAGGTGGTCATCATCGGGGCGCACCTGGATTCCTGGGATCTGGGCACCGGCGCGACTGACAATGGGACGGGGTCGATGGCGGTGCTGGCTGCCGCGCGAGCGCTGCAGAAAGTCGGAGTGAAGCCGAAGCGCACGATCCGGTTTGTACTCTTCACCGGCGAGGAGCAGGGCTTGAACGGCTCGCGCGCCTATGTGAAAGCGCACAAGGACGAATTGCCGAAGATTTCCGGGGTGCTGGTGCACGATACGGGGACGGGCAAGGTGCTTACTATCGGCTTGATGGGGAATTATGCGGTGCGCGAGACGATCGACCACGCACTGTATCCTCTCGCCAAGGCAAAGGAAATCGGATTGGTAGAGCCAAGCCTGCGCAGGGAGGGCGGCTCCGACCACGTGCCTTTTGACGAAGCGGGCGTGCCGGGTTTTTGGTGCGTGCAGGACGTTGCCGACTACGACAAAATGCATCACTCGCAGGCGGACAGGTTGGAGCACGTGCGCTGGGATGACTTGACCGAAGGGGCCCAGGTGCTGGCGGTGTTTGCATACAACGTGGCGCAATTGCCGGAGCTGCTGCCGCGAAAACCGGCGAAAGAGAAAAAAGCCGACCAGTAGCTACGCGCAAACGCAGGCGGTTGTGTAGCGAGTGGAGCGACCACACTTAAATTTATGCGAGCTGTCGTGCAGCGGGTGAGCCGCGCCAAGGTTACGGTCGAGGGACGCATTACCGGGGAAATTGGCGCCGGGTTGATGGTACTGCTTGGCGTGGGCCGGGAAGATTCTCCCGCGGTGGCGGTTTCGCTGGCGGAAAAGGTCGCAAACCTGCGCATCTTCGAGGATGAACAGGGGAAAATGAACCGGTCGCTGCTGGATGTCAAGGGCGCGGCCCTCGTAGTCTCGCAATTCACTTTGTACGGTGACGCGCGCGGGCAGCGCCGCCCCAGCTTCATTTCCGCTGCGCCGCCGGAGCAAGCGGCTGCTCTCTATGAAGAATTCAATAAGGCCCTGGGCGCGCTTGGGGTTACCGTAGCTACTGGGATTTTTCAGGCCATGATGTTGGTGGAGCTAGTCAATGAAGGCCCGGTCACAATCCTCCTCGACTCCGACAAGACGTTTTAAAGGTTCTCCGCGCAAGCAAATGGCGGAGCGTTGGAGCCGAGCAAGGGTCGTGCGCGAACTGAAGAGGGTTGCAAATCCAAAAGTTCGCGCCAAAATGGCGTATTTTGGCGTCAAAGTGCCAAGGGCGTATGGAATTTCAACACCTATTCTGCATGCGCTTGCGCGGCGTATTGGCAAGGACCATGTACTGGCCGAGCAACTGTGGTCTTCGGGGATTCACGAAGCGCGAATTCTGGCAACGCTGATCGGAGAACCGGACAAAGTCACTGCAATCCAGATGGAACGTTGGGCGCGAACGTTTGATTCATGGGACATCGTAGACGCTGCTTGCTGCTATCTTTACGCGGGTGCAAGCTCGGCGTGGCTACAGGTCGAGGCCTGGAGCAGCAGGCCAGAAGAATTTGTCAAGCGCGCGGCATTTTCCCTGGCGGCTTATTTGAGCTACAAGGATAAACAAGCCTCGGATGCGCAATTCGAGCGCTTCTTGCATGTCATCGAACGAGAAGCGCACGATGAAAGGAACTTCGTGCGCAAAGCGGTTAATTGGGCGCTCAGAAATATCGGAAAGAGAAACTTGCGCCTTAATCGTTCGGCGATTCGCGCCGCCGAGCGTATTCGGAGACAGGCATCCCGCTCGGCGCGTTGGATTGCGGCGGACGCGTTGCGTGAACTCAGAAGCGACGCGATGCAGCGGCGGTTACGCCGGAAGGCGGCGTGAAGCGTGGCATCAATGGCACAGGCGTTAGCATCAGCAAAAATGAAGATTCGGAAGGCACGACGCGGCGATGCCGAGCGGATCGCACTGCTTTGCGGAGAGCTGGGCTATCCGGCTACGGCGGCTCAAGTCGCCGTGAGATTGCGGCAGCTCACTCCTGTTTCCAAGCATGCGGTGTTTGTCGCGGAAACCGGCGATGTAGACGCCGGCTTGATCGGTTGGGTGCACGTCAGCGTTTCGCATTTACTGGAGAGCGACATCCGAGCCGAAGTGAACGGTCTGATCGTTGCGGAAGGCCAACGCAGCGCGGGAGCAGGCGCGAAGCTTCTGGAAGCGGCCGAGGAATGGGCGCGCAGGCGCGGCTGCCGGGGGATGAACGTCCGGTCGAACGTGATCCGCGAGCGGGCGCACGGGTTTTACGAACGGAACAGATACGAGCATTACAAGACGCAGAAGGCGTTCCGCAAGGCGCTTTAGTTTTTCCCACGCCAAGAAACACCAAAGACAAATAAGAACAGCCAGGATTGCCTGTTCCACACCGACGCGCAGGCGTTTACTTGCGCGAATGTTCTACGGTCTGCCCTGCGTTTGTATATCGCAGTACGATATACTAGAGGCATGGCGATGGAGATTACCTCCGACGAATACCGGGCTTTGGCCGAATTGCGCTACCGAATCCGCCATTTCGTGCGTGAAGGAGACGTAGTGGCACAGGCGGCGGGGCTGGAGCCTCAACAGTATCTGTTGTTGCTGGCGATTCGCGGATTGCCCGCCGATCAAGAGGCGACGATCCGGACTTTGGCGGATCGGCTGGCTTTAAAGCATCACAGCGCAGTGGAATTGATTGACCGTCTGGAGACGCGCGGCTACGTGCGGCGCGCGCGAGGGCGTGACGACCGGCGACGCGTACTGGTTTCGTTACTGCCGCGCGGGGAGCGCATCCTGGAACAAGTAGCGCGGCACCGCATCGGTGAGTTGCGCTCCACCGGGCATGCGCTGGTGCAGGCGATCGATCAATTACTCGAGAAGCCGCCGCTAAGAAAGCGGAAGAAGTCTTCGAGGAAGCGGGGGAAAGCGCGGATAGAGTAGGAAGGCTGCAGGATGTGCTTAAGATTTACGGCTCCGCTGCGCAAAAAACAAAGGATTGGTGCGCGTTGACTTGCCGGGAGGCGCACCCTAAGATGAACCGCGAATGGACGGTTTCCTTCCGATGACCGGGCAAACCATCTCCCATTACCGCGTTCTGGAAAAGCTGGGCGGCGGCGGAATGGGAGTCGTGTATAAGGCCGAGGACATTCGTCTCGGCCGCTTCGTCTGCCTGAAGTTTCTTCCCGAGCGCCTTTCCAAAGACCATCCGGCTGTGGAGCGCTTTCGACGCGAAGCGCGAGCAGCTTCGTCGCTGAATCATCCGCACATCTGCACCATCTATGACGTTGACGAACACGATGGCCAGAGTTTCATCGTCATGGAGTTTCTCGAAGGTCAGACACTCAAGCATCGCATTGCGGGCAGGCCCTTGGACATTGAACGCGTGCCGGAATACGGACATCAGATGGCTGATGCCCTTGAGGCTGCTCACGCAAAGGCCATCATTCATCGCGACATCAAGCCGGCAAATATTTTTCTAACGGAACGCGGCCAGATAAAGCTTCTCGACTTCGGTCTTGCTAAGTTGATGCCGGAACGCAAGGGAGTGGCGTCATTGAGCCATGCCGGAACCGCGTTCAACACCACGACGCAAGATCCGCATTTGACCAGCACCGGTGTTTCCATGGGTACGGTTGCTTATATGTCTCCGGAGCAGGTGCGCGGGGAAGAGCTGGACGAGCGAACGGACCTGTTCTCTCTCGGACTTGTTCTGTACGAAATGGCGACGGGCAGGCAGGCCTTTCTGGGAAATACATCGGGAGTAGTGTTCGAGGCCATTCTCAACCGTCCGCCGACGCCGGCCACGCGTCTCAATCCAGCCATCTCTCCGCAACTCGAACAAATCATCAACAAGGCGCTGGAAAAAGACCGCGGGCTGCGCTATCGCACGGCGGCGGACCTCAGCGCCGATTTGCAGCGCTTGAAGCGCGATACGGACTCGGCGCGCGCTTTTCAAATTACCTCGGGTACGCCTTCCGAGCAACCGACGAAACGCCGATGGATTCATTTCGCCTGGTCTGGAATCCTGGCCCTGGCGTTGCTTTTGTTTGGCCTGAATGTTGGCCATCTGCGCGACCGCGTGTTACACGGCTCCTCGCAGGGACATATCGACTCTATCGCGGTCTTGCCTTTTTCAAATGCAAGCAATGACCCCAAGACAGAGTATCTCAGCGACGGGATTACGGAGAGCTTGATCAACAGCCTCTCGCAACTGCCGAACCTTTCTGTGACGGCCCGCAATACAGTTTTTCGATACAAAGGGCAGCCGACGGATCCGCAGAAGTGGGGCCATGACATGGGCGTGAGAGCCATTCTTACGGGGAGGCTTATTCAGAACGGCGATGAGCTGATGATTAGCGTCAGCCTCGAGGACGTGCGGGAAAACCGGCAAATCTGGGGAGAGCAGTACAACCGCAAGCTTTCCAACCTGGTTTCGTTGCAGCAGGAAATCGCCGCCGACATTTACGGCCGTCTGCGCCCCAAACTTGAGGGCGAAGATCGCAAATTGCTGGCCAGGCGGCCTACGGAAAATGTCGAAGCGTATCAGCTTTATCTGCAGGGTTTGTTCTATTGGAACAAGTGGACCGAAGCGGACTTCAAAAAGGCCGCTGACTATTTCACGCAAGCGGTGCAAAAGGATCCCAGATACGCGCTGTCTTACGCCGGGCTGGCTGACACCTATAGTTTGCTAGGTGACGCGGGGTATCTGCCACCATCAGAGGCCTGGCCGAAGGCAAAGGCGGCGGCCATGCAGGCGTTGGAAATCGATGACACACTGGCGGAAGCGCACACTTCCCTCGCGCTCGTGAAAGAGCATTTTGAGTGGGACTGGACTGGAGCAGAAACAGAGTTCCGGCGGGCCATTGAGTTGAACCCGAATTCAGCGACGGCGCACCATTGG
>Ga0210399_10004081_pt1 | contig 11347 bp, 9 predicted proteins | sample IncBWC14MmetaG_FD_150865 | JGI IMG/M metagenome (GOLD analysis project Ga0210399, IMG submission 150865) | Forest soil microbial communities from Barre Woods Harvard Forest LTER site, Petersham, Massachusetts, United States - Inc-BW-C-14-M | ecosystem: Environmental > Terrestrial > Soil >...
GCCCGCCCACAAACCGTCGAGAAGGAAATCAATCCACGCTACTACCGTCTCATCGACGAATTCGGCAAGCGGACGGGCGTACCTGTCATCATGAATACTTCGTTCAATCTCCGCGGTGAAGCCATAGTGCACACACCAACCGATGCAATTCGCACCTTCTTTAGCTCTGGAATGGATGCTCTGGTCCTTGGTAGCTTTCTGGTGGAGAAATAGGAAGGTGCAAATTGATCAGCGCATTGTTGATCTTCTGCTCCGACTGGCATCGTCGCTCTCCGGCCTTCGCCGGGTCCCCGTCCTCGGCGGATTTCTGAGTGGGACGAGTCGTCAGTTTGTGCCCCCTGGAACTTTGATCTGGGCCCAGATTCAGCAAAATCCGGCTCAGGGGGTGTGGATTCACGTGGATCCCCGCACTGGGCAAAGCTTTCATAAAGGAATTATCGAGCCCGCGGTACAGCAAGCCATACAACAACATCTCCGTGACGGTATGAACTTCTACGACGTCGGAGCGAATATCGGATTCTTCTCGCTCATGGCCGCGTGCATGGTCAGTCGCTCCGGAAGCGTCCTTTCCTTTGAAGCTGATCCAGAGGTTGCCTCCCGCCTTCGTGAAAATCTGATTTACAACAAGTTCATGGAAGTTTTGGTCGAAGAAACGGCGGTTTGGTCGGAGCCAACAACTGTATCCTTTGTTCGTGTGGATAGAAACAATTCACCCGACCGTGGCCTCGGCCATGTTTCGACTACCAATTCATCTGCGTCCAACATTATCTCCGTCGAAGCCATCTCCCTCGACCAGTTTGTTTTATCGCATTCCGCTCCTGACTTCCTGAAATGCGACGTGGAAGGCGCAGAAGTCGCCGTCTTTCAGGGACCTGAGGGGCTGCTTCGAGAAAAGCACCCGATTCTCCTCGTTGAAATGTACAGCTCGGAGGATCACCGAGTCCTCACCCAAAAATTTAGCCAACTCGGCTACCCTTGCAGAAACCTGGACGAGAATCACGTCCTCGCACTACCTTAATGAGCCCTCATGCAATCGCTCTTCTCGGCAAGCGCGACGAACCTACCGACGCCGTTGAGGAATACTGTCGTTACCTTGCCGACTCTCTTAGAGCCCACGAGGTTCAACTGGAAATTCGCCGCGTGCCTTGGGAGATTCATGGCTGGTCAGAGGCGCTCAATGCTTTGCGCCTTCAGGCTACCGGATGGAGGGACACTTGGGTGCTGGTTCAGTACACCGCGCTCGCCTGGTCTTCGCGCGGCTTCCCACAGAAGGTGCTGCGCACCATGAAGATTTTGAGGTCCGCCGGCGCCCGCGTGGGCATCGTTTTCCACGATGTTGAGTCCTACCCCGGTACCCGCCTGATCGATTTAGTTCGGCGCTTCGTCCAAATCCGTACTATGCACCGAGCGCTCGCCCTCGCCGATCTAGCGGTCTTCACTGTTCCGCCGGACAGACTCTCCTGGCTGCCTGCTGCCCAGAAGAATATTGCTTTCATACCTGTCGGTCCTAATCTGCCTATCCCACCTACACCTATAAAGCCTTCCTCGCACGACTCGGTGCCGATGATCGGCGTCTTCAGCATCACTGGCGGCGAATCTGGTGAGCGCGAAACACAAATCATCCTCGGTGCAGTTCGCCATGCTGTACAGAAGCTTGGCAAGTTACGCCTTTCGATTTTTGGGCGGCATGCTGAACTTCGGGAAACCGAACTGCGAGAAGGGCTTCGCGACCTTCCTGTGGAACTGTCGGTAGAAGGTGTCATAGAACCCGCCCTAGTTGTCCAGAAGCTTTCCGTTTGTGATGTTCTGCTCTTTGTTCGCGGCCCCATTTCTTCTCGCCGCAGCAGTGCCATCGCGGGCATTTCTTGCGGCCTTCCGGTGATTGCCTATTCCGGATCCGAGACTGCCGCGCCCATTATCGATGCTGGGGTGGTTCTCGTCTCACCCGACCGGGCTGACGATCTTAATGCTGCCCTGGTTCGCGTCCTCTCTGATGCTGCCTATCGCATGGATCTGGGTGCCCGCAGTCGTGCTGCTTACCGAGCTCACTTTGCCTGGCCCACGATTGCTGCCCGTTTTGCGACTATCCTTGCGAAACGTTAATAATCTGACGGCCTCAATTTAAATGCGTCCCTTTCTGCTGTTGCCTTACGGGTGATCCGACGCCAAGAAGAACGTAGGGGGTGGCCCCCAACACTTTACTACATAGCACCAGAGGGCGGGTCGCGCACCCCAAGGCCAGGGCTCATTGTCTTCAGTAACTCTAGTCTTTCGGAAAAAATCCTTTTGTGAAAGGACCGGTGTTTTCAACTTCTGTCGCGGTTAAAAAGTGCCTCGAGAAAACATCGGGGCGTCGGAAATCGCACTCCGCCCGAGATGTTCCGGTCTGAATTAGCAGGGGGAGCGCTACAGGCAGTGTCTATTGGGACAGGAAGGTCGGCTAATAGGGTCAAATAATGCGCGCAAGCCATGGAATGTCATCCGAGTAGCAACGCTCTGGAATACAATTTCCGGTATTGGCATACATATCTTTATGTGATGGGGCCACGGGCATAACGGCGCTGTGGGGTCTCCCTAACGTGCGTTTGTCGATACACTGCCAGGGCTATTTTCGCAAAATTCGTTCACTGGGAGTGCCCGTTCAGAGTATGAACTAAGGCCAAGTGTCGGAATGTCGGGATTAACTAGCCATACTCTCCTAAATCCAAAATAGTTGAGTAGCGGATGCAAATCAACGCCAGGGATTTCTCTGGCCCAGACAATCTTAGCGTGGTCAATATCAGCTGCGTTGTAAACCCATTCGGCCGATGGATCGTGTTCTTTGGAATAATGGACGATTACCAAATGCTCTCCCGGTATCAAGTTCAACTGTGCTGACAGTCGAGCTCGGCGATCCATCCCCGATGGCACGATGGGATAATGACGATCATGGAAAGGTGCCAATGCCAAAACAGAAAAAACGATTGCTCGTGAGAACCCCACTCCGATGGGGCGACTTCGATGCTCCCAGTAGCGTACGTGACGAATAGCTTGAGTCAAAAGTACAAAGAGAACAGGTGTTAGCGGTGCAGCGTAATGCGGATAAAACCAATGAACCAAAACGAATCCACAAAGGCAGATGACAAGCTGAATAAAGAGAGTGCGATACTTCTTGTCATGCCAGACGACCACCAGTACCGGTACGAGAAAACAGAGTTCCGGCCAGAGAAAGAAGTATGCGACTCTGGCGACATCGTGAACTGTCGTACCACCCAACGTGCGAAAACTATTGATACGCCCCTGAAACCAAAAGTCACGCACCCACCCGTTATAAAAGTTGTCGAGTTGAGGGCTGGTATGTTGCAAAGGTGGGCGTGGAGCTTGCCAGACAAACGCCGGTAACCCCAGGTAGTTGCGGTCATTTAAGACATAGGGCGAAAGCAACCAGTTTCCGGTCCCGCGCCAGTTGTAATAGGCCATGAATGCACCGCATAGCGCCGCAATCACGCATAGAGGGGCGATTACTTGAGGCAGCGCCCTGCGCCAAATCCCTCTCCACCTCTTACACAAGGCAAAGAATAGTCCCAGCGTGACCGGGATACAAAATATCAGACCTTCGAAAGGTCTGCTGTTCGCCAGCGTCACGGCCCCCAATCCTAATAGCAGCGCATCGCGGAATCGCCAAGTCCTAGTGATGCGAGAAAATGCCCCAGTTACGAGAGCTCCACCAGTCACTGCAACGGCTCCTCCCCAATAACTATTCATCCAGTAACTGAAAATACCGACATGTAGCGTAAAAATCAGAGCACCTAAGAAAGCCCATCTGGATGGCAGCCATCCCTGCAAGGCCCAAACCATCACTGCGCACATCGCAGCACAGCTCAGCAGCACACCGATCCATGGGTGACCAAGCATCTCGCCCAATGCCAACACGGCTCCCTGGGCAGGCGGATACTTTGACATATATGAGGGGTGTTGATTGACATGAATGGTATCGAAGAAAAGCCACATCGGGTGTGGCGGATTCGTAAGCCGACCGTGTGCGAACGTGTCTCCTGCTAGGAGGTAGCTGAACTCATCATGAACTTTTGGAAAAGGAACTGGGACCAAGGGGAGGATACAGAGGCGAATAACAAGGACAGCAGAGGTGATCGCAAGAAGGGCTGCACGCTTGTTGCTGGCAAATCGGGCCCCAGCTGTTTCGAACGCCGCGAAAACGCGGTTCATGAATCGTGGAACAAACCAAAACAAAATCAGACAAATGACCAAGAAACCTGTTTCGATTGTGTCTCGATAGCCGAGGTGTGACCAAATCAAACTAAACATATCGCTTGAATGCGCTATTGGCTCTCATGAAAAGTTGAGCATAGCCGGCTCCTAAGTCTGAAATGCCGAGGTGAAACTGCAAGACGTTGAACATTTTAGTTGTTGGCAATGTTGGGGATCTTAAGATTCCAACCATAGACGAGGTCACGCGTTGGCACAAGCCCTCACTCAACTAACCCTGTCGGTGCAGGTGGATTACTCCCTCCAATTGTCTCGTCTCCCTACGCACTGAAAGTCGGTTTGCGGCCGCTCCATCACCAGCCCAATCAAAATGTTTTTCAAAGACTTTCTAAACAAGGACGATTCGCGCTTAATCGCTTAATCCGAATATTGAAGTTGGGGAGAACACTAGCAATCTCGATAAACGGGAAGCTGTCCAACCGCACTAATGGAATCTCCTCAACCCAGAACTCCTTCCGGCTCAGTTCGGGACGTGGCCAAAGCGCAGAAGCGTTGAGAAGGACCTACATCTGATCGGATCCATCTGGATCATATGCGCGGAACGGCCATCGCAGCCAATTAAGCTCATGTTAGCCGACAGAGTGGATCTTAGGTAGGCTCCTTGAGAGGCCGCTCAGTTTTAGTGGAGCCGAAGATGAAGGGCGGATCTTGCCTATTGTGGGACGATGGGGACCATAGAGCCGCGAGATACAACAGGATAATGCTCCAAAATGGACACACGACTTCATCGCCTAGCCCGTGCTTTTGGTAATCCTATCTGCAACTACAACAAATGGGCAGCGGGTCGGATAAATGAATTTGCATCCAGCCCCCCCAAAATTTTATACTCCCCGATGTGTTCTGGGGTGTAGTTTTTCACCTCTCCTCGAGGGAGATAAATTTCTAGATGAACCGACCAATTAAGTCCTATCTGTTTGTGCTTTCTGGTTCCCTTACTGTTCTTTGTCTGATGATTCTAGCCGGGGGTTGCGGATCATCGACGCCGAAGCCCATCAGCGTGAGCATCAGTCCACAGGCCGCCGCAATCGGGACAGGGCAGATGGTCCAGTTCACTGCCACAGCAAATAACGACCCGACAGGGGTCACATGGTCCGCGACGGCAGGAACGATTGATGTCTCTGGTAATTACAGCGCGCCGTCAGCGACGCAAAGCGTGACGGTCACGGTGACGGCCACAAGCAAGCGAGATCCGACCAAATCTGCTAGCGCCACAATCAACGTGGTAGCACCGGGTCAAATATCGGCTACAGCTAATGCGCAGGTGGCACTCTATACTGTTGCGCCGGCGGCGCCGGGAAATGTCTCCGTACAATTTGGGCTGGATACGAACTACGGCCTCACCACCTGGGCGCAGCCAGTGCCAACAGGAGGCGGGGCGGTAAGCTTGTTTGTCGCGGGAATGAAGGGAAGCACGCTCTATCATATGAAGGGCATGGTGCAATTCAGCGACGGGACGCAATACACGGATCCGGATCTGACGTTCACCACGGGGGCGTACCCGACAGCACAAGTACCGTTAGTAGCAGCGACGACCACGCCAGGAATGACACCCCAAAGTGGAGTGGAGCTATTGGATTTGGTTAACGGAAATGCGACAGCCTCTCCTGTGGCTGTCGCAGATCTAAACGGCAACGTTCTCTGGAACTATAGCCCAGTACTCCCCGCTGGGATCGTTGCTAATCCAATCAAGCTGCTCCCCAATGGCCATTTCCTGATTAATTTCGGCGGAGTAATCCCAGACGGAGCGAACTCCATTCTTCAAGAAGTAGATCTGGCTGGGAAGCTGATTTGGCAAATGACTGCAGCGGACCTCAATGCCGCGCTGGTGGCAGCTACCTGCGCCGGCTGCAATATTACGGTGGTGGGGACACACCACGATTTTGTAATGCTTTCTAACGGGCACCTGCTCGTGCTTGCATCCACACAGCAAGTCATCTCCGGAACAACGGTAACCGGAGACGTGATCATCGATCTGGACCAGAATCACAAACCGGTTTGGCTGTGGAATGAATTCGATCATCTGGATGTGAATCGGCGGCCAATGGGTTTTCCGGACTGGACTCATACGAATGCCATCATCTATTCGGCGGATGATGGAAATTTAATTATCTCGATCCGACACCAGAACTGGTTGGTGAAGGTGGACTACGCGAATGGAGCGGGCACGGGGGACATCCTTTGGAAGCTAGGCTATCAGGGTGATTTTACACTGGCTGGTGGAACCGATCCGACCGATTGGTTTTATGCGCAGCACGGCCCCTCCTTCGTCACTACGAACACGACGGGGAAATTCACACTGGCACTATTTGATAATGGAAATGATCGAGTTTTCCCTTCTGGCGTGACGTGTGGCACCGTGGGAGCGCCCCTCTGTTTTTACAGCACGGTGCCGCTACTTGATATCGACGAGACAGCAAAAACAGCTACATTAACGTTCAATCCGACGGCCCCGACATATTCGTTTTTCGGAGGGAATGCTGCGGTACTGAAAAATGGAAACGTCGAGTACTGTGAATCAAGTACGGGCCCGGGCACAGCGGGGGACATCTATGAGGTGCAACAGAACAATACCGCCCAAACTGTTTGGCATATGCATGTTACCGGACAAAATGCGTATAGGGGCCAGAGGATCCCGAGCATGTATCCCGGGGTGCAGTGGTGAGAGCCAGAAGTAGAGGTTGCACCGAGCGCAGAATCTATGCTTGGAATGCCTGTGCTCTTCACCTTTCTTCACCTTTCATCCTTCTGAATAAGGCGACACGAGGGGCTGTGCTCAGAAATGCCAAGAACTAATATCTTTCCCTATCTTTCTGCGGTTCGCGAGTGGCCACCAAAATCACTCCTTCGGCGGTAAGCAACGGATGAAACCAGCTTCGCGAATGAGTCTGGCCACTGGGCAAGACAAGAATTCGATCCGCCCACGACGCCACAAGATCGTAAGAATCGTAAACACTGTAGGAATAGAAAAGACCATCGCCTTCGGAGATCTGATAGCGCTTGCCGCGGGTGCGCACAAAGTTAAAGGCGTGCCATAAGCAGGTCTTGCAGAGAAATAATTTGAAAAGCTTCGCAGGCAGGGAGCCTTGCCCGAAGCGGTTGCTGTCGACAATCACCACGGCCCTCCGGGCGACGCGCAGCATTTCCCGCACCACCGCGGAGGGATTGGGGACATGGTGCAGGATGCTGAATTCACTTACTACATCAAAGCTTCCGTCTCCGAAGGGGAGCGCTTCTCCGGATGCTTGCAACAACGAGATTGTCTGCGTATTCCCGGCGGCCACGCCTTGCTGCAGGAGCGCGCGAACCGGCTCCACCCCGCAGACCAACGCTCCCGGAAATGATGCCGCAAAGTCCTGCAACCCGCGCCCCGTGCCGGAGCCCACGTCCAACAGGCTTTGAATCTTCAAGGAACGAAGGATCGAAATGATCAGGTTTCGGCACGCGGGATCGTCGGCGCCTTCATGAGCGTGCATGGAATCATAGCGCGAGGCAGTCCCCGTGTAGTATTCGCGCTGAATTTTAACGGCCGGATCGATGGAAAACCTCTCGTAGCCTGTACCAAGTCTTTTTGTAATACATCAGCGGAGGGATTGCAAACAAGTCCACAGGCGACATTTAACAATTGCGTTCAGGCATCTACGGCGAAACCCGGAAATTAGAGAACCCGCTGTTTCAGCCTCATTCAGTAAAAAGTGCAGCAAGACAACTGGGCAACATCATTCGGGGTTTGGCCATCCTCGAAGTCCTCCTTTAGCACGGTTTCTTTCTTCCAGCGATATTTTGAAGAACCCTTTCTGAGTTTGGAGGACCGGCTGCCACGGCGTCCGGGTCCAGCCAGTTCGGAGATAAATCGCGAAGAAATGACGGTTAGAGGTTGAGCAGTCATGTATGTCCTTGTTGCAAATCTTGTGTCATCTGGCTTTCCGTCATTCGACCGTTGGTTACTCGACCTATCAAATCAAACGCAGAGCCTTCGCATCCACCTTGTTGGAATCACCCCCATCCCGGGACGATTGGAAGGTAACACACAATGTTGGTGGAGCTGGCCGACCGCCTTCTCGAGAGGAGGAATCCGCGTCCGCCCATGAGACTAGATCAATTGGCATTGGTGTGGCAGACTGCCAGCCACGACATGAAACGCGTGAAGCTGCTTCTCTACTCTCACTTCTTCGCCCCGAGTGTAGGCGGTGTGGAAGTGACGGTGCTTGCGCTCGCCCGCGGTCTGGCGCAGGGCAATGGGCGCGAGGGACAATCCGAATTCGAGATCATCCTGGTCACACAGGTAGAAGCGCGAGGCTTCGACGACCGGGAGTTGCCCTTTCGGGTGGTGCGCAGACCCGGGCTCTGGGAGCTCGCACTGTTGGTGAAGAATTGCGATATAGTGCATCTCGCGGGCCCTGCAATCCTGCCGTTTGTTCTAGCGCTGCTGGCGGGCAAACCGGTGGTGGTCGTGCACCACGGCTTCCAAGCTATTTGCCCTAATGGGCAGCTTTACCTCACGCAAGAAGACCGGCCCTGCCCCGGCCACTTCATGGCAGGACGCCATGGCGAGTGCCTCCGGTGCAATCGGGATATGGGCATGTTTGCTTCTGGCAAACTGTGGCTGCTCACCTTTGTGCGCCGGTTCCTCTGCGCGCACGCTTCGATGAATATCACGGAGACGGATTGGTTGAGACAGTTGCTCCGGCTGCAGCCGACCAGAACCATTCCGCTTGGCCTGGCTCCACTGCAAACGGAAAAGCGAAGGGACGTTCCCACGGGGCCGCCGGTCATTGCTTTTGTCGGACGGCTGGTTACGACTAAGGGCGTTAACGTCTTGCTGGAAGCGGCGAAGCTGTTGCTCGAAGAGGGCCGCGAGTTCCAACTTCGTGTAATCGGCGATGGGCCGGAGCGCGCCGCATTAGAAGGGGCAGCAATGGCTCGGCCACTCGTTGGGGCCATCCACTTTCTCGGACGAGTTCCAATCGCAGAAATGGCGGAAGAACTATCCCGTGCCAGGGCGGTGGTCGTTCCATCCCTAGCGGGCGAGGTATTTGGCCGAGCGGTCGCGGAAAACATGCAGCGAGGCCTGGCAGTCATCGCTTCGGACCTAGGATCGTTTAAGGAGGTTCTTGGCCACGCAGGCTTGCTCTTCCGAACAGGAGACGCGATGGATCTGGCGAGACAGATCGGCCGGGCTCTCGATGAGCCGGGGCTCGCCGCCAACCTCGGGGAACAAGCCCTCGTTCGGATTGAGAGCGAATTCAGCTATAGCAAAATGATGTGGGAGCACGTTGCGCTCTATGAGAGGTTAGCCGTGGGAAATAAGGAATGACAATCGGGAGGGGGGCCGAGAGCGAACTTGCAAGGCATGAGGGAGTCAACTTTATAACAGCGTATGAACTCCTCACGCATCGCGGCGATCAGACTCTTATCGCCGCCAACATTCCATAGCTTCCTCTGGTGTTGTATTCGGTGGTCTGGAAACCGAGGCTCCTCAACTTCTCGGTCAGGTCGCGATGCGACAATCGTTCGGAGAGATGGTCGTGATATTCCAGGACAATACGCTGAACTCGATGCAACGTCGCAGGCGGAGTGTCCAGAATAATTGGAAATTCGGCGCCCTCGCAATCCAGTTTCAGGAAGTCACAACGATTGATTTGGTGCATCGCAAAAAGAGTTTCCAGGCTGACGACGTCAACGGTTTCCTGCGAGCCGGTGGGGGAAGTCGTCAGCAAGGAAAAGCCGATGGGTTCCTTGCTGAGGTCCAGAGTCGCGCGGCCATCGTGCCCCGCGCAGGCACAATGAAGTGAAATCACGTTTTTGGCATGGGACACGTTTTGGACCAGCCGCGAAAAGTTGGACGAGGCCGGTTCGAGCGCGTATACGGTGCCGGCCATGCGCGCGGCAAATAAGGAAAAGACCCCCACATTCGCGCCGACATCCACCACGATGGAACCCGGAGAAATCGGGCAGTGTTTAGTGTAAGAGTGGTGATACCAAATGTCACTGAAAACGGGCCAAAGGGAACCATCCGGAGAGGCGTTAATCACCGCGCCACTGCGCAAGCGAATTTCCGTCACCGCTTTCCCCGTGGCGGCGAGCGGCAGCACTTCGCGCCAATTGGCGACGTCGGCGAACGCTTGCGTCGCAATTTGCGCGCGTCGGAGGAAATCGGTGGCGCTCAAGAATCGGCCTTTCCTGCACGGGGACTGGGCGAACAAGCCGTCCAGAGATACCAGCAGTCCCAGGTTATCAAAGTACCACGTTGTTTAGCTTCGCTGGCCGCCCGGAAGATTCATTTCTCGTCTGTTCGACGCGCAAGGACTTCTTCCAGAAGGAGGCGGGTGTGTTCCGCGTTCTGATCCCAGCCGCAGTTGGCCTCAACATACTGAGCGGCGGCCGCACCAAGCCTTGCTCCGAGCACGGCATCATCCAATAAAGTGCGAATCAACCCGGCGAGTTCAGAGGCCTCCGTCGGGCGTCCCAGCAGCAAACCGTTCTCTCCGTCGCGAACCAGCTCGCTGGCTCCTGCCTGGACGCTCGCGATCACAGGAAGCCCGCAGGCCATCGCTTCCACGATCGGCAGGCCAAAGGAATCCTCGAGCGATGGGGCGGCATACAGATCGGCAGCCGCGTAAAACTGCAGGACATCCGGGGAAGGCTTGGCAAAAAGCACGCGGTCCTCTAAGGCAAGTTCCCGCACCAGGGCGCTAAACAGTTCGGGGTCATCCTGGCCGGCCACCAGCAGCCGCAAGGGCAGATCTCGAAGCTGCGCGGCGGCGCGCAGGAGCGCTTCCAGGCCCTTATTCTTCCAATCGTTACCGATCAGCAGGGCGACAGATTCATATTCCCGAAAATGGAACGCCTGTCTCGAGGCAGCCCTTCGTGCGCGGCGCACTTCGGGAGAGAAGCGGTCGAGGTCCACGGCGTTGGGAATTACCGTGACATCCTGTCGGCCGAAGCGAGCTTTGAGGATCGCGGCATTCCTGGCCGATACGGCTACGAGATGAATGCGCTTGTCGCTGTAGATTCTTTGTTCCAGAAGCATGATGAGCCGGTAGTACAGACGCCGGTGAATAACGCGCGGCCAGCTCCAGAG
>Ga0210399_10004082_pt1 | contig 11343 bp, 12 predicted proteins | sample IncBWC14MmetaG_FD_150865 | JGI IMG/M metagenome (GOLD analysis project Ga0210399, IMG submission 150865) | Forest soil microbial communities from Barre Woods Harvard Forest LTER site, Petersham, Massachusetts, United States - Inc-BW-C-14-M | ecosystem: Environmental > Terrestrial > Soil >...
AGCGGGGAGTTCGGAGAGGCGGAGGGCAAGGCGTTCGGGCGAGGCGGCGCGAAGGGTGACGTGGCCGAGTTTGCGGCCGGGGCGGGGGGATTTGCCGTAGAGGTGCAGGTGAGCGTCGGAGGCGGCCAGGACTTCGGAAGATTCGGGGAGGTCACCGATAAGATTGAGCATGGCGCAATGGCCGGCCGGTCCTGGGGAGCCGAGCGGGAGGCCGAGGATGGCGCGAAGATGATTTTCGAACTGGCTGGTGACCGCGCCTTCGATGGTCCAGTGTCCGGAATTGTGGACGCGCGGAGCCATTTCGTTGGCCAGGAGTTCGCCCTGGTGCTCGAAAAATTCGATGGCCAGCACGCCGACATATTTCAGCGATTCGAGGACACGATGGGCGGCGCGTTCCGCGGCGCGCTGAACAGCAGGCTCGAGGCGCGGTGCGGGCGCGAGAGACAGGCGGAGGATGCCGTTGCGATGATGGTTTTCCACGAGCGGATAGATGGCGATTTCGCCGGTGCGGGAGCGGACCGCAAGAACGGAGAGTTCACGAGTGAAAGGGACAAAACGCTCAAGGATCAGTTGAGCAGGAGGCATCTCGGACTTGGCTTTGGCTACGTCTTCGGCGGTGCGAAGAATCCACTGGCCTTTGCCGTCGTAGCCCATGCGAGATGTTTTTAGAACCGCGGGAAGGCCGAGCGTTTTCAGAGCGGCGTCCAGTTTGCCGGGATTTGAAACGGGGACGAATTCGGTGGTGGCGATGCCGAGTTTGCGGAAGAGGTCTTTTTCGGCGAGTCGGTCCTGGGCGGCTTCGAGAGCGGCAGGCGGAGGATAAACGGGAACGCGCTCGGCAAGGAACCTGGTCGCTTCGACGGGAACGTTTTCGAATTCGTAGGTGACCAGTTCGAGACCGCTCGCGAATTTTTCGAGGGCGGCTTCATCGGTGTAGTCGGCGGTAACGCGCTGCGCAATGCGGCCTACGGGAGCCTCCGGAGAGGGATCGAGAAAACGGAAATGCAAGCCGAGCGGATAGCCCGCGAGAGCGAGCATGTAGCCGAGCTGTCCGCCGCCGAGGATGCCGATGGTCACGCGCGCTTCCCCTTTTTTTTGGCTGGAGGCGGAGCGACGGAGGGATCAGGATTGGCAAGGACGAGACCAGTCTGATCGGAGCGGAATTTCCGGAGCGCTCTGCGGACCGCAGAAAATCTTACGCCGAGGATAGCGGCGGCCAGGAGCGCGGCATTGACCGCGCCGGACCTGCCGATGGCCAGCGTGCCGACAGGGACTCCCCGGGGCATTTGTGCGATGGAAAGGAGCGAATCCAGGCCCTTGAGGGCTTTGGATTCCACCGGGACGCCGAGGACGGGGAGAACGGTTTTTGAGGCGGTCATGCCGGGTAAATGGGCAGCTCCGCCGGCGCCGGCGATGATGACCTGGATGCCACGTCTTTCGGCGCCGGAAGCGTAGTCGAACAGCAGATCGGGCGTGCGGTGAGCGGAGACGACGCGCGTTTCATGTGGAACACCCAGGGCCTTGAGGGTCTGGGCGGCGAATTTCATGGTATCCCAATCGGAACCGGAGCCCATGATGATGCCGACGAGTGGGAGTGCATCTTGACGATTGAGTTTTTTCACGCGATTCCGTGCCCCTGTCTTCCTTTTTTTCATGGACTCGTCGTACCGAAAATGTGTGTCCGTGTTAGGCCTTGACCGCCCGCTAAGTTCTTTGCTTGGAGACTACTCCGACGAGTGCTTGTCGCTTCTTTTGCGATGCAGGAAATACTCCAACATCGAAACGCATATTCTACGGGTTTTTTCAGCGCGTGGCGACTTGGGCGCGCTGCTTCCAATAGTGGCGGAGCTGGCCGACCAAATAAAGAGAGCCGGTAATGAAAATAGCGTCTTCGGGCGGGGCTTCTGCTAGGGCGTATTCGAAGGCGCGTTCGGCGTCGGGGATGACGGAAAAACGCGCGGCGTGGTGACCCGTGATTTCGGCAAGTTGAGTGGCAGAGACGGCCCGGGGGGTGCGCGGCGCAGTGAAGATGACTTCGGCGGCGTGCGGGAAAAGGAGGCCGGCGACTTCGTCGACAGCTTTGTCGCGAAGGGCTGCGTAGACTAGCCAGATTTTGCGGCCAGGAAAATTCTGTTCGAGAAAATGGGCCAGCTCGCGGGCGGCGCCGGGATTGTGTGCGCCGTCCAGATAAACCTCGGGAGCGGATTGCAATTTTTCGAGGCGGCCGGGCCAGACAGCGTCGGCGATGCCTTGCGTAAGGGCACCATCGGAGATTTGAAAGCCGCGCTTAGAAAGGAATCGTGCGGCGGCAACGGCGTTCAAGGCGTTCTGGAGTTGGAAACGGCCGGGCAGGCTTGGGGCAACTTCGAAAATTTTGCCGGACTCCGTTTCGATGACGCGCGCGCGGACACAGCCGTTTTGCACGGATTCTTGAGCGATGCGGAAGATTTGTGCCGGCTCGATGAGCGGGCAGTCCTGAGCTTTAGCGCGAGCAAGAATCACTTCATGGGCTTCCGGAGGCTGGTTGGCAAGGACGAGGGGCACGCCTGGCTTGAGGATTCCGGCTTTTTCGGCTGCTATTTCGTTCAGAGAGTGGCCGAGAAAGTTCTCGTGGTCAAAATCGATACGCGTGATGATGGTGACTTGCGGAGAAAGGATGTTGGTGGCGTCGAGACGGCCGCCGAGGCCGACTTCGAAGACGGCGAAGTCCGCACGCTCGCGGGCAAAATATTCAAAGGCCATGCTGGTGACGCATTCGAAATAAGTTGGGTGGGCGCGAAGTCTGCCGGCGGCGAGAAGTTCTTCGATCAGAACTTGGATGCGAGTGAGGGTTTCGGCGAGGGCATCATCGCTGATCTCCTCGCCATTGAGGCGGATGCGCTCGTTGATTCTTTCAAGGTGGGGTGAGGTATTCAACCCCGTTCGGAAGCCGGCGTGGCGAAGGATGGATTCGAGGAACGCGGCGGTGGAACCTTTGCCGTTGGTGCCGGCAATGTGAGCGCTGGAGTAAGCGCGGTCGGGGCGGCCGAGGCGCTCAGAGAGGATGGTGATGTTTTCGAGATCGAACTTCGCGGCAGCGGCTTGCGTCGGAGCGGCCAATTCGCGGCCGAGGGAAAGCAAGTAGCGGACCGCGGCCTCGTAGTTCATGTCAACTCAAGAGCAAGTCGAGGGAACTGGCGATAAAAGACTTGAGGTCTTTGCGGTGGACGACGGCGTCGAGGAAGCCGTGTTCGAGGAGGAATTCGGAGCGCTGAAATCCCTCGGGGAGTTTCTGGCGGATGGTCTGCTCGATGACGCGCGGGCCGGCGAAACCGATGAGTGCGCCCGGTTCGCCGATATTGAGGTCGCCGAGCATGGCGAAGCTCGCAGTGACGCCGCCGGTGGTGGGGTCGGTGAGCACGGAGATATACGGCAACTTTTCATCATCGAGGCGGGCAAGGGCGGCGGAGACTTTGGCGAGCTGCATAAGACTGATGGTGCCTTCCATCATACGCGCGCCGCCGGAGCAGGAGACAGCGACGAAGGGCTGGCGGGTTTCGATGGCCAGTTCGATGCCGCGAGTTACTTTTTCTCCGACCACCGCGCCCATGGAGCCGCCGATGAAACCGAACTCCATGGCGCACATGACAACGGGGCGGCCGCTGAGCTGGCCTTCGGCGGTGATGACGGCGTCGTTCATGCCGAGTTTTTTCTTGGCTTCGCGGAGGCGCGTTGCGTAGGGCTTGGTGTCGACGAATTTGAGTGGGTCAGTGGAGGTCATGCCGGCGTCGTGCTCGGTCCAGCGGCCGTCGAGGAGCATTTCAAGGCGCTGTTTGGAATTCATTTTGAAGTGGAACTGGCACTTGGGGCAGACGTGGAGATTCGCTTCGAGGTCCTTACGGAAAACGATGGTGCGGCAGGATTCGCACTTGACCCACAGGCCCTCGGTGCGCACGCGGCGCTCTTCGGGTGGAGTGGTTTGTTCGATCGATTTTTTGTCGCGCTTGAACCAGGCCATAGAAGAATGTCGTCAGTTATCAGTTCTACCTTAAAGAAAGATAAGGGAACGCCGAAAAGGGCGGCAACACGCCTATCTAATAGTCAATCCCTCGCTGAGCCAGTATACCCTTGGTGTAGGGGTGTTTCACCTCGCGCATTTCCGTGACGAGGTCGGCGAGCTCGACGAGATGAGGATGGGCGTTGCGGCCAGTGCAGATGACGTGGACGCGCTCCGGGCGGTTCTTTAACGCTTCGACGACTTCGTCGGGGTCGAGCATTTTATAGCTGATGGTGTAGTTGATCTCGTCGAGCACGACCAGATCGTATTTGCCGCTATAGATGGCCTCGCGACCGGCTTGCCAGCATTCTTGGGCTAGCTTGATGTCCGCGGGATCGGTTTCCGCGCCGCCGATTTTGACGAATCCGCGGCCCATGGGGCGGATTTCAAATTTGTCGTCCCCCAGCATCTTGGCGGCGTCCAGCTCACCATAGTGCCACGAGCCCTTGATGAATTGCACCATCAGCACGCGCAAGCCTTGGCCCACGGCGCGGAACGCGGTACCAAGCGCGCAAGTGGTTTTGCCCTTGCCCGGCCCGGTGTAAACGATGAGGAGTCCTTTTTCTTCCGGCATGCTCTTGGGATTCAGTGAAACCTTTCAAGGAGTGGCGAAATAAAGTTTTCGGATTGGGAAAGAAAAGTCAAGCGAGATGCAACCCTCCGGTAACCCGCTTGGAGCGACATTTTAGATCTCCGCACTCGACCGGGATTTTGCTGGAACTGGGCAACTTCGCGCCTCCGCAGAATTGTGAGTTTGACATCCCACTCGTCCTGCACATCTCTGCCAAGCGGACGCTTTCCATTGAACTCAGAACCAGTAGCCCAGGATCATCTGTCTGAACGACTCACGATGATCTTAAGAGAACGGCTCCCGCCCATACTCTAGGTCCATTCAGATGCAAAAATCACCGTGCCAGAATTCGCGGAAATGCTCGAAGCAGCCAGGAAATCTAGCGACCATGTTTCCCTCCGCCTGGTCCCACCCGGAAATCGAAGATATTCTTGCATAGATTAGCGACCCAGCCCTGCCAGCCGACCATCGCCCTAAGGCCACATGCCGCAACAAGATTCTTCTACGCGAGCTGGAGGCGTTTAACCAGTTCGGCAACGATGGAGGCGATACGCTCCTGCTTGGCCTGGGGAAGTGAGGTTCCCGCCTTGGCGTGGGGATCTTGGAGAACGATCCACAAGCCGGGGCGGTAGCTCTCATCACCGCCGGGGCAGATGGCGCCAGTGATCTGCGTCAATTCGAAAGGCAGCGGAGGCGAGTGCGTGAAATCGAGATTGGCGTGCTCCGGAGAGTTCGCCTGGTAGGGAGGATGGGCCAGGAGATCCATTAGGACGCCGCGAGCGTCATCCACGAGGTCGCGAAAACCCTGCGAGACGAGGACCGCGTCCACGTCGCGGGGAGTGGGTTGTTCGAGTTGGTGGAGATCGTAATCGGGGAGAGGATTCTCGAGAGGGATTTCGACGGTAGCGGAGGGGCGATTGGCGTCGGGAGTGATGTGTACGGCCACGATAGTCCTAGTTTGCACCACGCGGGCTATTTCGGGTAGGGGCTGCCGGAGAGAATGGCGAAAGCGCGGTAAAGCTGCTCGGCGAGCATGACGCGGGCGAGTTCGTGAGAAAAGGTCATGGCGCTGAGGGAAAGTCTGTGGTGGGCGCGCTGACGGAGTGCGTCCGGGAATCCGTCGGCATCGCCGCAAAGGAAAATAAGTTCACGAGTGCCACGGTCGCGAAGTTCGCCGAGCCATTTGGCGAGGGCATTGGAATCGAGGCTTTTCCCAGCAGCGTCGAGAAGTGCAACGCTGGCAGCGCGGTCGGCGTCGAGTTTCTTGAGAGCGGCGGCGCCATCGCGGACCTCGGTGATCTCAATCGGGCACGAGCGGCTGATGCGTTTGACGTAATCGTCGAGGGTAGCCCGCATCTCGGGGCGGCGCGTTTTTCCGAGCATGAGAAGGCGAAGTTTCACTTCAGCCCGTACTTCTTGCGTTTTTCGAGGAGGGTTTTTCGGCTGATGCCGAGAGCTTGGGCGGAGCGGCTAATCTGATAATGGGTAGCTTCGAGGGTGGCGGCGATGACTTCGCGCTCGACTTCTTCGAGGGAACGGAGGCCGGCGACCGAGCTGGCGGCTCCGGGAGCGGCGGCGCGCACGCTTTCCGGAAAATTTTCCGGTTCGAGAAGATCATTCTTTGTGGCCGCTGTGCCACGACTCGGATGCGAGAAAACCACGGCCCGCTCAAGAGCGTTGCGGAGTTCGCGGACATTGCCGGGCCAGGCGTAGGCTGCAAGCATGCGGCGCGCCGAATCGCTCAATTGCGCCTTAGGACGGGAGTGGACGGAACGAAGGGTCGCAAGAAGGTGATCGGCGAGGGGTAGGATGTCGGCGCGGCGCTCGCGAAGAGGCGGAACAGCGAGTGTCAGAACATTCAGCCGAAAATAAAGATCCTCGCGGAAGCTGCCTGATTTCACGGCGGCGGGAAGATCGACGTTGGTGAGAGCAATCAGGCGCGCTTCAATGCGCAGGGTTTCCGTGCCGCCCAGGCGTTCGAACGTGCGCTCCTGCAAGATGCGTAGGAGTTTGCCCTGTGCTCCGGGTGAAAGGGCCGCGACTTCATCGAGAACGATGCTGCCATTTCCGCCAAGCTCGAAGCGGCCGAGTTTGCGTTCGACCGCGCCGGTAAAAGCGCCTCGTTCGTGGCCGAAAAGTTCGCTTTCAACCAGCTGTGGTGGCAGGCTGGCGCAATCGATTTTCAGGAATGGCGCATCGCGGCGCGGGCCGAGTTCATGTACCAGACGGGCGAGATGGTCTTTGCCACAGCCGCTTTCACCGGTGATCAAGAGAGTGGCTGGAGCTGCGGCAACTCTTTCGGCGAGTTCAAAGAGATGAAGCGATGCGGGATCGGCGGTAATCCACGGCAATCGTTCCCCGGTCATTGCCGCGAACGACCACTCTGCGGCAGGCTGGAAGCGGCTTCGCCGGAATAGCGTTCGTGCCCGAAGCGCGGATCAGACATGTTTCGTTCGGAACCAGGACCTTCAGGCTGGTCCGGGATGTCGAGCTTGGGTGCCATGCGCCATAGGCGCTCGAGATCGTAGTAGCGTCGCGCCTGCTCGCTGAAAACGTGCACGACAAAGCCGCCGAAATCGAGCAGCGCCCATTCGGCCGAGCGATGCCCCTCACGATGTTCCGGTGAGCGGCTAAGATTTTTGTAAAGCTGCGCTTCGACTTCAGTGCAAATAGCCTGCACCTGCGGCGTGCTGAAGCCCGTGCAAACCACGAAATATTCGGTGAAGGCACCTGCGGCCGTTAGGTCAAGCACGGTGATGCCCGCGGCTTTCTTTTCCTGGGCGGCTTGGATGGCCAGACGCACGCCCTGCGGCAAGGATTCGAATTTCATCTGTACAGGCCCTGTTTGAGAATGTATTCCTCGACGCGCGAGGAAACAAGCCCGTGAATGGACTGGCCGCGGTTCGCGTGGCGCCGGACATCCGTCGCGGAAATATCGCTGGAGACGTTCTCGAGCAGATAAATGGTCGTCCGCTGCAGATGCGCGATGACTTGAGAGGGCGGGTCGGCTTCTTTTTTTTCATTCGCGCGAGCCATCAAGTCCGGAGGAATGACCAGACGCAGGGCTTCCGCGCGGATGCCTGGGCGATTGGCGATGATGAAATCACAAAGCGTGAGCAGCGTTTCGTATTCCTTCCACATGGGAATGTCCAGGAACGCATCGGCGCCGATGATGAAAAACAAGCGGTCGCCGTGGCCGTGGTAGGCGTGGCGAAAATAGCGCACGGTGTCCACGGAATAGTGGAGTTGCGTGCCGCTGAAATCCTCACCGGCTTCGGCAAGTGAGGGAACAAAGTGTGGATGCTCGGTGCAAGCCAGCGATACCATGGCAAAACGGTGCGGAAATGGTGCGAGATGCTGCTTTAGTTTATGCGGCGGTCGGCTCGCGGGGATAAAGTGCAGTTCGTCAAAGTTGAAACGCCGGTCGGCGGCGCGAGCGACTGAAAGGTGGCCGTTGTGGATGGGATCGAAAGAACCGCCGAAAATGGCAATGCGGCGAGGATGATGTTTTGCGGCGGTGCGGTGCGCTTGCGCGGTGGTCAATGAGACTCCCAAGACAGTGGCGCCGGTCCCAGGTGCATCAAGGCCGCGCACGACATAAGCAATTCTCTCACGAATCTTCTTCTTTGTTGGTGGCCACGGCCGGGTGGTCAACAGAAGCGCTCAAAGGATGCTCGCCTTCGTCTTCGGCACCCTCCGCGCCGATCGAGGAATCGTGCGTAGCGCGCGGAATCTTGTCCAGAGCGTCGGCAATGGAGCGAACCAGATCTTTCACTCCGTCGCCAGCGACAGCCGAAATCGAGTGGAATTCAAGTTGGCGCTGCTGGCAATAATCACGAAGAGCTTCGAGGCGCATTGTATCGGTCGTGGCGTCCAGCTTGGTGGCAACAACGATCATCGGTTTTTCGATGAGGGAAGCGCTAAAAGCTTCAAGTTCGCCATTGATAACCTCGAAGGAATGCACCGGGTCATCGGCGTTGGAGTCGCTCGTGTCGATCAAATGGACCAGCAGGCGGGTGCGTTCGACGTGGCGAAGAAATCGAATGCCGAGCCCTGCGCCTAAATGCGCGCCTTCGATGAGGCCGGGAAGATCGGCAACCACAAACGTGCGGCCCAGCTCCGTGCCATGGCCACCGGTGCCCCCGTCTGCGTTGACCACGCCTAGATTGGGCTCCAGTGTGGTGAACGGATAGTTGGCGATTTTGGGCCGCGCGGCGGAAATCACCGAAATGAGCGTGGACTTGCCAGCATTGGGATAGCCCACCAGACCGACATCGGCTAAGAGTTTCAGCTCTAGACGAAGATGGCGCTCTTCGCCGGGAAATCCGTCCTCATGCTCCCGCGGTGCCTGATGCCAGGGCTTGGCGAAGTGTTGATTGCCGCGCCCACCTCGTCCGCCGTGGGCGATCAGCACGCGCTGCCCCGCGGTGGCTAGATCGGCGATCGTCGCGCCCTGATCGTCGAATACCAGCGTGCCGACTGGAACTTGCAAGATCATGTCCTGGCCAGAATGGCCAGTGCAGTTGGAGCCTTCGCCGTGTCGGCCGCGATCGGCCTTGAATTCGCGATTGTAACGGTAGCGAAGCAGCGTGTTGTCGTTAGTGTTGGCTTCGAGATAGATGCTTCCGCCATGCCCGCCGTCGCCGCCGGAGGGGCCGCCTCGCGGCACGTATTTTTCGCGGCGGAAAGCCACGCAGCCGTTGCCGCCGTCTCCGGCCTTCACGAATATTTTGGCTTCATCAACGAACACGGGAATAAAACTCCATAAAAAGATAACATAAGCGAACTATCGCGACCTGAAATCACCAAACGGAGGCCGCACGATCATGCTCCGCGTGCTGAAACGCATCGCCTTGCTACTGGTTGCATTCCTAGTCGTGGCGGCTGTTGCCCTTTACGTACTCTACTTCCGTCGAACGCCACTGCCGCCTGCGGCGCTTCACGCACGCGTCGCGCCGCCGCCGATTTCAGCCATCCCCGGAATTTCTGCCTGCTGGGTCGAAACGGCGAAAACGTTCAGCAACTTTTCCTTCGGTTCTACCGCAGGAAGCATCCTCGTTAAGCATCCGGCGGGCGACCTGCTGATCGATACCGGAAGCTCCAGCCACTACGACCAGGAAATTTCCAGCTATCCTTTTGCGACCTGGCTCAAACTCAAAGCCCTTGCAGGGCAGCTCAAGCCGAAAGTGCCCCTGCCGGATTTGCTGCGCCGTGTCGGTGAAGATCCCGCGAAGCTGCGCTGGGCGATTCTGTCGCATGTGCATCTGGATCACGCCGGCGGCTTGATGGACTTGCCGCATCTGCCCGTGCTGCTCACCCGTGAAGAGTTGCAATTTGCAGCTGATCGGAACGTTCAGGCCAAGGGCTACGTGATTGCTGCGCACACCCAAAAGTTTCCGCCCGTAGTCGCACCCACTTTGCGCTTCGATCCCACGCCCTACGAAGCGTTTGACGAGAGCGTCGACCTTTACCGGGACGGGTCTGTGGTTGTCGTACCGCTGCGCGGTCATACACCCGGGAGCGTGGGCATTTTCGTGAACCTCTCCCCCACACGGCGCCTGTTTTACGTCGGCGACTCGGTTGATGACGAACGCGGTTTCGAGGAGCGCGTCGGCAAGTCACTCATCCTGCAGGACAGCGACAATGACATGGTTCTTGCAGACCAGATCGTTGGCCAGCTCAGCGGATTGCATGAAAAAGTGACGGAACTGGCCATCATTCCTGCTCACGGCCGGAGCGCTTACAAGAAATTCTTTCCTGGTGGGCCCTTGACCTGTGTTTCCGGGCAATAGCCGCGCTAAAAAGAAAAACGCGGTCCAGCGGGGCCGGACTGCGGATAAGAGAGGGGCACAGGCTAAAGCCTGTGCCATCAAATGACTCTGCTAATTCGCGCCGGACTTGGCTTGCTCAGTGGGCTTTACGCTGATGAAGCGGCCGTGCCGACCCCGGTCTTCGAACTTCACGAAGCCGGTGACCAACGCATAGAGGGTATCGTCCTTGCCCTGGCCGACATTTTCACCAGCTTTGTGCTTGGTGCCACGCTGGCGCACGATGATCGTTCCTGCGTTAATCAGCTGTCCGCCGAAGCGCTTAACTCCCAGCCTCTGTCCGTGTGAATCGCGGCCGTTTGTTGAGGAGCCGCCGCCCTTCTTACTTGCCATGACGTAATCCTTATCCTCTTCAAGAAAAACCGCCGGGCGAAAGCCCCGCGGAATGTACAGCGTTACAGCTTGATATCGCTGACCTGTACGGCCGTATAATTCTGCCGGTGGCCGCGAGAAATCTTGTACTGATTGCCCTTCTTGAACTTGAGCACGGTGAGCTTCTTGCCGCGGCCCTGTGAGACAATCTTGCCACTCACGGAAGCCTTGCCGGCGTCGACGCCCAATACCACTTTCTTGTCGTCCGTGTGGACGGCCAAGACGGAGCCAAAGTTCACTTTTTCCCCTACCTTGCCATCCACGCGCTCAATGCGGATGGTGTCGCCGGGCGCGACGCGGTACTGCTTTCCTCCGGTTTGAATAACGGCGTACATCGGTCCTCCAAGAGCTAAACGCAAACAATGATTATAGAGGCTTCCGCCCTGCATCGTCAACGAACGAATAGGAACGGGGCGCACGTCGTAAAAATCCACTGTGACGTCTGATAGAGTTTGACTGGGGTTTTCTTTTCTTATCTGACAGTTTATAATGCCTGTCAGACAGGAGGCTCCTATGACTCTTTCCTTGCAGGCACT
>Ga0210399_10004086_pt1 | contig 11334 bp, 8 predicted proteins | sample IncBWC14MmetaG_FD_150865 | JGI IMG/M metagenome (GOLD analysis project Ga0210399, IMG submission 150865) | Forest soil microbial communities from Barre Woods Harvard Forest LTER site, Petersham, Massachusetts, United States - Inc-BW-C-14-M | ecosystem: Environmental > Terrestrial > Soil >...
CCGACCGACGCCGATCCCTGGCCGAGCCGCTCCAGCACCACGCGATCCAGTTGCAGTTGCGACAGCACCGCCACATCGCGGCTAAGATCGCGAAAGTTTTGCACGCCCTGCTTGCGACGCTCCGGGAGCGCTTTCGTCGCCTTCACGACGGAAGCCCGCGCCATCGCCAGCAGGAATCGCGGATTGACGCCGTAATCGCAGGCCTTGATGCACGCCCCGCTCAGCGTGCAGGACGCCGCCCATTTGCGCGACGCCTCAGGACCTGCGCCGCTGCGGACGATGTCGATAATGCCCGTGATCACCTCGACCGGATTGGCGCCGGCAATGCCGGCCGGCTCAACGCTGGGACAGACCTCGACGCACTTGCCGCAGCGGACGCACGCATCCAGCATCGCGTCGACGCGACCGTTGAGCGCTGCCTCGAACGTGATTTCGTCCATGGGTCACACTCCGTTGACGAACGTCGGGCACAAGGTAGCCGTTGCGCTGGATGATTGCCATCGCAAAGCGGCAGCGGCGGGCGTTCCGTGATCGCAGCGCTGCATCAACCGATATCCGTTATGGGATTCGCCCGGTTGCAAGCAAATAAGGCCACCGCATGGTGATCGTTCCGCCGATCCGCATTGTCTCTGCCGCAGACATGATATCTTGCTTGATCGCCTCGCGCGCCTTCGGCGTCTGCGCCTCGATGATCATCGGCGCCCTGACAATGGCCTTGTAGATCAATGCCAGCAGTTGCTCGCCGGTTGTCCCGGTCCACAGCGCGATCCCCTTTTGCAGAAGCACGTTTCGAAACCCATGAGCGGCCAGGGACCGTTGCGCCTCGGTCTCCTCCGCGAATCGGAATGGCGGCGGAGACGGTGGCAGATCGACGTCCGTCGTGCCGTGCGCCCGAACGGCCTTCATGAGGAGATCGAACATTTCCCAGCCTTGCTGCGGCGGCAGCCATGTTGTGTAGGCGTACACGCCGCCTTTCCTGAGAACGCGCGCGGCCTCCGCCAGCGCCATGTCCGGCGCGGACATGTGCCACAGACCGAAGGAGCACAAGGCGACATCGAAGCTTTGATCTGGAAACGGCAAAGCCTCAGCGTCGCCGACGTGAAAGTCGGCTCCCGCGAACTTCGAGCGGGCGATCTCAATCATCGTGGGCGCGAAGTCGATCGCGGTGACACATCCGCCGCGCGCCAAAACTTCGCCGGCGAGATGGCCGGTGCCACAACAGATATCAAGCACGTCACGCTTTGCAACGTCGCCCACACTGTTGAGAATAGCCTCAATGGCCTGGTCCGCTATTGTTGCAAAATGCTCGTCATAGGCCGATGCCTTCTCAGTCCAGCCGGATTGTTCAAGAGCTTTGAACGTTGTCATGACGAACCTCGAAACTCGTCAGGAATGTCGTGTGCAGGCGGCGGCTCGTGCTGCCCGGCCAGCCGCGGCGGCCGCACCACGGTCACGGTGCAGACCGCCTCCGACGCGACCTTGGCGGAGACGCTGCCGAGCAGCGCACGCTTGAGCGAATTCTGCCGCGCGCCGATCACGATATGATCGACATGGTTGGCTTCGACAAAATCAAGGATCGCAGCCGCGGGATCGACGGCCTCCAGCACATGGACCGTCAGCCGGTTCTCATCGAGCTTGAGCGGCGATGCCCAATGCTTGAGCGCCACCAGCCGGTCGACATGCTTGTTCTGGCCCTCCTCGTCCAGCGTCCGGTCGATCGTGATGCGGCCGAGTTTCAAGACGTTGACGCAGGCGAGCCGCGCCGAGGGTAAGGTCGCAAGAATGCGCGCGGCGGTCACCCGCAACGCTTCGTTGAGCGACGCCGATTCTTGCGCGGTATCAAGCGCGACCGCCACGATCGGGCTTGACGCGAGATGGGCGGCGACGTCGGATTTCGGCTTCGGCTGCGTCAGGCCGCGGTTGAAGCGGCGTCGCCACACGGTGCTGAGCGGATCGCGTTTGGTTCGTTCCGATCGCGCGGTCAGCTTGATCTGGTTGGGGTGGGCGAGCTCGAATGCCAGTTGCGAGGCGGTGGGGTAACGCCAGACCGGCTCGATCTCGAGACACCGCAGCACTACTTCCTGCAGCCATGGTGGGTAGTCGGATTTCAGCTTGCGCGGCGGATGCGGATCGCGCCACAGCCGCCGCCGCATGCCGCGCAAGGTCTCGGTCTCGCCGAACGGCCGTACGCCGGTCGTGAAGAAGTAGAGCAGCACGCCGAGCGAAAACAGGTCGCTGCGCGGATCGTCGCGCACACCGCGCAGGCGCTCGGGCGCCATGTAGGGCGCAGTGCCGTAAGGCAGGCGGAATTCTTCCTGCAGCAGGTCGGGAAGATGATCGTGGTGCGACAATCCGAAATCGATCAACACCGCCTCATCGGAGGGACGAAACATGATGCTCGACGGCTTGATGTCGTGATGAATGACGTTTTGCCGGTGCAGATCGGCGAGCGCGGCCGCAATCTTCGCCGCCATCACGCTTGCCTCTTCGCAAGGAAGCGGCAAACCCGCCAAGCGCTTGTACAGCGTCTCGCCCGGGATGCGCTCGATCACGACATAGGCTTGGCGGGCGAAATCCCCGGCGGCGAAACAGGCCGGCACATGCGGTCCCGACAACCGCGGCAAGATCGTCTGCTCCATTTCGAAGCTGACGATCGCCGCCGGATCCTCACCTTCGGAAACCCGCGGGATCTTCATCAGCAGCGGCACCTCGATGCCGGGATGGCTCACGCTCCACAGCGTCGCCATGCCGCCACTATGCACGCGGTCCCCGACGGTAAAGCCGTCGATCACGGCGCCGGGCTGGATTTTTGACCTGGCCATCGCTCATCGGCCGATCGCAAGACGATCGGCGAGCCAAACCGGCAGGCCGTTGTCCCGGATGCGTTTCGCTGCGGTCTCGACGTCGTACGGCACGCGGCAATAGGTGATTTCGCACGACGAAGTGTCGAACAGCGCGAAACAGGCCGCCGGATCGCCATCGCGCGGCTGCCCCACCGAGCCGAGAACGGCGAGCCATTGCCTGCCCTTCAAGAGTTGCACCGGCACGCCCGCGGTCGGCACGAAGCTCGTCATCTTCGCCACTGAGGACATCGAATAAAGTGCCGGCTGATGGATATGCCCGCAGAACGTGACGTGCGCCGTGGTCGCGATCATGCTGCGCGCGGCGTCCGCACCGCCCTGGACATAGCGCCATCTCGAGGGATTGGACGCTTCCGAGTGAACATAGAGACGGTCGTCTTCCTTAAGCGTCAGCGGCAAGTCCGCCAGAAAGCGCCGCTGTGCGGTCCCTAACCTGCCACGGGTCCATTCGATCGCGGCCTGGGCTTCGGCGTTCATGGTGTCGCCGGCGGTGCCGATGGCGTTGTCGTGGTTGCCGCGGACAGCCAAGGCTCCCGCACCGACCAGGTCCATCACGGTGTCGACGCTCCATTCCGGATCGGCGCCATATCCGACGTAGTCGCCGAGCAGGACGATCCGCTCCGCGCCATGCGCCCACGCCCAGTCGAGGCATGCGCCAAACGCCTGCCGGTTGGCGTGGATATCCGCGAATATGGCCAGCCGCACGCTTTCCTCCATGCCGATCCTATCGGCCGGGCTTGTGCCAGATTTGATGGATATCAAACAACGAGGCTGCAGAGGTGCGCAATCGGCATCATTAGACCCTCATGGTGAGGAGCGCGGCAACGCCGCGCGTCTCGAATCATGAGGCCCCGCCGGCGGCCTCCATCCTTCGAGACGGCGCTGCGCGCCTCCTCAGGATGAGGGGATAGAGCGGATTATGACGCATCAAGACTGCGTGGGAAGATGCTCAGCGCTTGCGCGGTGCTTCCAGGCCCTTGAGCAACAGCGCCAGCAAGGCGTCGATCCGCGCTGGTGTCGCCGGATCGCGCCATTCCCCGGAATGGGCCGGGTGATGAAGGCGGATGGTGGCGTCGAAAACCGCGCGCGCCGTGGCCTTGACGTCGGCGACATCGAACGCGCCCTGCTTGACGCCGTCGGCCAACATATGCGCGATCTGATCGACGAGGCCGTCCTTATGCGCCCTCACCGCCGCACACGCCTCTCGCGCCAGCGTCATATAGGTCGCAAACATCTCGGGATCTTCGACAACCCTCTTGTGTTTGGCGGCAAACAACGCACGCAGCCAGCGCTCCAGCCGGGCCGGCGCAGGCCCCGATCCTTCCGCAATCTTTCGAAGCGGCACGTCGACACGGTCGAGCCAGCGCTTGGCCACCGCTTCGCGCAGCGACGCCTTGCTCGGGAAATGACGGTAAACGCTGCCGTGGCTGACATCGAGCGCGCGGGCGACGTCGACCACCGTGGCTTTCGCCAGCCCAAAGCGGCGCAGCACGTCCTCGGTCACCTCGAGAATACGCTCAGGCGTCAAAACCACGTTCTCGTTCATCGGCGCACCGTCATCCTCTCATGCTTCCCGCAAGACGATCCGGCGGATCGTCATCGTCATTAGCTATTTAGCGGCCCACCTTGCGGCCTGTGCGGCCTGCGCGGCAAGGTGGCGAGCCACGCGCCGGTTGAGCCAGCGCTGGAATTGGGCGGTCAAATATAATATTTCCATTGTCATTGCGGTATTCCCCTTGCAAGTCCGATGGCTCGCGGTCGGTTCCCAGCGGCGGGCCACGGGACGCCAAGTCCGGCGTCGGAACTCAAGATAGGACATCTCGCTGACAGATTTCAATATCTGTCAGTCAATATCGCGTGATTGACGACGGCGCCGGCCGCGCGGCCCGGCGGCACGCGCGCCCGCGCCCGGAGAGGCGTTTGTCTCACCGGGGGCCGTCTGCTAAAGCGCGGCGTGAGCCCCTTGCTGCCCCAAGAGTCGTCGATGATCCCCCGTTATACCCGCCCGGAAATGGCCGCCATCTGGGAGGCCCAGACGCGCTTCAAGATCTGGTTCGAGATCGAGGCGCATGCGGCGGATGCGCTGGCTGAGCTTGGCGTGATCCCGAAGGCAGCCGCCAAGACCATCTGGGCCAAGGCGAAGAACGCCACCTTCGACGTGGCGCGGATCGACGAGATCGAGCGCGAAACCAAGCACGACGTCATCGCCTTCCTCACCCACCTCGCCGAGATCGTCGGCCCCGAGGCGCGCTTCGTGCACCAGGGCATGACCTCCTCCGACGTGCTCGACACCTGCCTTAACGTGCAACTGACCCGCGCCGCGGATCTATTGATCGCCGACATCGACAAGGTGTTGGCGGCGCTGAAAAAGCGCGCGTTCGAGCACAAGATGACGCCGACCATCGGCCGCTCCCACGGCATTCACGCCGAGCCCATCACCTTCGGGCTCAAGCTCGCTTTCGCCTATGCGGAATTTTCCCGCGCCCGCGAACGGATGATCGCCGCCCGCAAGGAAGTCGCGACCTGCGCGATCTCGGGCGCGGTCGGCACCTTCGCGCAGATCGACCCGCGCGTCGAGGAGCACGTCGCAAAGGCGATGGGGCTTACCCCCGAGCCGATCTCGACCCAGGTGATTCCGCGCGACCGCCACGCGATGTATTTTGCAACGCTGGGGGTGATCGCCTCCTCGGTCGAGCGGCTTGCCACCGAGATCCGTCATCTGCAGCGCACCGAAGTGCTGGAAGCCGAAGAATTCTTCTCCGAGGGCCAAAAGGGTTCTTCGGCGATGCCGCACAAGCGCAACCCGGTACTGTCGGAAAATCTCACCGGGCTGTCGCGCATGGTGCGGGCCTATGTGACGCCGGCGCTGGAAAACGTCGTGCTGTGGCACGAGCGCGACATTTCGCACTCCTCCGCCGAGCGCATGATCGCCCCCGACGCCACCGTGACGCTCGATTTTGCGCTCAACCGTTTGGCCGGCCTGATCGACAAATTGCTGGTCTATCCTGAGAACATGCAGAAGAACCTGGACCGGCTCGGCGGGCTTGTTCATTCGCAGCGGCTTCTGATCGCGCTGACGCAAAAAGGCGCGAGCCGCGAGGATGCCTACAGACTGGTGCAGCGCAACGCGATGCCGGTGTGGCGCGGCGAAGGCGATTTTCAGACGCTGCTGAAAAAAGACGCCGAGGTGAAGAAATACCTAACCGATACCGAGATCGAAGAGCAGTTCGACCTCGGCTACCACCTCAAGCACGTCGACACGATTTTCAAGCGCGTGTTCGGCAAGGCGTGAGGTCGCGGCCGTTAAGCCGCGACCTCATGATTGGCTTTCTCGGCCTATCTTTCAGCTCTTTCGTCGTCCATGTGTGCCGCTGTTCCATATACTGCAATGCACCCGGTCAAGCAGTTGGGAAACGCATTATTTGCACCAAGCGGAACAAACACATGGTTGTTTCTGGCACTAGCGGCAACCGAATGGCCGGTGCTCGCTGCATGAGCGAGGGGGCCCGTGGTTGCTGGCACGCTGAAGGTGGGCACCAGTTGCTTGAGGGCCTGATCGCGCGCGCCGATTACGCCGAGGATATGAGCACCCTGAGCCGTCAGGGCTGTGGCGCCGATGACCTCGGTCGGACGCAACGGGCTGGCCGAGGAGGCTGTGTAGTAATTCCCGTCACCTGAATTGAACCATACCTCGTCGCCAGCACCGACGCCGGGTATGATCGCGTCAATTTTGCCGGTCCTGGCGTCGATAATTACCTGAATCGGCGCCGCGGTCACGTTCTTCGTCGGATCCCAGACATTGCCCGCAGTGTCAAAAACCGTGCTGCAGCCAACGAGCAGATCGACGTTGGGGCCCACGGTAAGGCCTGCCGGCTGACAGAACTCGACCGGATATTGTACTTCTACCGTGCCGGCAGTTGAGATTCGAATGACGGCCCCATCCTTGGCGTTCGGGCCGATCTGCGGGACCGACAGATAGAACTTACCCGTCACAGGCTCCCACACCGGCTGTTCGGCACCATTTTGCGCATCGACCCCGGTATGTGCGGTATCAAGAGTTACTCGCTTCACGACGGCCAGGGCACCGGTCGCCTTGTTGACGCTGATCAACGTCGCAAAGGGTGGCGTGTCAGCGTTGTTGGCCGCAAGTATCAGTCCGTCGGCGGGATCATATGCCAGCTCGTCCGCACGAAGGTTCGGTGCGCCGCCGGTAGACACGTCGCCCACCGTCTTGCCGTTTCGCAGATCGATCGTGACGACGCGGCTATTGGCGTCGGTCACAAACAGCCACGGAAACGCCGCAACGACTCCGTTAGGCCCGGAGGTGGCGGTGCTCCCGCTAAAGCCCCTGAACGCAGGCGTGGCACTGATCTGGGTAATCAGCTGGTTGGTTTTTGCATTGACGACATCGACGACCGCGTTGGAGCGATCGGCAAGATAATACGTCTGCGTCGTCTGATCGACGAAGCTAATGTCGAACACGTACATGTTGCCGTTAGTTGTGTTCGCCTTCGTTCCTGGAATGGGAACGGTGGTCAGCAAACGGACCGCCCCGTCCTTTCCGTCGGGCTCCATTGAGAATGCGTCGGTTGCAAGCACCGCTGCTGCCAAGATGCTTATGGCGGTGCACAATAATACTCGGTTCCTGAGCATTGGTTTCGCTCCCATGTTTTTTTGTCGAGCCGGTTCTCTCGGCTCTCGGAGATCATTTACCCAATTGGAGACCGTTTCAAGACGATGACTCCTGTCGGGGTTGGGGTGCAGTGCAACGCGATGCCGGTGTCGCGCGGCGAAGGTGATTTCCAGACGCTGCTGAAAAAAGACCCGTACGTGAAGAAATATCTTGATGATGCCGAGATCGAAGAGCAGTTCGACCTCGGCTACCACCTCAAGCACGTCGACACCATCTTCAAGCGCGTGTTCGGCAAGGCGTGGAGCAACTCACAGGACGGGTTGAGCTCTTGCGAAACCCATCGCCCTGCGGCGACGCTGGTGTCCCGAATCCGAAGTTCGCATCAATTGGCGGCATCCTCCTTGGCGAACTTCGAATTCGAAAGGACATTAGCAATCTATTGATTCTAGTGGTCCGATTCTAACATTCGCATCCCGTTACAGCAGGCGTCATTGCGAATGTCAGAATCAAAGGACCACTAGCAAATATATGTTTCTAGTGGAGTTTTGGATTTGACAATCACTTGACGAGCCCGCGGTGGATGGGTAGCGAATGTCAAATCCACTCCACAGTCGAGAAGTCCGACACAAATTGATACAAGAAGAAATGATAGCTTAACAATCAATGATTTAATGTCGGAGCATCGGATACATCCTATGCTCCTGATCGGCACAATTCCCGCGGTTTGGTTGGTAACGTCCCTGGCTGTTCTGCTTCTGCTTCCCGCGCGTTGGGGGGGACGTTGGATGGCCAGCAGGGGCACAAATTCCTTTCAGGGCGTGTTACTTTGTGTCGCGGCTGCGATACTATTCGTTGTTTGGACCGCTGCGTCTCTCGTCTTTGCGAGATCTGGCCTTCTTCCTCATGTCGAGACGGGCAAAAGTGGATTTGGGATATTCCTTGCTGCCGTTTTGTTCTTCGTCCCCGTGTTTTCCGCGTTGATGCCTGGTTTCCGACGTGCCCAGGCAACCCAAAAGCTTTCTATCGACGGGGCAGTCGGGTGAGCGCAGATTGGCCGCGTGGCCTAATCATCCTGATGGCTTTTTTCGCTGTATTGATCATGTTTGTTTGGGGTGCCATCGAAAACAACCGAGACCCCAACTCTGAAAGTCTCAAGCGTGTTACGATATATTTCGTGGTGTTCTACGTGTTTTCTCTGGTTGGCGCCGCGCTTTTCAGCGACTGAAACGCTCGGTTTCGACCTATGCCCGAGCTGTCACAACCCACGTTGCTGCATTTAGCCTGACCCCATCAGGTCCATCGTGTGCCGCAAGCGCTGATCGCACTGCCGGTAGCGCCGCGGCCCGGAGCCCGGGATTTTCCCGAAGAATCTTGCCCAGAGCGCCGACCCGCGAACAAATCGCCAGCATCGTATCGAGGTCGCTGCTTCCAACCTGCTCGTCATGGGCAGTGATCTCGATCTCTCCGAAACCCGCGCTTTCCAGAATGCCGCGCACGCGATCGGGGTTAGCGAACGCGAACGGGCCGGGCGCGTCCGGATCGTGAGCGGGCCGCGGCGGCAAATGAGCGGACGCGGCCCTAAGCGGCACGATATCGATCGGGTTCTCCTCCAGCGTTCGCCAACAGACGAAGGCTACTCGCCCATTCGGCCTGAGGCTGCGACGAATATTGATGAACGCCGCGGTGGGATCAGCGAAGAACATAACCCCGAACCGCGAGAACGCGGCGTCGAACGAAGCCGGTTCGAATGGGAACACCTGGGCATCTGCCTGGACGAACCGCACGCGCTCGTACCCATTGGCCGCGCGCTGCGCGAACGTGAGCACCGCAGCCGACAGATCGATCCCCACGACCGTGCCGTCCGGCGCGATGAGCCGGGCAAGCTCCAGCGGCGTCTCGCCCCCGCCACAGCCTATGTCCAGGACGCTCTCGCCAGGGCGCGGCGCAAGCGCCGCCAACGCGCGCCGACCAAGCGGAGCGAGTTGTAGTTCCAACGGCTCGCGGACCTCCGCCCACGCGGCGACCCGCAACTCGTCTTGGCTCGGCGCGATCTGGTCCATGCTGAGTCACCGTAATTCATGGGTTCACGAGACAAAACCGCTACATCTTCTTCAGCGTGACCGTGGCCGATCCCTTGTTGTTGTCGTAGAACGTCGTGGACAGCCACGGGAAGAAGATCGAAGTATCGTTGACATAGACGAACACCTCGCCCTCGCTGCGGGCCCTGAATTCTGCGGACCAACGGGTCTTGTCGCCGGTATCCTGCACGAAGTCCGGAAGATGCTCCTCCAGTCCCGTGCTGCCGACGCGGATGATCGGCCTGAACCAGTTTGACCAGATCAGCCGCTTGAACGGGATGCCTCCTATTTGTCGCCAGCTCCCAAGCAAAAATCCCCTTGGGTCCGCAGATATGTCCTTGTCGATCCAGGGATCGCTCTGCGGGATCGTCAACGTGACAAGGTATTTCTCGTCATGGGTAACCTTCAACCCGGTCGGGTGGCACAACTCATTGGTCCGGAAGACGTCGGTGTAGCCAACCGATTTTTGTCCGACAGTTCCTTGTTCCGTCACGTCGATCGCGTGACCGGTCGGCTTGCAGAACAGGCCGAGCGTATTGGCCGTGCCGAAGGCGAGCCACCAGAACAGCCACCACATGATGATGGTGGGAACGACCCAGTGCGTGAGCACATAAAAGAAAACCTGGTAAGCCTTGTACCGCCGCAGCTGATAAACGGCGGCACGCCAGCCCGTCAGCTTGACGTAAGCCGTCGGTTCGTGCCAGGCGACGCGGGATACGTCGTAAATGGTCTGCCGCAGGTTCGCGCCGACGAGCATCAAAACACCGATCGTGATCACGCCTATCAGCGTGAATCCCGGCGCGCCGCGGAAGGCAACAAACCACGGATCGAGAAATTTGGGCAGGAACGATGCCGCAGCGTCAACGACGGGATTGACAAAGCCGCCGACGGCGTCACGGCCGAATTCCGGCCAATAAATCACGAAGAAAGGAATGAAGACGACAAAGGCCGTTGCAAAGGCGGTGAGGAAATACACCACGCGCCGCAGCCAGATCCAGTTCCAGACGTCGTCTTGAACGGATGACCGCCACTGTCCCGGATCGACCGCATGCGGACCATCGGAGATCGCGCCATCCTTGGCAGTGAGCTTGTAGAACTCTGGCGCGGGGATGACGACGGGCGCATATCGATCCGTGCCCCCCTCAATACGCCCGAAGACGGATTCGTGGATGGTCGGCAACGGCGTTGGAAGCAAGGTATCGCCCGCGCTCGGATGCAATTCGGCGATGATCTCGGGATGCATATCCTTCTCGCCGCGCGCCAGCCGCTTGATCGTGCGCCAGTCATCTTTGATCGATGGCTTGTAGGGCGGAGCTTCGTAAAGCTCCTTCAGATTGCGCGGCTTGTAGCGATAATAGCTTGCGAACCCCTTTCGGGAATCGTTGAGCTTGTCGGTCGGGTCGATCTGAGGATCGATCAAGAGCTGCCGCTGCTCATCGAGATAGTGCAGGCCATACGCCGCCGCACGATCCATCATCCAGTCCAGCGCCACAAAGGAAAGGCCGTTCTGCGGATAGCCGCCGCCGACATCGGCGTGCACGCCGGTAAACCACACCTGGCTGAGACGCTGCCGATCGACCGGCGGCAGATCTTGGCGCGCCTGCGGCAACGGCTCCAGCTTCTTGGCCTCCTCACTGCGCGGATCGTGATCGACCGTGAACAACCACTCCTTTTCGACACCGCCAACGTTGGCCCTGGCACGCAAATAGCGTTCGTCCCAGACCACGGGGGTGAACGCGTCGCGCTCGTCTTGCAGCGACAG
>Ga0210399_10004087_pt1 | contig 11333 bp, 6 predicted proteins | sample IncBWC14MmetaG_FD_150865 | JGI IMG/M metagenome (GOLD analysis project Ga0210399, IMG submission 150865) | Forest soil microbial communities from Barre Woods Harvard Forest LTER site, Petersham, Massachusetts, United States - Inc-BW-C-14-M | ecosystem: Environmental > Terrestrial > Soil >...
TCGCGGAATCACCGGAAGATTCATCAAATACGGGGTGGCGCGCGGCCGGATTCAGGAACTCGTGAATTTTTCGGAAGCCTCTTCCCGAGAAAACCTCTTCGCAGGAGACGCGGGCGAGGTCTTGCTTGAGATACTGCAAAAAGTGGATTTCGCGAGCCGTGCGAGGCGCGAAGTCCGCCGCTCCGCCTTCGGAGGGCGCAGCGACGTGTCGATGCCCGTCCCAGAAGAGCATGGCCTCTCCCAATCCCGTCCCGGCGGCAATAAGGGCTTTGTTCGCCTGGAATTGGGGAGTGACTTCATTCAGAAGGAAAAAATCCTGTGGTTCCAGTCGATCGATTCCCCAAGCGGTGGCCACGAGATCATTCATGAAAACAATATTCTCGCTGTTTAGATTCAGGGCGCTGACAAGCGATGCCGGCTCCAGTTGCCACGGAAGATTGATGGCATGCAAACGGCCGCCGACTACCGTTCCAGCAATGCCGAATCCGGCCGCGGTGATGGAAATACCCCCCGCTTTCCCGAGGTGTGTATGCGCCGCCTGAACGAAAGAGTCAAGCAAATGCTCGAAATTGGAGAAATCCTTGGTGGCAAGGCGGGTTTGAAATACCGGCCGCAGGTCTGCGCCCGCTTGCTCGAATACAGCGAGGTTGCACTTTGTACCGCCGATGTCGCCAGCCAGAATCATTGAGGGCCGTGCTACCTTTCCCAAATGAGTAAACTTTAATTCTTTGATGCTGGTAGAGGCCCGAGAGATGACTGGGGCATTCATCGGTATTCCATTTGCCTAACTTCTCACTTTAACGAAAGTATTGTACTTGGCAAAACTCACTTGAGACGACTCGGGGTGAGCGTTGCCGTCATTTTCAAAACCTGCATGTAGTACTCGCGCTGCGTTAGATCCATGGAAGCTGCCTCATCCAGGAGAAAGGTAACATCTGGATGGAGCTGAAGCGCAGAGGCCGTCACCGAGGAAGTGATTGGGCCCTCGATCGATTTTGCGACCGCTGCCGCTTTGGCTTCTCCTGATGCGAGCAAGAGAATCCTGCGGGCCTCGAGAATGGTTCCGATCCCCATAGTGATGGCGCACTGGGGAATCTCCTCTCCCGCGGCGAAGAGTTTGCGATTGTCTTCAATGGTTTGCTTACTCAGAACTTTGACGCGTGTTCTTGACCCGATGCTCGAGGTTGGTTCGTTGAAGCCAATGTGGCCATTGCGCCCGATGCCGAGAATCTGGAGGTCGATTCCGCCCGCATCCCGGATGGCTTGCTCGTAAGCGGCGCAGTATTCTTCACAATCGTCGGTGATTGTGCCATCGGGGATATGAATGTTGCGCGGATTGACGTTTACGTGGGAGAAGAAGTGTTCGTGCATGGCATGGTGAAAGCTTTCGGTGTGTTCCGGAGACAAACCAAAATATTCGTCCAAATTAAATGTCGTGACGCGCGAAAAATCGAGATGTTCCTCCCGATGCAAGCGCACGAGTTCACGGTATACGCCGAGCATGGTATTGCCGGTGGCCAAGCCGAGCGTGAGCGACGCCTTCCTGCGAATCGCGTTCGCAACGAAATGGGCGGCGTGGCGGCCAACCTCTTCCTGATCCCGCTTCAGTACCACCAGCATGTGAGAGCCTTCCGAAGTTTGCGTTGCAAATCGAGCCCGCGACTCCCGCGAGACAAGCGTGAGTCCGCCACCGCTACGAGTTACCGGAAACGGCGGATCACCAGGTTGTGACGGTCCGAGCGGTAGAAGCCCAGAGCATAAATCACGGCTTTCCCTTGCGTGGAATAAATGACTTGACGAATGCGAAGCAGCGGTTCGCGCCGCGGGATGGCCAGGAGGTCGGCAATCCGCGGGTCCGCGGCGGTGGCGTCAATTTCTTCGTCGGCATAGCCCAGCTCTACTTTGTAATCGCGCTCGAGCACGGCGAACAAGGACTCGCGAGCCAGCGGAGCCGAGAGTAAATCGGGGAATTGCGCGTGGGAGAGGTAGCAAGTTTCGAGTGCAAAGGGCTCGTCTACTGCGCTGCGCAGACGTTCGATCTTGATAATCGCGCTCGTCGGAGGAAGAGACAGACGGGCCGTGGCTTCCTGCTCGTGGTCGATGACTTTGGCGAACAGGATTTTCGTGCTGGCCGTGAGGCTGCGGCTGGCCATCTGCTCGGTGTAGCTCATCAACTTGTTGAAGTGGATTTTGGGTGCGGCCACGAAGGTGCCGATGCCCCGGCGGCGCTCGACGATGCCTTCGCGTTCCAGCGACGCCAGCGCGTGCCGCGCGGTCATCAAACTGACGTCGTGGATCTTAGCGAGGTCTCGTTCCGAAGCAACGACATCGCCCGGCCGCAGGTGGCCGGCGTCAATGCGCTTACGGATGACGCTTTGAATCCGCTGGTAAGCGGGCAAGGCGTTTCGACTCTTGCGCTGCATGCTCTCCCCCCGACGATTGCGGTTAGCGTATCAAAGAAATGTAAAAACAAGGCATAAGTGCGCTGGAAAACCGCACCGGCTGCGTGCGGGCATCCGTTTCCGCCGGTTCGCGATCTGCGGCTGCCGCGCAAAGAGCGTGCGCCGCGCCTTTCCGCCGGTTGAGGTGATATAGAGCATCAAAGTATGCCGCTATAGTGCGCCACAGCCTGTTCCTTTATAAATCATAATTTTTCTATTGACAACGGTATTTTAGTGCTATATAGCTACACGACATCAAGCCATATAGCGGATCGGGGTGCAGGCGGTTGTCGGGGAGAAAAGAATAGATCGCGGGATCGTGAAGCATCCGCGGCTCGCGAATCGGAGGATTTGCAATGAAGAACAGCAAGTCTGTGGGAATAGCACTCGTTGTGATGATGTTGCTGGCGCTTACCTGCGGCGCACATCTTGCGTGGGGGCAAGAGGTAACTGCCGGCATCACCGGCAGGGTCAACGATCCCAGCGGCTCGCCCATCGCTGGCGCATCCGTCACGGCGCGCGATGTCGCGCGTGACGTTTCTTATCCGACCGAGACGAACGCGGACGGCGTTTACTATCTCACGCGTTTGCAGATCGGCCGCTACGAAATCAGAATCGAAGCAAAAGGGTTCCGCACGGCCGTGCGCCCGGCGTTCGAGCTTGTCCTAAATCAGGTCGCGCGCGTGGACGTGCAGTTGCTGGTCGGCGCGGTCTCCGAGACAGTGGAAATTACCAGCGCTACGCCGCTGCTGCAAACAGAAACCACTGAACTGGGTACGCATCTCGATCACGTCGTGACCGAGAGTATTCCTCTCATCACGCGAAACTACGGCGAACTCACTTTGTTGGCTCCGGGCGTCGTCAGCACCAATCCGGGAGCCTTTACTTCCGGACAAAACACGTTTCAGGTCGGCCGCCCATATATAAACGGGAACCGCGAACAGACCAGCAACTACATTCTCGACGGGCTCGACAACAATCAGCACGACAACAACGAAGTAGCGTACTCGCCTAGTCCAGACGCCATTCAGGAAGTCAACCTCATTACGCAGAACCCGTCTGCTGAATTTGGCAACTTCCTCGGGGGCATTCTCAATACCTCGATCAAGTCCGGAACCAATGACTACCACGGCGGCGCCTTCGAGTTTCTCCGCAACAGTGCCCTTAACGCGAACGAATGGAGCAACAAGATCAATCCGAACAACCAAATTCCGCGGGCCGCTCTGCGTTTCAATCAATTTGGAGCCACCTTTGGCGGGCCGATTATCAAGAATCGGCTGTTCTTTTTTGTCGACTATGCGGGATTGCGCAATCCGACTTCCTCCACGCAAACCGTGCAAGTCTTGAGCGCTGCTCAGCGCGCGGGCAATTTTGGTGAGCTGTGTACGGCCGGATTTAACGCCGCAGGTATTTGTGCCAGTGCGGCCCAGCAACTTTTTGCTCCTCAATCCGGTGCCGTCCCTACGGCGCGCACCGCGATTCCTTTCAACAACTTGACGGCTGACGGCCTGACGCTAAGTCCTGCGGCTGTGTCCGTTGTCACTTCAGACCTCTATCCGCTGCCCAACGTCACCGGGACTAACAATTTGAATTACCAGCAGCGCGTTAGCAACAGCGCCGATCAGGGTGACGCCAAGATTGATTGGGTTCCCACCGATGAGGATCACGTCTTTGGCCGCTATTCGCAGCAATCAGTTCGCAATCCCACCACCCAAACGTTCCTTCTCGCCAGCAACGGTTTCACGGACTTCACCTATCCGTTGCGCAGCGGCGTTATCGATTGGACCCACACTTTCGGCCCAACGCTGCTCAACGACTTTCGGATGGGTCTTAGCTACTTCCCGGTCAGCCAGGGTTATACCAATCCGACCGGCCAGAATCTCCCGCAGAGGTTTGGTATTCCGGGCTCAACCAGTTCCTTCCTTCCATCCTTACAAGGCCTTTTCGGCAACGTGACCAATATTGGCAATAACCTCGCTCAGTTCAACACATTTGCCGACACAGTCATTCAGGTGGGCGATTCCGTATCAAAGACCTATAACAACCACGAGTTTCATTTTGGTTTTCAGTTCAATCGCTATCGCGACAACTTTCTCTATCCCGGCAATGAAGGCTTGGCAGGCTTCTTCAATTTCAACGGCCAATACACCGGTAATGGCCCCGGAGGAACTTCGGGGGGTGCGGGACTAGCTGATTTCATGCTCGGCCTTCCAAACAACCTTGGCATTGGAGAAGGAGTCGGAAATCGGCACATGCAAAACAGCATCTATGCTGTCTATGGACAAGACAGCTGGCGGCTTCGTCGCAATCTGACCCTGAACCTCGGTCTTCGTTGGGAGGTGAACACTCCTCGCGCCGCGGCAGAAGGAAACGCCGTCAATTACGCGCTATTTGGCGGGGCAATCATCACTCCCACCACGAACAACATGGGTCTGGGGAAAGCTCTCTATAACCAGTATAACGGCATCACGAACTTTCAACCGCGCATTGGTATCGCGTGGCAGCCGGACTTCGTGAAAAATACAGTGATCCGCGCCGCTTTCGGCGTGTCAAACTTCACCGAGAGCAACGGCGTTAACAATCTGCTCACACAGAATCCGCCGTTTGAGACCGCGCACAACGTCACTTTCGCGCCTACCACCAACCTTCCCGGAAGCACTCTAGATCAAGGCTTTGTCGGCTTTCCGACAGGCTGTACGCTCGAGCTTGCAATCGTTTTCGATCCTGTCTGCTTCAAGGGCGTGAACATTCACGCCTTTGACACGCACATTCGTCCCGCCGTGCACTACCAATGGAACCTGAATGTCCAACATCAGTTCGGTAATTCCACCACGGTTCAAGCCGGCTACGTTGGCCAAAGCAATCAGCACCTCTCCAACATCATCATGCTGCAACAGAATCAACTCAACGCGGATGGCACCATTACACCCACGCCATTCTTGAATCCGGCGTTACTCGGTGAAATTGGACAAGGTCGTTATACCCTCTCCAATGGAATCAGCACCTACAACGCACTGCAGTTGGTCCTCCAGGAACGCTTCACCAACGGCCTGCAGGCGCAAATCAACTACACTTGGTCCAAATGCCTGAGCGACACGCCCGGATTCTTCGGCCAGTTTGGCGACAACGTTCCCACCGAAGCGCAAACCATCGCCGGATGGGCGTTTCCGCAAAATCCTTATGATCAGCGGGGCGACTACGGCAAGTGTCCGCAAAATATCGCTTCGTTGTTCAACGGGTATGTGGTCTACGAGCTGCCCTTCGGACATGGCCGGCGTTATGCCAGCAGTGTCAACAACGCCCTCAATCAGGTCATTGGCGGTTGGCGCGTAAGCTCCAGCTTTGTGTTCCACTCGGGGTTTGCGCAAACTGTTTTTGCAAGCAGCGATACGTCCGGTACTGGCGGGTTCTCGACTCGTCCGAATTGCGTCAAAGGGGTCTCCTCTCATGTGCCCATGACCTTTGACCCCCTTACCGGCGGTGTCGCCTTCCTGAATCCAGCTGCCGTAACGACTCCTGCGGCAGGAACGTTTGGCAATTGCCCCGTCGGTGCTTTCGACGGCCCCGGATACAAAGACGCCGATCTCAGCGTCGCGAAGGGCTTCCACTTCACAGAGCGGCATTCGCTCGAGTTCCGGATGGATATCCTAAACTTTACGAATACGCCGAACTTTAATTTCGGACAAGAGTTCAGCGGGCAGCACACAGCGGGCGCCTCGAACTATGGCGAGATCTTTACATCGCAGGGTGCCCGTCAAATTCAGTTTGGTTTGAAATACAGTTTCTGACGGCCCCACCGGGTCGCTCAGTGTACCCCCACCCCAAACGGAGCCGTGACCCCAAAGGTCGCGGCTCCGTTGTTTTTCCATTTCTAGAGTTCCCGCGCGGTGCACAAATTGTGAGTGGCGGGGTGGTGCTGATATAAAACCCTCTCACTTCTCCTGGACTAAAATCTGGGGCTGGTCAGATGAGGGGTGCTTAGTTTGAGCCAGTCCAGAGAGCGCACCCGGGCCGCGATGTCTGTATTCCGTCGAGAAATTGTCAAAAGTTTGCAAAATCGGCGTCCAGCCAATGCTTCGAGCTTCGCTGGAGGTTAGCATCCACGCGTAGAGATCCCCGCGTCCGCCTGACAACCTGCGGTGGGAATAAGCCACAGCACTCGCCTGGTAGGGCAATCAAGTCGGTTAGAAGGAGGTTACGATGAAGGTTCGACTCACAAATTCACTACCCACTTTGATTCTGGTCGTGGGAGCACTGGCGCTCCTCTCTGGTCCACTATTCGCGAATGACAACGATTCGATCCTGAAGAAACGTAACACGATAGACACAATTTCCTCCACGGTGCCGGCGAACGGGGATGTCAATCCGTATGGGCTGGTGCGCGTACCGAGGACCATTGGGAATCTACGGGAAGGGCACTACCTGATTAGCAATTTCAATGCGAGTTCGAATCTGCAAGGGACGGGTACCACAATTGTAGATGTTTCGCCGAGCGGGGCACTTTCCGTGTTTGCCCAGTTGAGCGCAGATTCGCTCCCGGGACCTTGCCCGGGAGGAGTGGGGCTTACGACAGCGCTGGCGGTTTTGCAGACTGGCTGGGTAATTGTGGGGAGCCTGCCTACGGCGGATGGAACTTCCGCGACGGCCCAAGCGGGTTGCCTTATCGTGCTGGATAACATGGGCAACCCGGTGGAGACAATTCAGGGATCTTTGATCAACGGGCCGTGGGATATGACCTGGCTGGATGATGAGCAACAGGCGGCGCTGTTTGTAACCAACGTGCTAAATGGAACGGTGGCGGCGAACGGCAGCGTGGTGAATCAAGGGACAGTGGTGCGAGTCAATCTTCATGTTTCGGACTCCAAGATGCCATTTCTGGAATCGCTGACAGTGGTCGGCGCAGGGTTTTCTGAGCGCACGGATCCGGCGGCGCTGGTCATCGGGCCGACGGGATTGGGATTGTCTCCGGCTTGCCGTCACGGAGAAGATGAGTGCGAGTCGCACTTCCGAGGGGACGATTCGGTGCTTTATGTCGCCGACAGTTTGAATAATCGGGTGGTGATGATCACCGATCCGCTCACGCGCACGCGACCTTCGGGAACGGGAATGGTGCTCAGCAGCGGAGGAAGATTGAATGATCCGCTGGGACTGACCGTTGCGCCGAACGGCCACATTCTTGTGATGAACGGCAACGATGGCTTCATTACGGAGATTACCGCGCGCGGCGCGCAGATCGCCAGCAAGTTGATTGACAATAATGGCAATCCGCCGGGAGCGGGCGCTTTGTTTGGCGTAATATTTGATCCGGAAAATGGAGTTGTCTTCGTGGATGATGCCACGAACACGCTGAACTTGCTGCACTAACAAAGCAAGAGTGAAGAGCTCGACAGCTTTGCTGGTCTCCAGATCCATTCTCTCCAGCATTTACTTGGCCCTCGGCGTTCGCGCGGCGGTTGTACCGTCATTGGTGTATTCGCACTGCGGGACCGGGTGTATTCACCCAACAGATTAGCGGGAATCGTGTAAGCAGCGCGGAAGACTGCCTGGCTTCCAGCCTGCGGGTGTGAGCACGCAAGATAAAGTTTGGTGATTGCCAAATCAGGGCAATAATTGGGTGTTAACAATAAAACTGGGGTGCGTGGATCTGCATCTTAGTACCCACGGCATCAGACGACCCTGCCGTGGCGCACGAACGGGACTCGAGTTTTACAAAATATCTTAGATCATTTGTTTATCGCCACGGGGCGAAGTGCTGCTTGAACAGGAGGCAGTTATGCGAGGTAAAGTGTGGGCAAAGCGCATTGTTGGGGCAGGAGCGCTGGCAGGTGCGTTACTAGGCCAGGCGAACCCCTCCTGGGGGCAGGGCACGGAGCAATCTGCGGGACAACAAATGGACATGGCAACTGTCCGCGCGCTGCTGCAGAAGTTGCAGGCACAGGTCCAGGACTTGCACGCTCAGGTGAATGACCTGACGGCGGAGCAACAGTCGGCGAAGGCGGAGTCCGCGGTGCTGAGGAAAGAGTTGGAGACGGTGAAATCGCAATTGGTGGCGATCACGGTTCCGACGGGCAGTGGTTCGCCGATGCAGGCGGTAGGCGCCCCGTCCGCAAGCACTGCTGCGACGGAGCAACGCATCAGCAGGCTGGAGGAAAACCAGCAACTGGCGGATTCCAAAATCGCTGAGCAGAGCCAGACGAAGGTGGAGAGCGGGTCAAAATACCGATTGCGGCTGACAGGAATTGTGCTGCTGAATATGTTTGAGAACCGCGGCACGGTAGAGAACTCCGACTTCCCGTTGCTTGCGGAAAATCCGCAATTCCAGTTTCTGCCTTCGGGCGCTTCGTTTGGGGGTTCGCTTCGGCAATCGCAGATTGGAATTCAGGCGTTTGGCCCTACGATAGCCGGGGCGCAGACCAGCGCCAGTGTGCAGTTCGATTTTGCAGGAGGATTTCCGCAAGTGCCAAATGGAGCGAGCTTCGGGATTATGCGACTGCGAACGGGGACGGTGCGGTTTGACTGGCCGAACACCTCGGTCGTGGCGGGGCAGGATACATTGTTTTTTGTGCCGAATAATCCAACTTCGCTTGCGACACTGGCGGTTCCAGCGCTGGCGTATTCGGGGACGCTTTGGAATTGGACGCCCCAGGTGCGCGTGGAGCACAAGTTCACGGTATCGGAGTCGGGCTCGTTTCTGATCCAGGGTGGAATTCTTGATTCGCTTTCGGGGGACACTCCACCGTCTGCTTATTATCGCGTGCCGACCTGGGGCGAGAGTTCCGGCCAACCGGCGTACGCAGCGAGGCTTTCATGGACGCAAGACATTCACGGGCAGAATCTCACACTGGGCGCGGGCGGATACTACGGCCGGCAGGCCTGGGGTTTCAGGCGGCATGTGGATGGATGGGCGGGTACCGTGGATGCCAGCTTGCCGTTGGGTAAGAAGTTTGAACTGACGACAGAATTTTTCCGGGGCCGCGCAATTGGCGGCCTGGGCGGCGGGATTGGACAAAGCGTGCTTTGGCGGGGGTCGCTAGCCGATCCAGCGACGGACGTTTACGGATTGAATTCCGTGGGCGGGTGGTCGCAGCTGAAGTTCAAAGCGACGTCCAAGTTGCAGTTTAATGGTGCTTTCGGCCTGGACAATCCGTACGCCGGCGAATTGCGAGTGCACGGAGGAAATATGAATTACTACCCGGTGCCACTTTCGAAAAATGAAAGCGGGTTTGTGAACTTCATTTATCAGCCTCGATCCGATATTGTGTTCTCCATGGAATACCGGCGGATCAAAACGTTTACACTGGATAGCAACGCGAATGTGGCGAATGTAGGCAATTTCAGCGTGGGTTATATATTCTAGTGGGAATGATCGGCACCTCTCGAAAGCCGGGGTTAGTCATTGCCATGTGGGTTGTTTGGGCTTGCGCGGCGGTCTCCGCGCGCGGGCAGAATAATGCCGTTACGATGCGCATGGCAGTCCGGAGGCAGATTGCAGGGAAGCAGGAAAAATCGGTGCAGGCAAACGCGGACGCCGCGAATATTGTCGTCTGGCTGAAGCCGCTTGAACCGGCTGTGAAGACTGAAGTCGGGGACGGGGCCAATCACAAGAAAATTCAGCTTGTTCAGCACAACAAGACTTTCCTTCCCCATGTTCTGGTGGTTCCGGTCGGCACGGTGGTCGATTTCCCGAATCGCGATCCCTTTTTTCACAATGTGTTCTCATTGTTCGATGGCAAGCGCTTTGATCTTGGCCTTTATGAAGCCGGTGCAAGCAACTCCGTGCGATTTGACCGGTTGGGCGTGAGCTTTTTGTTTTGCAACATTCATCCGGAAATGAGCGCCGTGGTGGTGGCGGTCGATACGCCGTATTACGGGCTATCCGATCGGAAGGGAAACATCGCCATACAGGATGTGCCGGACGGAAAGTATGAATTGCATGTCTGGTACGAACGAAGCCTTACCGACGATCTGAAGAATCTGACGCGCGGCGTAACCATTTCCGCCAATGCAAGAGATCTGGGGACCATTCAAGTGCCCGAAAATCCCAGCTTCACACCCGCGCACAAGAATAAATATGGGCAGGATTACACACCGCCCCCGGCTCCAGCTTACTCACATCCCTGAACAGGTTCGCCGAAAATCCCCGGGAAAATGGCCTCAACGGTAAGGCGATGGAGGACCCTAGTGGATCGTTGACGTTGCGTTTGCGGGTACGTTCAGTTCCGCTGCGGGGAGTCGAACCAGGACGGTGGTTCCGGACTCGGAAGTTTGTTCGATGGAGACGGTGCCGGAATGATCCTGGACAATTTTGCTGACGATGGCCAGACCAAGCCCGGTTCCGTTGGGCTTGCCGGAACTTACAAACGGATCAAACAGCGAGTCGCGGATGCCGATGGGGATGCCGCGCCCGGAATCGCGAACACGGACCTCAAATCCGGCCGGGGTGCTCTTGGCATCGACGACGATGGAGCCTTCGCTCTCGGTCATCGCCTCGCAGGCATTCAGGATGAGATTAAAAAAGACACGCTCAAGTTTTCGGGCGTCGAACATGCCCTCCAGATCATCCGAGGAAGAGAGCACGATGCGGGTCTCGCGAAATTCGGATTTGGAATGGATGGCTTCGATGGCGCGGCGGATGACCTGATCGATGCGCGTGCGCGTGGGAGTGATCGCGCTGCGCTGATAAGAGAGTTCGCGAAGGGAGTCGATCAGGTCGGTCATTTGATTGGCGGCGGTCTTGATCTCTTCGTAGATTTCGTCTTTCTTGAGCTTGAGTTCATCCGCTTCGTAGAGGAATTCGGCGTTGGCCACAACTGCCGCGAGATAGTGACGCAAGTCATGGGAGATCGAGCCGGCGGCGCGGGCCAGGGCGGCGATGCGTTCGGACTCGATGCG
>Ga0210399_10004088_pt1 | contig 11329 bp, 10 predicted proteins | sample IncBWC14MmetaG_FD_150865 | JGI IMG/M metagenome (GOLD analysis project Ga0210399, IMG submission 150865) | Forest soil microbial communities from Barre Woods Harvard Forest LTER site, Petersham, Massachusetts, United States - Inc-BW-C-14-M | ecosystem: Environmental > Terrestrial > Soil >...
GATCAGATCGAAGTAATCTCCGCTGACCACCGAGGCCGGCTCGTAGTGATACCGCGCTTTCCAGTTGCCTGCACACCAGTCGGTTCGCGGCAGAAGTCCCCGCTGGATTCCCGCGGCAAGCACCAGGTCGCGTTCCAGCGCGCGCTGCTCTTCGGAGGAAAGATGGTCCAAGCAGAAGCGCAGCAGGGGATTGCAGAGCAACCGGTCGGCTTCGATCGAGTCGTGGCAGGCCTCGCAAATGCCGAAGGTTCCGCCCTTCAGCCGCGCGAGAGCTTCGTCCACGCTGTGAAGTAGAGTGTGGATAGATTCGTGCGAAACGCCTGCGCCGGCCGCAGCTTGCAGGCTTGCCCGCCGCCGCTCAAGTTCTGTGTGCAGGTAAGAATGTGTGGTGGTGTCCATGTCTGCCATGCTGAAAGTTTGCTGCCTTGTGCCTGGGGATTCCATCCGTTTTGCGCCTCCAAATTCGAACGGTTCGTGAAAGGGAACGGAAAATCGGAAATGGACTAATGAATGCCGGTGCCCGCCGCCGCGGGTTAGGCCAACAAGGGAGCCCGGGTGGCGGCATTACTCCTCTTTATGCGATGCCGCAGGCGCTCTACCCGGCACATCAACTTTTCCTCGAGACGGAGGATGCGCTCGCGTGCAAAGGGATAGCGCGAGGGAACCCGCTGGTGCTGGAGTTTAGCAAGCGCAAGTTGCGCATAGGCTAGAGCTTGGTCGAAATCCTTGGTCCGGCGTTCGTAGTGGATGGCCAGCTGTTCGCAGGCCTCCATGCCATCCGCTGGATCGGCCGCCAATTCGAGCCACAATGCCGCCGCACTTTCGCCGTCCCCACGGCGTTTGGCCATCAGCGCGAGCTCTCGCGTCGCGCGGGCCCGGAATTCCGCCGGCAAACCCGCGTCGAGGGCTTGAGCACACGTCGACTGCGCGCGTGTGTTAGCGCCGCGCCGCTGCAGGAATTTCGACAGTCCGAAGAGATCGAGTGAATCCTCTGCCGCCAGCGATTGCCGTTCATCGAGCAGGGAATTGATCTTTCCAAACAGCGCGGCGAGTCCCCGTAAATCCATCTGGTTGTGTTTCACGACCCCCGCGAGCGGATCGGCGGTGCCCCCGCGTAGATAATCGAAATAAAACTGGGGGATCAGAGCCGAGGCGACATCGTCGCCGCGGTTCCAGCCGAGGCGCTCCGCGTCCAGTACGTGCCGCTCCAGTTCCACCAGCCGCACCGAGCCGAGACGCAACTTCCAGAGGGCCCGCGCCGGATGAAGCAGATCCAGGTGCGCGGCACGCGGCGGCACCTTGATCGCGCGCGTCATCGTGAAGCGATTCTCCAGCAGGGGCCAGTCGAACGATTTTCCGTTGAAGGTGACCAGCACCGGCCGTTCCGCCAACCGCGCGGAAAGCGCATGCAACAGCGAGTGCTCCTCGGAAAAATCACGCAGGAAAAGCTGTTCTACCTGCAACCCCCCGGCGTCCCACCACGCCAAGCCAACTAGAAACGCATAGGTGCCAGTTCCGCCCGCAAGCCCGGTAGTCTCCGTATCCAGAAACAACCATTTCTCCGGATCCTCCAGCGCCGCTCTCGTGTCGAACGCCGCATCCTTTTTGTAGTGGCCGGTCTCTAGATCGGGCCTCTTGGCAGAAGTCACCTTCGTCAAAAGCTCCAGTGATGCGCGCGAAGGCTCCGCAAATTCCGGCGTAGAAAACCAATTCCGAATCGCCAGATGCTCGCCATAATGATTCCGCGCAATCCCCGCCCCCAGCAAACGGCTAAGCGAATCCGTCTCATCCGGCGCACGCAATTCCGCCGACCGCGGCGCCGCGCCACGCGCCGGCTTCAACGCCGTCAATCTCGAGAAACGATCGATGTTGCCCACCAATTCTCCGTGACCTCCGTGCTCTTCCTCTCTCTGTCCTCTGTGTGAATTCTTCTCTTAACGACACAACCGATCTAGAATCGCCAACGCCGCCTCTTTCGCGGCAGGCGCCAAATCCCCGGCCGGCCCCACGCACGAAGGGCACCCCGCATCGCAAGGGCAACCCTGAATCAACTCCCGCGTCTTCCGCACCAACAACTGATGCGCTCGAAACACCGGCTCCGAAAACCCAATCCCGCCCGGATAAGCGTCAAACAGATACAGATTCGGCTCAAAAAATTCCTTCGCCTGCGTGCCAACGGCTTCTTGCATACGCATCGGCGTGAAATCCTCGCTTTCCATCCCCGGCGCCGGCGGCCGTTCGCCAATCGCCGTTCCCAAGTCGCGCCCATCGCACATCAACAGCAAGGTGGCCACCGACGCCAGCGCATATAACAGCCCAAACATCCCCGACTGCCGCTCGCTGATCGTGTACGGCAGCGACTCCAGCAGCGCCCGCTCCAGCGTAATCCAGTACGACGTGGTGTGCATCTCGTTCTCTGGCAGTTCGAGCTGCCCCGCGCCGATATTTTCATTCGTGAAAAATTTAATCTTTTTGAAGCCCACCACCTGCGAGCGCACCAGCACATCCCCATGCGACCAGAAAGCTGGAGCATCGGGCCGCGATTCATTCGCCCGCGCCGTCTCCGCAATCTCCAACACCCGCACCTGCGTATGCCGGACGGCGTCCGTGTAGTAATCCACGTTGACTTGCTTCACGTAGGCCTTGCGCTCCTTAAAATCCAGATGCTCCACGTGATACTGCTGCCCGCCGTGCAAATAGATCGCCTTCTCGTGCACAGTCGTCAGCGCGCTCGGAAAATCCACCTCGCCAATGACCTGCGGCGCGCCAGTAATATCGATAATCACAAAATTGTCGCTGGTCACCGAGCGCAGATTGACTGTGTCCGCAGGATACGCTTCATGCGTCCAGTGATAATTCTCACCTGCGAGGTGGAGATACCCAGCCACCGCCAACCGTGCGCACAAATCCTGAACATTCACGTCGCCGAATTTCTCCTCGGGGCCGATCGGCAGCTCAAAGGCCGCGCATTTCAAGTGATTGATCAGAATCTCCAGATTGTCCGGCTGGATGAACGCGTGCTCCGGCGTGTTTCCGAAAAAATAGTCCGGGTGGCGAATGATGAATTGATCGAGCGGCGCAGAAGAAGCGACCAGCACCGCGCAGGAGCTCCCGCTGCGGCGCCCGGCGCGGCCCGCGCGCTGCCAGGTGGCTGCGATCGTTCCGGGATAGCCGGTCATCACCACGGTATCCAGCGAGCCGACGTCAATTCCCAACTCCATAGCCGAAGTCGTCACCACGCCGCGGATCCGCCCTTCTCGCAAGCCGCGTTCAATTTCGCGCCGCTCGTTCGGCAAATAGCCGCCGCGATACCCGCGAATTGTTTCCGGCCTCCCCGGCTGCTGCGGATTCGCCTGCTGCAAATAAGTGAGGATCAATTCCGTGTGCAGGCGCGAATTGGCGAAGACCATGGTCTGCAGATCGTGTTTCAGAAATTCCTGCGCCACGCGGGAGCCTTCGTTGATGTAGCTTCGCCGGATGCCCAGCGCGCGGTTGACCACCGGCGGGTTGTAAAACACAAACGTCTTCTCTGCTGCTGGGGCGCCGTTCGACGCCAGCACCTCTACGTCATCTTCGATAAGCCGTGAAGCCAGTTCACCTGGATTCGCGATCGTCGCCGAGCAGCAGATGAATTGCGGCTTGCTGCCATAAAACCGCGCGATGCGCTGCAATCGCCTCAGCACGTTGCATAGGTGGCTTCCGAAGACGCCGCGGTAGGTGTGCAATTCATCCACCACGATATAGCGCAAATTCTCGAACAGCCGCGTCCACCGCGTGTGGTGCGGCAGGATTCCCGCGTGCAGCATGTCCGGGTTGGTCAGCACGACGTGACTTTTTTCGCGAATGGCTTTGCGCGCATCGGTCGGCGTGTCGCCATCGTAGGTGAAAACACCAACGCGATTCGCCAGCCGCCCATTCAAATCGTGCAGTTCCGCCAGTTGATCCTGCGCCAGCGCCTTGGTGGGAAAAAGATAAAGAGCCCGTGTGTCGTCGTTCGCAAGAATCGCGTCCAGCACCGGCAGGTTGTAGCATAGTGTTTTTCCCGAAGCCGTCGGCGTCACAATCACCACGTTTTTACCCGAGTGCACCGCCTCTGCGGCCTTTGCCTGGTGCGTGTAAAGCTGCCGAATGCCCTTGGCGTTGTAAGCGGCGCGAAGATCCGCGTGCACCCACTCTGGGAACTCAGCCCATTGCGCTTCCCGGGCGGGGTAGTGGCGCACCGCCGTCAACGTTTCCCCGTCGCGGTCGCGCGCCGCGAAGGTATCCAGCACCTGCCTGACGCGGGCGAGGGTGGAGGAACTGCCGGCCCTGGCCAGGGAAAACGCGTTGCTTGCCATTGTTCCGTCTCCCGAAAGGCTGCAAACCGATTCGCCTTTTGTTCGCTTAGGCTAGCATCCCGGCGCGCGCCATGCAATACTGATCCTGCGCACTGCATTCGAATGTGCGTCCCGCCCACTTACTCCCTAAACGGCCGCGACGGCGGCTTTTTTATCATGATCGGCAAGCGCTTCTAGCCAGCCGTTCAAGCCGCGCGATGTGACGAACCCCCTCTATTCGCGGTACTCTTTCCTTTAGAACATCTATCCGGAGAGAGAATGAACGAGGAGACTCCCGTAGCCGCAGATGCGGCGCCGAAGCGCACTGGCCTGAAGTCCTTTCTGTACTTTCTGAAACTTCTCGTCGGTAATTTTCTGCTGTTCGCCGTTTTGATCGAACTGATCTGCCTGGTTTATATCAATGTTACGGATTGGCACTCCAGCAAGCCGACGTATCACGTGAATTACAATAATTTCTGGGCAGACATTAATCCGGACTTCGGCGTGTGGCACCGACCGAATGGGCATTTCGATCACCAGGGCGGCTGCTTCAGCGTGCAATACACCACGAACAGCTATGGCGCGCGCGACGTTGAGCGCAGCTTGCACTCTTCGAAACCGCGTACCGTCGTTCTCGGCGATTCCATGATTGAAGGTCTCGGACTCGCCGACCAGGACCGCTTGACGAACATTCTTGGAAAGGACACCGGGCGCGAGTATCTGAACTTTGGCACCAGCGGCGATTTTGGCCCGCTACAATATGCGCTGCTCTACAAAACGCTGGCCGCGAAATTCGATCACGCTACGGTCGTTGTCGGTGTGCTGCCAGACAATGATTTCCACGATATGTCGCTTCAATGGGGCAAGGTCCACCATGCGGACCGCTATCGGCCGTATTACGCCGATGATTTTTCCATCGTTTACACAAATCATGTGCAACCGCGGGCCGGTGAAGGTGTCTGGGACCGCGTCGAATCCGTGCTGCGCGCTTATCTCGCGTCCTACCACGTCGGGCAATTTCTCTACTCGAGCATGTACTGGCGAATGGCGCCGCCGTATTCCGGCTACAACGATTTCAACGACGTGGACATTGCCCGGCTAAAACATGCACTCGACGACATTCATGGCACCGCGGACGCGCATCACGCCAGGATGGCTGTAATCCTCATCCCGACGTCCAATGATTTTGTGAGATGGCAGCAATCCGGTGCGAATCGGCTGGGCCCCCTGGTTCTCAGTTGGGGGCAGGAGAAGGGAATTCCGGTGAAAGACCTGCTGCCGGACATGGATGCCCGCTCCGGCGGAAACTTCCACAGATTCTTTCTAAGTTGTGACGGCCACTGGACGCCGAAGGCCAGCAAGGTTGCCGCGGAAATCCTCGAACCCTGGCTTGCGCAAGTCGACGCAACGCCGGTGAAAAACTAGGATGGTTTTTCGATGAGGAAGTTTCCCAGCACCAGGCAATCCATCTGGCTGCGGGAAAAAGTGCTATAGGCATTCGCTGGCGTTGTCACGATCGGCTCGCCACGCAAGTTGAAAGAAGTGTTGAGAACTACCGGAACGCCCGTGGCCTGCCCGAAGCGCTCGATCAATCCATAGTAGAGCGGGGTTTGTTCACGGTAGACCGTCTGTACGCGCGCGGACCCGTCCACGTGGGTGATCGCCGGCAGCGTAGCGTGGTGCTCGGGCTTCACCGGGGTCACGTACAGCATATAGCGCAGCGGATACTGATTCACTGCGTCCCCCAGCTCAAAATACTTCGGAGCGGCCTCCGCAACCACCGATGGCGCAAACGGGCGATACGGTTCGCGGAACTTAATTTTCGAATTGACGATGTCTTTCATGTCCGCGCCGCGAGGATCAGCCAGGATGCTGCGATGCCCCAGCGCGCGCGGGCCCCACTCAAAGCGTCCCTGATACCAGCCGACCACTTTGCTGTTGGTCAGAAAATCCGTGGTGCGGTCGAGCAACTCATCGGTGCTGGCGGCTTCGCGGTAACGAATATTTTCGCTCTCAAGGAACGAATGAATCTCCGCAGCACCGTACTCCTGTCCCCAGTAGGCATGTTCCATAACGAAAGATCTCGGCTTGCCGAGCACAGAATGATAGGCCCAAAGAGCCGCGCCCAACGCTCCACCGGAATCACCCGCGGCCGGTTGAATGAATAATTCATCAAACCCAGATTCGCGCAGCATTCTTCCATTCGCCACGCTGTTCAAACCCACGCCACCCGCGACGCAAAGTTTTTTCAGGCCGGTCTGCTTGTGAAGATTCTGCGCCATGCCCACCAGCAAATCTTCCGTGACGCGCTGGATGCTGGCTGCGATGTCCGCGTAATGCTCGTTCACACGGCACTGCGCAATATAATCCGCCGGTTTCTCGCCGAAATATTTCGGGAAGCCCGTTGATTCGGTGAAAAAGGAGGTTTCCCGCGGCCGGGGCTCGCCAAAAAGTTCCGTCAACTTCGGCGTGTACATGCGGTCGGTCGCGTAGTGGAAGCAGAAATAATCCATGTCCAGCGAAAAAGAACCGTCGCCGTTCTGCTTCACCGTCTTCCAGACTTTGTCGACGTAGCGCGGCGTCCCATAAGGCGCCATGCCCATTACTTTGTACTCGCCTTCGTTCACCTCAAAGCCGAGAAACGCTGTAAACGCACTGTAGAGCAGCCCGATCGAATGCGGAAACTCAATTTGCTTGGTCAGCTGGATTTGGGTGCCGCGTCCCACGCCGCAAGCAGCCGTCAGCCACTCGCCGACACCATCAACGGTCAGAATCGCCGATTCCTCAAACGGAGAACAAAAAAACGCGCTCGCCGCATGCGAAAGATGGTGCTCCGAGAAAAGAACGCGGTCACGGTCGATGCCCAATTCCGATTGGAGCGTGCTGGCGATCCACAGCTTGTCCAGCATCCAGCCGATCATGGACTCGCGGAAAACTTTCCAGGATTGCGGATAGGTTTGCAGCGCGCTGATCAGCAAGCGGTCGAGCTTGCGAAACGGCCGCTCGTAAAAGACCACATAATCCAGGTCCTTGCCGTCAATCTTCGCCTCGCGCAGGCAAAACTCGATGGCATGTTTGGGAAAGCCAAAGTCGTGCTTGACGCGCGAGAAACGCTCTTCTTCGGCGGCGGCAACCAGTTGGCCATCGCGCAGAATCGCAGCGGCAGCATCGTGGTAATAACAGGAAATTCCTAGAATGTGCATCAGTTATTGCCTGTGTGCCCAATCGATGTCGTGAATCTCGGCGGGATGCTCAATCCAATTCGTGGGGCGGTGCTTGATGCGCAGCGGATCAGAAAACAGCCGTACCACCAAACCAAAGGGCAGGACCGCGACGGCATAAATGATCGTCAGAATGACGCGCGCCTGGAAATTCCCGATCTTGTGCGCCAGGCGCTTCCATGCGTTCCAAAGGGTTTTCAGGTTTTCGGCAAGAATATTGGCCATAGCAGCGCGTTTCGCCTAAAAAAGCGCGTAGACGAACGGCGCAAGAGCCGAGCTTTGTCCGAGAACGATTAGGACGGCGGTGAAGAGCACCACCAGGATGACCGGCAGCATCCACCAGCGCTTGTTGCGCGCAAAAAAGGAGAGTAACTCTCCCGCGATGCCGAGTCGGCGCGAAGCCGTACTGAAAAACCCCATGAAATCTCCCTCAGAAGCAGATTGGACTGGAGGCCCGAAGTACTAATTTAACACACGCATCACTTCGCGGCAAAGCGCACTTCCGCTCTAGTCGCGTAAGAATTCATGATTTTGCACCCCGGTTTTTGAGACTGAACACGATTTTCCGGAGCTTCGGCGTCCCCGGAAGAGACTTTGGAGGCATCTTACTCCGCCGCTTTTGCCGCCAAAGCCTCGATGGCTGCAATGTTGGGCAGAAGATCTGCCGGCAAAGCGTGCCTCGATTGCAGATAAGCCGGCGCATTGTAGGAAATCCAGGTCTTCCCGGCGGCATCCTCCGCCACCAGAATCTTCAGCGGCAAATCGAGAGCCGCGCTTGGCGACGCCAGCATCAACGGCGTCCCGGCTTTCGGATTCCCAAATATCAGCAGCTTGGTGTTCGGCATCTTCAGCCTTGCGCCCGCCACCTCACCACTATGATCCACCACCACAAATAATTTCACGCTTTTCGCCTGCAGGATTCCCTGCAGCTTGGCCACAGTTTCATCGACAGAGTGGTTGCCGGGTATCCGCACAATTCCATTTTCCATGCTGGTCGCCATGAGTTTCTCCTGCCAGATAGATGCATGAACGAGTGTCTTCGGATTGGCGAAAACCAGGTATCCGGCCATCGAGAGTCCCAGAATCACCAGCGCGGCAACGACGCCAATCACCAAGCGCGGCCGGTGCAGGTAAAGCGATTCGCCGGCCTCCAATTGCTTCAGCATCCGCAAATGCCGCAACGTGGACAGCAGGCAGACCGACACGCCCATCAGGATCAGCGCGACTCCAATCGACAGCGAAATCCCATAAGATCTCACCTGAAAATCGGGCTGCAAGTGGTTGAACTCCTCGAGAAACAGCCCGAATCGTGCCAGCACAAATCCCAGCCCCATCAGGGCGATTCCCGTGCGGATCCAGGCCAACACCGTTCGTTCCGCGGCCAGATAATCAGTCGCACTGCCTCCCATCGAGATCCTCCTGCATGCACCGGAACTCCGGCAACATAGCTCCGACAATCCCGAATGTAAAGCGTCTCATTTGAACTGCCGGTCCTGTGCTCAACTGGAAAATGACGGGAACAGAACATCGTTTCACGGTGTCTGAACGATGTGCTCCTTTTCGGCGTATCTTCAGGGCGTAGGCTCGCTGCTTGGGTTCGACTTTGCGTGCCGCCCATCTCCCAGAGGAGCGCCGTCTATGGCCGTGGTGGAATTGGGGCCTCGCCATCTCGATCGCCGCAGGGCACCCCGCTACCCGTATCAAGCCAGCCTCGAAATCGAGTGGGGTTCCGCGCGACTGAAAGCCCGCACGCGCGACATCAGCGCCGGGGGTATGTTTATCGAATCCGAAGATGTTCTCTGGGTTGGAGCGGGATTCCGCGCCCAACTGGTCACCGATCGCCCGGTGTGGCTTGAATGCTCCGTCAAACGCGTGGAGCCCGGCCTGGGCATGGGGGTGACGATTGCGCTCCCTGAGGATCCAAACGCCCACCCCTACCAGGAAATCCTCTCCAAGCTCGCCGAAAACGGCTGAGGCTTTATACTATTTTCCATGACCCATTGTCTGGATTGTGGCTCCGAGCGCGCCAGCGATCAGTGCCCGGTGTGCGGATTGACCGCTGCCGCCGCGGAACTGGTGTTCCGCCGCCGCCTGATTCGACAGATGACCGTGTTTCTTGCCGGTTCGCTCCTGTTTCCCTACGTCAGCCAGATTTATCCGCCTCTCGACCTTGACGGCATGCTGGTCTTTTTCGGCCTGGTATTTTTTGTGACTCTCGCGCTGGCGATTGTGCTGGAGAACCGGGCCCGGGCGCGCAAAGAGATCGAGGTTTTACGGCATCTTTTTACCGGACTGATTCCGATTCCGTTCATACTCTTGACCGCGCTGGTTTTGAACGGGCGGCTGGACTCGCCCAGGAATGTTACGTTCCACGCTGCCGTGGTGGAGAGCCGTTATCAGATGAAGGGCATCGTGCGCGGCACGCGGCGTCTGTTCGTGCCTTCCTGGAGAATGGGACATCGCGTGGAACGGTTGGCGGTCGACTCGGATGATTACGATCGATTTCGACAGGGCGATGCCGTCAACGTCGGAGTCGCGCCTGGCGCTCTCGGAATTCCGTGGTTTTATGGTGTTTATCGGCGCTCAAACCAGGATTCGCGGTGGCCAGTTCAGTAGATCGGCTCGCGATTGAGCCCCAGCGGAATCTGCAATTCGAGAACGTGTCCGTTTTTCCCAAAGCGAAAGGTCACCCGCTGCATGGAGCCGACGTTGCGCTCTTTCCATTCCACAATTTCAATAGGCTTTTCCGGAATGTCGGCGTACGACCATTCCGCCGTATCGCCATGCACCGTGACTTTCTGGGGGTCGATGTCGTATACCTCTTCGGCCTGAGTCTTCACCAGCATGTACCGCTTCCACAGCCGCACCAGCAAAATGCCCTTTTTCTCTGAGTGATAAATGTTCCAGGAGTTTGGCGCCTGATCGTTGAAACGGACGATCGCAAACTCCACTGATTTCCACGTCACTTTTTTGGGAGGCTCGGCCTGGGCCGCTGCAGCGCGAGGCAGAAATAGGCACGCGAACATGGCGGTGAGTATGATCGGCTTTCCCAAACAAAGAATTTTCACTTTGCGGCACCGCTCGCGCGCAGATGCCAGGCCGGCTTCCACCAGCGGGAATCTGCCTTCACCGGAGCTATTTTCGTTCTTGGCATACTAGGGATCACTGGGGAGAAGTGTACGACAGGTTCCCGTCCCGGAAAAATGCAACGCCCGGAACCGGGGGGTGTCGTTACATGGGCAAATTCATCTTTTTCATGAGTTCGGCAGAGCGCGGGTCCTGGCGGAGGGCTTTCATGTTGGGATTGATTTTCAATTCAGGCGCACCGGGATCCCGTTGTCGAACGGCGCGGTACATCCACTCGAAGGCCTTGTCCGTTTCTCCGCGGTACGCGTAAACTTCCGAGACTTGATACGCGCAGTCATCTTGATGGGTAGCGATGAGTTTTTTCAAGGCGTTGTCAGCGTCTGCACGACGGCCAAGTGCAAAGTAAGCCAAAGATTCACCCCACAACTCCTCCCATTCGGCGGTTTCCTTCTGCATTTCCGCCAACGCTTCCTGCGGGTGTCCCTCCGAAAGGAAGATCTTGCCACGAGTGAGGTGGAGACCCGCTAACTGGGGATTTAATTCCTGTGCCTTCTGCAGCTCCGTCGTGGCTTCCGTGTATCGGCCTATCAAGCACAATACGTATCCCAACGCCACATGGTAATTCGCTCTCAGTGGATCCAGCGCAATTGCCTGCTTGTATAGCTCAATCGCCTCGTCTGGGCGGCCGAGATTCTTGGCTAAATA
>Ga0210399_10004089_pt1 | contig 11329 bp, 9 predicted proteins | sample IncBWC14MmetaG_FD_150865 | JGI IMG/M metagenome (GOLD analysis project Ga0210399, IMG submission 150865) | Forest soil microbial communities from Barre Woods Harvard Forest LTER site, Petersham, Massachusetts, United States - Inc-BW-C-14-M | ecosystem: Environmental > Terrestrial > Soil >...
GAATGCCCTCTTGTCTCTCTTGGGCGCTCGATCTAAGCCATCCACCAGCGAGAGGAGAAGTGACTTTCGCCCGCCGTAGCTGATCCAGGTCGTGACCTGCCCCTTCATTCGTCCACGCAAGAACACGACAAACTCGCTCTGTTCCATCTCCAGATTCAGCGTCGAGGCTTGGGGCAAGGGGCCGGCGTTTGAGGCCTCTTGCCCTAGTTCAGCTCTCGAGAAACGCCTTGCCTAGGAACCAAGCTCCTTCGGAGTTCGGTATAGCAGGCTGCTATGCGGACGCTCCTCGTTGTACCGCCTCCGCCATCCCACGATCTTCCGCCGCGGTGAGGAGCCTGTTGATTCGAGACGCCATTACAAATCCGGGGACCGAAATGCGATTGCGAACTGGCCAGAAACGACACCCAGAGTGAGACCCAAAACGGAAATGTGGCGTTGTTACCATTTCTTCGCATAGCCCCTGTACTTTCGGCACATGGCAATGTACTTCGATAGTCGTCGGGAGTGTACTACAGTGTCTTTTCTTGCTTGGCCTTAATATGCAACCATGAAGTTGTGACGTTAAGATCATGACTAGCTCGCGATTTGGTATCTGTTACGGCCTCTCACGAGTTGCACAATCTGATACTCCCAAGCGTCGGCCGTCGCAGGATCGCAAAAAATGAAACGACTCGCCCATTGTTTGGCATTTGTGCTGGCGGTGGCGGCGTGCTTTGAACAGCAATCTTTTCCCGTTTCAAACTCTTTTATGACGATTTCGAGCTCGGAGGCGCGGATAACTGGAACTCGACTCCGGGCGGCCATCCGATGCCTTATTCGGGAGGTGATCTTGCCCCGACTTTCCGCTCAATTGAGCATACGAAAAATCGGTTCGTTCCATCCCCGGTCTGACCTCGGGATGGGGGGCTGGGGCAAGGGGTCGAGGTTTGAGGCCCCTTGCCCCGGCCCAGCTCAGCTCTGCAGAACCTGGCAGTTTGGACAGCAAAGTCTTGCGGCGGCTGCCAACTCGCCATATAACTTCTCTACACTAGAGGAACTAGAATGAGACGTTCATTTATAGCTATTGCGTGTCTACTGCTTGCCGCCTCTACGGGCATGGCACAGACAAATCTCTATCCATCATGGTCGAACTTTCCCCAGAGCTCCAGCTTTTTCCCGCTCGTGATGTGGAATCAGCCGCCTACTCGGCCGCTGGGTTCGGGGTCTCCGTATGCGACGGACGCGGCGGCGATGGCGGCGACCAAAATGAACATACTGTTGGAAATTGACAACGGGGGTGGGGGTAACTATCCCACGAGCTATGGCGTTGATACCAATGGCATGTTTAAAGCTTTGGTCAATCAGGGCCTTTACGGGATTCTTCGTGCGGATACAACCGGAAACACATCCGCTACATCGGTGGCGTCCCTTGAGGCCATGGCGGCCAGCGGGAGCGCGTCACAGTACCTTATAGGGTACAACCTTGGGGATGAACCACAGAGCAATTGTGCGACTGTTTCAAATGTACCGAGCATCGTGTCGACGGTTTCGGGATACGATTCCACCCGCCCGCTCGCCTGGAACAATACTGATTGGGCGTTCGGGCACGGCAGTTGCTCGGGAAACGTCGCGGCACTGAAAGCGATAAGCGTCGGTTCGTTTGACCTTTATCCATTAACAAGTCCGTGGAACATAGCCAGTTCTATCCCCATCATCTCCGGCCAGGCGCAAGACAGTATGTGGATACAGGGATATTCGGTAAATCAGTTCATTGCCAATGGGCGCACGGGACAGCCAATCTGGGCTTATGTCGATACTGGCACGAACGAGCTGGGGTATTCGTCTCAGAACGGAAGTGCTTGCAACGTCAGCACGAATCTCTGCTCGTCCGACAACCACGAGTACCGAGCCACTGCTGAACAGGTCAATGCTGAAGTCTGGATGAGCATAATCAACGGGGCAGTGGGGATCGAATATTTCTGCGACGACACGAGCATTACGACCGGACAGACTGCTTATGATTTCTGCCTTGGAAACAATGCTAGCGGGGAGGGGTCAGTTGCGGCAGCAATTGCCTCCAACCTTACCTACATCGACACTGCGATTCTTTCATTTGCCCAGCAGCTGAATTCGTCCCTCTCAGGCATCTGCACCATGAACACAGGCAATAGTTACACCAATTATAAGACCTCATGCTCGAACGGTATCCTGACTATGTCTACCGGCACCTCGACTGTGCCTGGCTCTGCAATGGTCAGGACTTACAATGGCGCCCTTTATCTCTTCGCCGATTCGGATCGCAACGGGTCAGCGATCATGACCTTTACTTTGTCGGGTTATGCTGGAGCCACGGCAAAGGTAGTCTACGACTCGAACGCCCAATATGATCCCGCTCATTCAAGCGTCGGCAATACCTTCACCTTGAACGGAAGCGGGCAATTCTCGGACACGTTCGGAGCGAATGGCCATAGCTATCAACCCAAGATCTATATGATTTCAAGCGCAGGCCCTTCGGCGCCAACCGGTCTGTCCGCAGTTGTGAACTAAAAACGGAGTTGACCTGCCGCACCGTATCTTTTGGGACCGGGGGTTCACTCTCGTCGAGACCCCTCTATCTGTACGACCTTTGCGACCCCGTTGCGGATGCTTTCGGCACCAGTTTTGCAAGCTCGCTTTTCACAATTTTTCCAGTCGGCGTCAGCGGCATGGAGGGAACAAGGATAATTTGGGATGGTCGTTTGTACTGGGCGAGATGCCGAGCCGCGTGTTCTGCTAAATCGGTCGTTGTGAGCAATGAGTCCGGCAGGGGCTGAACATAGGCGACGACCTCCTCGTCTCCTCCAACTGCGAGACCGACGACGGCGGACCGTAACACCGCGGGATGTGCATTTAGCACTGCCTCAACTTCGGCTGGGTAAACGTTAAATCCGCGATGGACAATCAAGTCTTTTGTGCGCCCAACGATGACGAGATTTCCATCGTCCAGCCGCGCGAGGTCGCGAGTATTAAACCAACCTTCCGCATCGATCGCAGCAGCAGTTTCTTCAGGAGCGCGATAGTAGCCCCTCATAATGTTGGGACCGCGTACCCGCAGTTCACCCACTCCCCCCGCATCTACCACACGGCCATCGCTTCCCACGAGTCTGAACGCGACTCCCGGAAACACTGTGCCAATTGAGGTGTCAGTGCGAGGCGCATCAGGACGTGTCAATGCAATCGTGGGAGAGCATTCCGTTACGCCGTAGCCATTGTGCAGGACCATACCGAAGAGACTTTCGATCCCCGATTTGGTCGCAGGGTCGAGAGGAGCGCCGGATGAGGAAATGATTCGAAGAGCGGGAAGGGTCAAGGACGAAATCTTTCGTAGCTTCGCGTACAGGAGGAGCTGGTTAAAGACGGCCGGCGACCCTAACAACAAAGTTATGCGCTCCTTCTCCAGTGTCACGCGCGCACTCATGGGATCGAAACGCGGCTCCAGATAGACCGAAGCGCCTGCGATCAACGAGCCCAACAACACTACGGAAAGGCCGACAGCATGGGACATGGGCAACACGGCATAAAGCCGATCGTCTGGACTAACGGATCTGATCTTTGCAGATCCCTCCGCCATGAACAACAGGTTCCTGTGCGACAGCATGACGCCCTTCGGAGTACCTGTGGTGCCGGACGTGTAGATTAAAGCGGCGACGCGGTCCGCAACGTTTGAGTCGAGCACTTCCGTCTCTGCGTTCTCGGTCAGCGGACCAACGCCGTCCGAGCCAAAACCATCCAACTCTTCAAACGCCGCGCCATCTCGCTTGGCGTGATCGGCAGCCTGTTTCGACACGCTCGTCGCATAGATGACGCGTCGAGCACCGCAGTGATTCCGAATCTCATCAATCTCGCGCGATGAGAGGCGTGCACTCACGATCACTGGCCAGGCGTCGATTGCGGCGGTGGCCAACAGAATCGCCACGAATGCTCGGCAGTTTTCGCCAACGAGCATGACCCGATCGCCCGGACGCACGTTCAGCTTGCGGAGCCAAGCCTGGGTGGCTGAAATTGCCGAAGCCAGTTGCCCATACGTCCACGAGCCGGAGCTCTCCACGAGAGCAGGGAGATCTGGTGAACGCTCGGCCCAACGCGTCACAACGTCGCTGATCCGCATCAAACCCGCTGAGGTCGTTGATGCGTCAAGTTCGGTCATGGACATGTGCTGCCGAGTTCCAGGTGCACCCAAGCCCTACCCTTTAACTCCTAGTTTCCTTGCGACATAGGCCACCAAATTCTTGATGGTGTCGAGATTGCCCGGAACCACCTCCTCGGCGTGGACGGTGATGTCGAAACGAGCTTGAAGAAACGCGACGAGGTCGAGGACTCCCATGGAGTCGATCACGTTCCCGAGCAGGGATCCGTCAGCGCGAAGTTTTTCGGCGTGGCCTGAGAGGAAGTGCTCGACCACAAACTTTCGTACTTCGCGTTCAATGTCTACTCCCTGCATTGATTGGATAGGATTTGTCATAAACGTCAAAACACCTAGGTTCGTTCTTCCAAAGGAACTTGAGACACAATACTTTCTCCGCTATTTTCGGTCTGCACTCCAAGACCGACTTGCAGAATAGAAGTCGAATAGGAGGGCCGTATCAGCGTTTCGTCACCGTCAAACGGAGTGGCATACCATGCCTCCTCGTCAGAGAGCTGCTTGTGTAGGACTGGGTCTGCTGCTTTGTAGTAATAGGGACAGGAGGGGTACTTTCTCAAATACGGTTTCCATTCAGAGCACGCCCGGCGAATACTGGGTGGAAAACCCAACACCTCGAGAACGTGACTTCCCTCGAGAGTCGCACTTTTGTAAGCGGCCGCCCACAATGCTTTCACAATCTCGGGACCATCCTGCCTGACTAGCGTATCCGCAATAACCGATTTTCTGAGCCCATCGTGCGGATCTGTGTCGGTACGGATCACCGCATAGCCGACAAGTTTTCCGTCCTGATGACAGCAAAGCACACGGGCGCTGCCTCGGTCACCAGGTATCTCAAAATGCCAGCGAATCACAGCCGGGCTGCGGTCCGCAAATAAGCGGGGTCGCTCAAGCAGTTTTGCCGTCCATAACGCCAGGAAATCGTCGTCAACATCTTTCGGCGCGACTTCAGTAATCGTGAAAGATGTTGGAGAGGGTCTGGGCCTTCGCCTCCGAAGAAAGTTGTCAGTTCCGACTGCAAACGCAAAGAGTGCTCCGCCAATCCTAGCAAGTGCAGGCCCGAGGTTCAGTTTTGTCATCACGGCCCGGGCGAAGGGATGAGGTTGCAACACCCAGAATAGGACCGAGTCATAATCCGGCTGGGGAAGATAAGCGGACTTGAATGCGAGTGCCATCTTGCCAACGGGCCCAATTGAGGTGGTAGAGATGTAAAGGTCGACAGATTTCTGACGGTAAAAGGCTGCGGGGAGACTCAGGGCGAGGGCCCGGTATCGACCCTCCACCACAAAGCCATGCGACGTGACCGCGGTTAGAATCCTGTCGCCGTAGCGGCACTGCAGAGAGATATTCCCCAAGTACCCAACAATGACTCCGTCCGCTTCCAACACCCAGCCCATGGGGCGCACAATCTCGCCGTGCATCAACGCCGGGTTATCTGTCCACAGGCGCTTCCAATTGTCCAGGGAATCGGCGGTCATGCCCCATCTTTGTTTAAGCTCCGCCACAGCGTCGAAATCTGAGAATCGAACTTCACGAAGTTTGGCCGGTGCGATCGTCCCGGTGGACTGGGCACGCGCATTACTCTCCGGAGAAGAGGATGCTGATCGGCGTTTCCGCATCCAGGTCAGGATCGCGCTCGTGATGTGTTCTTGGAGTGAGCCCATTTTGATAGAAGACCAGTATTGCGCCGCGAAATAAAGGGCGACTGAGAAAGTGTCGAACTACCGTTATGCTGTTTCGCCGTCCACCAAGGTTGATCGAGCGCCCGCGACCCGAGTCATCGCGGCAAACACTGGAGTCTCCGCCTTTCGTGACTCCAGATACTGCAGCCAATTGCGGTAGATGCAGACGGCCGACGACTGCCAGGTGTTATGCAGTCCGTTCATAACCGCGGTCTCCGGAAAAGACACGGCGATGTCCTCGCGCCGGTCGGAGATTGACGTTTCCCTAAAATCATTCAGAAGTCGCGCCGCCGATTCGTCGAAGTATCCCGCCGGCATGGTCGGGTAGGTTTCTCTTTCCTGGCGAAGAAATCTCTTGATGTCTCTCCGGTATTCCTTCAATAGAGTCTGCGCTCCATACTCGGGGTGTCCCTGGAAATGGACAAACAGGCTCTTCTTTTTCTTCTTCACGAATAAATCGACGCCGGCTTCGGCTGACTCGGTGAGGACAGTGTAACCAGATGAGGCGAGTTCAGTCGCCCGGACTTCGTTCCATCGAGAGTGCGGAAAGCGAATCCGGTCTGCAATCAGGCTGGTCAACGAGTGATCGCACTTCTTGGTGGAATCAAACACGCCGAACTGTTTGTCCGCTAAGCGGTGGCGATTGACGCCATCACTGTGGAGGACGCTCGCGTGGGCCGCTAAACATGAGAGTACTGTCGAAAACGTGTTTTGTTCGGCCCAATCAAAAACCTGGGTCAGGGTCGACCAGTACGGTTCATCCCGCAAGCTGGGCTGATGGGGTTCAGTTCCAGTCACGATGATCCCATCAAAGCGGCTGTTCCAGAGGTCTTCGAATCCGAAGTAGAAGCTGTTCAGATGCCGCTGTCCTCGATCCGTTCGAGGAATCCCAGTCAACGAGTAGAGCTTGATGATCACTGGGACGTCGCCAGACGCAATGTCCAGGAGTTCGAAGAACTGCAATTCTGTGTCTTCCAGCGCAGGATCCGGCATGTTGTTAATGAGCGCGACGCTAAGGCAATTACGCGGAGCATGGCTACCGTTCGATGGCACCGGACGCGGGTTTTGCTTCTCCGCCCAACGACTCGGTACGCGCCCGCCTTCGATGATCAGTGGCATATCGCAACTCCCACGCCGCAGAGTTCCATTCCGCGAGACTTCACTGTGCCGCCTTTTCCAACGCCTGACCGAGATCCTCGAGAATGTCGTCGATGTGCTCGATGCCTACGCTGAGCCGAATCATCTCGGGAGTAACGCCGACCTGCTCTTGCTCCTCTGGTGTTAGCTGCCGATGTGTGGTCGACGCCGGATGACACGACAACGATTTGGCGTCGCCCATGTTTACCATCCGCTTGAAGAGACGGAAAGCGTTGAAGCACTTCCGGCCGCCCTCGTAGCCGCCCTTCACGCCAAAGGTCAGCAGCGAACAAAAGTTGTCGCCCAAATATCGATGCGCCATCGGATAGAGCGGATTATCTGGAAATCCGACGTAGTTAACCCACTTGACCATCGGATGATCGCGCAGGAACTCCGCCACCTTGCGCGCGTTCGCGACGTGGCGCTCCACGCGAAGGGCAAGCGTCTGAATTCCCTGCAAAAACAAGAAGCCGTTAAACGGAGACAGAGTGGCGCCGGTGTTGCGTTGACATACCGTTCGGCATCGCGCGACAAAGGCAGAGTCGCCGAAATGATCGACGTAGACGACGCCGTGATAGGCGATCTCCGGCCGATTAAACATGTAAAACTTTTCGGGATACTGTCGCCAGGGGAACTTGCCGCCATCGACAATCATGCCACCGATGCTGGTGCCGCCGCCCCCGATGAATTTTGTCATCGAATGCAGTACAACGTCGGCGCCGTACTCAATGGGCCGCAACAGAATCGGAGTCGCGACTGTGTTATCGACCACCAGCGGCACACCGTGCTTGTGCGCGACCCGCGCCAATCCCTCGATGTCGGCCACGTTTCCCGCGGGATTTCCGACGCTCTCGCAGTAGACTGCGCGCGTATTCTCGTCGATCAACTTCTCCACATCTTCGGGCCGATCGGTCGCCGAAAAGCGACCAGTGATTCCCCGCTTCGGGAAGATGTGCGCGAGCAAAGTGTAGGTAGCGCCATAAAGCTGAGGCAGGGAGACAATGTTGTTGCCGGACTCGGCGATATTGATCAGCGCATACTCGATCGCCGCCATTCCGGAACTTACGCTGAGGCCGTCGACTCCGCCTTCGAGAGCAGCAACCCGTTTTTCCAGAACTGTGTTGGTAGGATTTCCGATCCGGGTGTAGATGTTCCCCTCAACTTCCAGGTTGAACAGAGCCGCACCGTGCTCCGCACTGTCGAACTCGAACGCAACCGTCTGGTAAATCGGCACAGCCACGGCCTTCGTCGTGGGATCGCCGTCGTAACCCGCGTGAATTGCGATGGTTTCTCTCTTCATGCTTAAGCCAAACTTCAGTCAGTTTGAGGGCTTTCCGTAGCGGGAGCGAGTTCTCGGACGCGCTCCTATTTCGTATTCACTGCTACTTCTACAGAAGACAAGGCGACGGGTTCCGGGACAGCCGTTTTCTTGAGCACTTTCGCCAGCCGCTGCGCCGTAAATTTCGCCCCGAAGGCGAATCGCATGACTGGGCCGAAACTGTTTGCTGAGGCGAGACCTGTGAAATACAAGCCGGGAACTGAGGACTCAAAGTTGATGGAAAGCACCGGAGAACCGTTAGCGCGTTGTACCGCCGACCGGATGTCCTCGCTCAGCAACTGGAGACTATCCAGGTTTACTCGGTAGCCGGTAGCCGCGACGATGTGGTCCGCGATGATTTCCTTCGTGGTTCCATCCGTAGCGCGCAGCGCCAGATGCACCTTCCCGTCGCGCACTTCCGCACCATCCGGCGAATAGCCGAGATGCAGCGGCACCTTGCCGACGACCTTGTTCTTGATGAAATAGCCGCCGGAGGGGCCGAGGGCTTTCTGAACGGATTCGATACGCAGATTCTCCGGCAAATAGTGGAACGCCAGGGGAGACTCCGCAAAGAACCGCGATTTCAATCCAGGCCCCAGTCCGGAAGAAGGACGAGTCAGCCGCTGCCACCAAGACCGCTTCTTGCCCGTTGGCGCGCTGTGGAAGTTGATTTCAGGCTTCCGGCTGACCAGTTCAATGTCAACTCCCGCATCGTGCATCAACCCGGCCAAGTCAAGGGCGGAGGCGCCAGCGCCAATCACGACGACCTTCCGGCCGCGATAAGTGTCCACTTCGTGATTCGCCGCGCTGTGTGAGAAGTACTTTGCAGGCAATTGCGCCAGCGTCTGAGGAAGGTTCTCGAAGTGTGTGATGCCAACCGCGAGAACAACTCGCCGGCCTTCTGCTGCTTCACCGTTTTCCAGATGCACCTTGAAACCGCCGGGGATTCTCTCGACGTAGGTGACGTTGGTCTCTTCCAAATTCGGTACCATCCGTTCCCGGAAGGCCAGGCCGTATGCGCAGAAAGTGTCCAACGGCACGGGCTTCCCAGTGTCGGCGTAAGGTATCCCCCGCTCGGCACAGAACTTTTTGAGGCTCAGGACTCCCTGAGGATCATAAATGTCAGATGCGAACCCATCGGACTTGAGCATCATGCCCTTTGGCATATGGGAAATCCACGAATCCATGGGATGGCCGAAAATGCGGAATGGTACACCTGCCTGGCGAAGGTGAGCTGCGATCGAGAGCCCGTAAGGGCCAGCACCAACAATGAGTGTGTTTATCATAAGTAGTTTAAATAGAATGACTTACCCCTTCGCTTGATTTATCAGCGAGCTCACGATCCAAGGTGCTGAAGGGGGAAACGGGGAGGGAATATATCCAGAATCTTATCACATCAGAGGCCGTATCCGCAGCGGAAAAAACGCCCCCGGTTTCTTAATATTTAAGCGCGGATTACATCCTGGATGACACCTCTTCAAACACCTTTCTGACATCGTCGGCTCTCGCGACTCCGCTTTGTTTACGCCGAATATGCTTGACATATGATTCTCGTAACCTTCGCAACCGGATGGGGAGATTTGATTTCGTAATCCTGATGCAAGTCGTTTGGATCGGCAAAGACTTGCTCCACACTTGTTTCATATACTCGCAACACTCATAGAATTCCTTTGGAAGGATCTGGCCTTGGTATGTGTTGTGGACGCAGAAGGCGGAGATAGCGTAGCTTTTCATTCCCTTCTTCCCAGCTCGCAGGCAAATATCTGCTCCGTAAAGGTGAAAATGTGGCAAAGCTTCGTCAAATCGCAATCCGGATGATCTTCTCAGAATCAAAACGATCTCATCGAGCGTCTGCACCTCAGCAGGATCAGAAGGGTCACCAATGATTCCGACGCCGGAGGAATACACATGTCCCCGGTAAATGCCATTCTGTGTTATACCGCTGCACCCCAAGACTCCCCATTCAGGATCTTGCCGATCCAAATACTCGATAGCACCTTCAAGTTGTGACATCCAAGGTCCGGGAAAGAACATATCCTGGTGGCAGAAAACAATCAGGTTGTTGACGCTCTTGTCGATTGCGTCGTTGTAGGCCAATGCCGCAGAGCTGAAGTTCTCCTGTAACAAAATCTGGTGCGGGTGTGGATCGCAGAGGACAGGAGACGCTAGCAGGTTTTTCTCCAAGACATCTTTCTTGTTCACCGCGACAACAAACGTGATGGGATTCATTTCTGACATGTCTAACTGGTCCTAATTGTCATTTGTCGCCAGCGAGAGGTCAGCGACTGGCGGCCTTGGCTATGGGTTGGAACTGGTTCCCATGCGGGGAGACTAGGAACCGGTTATCCACGCTGAGATTTTCTGCTTCTGTTCGCGCCTTAGGAATTCAATGAATTCTCCCGAAACGGGTCTTTCATCTCTGCAAACCCAGGACCAGAAGAATCCGGCTACCCGGGCTGCGCCCCCAAGGAAAAACGGCTTCTCCGGCATCCTCTGGACGCACTTGAACATTTCGAACAATGGATCACTTCCGAACGAATAATCCATCCTGCCCTGACGGAATTTGTGCCGCACTAGATTGTCGGCTTCCCCGGTATGCCGGTGATGGAAGATTTTAAGTGCTGGAAACGCTTCCACCTCCCAGCCCTTCATTTTTGCTGAGGTTTGTGCATGCCAGTCCTCGCCCCCGTACTCGAGGATGGCATACCCCCCGATCGCTTCATAACACTCCCGGCGGACAAGTTGGCCGGCGTGAGCTACCGAATAGGTCCGGTTTTGCCTGCGGTCACGGAACTGCCCTTGGACCTCTTCGACTACAAAGCCACCTGCCAAACCGAGCGACGGACGCAGATCGAAATGAGCGAGAAGGTCTTCAAAATACGAAGGGAGCACGGACACGTCAGCGTCGAGATTTCCGATAAAGTCGTAGGAAATATCTTTCAACAACTCGTTGCCATCCCGCAACGCCCTGACCTTCGAACCAAAACTACGGCCCGGCTGTCTCGTGATCCGCAGGTAGCGAATGAACCCGTG
>Ga0210399_10004093_pt1 | contig 11324 bp, 8 predicted proteins | sample IncBWC14MmetaG_FD_150865 | JGI IMG/M metagenome (GOLD analysis project Ga0210399, IMG submission 150865) | Forest soil microbial communities from Barre Woods Harvard Forest LTER site, Petersham, Massachusetts, United States - Inc-BW-C-14-M | ecosystem: Environmental > Terrestrial > Soil >...
GAGTTTTGTGCCTGCCCGAAATCCCCCATGCAGTAAATGGTGGCCATCGAACCCGTCCTGACCGTTCAGATTCGGCAGTTGCGAATCGTTTTCATAGCTTGTGAATATCCTGTAGGCGGACTCCTTGAATTTTCCCCCATACTGGACGGTACCGAATCCCTGCTGCTGCGTCCCTCCTCCGCCTGTCACCAGTCCCCCCTGCGTTTCCCCAGCGGGTTTGGTAATGATATTGATCACGCCGTTCACCGCATTCGCGCCCCACACCGTGCCTCCGGGCCCGCGAATCACCTCGATTCGCTCAATATCCTCCAGCGGCACGTTCAACGTGTCCCAATTCACTCCTCCGAAAAGTGGCGAATATACGGCCCGGCCATCCAGCAGCATCAGCAGTTTGTTGGCGAACTGCAGATTGAAACCTCGCGCGGATATGGCCCATGTGCTTGCATTGATTTGCGCAACATCCAGTCCCGGAACCATCCGCAGAAGGTCCGGGATGTTCGTCGCCCCGGAATGCCGGATGTCTTCTGGGGTGATGACGAAAATTGCGGCCGCCACCTCCGAGATTTTCTGTTCTTTCTTCGAAGCCGACGTGACTTCGATATTCATCAGGTCTTCGATACTTTTGTTCGCAAGGTCGTTTGGTTTCTCTTGCGAGCAGACAGCGGTGGCTATCCAGAAGCTCAGCGTCAAGGCAGTGCGGCCACGCCTCCACATGTTTTGAAACCCGGAGGCCCTCTTTTCGGGGGCGGCGTCTTCCAACATTCGCTGACGCTCTTCTCGGGTGGCAACTTCGCTCATTCCTACTCGGGGAAAATTCACTTCCACACCTCTCTCCACTTGTTGCACGTCACCACAGCGCGTTGTGTTTTTTGCCGGAAGCCGTCGAAATCTCAGGCAAGGGAATCTCCTGACGCACAATCACGCCGGGCTGCCGTTCGCACGGCTGCCTTACAGCTCTCTCAGATCGAGTCGGTGGAAGAGGGACTGCTCCGAATTCTTACTCTCTGCAAACGAAAAGTCCCAAGGGCACAAGCATTCGGGGGTGATGATTCAAATTGGCGATGAGAGGAGGGAACTGTCTTTACTTACCGATTCGCCAATCTAAAGCTTATCTCATTCAGTTGCGGATTCCCCGCCAGACGCCATTTTCCGTGTCCAATAAGTTAAGCAACTCCTGCGCGTACCCATTTATCGCCGCCCGGTTTTCCCCACTTCTGGGGCCGCGAGCATGGAACTTCTTGCTCCCTGTTGGCATCCCATAGTGCGGAACTCAATGCGAGTGCGGCGGCCGGAGTTTACAAACCTGGATTTCGTCGTTGTGTCGTTGGACGCGAAGCTGTCGCCGGGCACCGGGTCCAGTCTCTGGCAAAAGTACCCTTCGCGGCGCTCGAACATCCAATCCGGCGGCTTTATAAAGGATCTCCTCCATGACAAATGCTAAAAAGACGGCAATCGTAACCGGCGCTTCGCAGGGAATCGGTGCCGGCCTTGTGGAAGCATTCCTGAAGCGGGGCTATACCGTAGTTGCGAATTCGCGGAACATTACCAAATCAAATCCTTTCACCGCTTCACCAAATCTGGCGCTGGTTGATGGAGACATCGGCGATCCCAAGACCGCCGCAAGAATCGTGGAGACCGCTATCTCTCGTTTCGGCCGGATCGACTCGCTGGTCAACAATGCGGGCATTTTCATCCCCAAGCCCTTCACGGAATACACTACCGAGGAATTTAATGCTCTTGTCTCGATTACCCTGGCGGGCTTTCTCTACATTACACAGCTGTCAGTAAAACAGATGCTGAAGCAGAAGAGCGGCAGCATCGTTAACATTTCCGCAGCCCTCGCTGAACAACCCATCGTCGGAATATCGGCGGCGGTTCAAATCATGGTCAAGGGGGGCCTGAATGCGGTCACCGGCGCCCTCGCCATCGAATACGCCAACGAGGGTATTCGCGTGAATACCATCGCCGCCGGCGTCATCAAAACTCCCATGCACAAACCCGAGACCCATGAGGCTCTCAAGGGCTTAAATCCGATCGGTCGACTCGGCGAAATCCAGGAGGTCGTCGACGCGGTCATGTACCTCACCGACGCCACCTTCACTACCGGTGAAATTCTCCACGTGGATGGCGGCTCGCACGCCGGCAAATGGTAACCCGCGCCGGCTCCCGGCCTGCCGACGCCGAAGAGCGTTTGACAGAACTTGGCATCGCTCTCCCGGCACCGCCGCAGCCTTTCGGTATCTACGCGGAAACCGTACAAACTGGCAATCTGCTTTTTCTCAGTGGCATGCTTCCCACCGAGGGGCGCGTCGCTAAATTCATCGGCCGCGTCGGTGCCGAACTCGACGTGGAAGCGGGTCGCCAGGCTGCGCGCCTCGCCGCTCTCAACGGCCTCGCTGTTGTGCGCCAGCATCTCGGTTCGCTCGATAAGGTGATGCGCGTCATTCGCCTGGGCGTCTCCGTAGCCACTTCCGGCGATGTCCGCGAGCATCCCAAAGTTGCCGACGGCGCCTCCCAGTTGCTTCAAGACGTCTTCGGGAAAGACAAAAATCCTACCCGCTTGATCATTGGCGTCGCCAGCCTTGCGCTCGGCGTTCCCGTCGCCTTGGAACTCATTTTCGAAGTCACAAACTCGCGCAAGCGGAGTTAACGATGCCTCTGTTCATCTCGCAGTATTGGATTAGGCGCCTGCCGTGCTTCATCTCGACGCTAACAGTTTCCGCAATCCTGACTTCGGCCCCGTCGCTGGCAAACACCCAAGGAAAGGAACATCCCGTGGCGAACTCCACGTCTTACCGCTCCATTCAGGTCGACGGCCTTTCCATCTTTTACCGGGAAGCCGGCCCGAAGGATGCTCCCACTCTCCTGCTGCTTCACGGACTCCCATCTTCCTCGCGCATGTTTGAGCCGCTCTTCGCCCGGCTGTCAGATCGGTATCATCTCGTTGCGCCCGATTATCCCGGCTTCGGACACAGCGACTGGCCCGATCCCAAGAAATTTGCCTACACTTTCGATCACATCGCCGAGGTCATGAATCACTTCACCGAAGCCCTCGGCCTTACGCGCTATTCCCTCTATATGCAGGATTACGGCGGCCCCGTCGGCTTTCGCATGATCCTCGCTCACCCCGACCGCGTCGATGCCCTCATCGTCCAGGACGCCGTCGCCCATAACGAAGGCCTCGGCGCAAATTGGAAAACCCGCCGCGCCTTCTGGGCCGATCGCGCCGCTTATGAAAGCGCGCTGCGCACCAATCTCCTCTCGCTGGCAACAACGAAGGCTCGCCACGCCGGGGGCGATCCCAACGCTGAGCGCCATGATCCGGATCTCTACACCGACGAATTTTATTTCCTCAATCAGCCCGGCCAGGCCGACATCCAGAGCGACCTCTTCTACGACTACCGCACCAACGTCGAGAATTACCCCAAATGGCAGGCTTGGATGCGCCAGAAGCAGCCGCGTCTGCTGGTGATCTGGGGCAAGTATGAGTCTTCGTTCGATCCCTCGGAGCCGGAAGCTTACCGCCGCGATGTGCCGAAGGCCGAAGTTCACATCGTCGACGGCGGCCACTTCGCGCTCGACACGGCTGTCGACGAAATTGTCACACTAGTCCGAGGGTTCCTCGCTTCCTCCCGTTGAGCGTAAACTAGGGGCTCGAATCCAAACCACCAGGAGTCCAAATGCGATCCGACATCGTTCCCGGCGCCATCTTTCCTGATTACGAGCTTTCCGACCACACCGCGAAGCGCCGCAAACTCTCCGAACTGCAGGGCCAGCACCCCATGGTCCTTGTCCTCAGCCGTGGAGGGTTCTGTCCCAAGGACCGCCGCCAGGCCGAAGGCCTCGTGCAACTCCACCGCGAACTTGAAGTCTCTTACTGCCGCCTCGTCACCATCAGCACCGACAACATCACCGAAACGAACGAATACCGCAGCGGAATCGGTGCGCAATGGCCTTTCCTCTCAGACGCCGGCCGCGTCATCCAGAAAGATCTCGACATCGCTGAATACACCGACCCTCTCCACAATCCCATGATCCCCCACGCAATCGTCCTCGAGCCCGGTCTTGTCGTTTACAAGGTTTACAACGGCTATTGGTTTCTCGGCCGTCCCACCGTCGAAGAACTCCGCCAGGACCTCCGCGCCGTCACCAAAAAATGCCGCCCCGATTGGGACATCACCACCCCCGAACTCAGAGCCGCCTGGCAACAAGGCCGCAAAGATCCTTTCTACCCTTACGGTAAAACCTACCTCCAAACTCTTGGCGAACAGGACTAGCCCCCGCCTAACCATATCCCCTTAATTGTTCGCGCATTTGTCAGAAATTATGTATTGCACATAAATGTGCAATTTGGCATAATTGCACAAGGATGTGCATATGACTGAAAAGCTCTGGGCAGTCATCGTTTCCGACGTGGTCGGCTCCAGCCGCACCCGCGGCCTGCGTTCCATACTCGGTGCCAGGCTTCGCCTGGTCACCTCCGCCCATCTCCGCAACGGGCGGATCCGCTTGCCCTACGCCGTCACCGCCGGGGACGAGTTTCAAACCGTCGCCACCGATCTTCGCCAGATCCCCGAACTCATTTTCGATTTGCGCCGGCGGATGCGCCCCCTGCAACTCCGAATCGGCATCGGCATCGGCAGGATCCCCGGTCCCTTGCGCGCCCCCGTCAATCAACTGGGTGGGCAGGCCTTCGAGCTTGCCCGGCTGGCGATCGGCGAAGCAAAAGAGGGGCGCCCGCATTCCGGAAAATCCACTCGTTTTCATTCCGAAAAAAAAGACTTTGATTTAGTGGCCAACCTGATTTACAACCTGCATGACGCCCTGGTAGGCCGCCTTTCCGAAAAACAGTGGCGCACGGTCGACGCCTACCTGGCCAAGGGGCGCGTGGACCGCGCCGCAAGGGCCCTGCGCATCAACGCTTCCACGGCCTCTCGCAACCTGAGCCGGAGCCACCTCTGGCAGACTTTGGAGGTGATCGATTCGATGAAAAAGCTCATCAGTTCCGCTTTTCCACGATTGCACGATTTCGTACACTTTAAGAAGAGTGCATGAAATCATGCATGCACTCCTGACTGCTTTTCTCGGCCTGTACCTTTCCCACCTGCTCACCGACTTCGTCCTGCAATCGGACCGCATGATCGCGGACAAAAGACGAAGCTCCGCCTGGGCCTATGCCGGGCACGGCGCAGTTCACTTCTTCTCCGCCGCCCTTTTCCTTGGATTTGCGATTCCCGGACTCGCCCTCCGCTGGAGTTTCTACGCTTACATTCTCGGCCTCGTGCTGGTCCATCTGATAATCGACTGGCTAAAAATTCGCCTCGTCCGCTCCGAAACCCTCGCCGACGGCGCCCCAGCCTTCCTCGGCGACCAGGCAATCCACGCGCTGACCGTCTTTCTCACCGCCTGGCTGATCACCCGGCCTCCATTCTGGACCCTGCTAGCCAAACTCCAATGGGCCCAGTCGGCCATCGAAAAACCCCTCCTCATTTCCGTCGTCTACATCGGCGTCATTTTCGGCGGAGGCTACGTCGTCCGCTTCCTCACCAAGCCTCTCACCAAGCAGGACATGAGCATCCTAGGTGAAACGTCAAACGAAATGCAGAACGCGGGCATGTACATCGGTTGGCTCGAACGCTTCGTCGTCCTTACCGCACTCGTTCTTCAATCGCCCGCCACCGTCGGCTTGATCCTCACCGCCAAATCCATCGCCCGCTATCCCGAAATGAAGTCCGTGCGCTTCGCCGAATATTTCCTTATCGGCACCTTGCTCAGCATGAGCCTCGGCATCGTCGGCGGCCTCATCTTGCTAAAAACCCTCTACGGCGTGATCTCCCTTTCAAAATGACAGTTCCGGCGGGCACACCGGGCCGTCCCGCCTGTGTGGATTGCCGATAGCATCCGAATCCCGTCCAACCATCCCTTCAACCGCGCTTTTCCGCCGCAAAATTGTAACCTTGATGTAAAATCCACGCAGGTTCAGGTCCCCGATTCTGTCTGCCGTAGCAATTGAGCGAATAGACCTTCTATGGCGCCAGCCACCAGAGAATGCCCGAATTGTCACGCGACGAACAACCCCGCCTCGTCCGTCTGCACTTCGTGCAAAACACCCTTTCCCCTTGGCGACGCCACTTTTCTCGGCGAAGGCCGCCGCGACGAAAACGCCACCTTCCTGGGGAATGAAGACGCTGGCGATCCCAACGGCGTCTCCGCCGCCCAAGGCTGGTCCCAGCCCGTTCCTCCCCCCAGTGCCACCGGTATTGCCACCGGCCGCCTCCCCAAGGGCATGCGCCTCGGCAAACGCTACGAAATTGTCCAGATGCTCGGCGAAGGCGGTATGGGCGCCGTCTATAAAGCCTGGGACCTCGAACTCGACCGCCTCGTCGCCCTGAAAGTCATCCGCCCGGAACTCGCCGTCCACGAACAGGTTCTTCAGCGCTTCAAGCAGGAACTCATCCTCGCCCGGAAAATCACCCAGAAAAACGTCATCCGCATCTTCGATCTCGGCGAAGCCGATGGTGTGAAGTTCATCACCATGGAGTTTATCGAGGGTAAAGATCTCACCGCGCTCATCAAGGAAAAGGGGCGCCTCACCTTCGAGGAATGCGCCGACGTGATCTACCAGACCTGCACCGCGCTCGACGCGGCGCACTCGGAAGGCGTGGTTCACCGCGACCTGAAGCCGCAGAACATCATGGTCGAAAAAACCGGCCGCATCATCGTTATGGATTTCGGCATCGCCCGCACCATGGAGCAGGGCCACGGCATGACCCAGACCGGCGCGGTCATCGGCACTCCGGACTACATGTCGCCCGAACAGGTGATGGGCGAGCACGTTGACGCGCGTTCCGACCTCTTTACCCTCGGAATTATTTTCTATCAGTTGCTCCTCGGCCAGCTTCCTTACAAGGCCGACACCATGCAGGGTGCGATGTTCAAGCGCACTCGCGAAAAGCCCAAGCCGCCCGCCGAAGTGGACCCGGCCGTCCCCGCCCTGCTCAGCGACATCACCGCGAAGTGCATGCAGATGGACCCCGCCCAGCGTTATCAGACCGCACTCGAAATCCAGCGGGACATCGACGCCTGGCGCGGCGGCTCCAAGCTTCGCATTGAGCTCCCTGTTGAACCGCCACCTGTTCCTCCGAAAGCACCGCGCTCCCGCGCCACCATCACGATCGCGGCCGCAGTTGCGATTGCGCTGGCTGGCGGCGGCGTTTTGTTTGCCAGAAGATATTTTTTGTCCGGCGCTCCCGCAACTCCCGCGGCGCCGTTGCACTCGCTCGCCATCCTTCCATTTCACAACGCCACCTCCGATTCCAAGCTCGATTGGATCGGTTCCGCCATGGCCGAAATGCTCAGCACCGACGTAGGCCAATCCGCAAGCGTGCGCGCAGTCTCGTCCGAACGCGTTGGCCAGGTGATGAAAGACCTGCACATCACGCCGCAGGCGGACCTCGACGCCCCCACTATCGGCCGCATCGCCAATCAAAGCAACGTGGATACCGTCGTCTCCGGCAGCTACGCGCAACTCGGCGACCGCATCCGCATCGACGCGAAAATTCAGGATCTGAAGCGCGGCCAGGCCGTTACCCTCAAGGAAGAAGCCACCGGCGACAAGGAAATTTTCGCTGCCGTCGACCGCCTTGCAGGCCAGATCCGTCAAAATTTGCTCGTATCGAAAAGCCTGCTGAAGGAACTCCAGGAACACGCCTTCAAGCCCTCGACCGCTTCCGTAGCCGCCCTGCGCGAATACAATCACGGCCTCGAAGAGGCCCGCGCCGGAAAAAACACCTCCGCGGCCCAAAGTTTTCAGGCCGCCATCAAGGAAGACAACCAGTTCGCCCTGGCCTACGTAAAGCTCGCGCAGGCTTACTCCGATCTCGGCCAGGACGAAGACGCAGAGCCCGCCGCTCAAAAGGCCGTCGCCCTCAGCGCTTCGCTTCCCATGCAGGAAAAATATCTTATCCAGGCCGGCTATGACCGCATCGAGAAGGACTTTCCGAAAGCGATTGAGGCCTATCAGAATCTCATCAAGGTCTCTCCCGACAATACCGACTACCTCTTTGATCTCGGTATGGCCTACGAAAACACCGGCGCCTACGACAAGGCCAAAGATATGTTTGCCAAAGTCGTCGAGCTTGACCCCAAGCGCATCGCCGGCCTTCGCTCCTTCGGCCGCGTCCAGATCGAAAGTGGAAACTCCCAGGCCGGCCTTGAGTATCTGACGCGCGCGCAAGCTCTTTCCATCGAACTCCAGGACGATGCCGAGCGCGCGCAAATTCTGCAGGCCATGGGAGTGGCATATTCCACCATGCAGCGTCCCGACGACGCGCTGAAAAATCTTCAGGAATCGCTCGAAATCAAAACCAAGCTCGGCTTAAAGAAGGGAATTGCCGACAGCCTGCAGATGATCGGTTCTATCTACGACAGCACCGGCAAGTCTGATCTTGCGCTCAAGAATTACAATCAGGCCCTGGCCATCCGCCGCGAACTTGGAGACAAGCAGGGCACCGCCAACGTCCTCAGCGACCTTGGCGATTTCTACGTCGAGCACGGCAAGTATGACGACGCGCTGCGCCTCTTCAAGGAATCCCTCGGCTCGCAAATCGAAATTCACAACGATCAGATGCAGGGCCAGGTCCTCAACAACATCGGCAACACCTATTTCTCCAAAAGCGATTATGAAAACGCCCGCACCTATTTCGAACGCGCCCTGCAAGTCCGCGAAAAGCTGAAAGTCCCCTCCGATATCGCCGACACGCTGAACAACCTCGCAGAAACTTCCATGCGGACCGGCCAGTTTGAACAGGCTCAGGATCAGTATTTAAGGGTGCTGGATCTCCGTCGCTCGTCGGGCGACGCGCGCGGCGCCGCACTCGCCTCGTCCGGCCTCGGAACGCTTTTCGGTTATCAGGGCAGATATGGCGCCGCAGTCGGCGCGCAACAGGATGCGGTAAAGGGATTGACCGAGGCCAAGGAACAGGGATTCTATGTGACCGAAGTTCTGACCGCCTACGGCTATGCCCTGGCGCAGGCCGGCCGCGGAGACGAAGCCGCAAAAGCGCTTGCCGACGCGCTGAACGCCGCGCGGACAGATAAGAACCAGCCGCAAATTGGCACCGCGCTCACCTATCAGGGCGACAACGCTTACTACCGCGGCGACCTGAAGGCTGCCGCTGCCGCGTACCAGGAATCCCTGCAAACCGGCGTAAAGAGCGGCGACGCGCACCTGGTGCTGCTCAACAAAATCAATCTCGCCAAACTCGCCGTGGCCAATGGAAAATTTGCAGCCGCGGCCGGTGAACTCCAGAATCTCGGCGCGCAAGCCGATTCACTCGGCCTGAAATATCTTTCCACACAGTGCCTGGTGCTCCGCGGCGAAGCCCTGATCGGCGCAAAAGATTATGCCAGCGCGCTGAAAGAACTAAAGTCCGGCACCCTGCGCAGCGAGAAACTCAATCTGCGCGCGCTCCTGGCCCAGAGCCAGTATCAATGGGGCCGCGCCCTCGAACTTTCCGGCAAACCCGCCGACGCCCAAATTCACTACGACGAAGCCCGCCGCGCCGCCGCCGAAGTCCAGAAAGATGCTCAGAACCCTGGTCTCGCCAAGCGCTACGACCTCGCCCCCATCTTCTCCGAAAAAGCGAAGTAGGCGGCCGCACCTTCAATACAGAATTCAGATAAGGGAAGCTGGCTTTTCGGGCGCCGCCACTTGGAGCGCGATCTCAAGCTTAGTGTGCTGCGCGGCGCAAAAACAGGAGTCCGGCCAGCAGTCCGCTCCCGAGTAGCATCAGCGTGTCCGGTTCCGGTACATTACTGGTTGCGGGGGCAATCGTGCCCGTGTAGTCAGCAAACAGGTCTATCACGTCGAAGTTTGCATCAAATAGAAGAACAGTCAGGTCGAACTGACCCGAGTTGAGCGAACTCGACACCAAGGGATCCGACGTGAAGCTGAAAAGCGTGCCCTGGAGCGAGGAACCGTCATCAATTGTGCCCGCCGGACCGAATCCATCGAACGCCAGCGCGTCTGGCGTGCCGCCGCCAAAGATACCGCCACTTACAAACAGCCCCAGGATTTGAAAGCCGCTGGCGTTAGAGACGTTGTAGCCCCATGTGAGGGTGTCGCCGGGGCTTCCTGTAAGGTTGGCATTCACCAACGTGAAGGTGACCCCGTCCACACTGTCGGCCTTTGCCGGTTGCTCAAAAGCCAGAATTCCTAGGCAAAATAGCAGGGTCCCAAGCAGGTTTCGATTGCGCATCGCCGATCTCCCTTTATCATCCCGAGTTGAACAACTCTATCGGATCGTGTTCCTTAGTACCAATAGCTCTCCGGTCATAGACCCTGCTTTTCGCCCCGTCAGTCTCAATATATGACTGCCTGTGCGGACGAGTAAGCAAAGGTTTTGCCGGTGATGTCACCCACGGTGCCGGTTTCGCTCAGCATGAAGCGAGTGACTCCCGCGGGCACGTTCAAGAACAGCCTCACCGTTACGCTACCGCCGACATTGAGCGAGCCCAGGATGTCGGGCAGGCCTTGAGTTAGCGCCGTGTTCAATGTGACGCTCCCCGTCCCCAGAAGTGTTTTGAAGGTGACGCTGTTGATGGTCAGGTTTCTGGTGACACCGGTCCCGGTGTTCACGATCTGGACGTCTTCGTAGAAACTGCCATTGATCGTACCGGATCCTACTGTCTTCGCGGTTATCTGTGGCTCACCACCCGCGCTCACCGTCAGCGTGGTGCTGCTGTCTTTTGCCGTGCTCAATAGCGAGTCGCCTGCGTAGGAATAGGTGATTGGATAAGGCGTCGTTGATGTTGGAATCACCGCGGTCGGGAACTGCAGCGAAAACGCGCCGTTGCTACCGATGGTTGCTGTCTGCGTGCTTCCGTTGATGGTGATCGAAGCGGTCTCGCCGCTGGGCGCAAACTGCGTCCCATTCCCAATCACTCCGGCAAGCGTAACCGAACCCGTCCCAACAGGTATCGTTTGGGAAGCCGTCAACCCGCTGAACGTCACCGGTATCGGTTGCACCACGATGCTGCCGATTGATAGCAGTTGCTGGACCCCGACGTTAACCGTGCTGGGGCTGATCGCCGTTCCAGCCGCGGAAGAAGCGCTCAGGATATGCAAGCTCGCGCTGGCGCTCTGGTTCAGCGTGCCAAACGCACAATTCAACACCTGGCTGCCCTGCGCTCCGGTGATGCCGCATGTCCCCGGCCCCGTGTAAGCCGGACTGATCGCCCAGCTCACATTCGTTCCGCCGGGCAGCGGCGTGTTCAGGGAAACATTGTTCGCCACTGCCAACGCGCTGTTGCTCACCGTGATC
>Ga0210399_10004094_pt1 | contig 11324 bp, 10 predicted proteins | sample IncBWC14MmetaG_FD_150865 | JGI IMG/M metagenome (GOLD analysis project Ga0210399, IMG submission 150865) | Forest soil microbial communities from Barre Woods Harvard Forest LTER site, Petersham, Massachusetts, United States - Inc-BW-C-14-M | ecosystem: Environmental > Terrestrial > Soil >...
GACGCTGGGTGTCGGGGAATTCTTCGGCGAAATTTCGCTGTTCGACCAGGGGCCGAGATCGGCGGATGTGATTGCGAACACAGACAGCCTGTTGCTCAAGGTTTGCGGGAATGAATTTGAGAAGTTCGCTTATGAAGCGCCGGACCTTGCCGCGCCGTTCCTATTGGCGGTCGCCAAGACGCTGACAACCCGCATCCGCGCCGACAACAAACGTTATCGGGATTCGATCACCTTTACCCGCGCGTCGGGCCGGTGAACGAGGTTGGGAGCCACGGTTCGGTTCGCGAATTCCCTAATACTTCTTGGTGAACTTCTTTCGCGATTCTTCCGGCGCCGGTTGAACGGGAGCCGCAACGGCAGGCGTTTTGGGGACTGCGGGCTCGGAAGATTCGGCGGGGGCGGATCGTTGAGGCTGCGCCTCTGCTGATTTCGCGCCGCGCTGGGCAGGCTCGCCATCCACGGCTTCTACAAACGCCATTCGCAAGGCGGTGAGACTTTGCTTGAGCAGCGTTTCTTCCTGCCTGCCCAGGTTGCCTTTGGTTTTGGCCTCGAGCATTTCAAGTTGGTCGATGAACATGCGCGCGGCCTCGATATCCTGGATGAATTCTCCGGTCTCAGGATGGGCCACTTTGCCAAGCATCATCATCGCCATGTTGGTTTGCTGGATCACCATGTTGGCAAACAGCGCGGCCATGATTTCTTCACGGCTTGCGTTGGCCAGCATTTCGTCGCGGGTGTGTGAGATGTCGCTCATCGGTTCCTATCCTTCCTTTCCCGGGTGATTTCTGCCATCAAAAAATGCACCAACTGTTTCAAGCGGGCTTCGAGGTTGACGGTTTCAAGAATGGTCTGGCGCTGCACCGGGCCGGGCAGCACGGCGCAGGATACCAGGTCGGCAACCTGTTCGGGGTCCGTGAGTTTATTCAGGTATTCGAGGACCTCCTTGGAAAAGCCAGCGGCTTCGCCCGCCTTGGTTTGGGCCATGCCGGGAAAGGGCGGGAATTTCAGCCCCAGTTCAACGCGGTCCTCGAGCAGTTCCCGCACCTTCGCCAGGAGCGCGTCGACCGCAAGCTCGTTGCAGGGCGGCGATTCGAGCGGACGGATGCGTTGGACGCGGTAAGGTTTGTAACGTACGGCTTCTTCCAATTCGACCCGGGCGATGCCTTGCAAAATCAGGTGCGAGGTGCCGTCGTTGTGCCCGACGGAAACTCGGATCAGGCCAAGGCCGGCGATCAGGGAAGGTGTCTCGCGGCTGCGACCGGGCTTTTGCATGGCCACGGAAAACATCCGTTCGGAATTAAGCGAATCGAGCAGCATTTGCCGGTAGCGCGGTTCGAAGATATATAAGGGAAGCAGGGCTTGCGGGAACAGTGTGGCATTGGGCAGCGTCATCACCGGCACTTCGCTTGGTAACTTCATTCGGTTACAATCTAAGTTAGACCGGCCTGAAATCAAGCTGTGGTTGGATGACCTGAACTAATGGGATGAAACGTCGCAAATGCCCGAATTCCAATGATTTGGCTGGCTCCGCGAGAATTGCGCAACCGGTCGATCAAGCGTTATTCAATCGATATGTGCACTTGCTTAATTGTGTGGAAACAAGCATCCTCATACGACTATGAAAATGAAAGTCGCACTGATCGTGGTCATTGTGGTGTGCGTTGGACTGGGTCTCGCGTTGATCTCGCGAACCAAACAGGCCGCTGAGGAGCATTCCACAGACCTGAAAATCATCGAGGACAAATCGAACGAGGTCGTAAAGACCAGCACCGATTTGGAGGAACAAAAGCAGGTCAACGCGAAGTATGCGAAGGACATCGAGGATCGGAAGGTGGAAATCACGAACCTTACTTCGACGTTGACTGAAACGAAGGAAAGCCTTTCGAAGAGCGAAACCGAGTTGAAGAATCAGATGGCTGAAACTGCCAAGCGCGATGCCAAGATCTCCGAACTTGAAAACCAGAACGAGGCCCTCGACAAACAGGCCGTGGACCTGAAGACCTCCATCGGCAACCTCGAAAACCAGATCGCCGACACGCAGAAGAAACTGGCGGCATCGGAGGGTGACAAAGCATTCCTGGAAAAGGAACTCAAACGGCTCGTTGCGGAAAAGGCGGAATTGGAACGTCAGTTCAACGACCTCGCGGTGCTGAAGCAGCAGGTGCACAAGCTCAAAGAGGAGCTTTCCATCGCGCGACGCCTGGAGTGGATTCGCCAGGGGATATTCGCCAGCGCGGACATGAAAGGCGCACAGAAACTGTTGCAAGGCGCCAACGCGCCTCAAATTCCACACGCCGACACAAACAAGTATGACCTGAACGTCGAGGTCAACAGCGACGGCAGCGTTAAGGTGATTTCGCCAGTCAGCACCAACGCGCCGGCGGTTCAGACGCCCCCATGACCGAGGCAGCCTCACTCGTCGATTCGCACGGCCGCGTGCTGCGTGACCTGCGGGTGAGTATTACCGACCGGTGCAATTTCAGGTGCCTCTACTGCCTGCCGGAAACGGAGGCGGCCCAGAATTTTTATCGCGGACGCTGGGCCAACCTGCCCCATTCCGAACCGATTGCCTGGAAATGGCAGCCGCGCGCGAACATTCTCAGCTTCGAGGAGATCGAGCGCGTCGTGCGGCTGGCCATAAGTCTCGGCATCCAGAAAATTCGGCTGACCGGCGGCGAACCGTTGTTGCGGCGGAATATCGAACAATTGGTGGCCCAAATCTCGGCAATCCCGGGAATCGACGATCTGGCGCTGACCACGAACGGGTTTCTATTTCCCGAGAAGGGACGCGCCCTCCGCGACGCAGGTCTTCGGCGCGTGAGTTTCAGTCTCGATTCACTCGACCGGGCGAATTTCCAAAAGATTACCGGTCGTGACGGCCTTGATGAAGTCCTCGCCAGTATACGATTGGCGCAGGACCTCGGCATGAACCCGGTAAAGGTCAACGCGGTCATTATTCGAGGCATCAATGATCACGAGATCGAAGCTTTGGCGGCATTTGCGCGCGAACAGGACATTGCGATGCGTTTCATTGAATTCATGCCGCTCGATTCGGCCCGTGCATGGTTGAAGGAATTGGTTGTTCCCGGCAATGAAATCCTGGAGCGGCTACAGGCCCGGCATGCGTTGAGTCCGGCCCCGCGCCGCAATCCCGCCGAAACGTCCAAACGCTGGGCTTTTGAAAATGGCCGCGGCGAACTTGGGCTCATCTCGCCGGTCAGCGAACCTTTTTGCGGCCATTGCAACCGGCTGCGTCTGACCGCTGACGGAAAAATCCGCACGTGTCTTTTCAGCGTTGTAGAGCACGATCTGCGAAGTCGATTGCGCGGCGGCGCAACCGACGATGAATTGGCCGACTATCTTCGCTCAGTTGTTTGGCAAAAGGAGGAACGCCATCACATTGGCGAGCCGGATTTCGTTTCACCCGAGCGGAGCATGAGTTGCATTGGCGGGTGAGTGCGCGACGCCGTAGACCTTTGCTATTCGCCCTGTTTATTTAGCCTCGGCGAGATGCTTGAAGATCTTGGCCGCCGTCGTTACGGTCCGATGAATGTCGGCCTCGGAGTGCGCCGTCGAAATGAACCCGGCCTCGAACTGGGACGGCGCGATATAGATGCCCTCCCACAACATGGCGTGAAAGTACTTGGCGAATCGATCGCGGTCGCTATGCATGGCGTCCGCGAGGTTGTCAACCGGTCCCTCCGTGAAATAGCCGCAAAACATTGAGCCGATGCGATTGAATTGCATCGGCACCCCGGCGGCTTTGGCGGCTTCCTTCATTCCACATTCCAATTGCATGCCCAGTTTTTCCAGGTAATCGTAGGCGTTGCTGCTGAACAATTCCTCCAGCGCGGTAATACCTGCCGCCATCGCCAGCGGGTTCCCACTCAAGGTGCCGGCCTGATAGACGGGCCCAAGCGGCGCGAGTTGATCCATGATATCGGCGCGACCGCCAAAGGCACCCACCGGCAATCCGCCGCCAATGATCTTTCCAAAACAAGTCAAGTCGGGCGTGATGCCGAAGCGTTCTTGCGCGCCACCCCTGGCCAACCGGAATCCGGTCATCACCTCGTCAAAGATCAGCAACGCGCCGTCGGCCTCCGTGATTTGCCGGAGGAACTCGAGATAACCGGCCTTGGGTAAATATAAGCCGGCGTTGCCCGGTACCGGCTCGATAATGATCCCGGCGATTTGACCTGCGTTGGCCACGAACGCCGCCTGAACGGCGTCCGCGTCGTTGAACGGCAGGACAATCGTGTGTTGTGTAAAAGCCGCGGGTACGCCCGCGCTATCTGGATGTCCGAAGGTCAGCGCACCAGACCCGGCTTTGACCAGTAACGAGTCGGCGTGACCATGGTAGCAGCCTGCAAACTTGATGATCTTGTCGCGTTTCGTGAACCCGCGGGCCAGGCGAATCGCCGACATCGTGGCCTCGGTGCCTGAATTGCAGAGACGCACCTTTTGGACGCTCGGCACTGCCGAACAAATGAGTCGCGCCATCGTGACTTCATGCGCGTTGGGAATTCCAAAGCTTGTACCGAATTCAGCGGCTTTCTGGATCGCCTGGATGATTTTCGGGTTTGCATGTCCGAGAATCGCCGGTCCCCAGGTTCCGACGTAATCGATGTATTCGTTTTCGTCGGCATCGATAACCCGCGCCCCTTTTGCTTGCTTGGCGAAAAACGGATGGCCGCCCACCGCCCGAAACGCGCGGACTGGAGAATTCACGCCGCCAGGAATAAATTTCAGGGCTTCGGCGAACAGTTGCTCCGACTTCTCTTGCGAGATCATGGAGCGAAGCTACCCGAGAATGAAATATTTGGATAGATGCTGAAAAGTCCGCAAAAAAATGGGGAGTGCTGGACACCTGCCACGATTGATCCAGCACTCCCCTTACCCAACCAACGCATCAAATTCGAACCCCACAGAGCCCCATCATTTCCGACACGTTCCCTTGGCCAAGCCCCCATTGGCGCGATTACGCCGACCCTTATTGCTACCTAAACATACCGGTCGTGGGCGCGGCTATTACATGTTTGTGTGACTGCCAGATCCTATTGGGGCGCGCTCACGCGAAAGTACAGTCCGGGCACGCTGGTGTCGATTGGAACGCTATACTGGATTGACCCGTTGGTATTAACCAATGTGGCGATCGTGGTCCAATCGACGAGGTTGCTGGAACTTTGCAGGGCGTAGCCGATGCCCGGCGCGCCCGTCGCGTTTAACTGTAGCTGACCCGATGGGTTCCCGATCATAACGTCGGTGAACTTGAATGGAGCGAAGGACAACACTGCGTTTGAACTGGTCGCACTGCCCGCAGCGTTTGTGACCACGACCCAATAATTGCCTCCGTCGGCGGGTTGGAGATTTGTGCGCGTGTAGGTGCTTGCGATTGCGCCTGGGATCGCTCCGGTTCTGGAATACCATTGCCAGTAAAGCGCCGGTGTGCCGGTCCCCGCGGCGGTGAAGGTGGCGTGGGTATGGAGGTTGGCAACTGTACTGGCCGGTTGTGCCACCAGCAACGGCGGATTGACCACGGTTAACACCCTGACATTGTCGAAAATCACATAATTGTCCTGCGGCGGGTTGGCAATCGAAGGGAAAATATCCATGTAGCCGATCATGATATTGCCACTCGTGTAGGTTGACGCATTCGTTCTTTGGGCGACTACGGTTCCGTTCATTCGCCAACTGATTACCCCGCCGATTTGGCTGACCTCTCCCTGCACCCAATGCTTGCCGGGGCATCCGGGCGTTTCGTAGGCCGGCGATGGGAAGAGTTGCTGGTAAAGCGGGTCCGAGGCGTCATCGGTTTGCGCGCCGTTGGCCGTGAGTCCACTCGCGGCGAACGCAAGCTGAACCGGATTGCCGGAGGGATTGCCGACGTAAGCCCGGTAATCGCTCGCCGCGCCTCCTTCACCATCGACGGTGAACCACAGGCCATCGCTCGCGCTTGCGGTGCCCGCGCCCCAATTGATTTCCGCGCCAGTGTGATTGATGCCGAAGGTGGCGAACTCCGTCGAACCGCTGCCCCCGCCCGAGCCGCCGTTGTAATTGATCCACATGTCAAATCTAAGAACGTAATCGCCGGTAAACGACTGGCCTTTTGGGTACAAACTGACCCCGGAATCCGCGGCGATTGAGTCGTTTTTGTTCACGGTGAGTTTGAGGCCGCGCATTGTGCCGTTTGTCGTGTTGGGCGCGAGCGGTATGGGATTCGTCACACCATTCAACGTGTACTTGGACGTGCTGTAATCGAACGCCCAGTTGGTCGTGAAATCGGAAATATTGTTTGCCGATGCCTGAAACAGGTTCCAATCGGCCGAACTATCGACGTCGAAATTATCCACGAACACGGTCTGCAGCACCGGTTGCGGATTAACCACAAGCACCGCATTGCTGCTCGTGGCCGATCCGGAGTTATTGGTGATGAAAACTAAGTATGCCGCCGCATTGGCGGGTTGGACATTCACGAGCTTGTAGGTGCTGCCGGTCGCTCCGGCGATTTGCGCGCCGTTCATTTGCCATTGATAGCTCAACGGCAAATCGCCAACCGCCGAAACACTAAACGTGACGGTTGCTCCGGGATCCACCGATCGATTGAGCGGCTGGACGCCGATCGACGGCGGCGAAGGCGCTCCGGTGATCAACGACATGAAATGGTTCCAATCCCAGTAAGGGCCCGGATCAGTGTGGTTGTTGCACGTGGTATTTATCGCAGGCCAATTTGCGGCCATCCAATTTGTCCATGCTGGATTCTGCCACTCGTCGTGCCCGATGATGTGATTACGGTCTTTGGCTATGCCGTAGGTATTGCAGAGATGCTGCTGAAGGAGCGCCGATGCCTGATACATCGCTTCGGAATACCACGCGGGGCTATTGACAAATCCCTCGTGTTCCGTCCCGAACATGTAAGTGTTCCAACAAAGCACGTGCCAGGCCCAATATTTTTCACGGACCATCTGCGTGATCTGCCCGGCAGGGGCGTCATTGGGATTGTTTTCCGCGTGACCCAGGGAATCGCTTCCGTTCTGCAGGCTGTTCACGCAATAATAAATGCTCGCCTGCGTGTTGGATTGCTGGAAATACGAAATCGTCGCTTCGTAATAGCCTTCCATGTCGTGGATGACGCAAAAGAAGTGACCGTTTCCGCTGGTGTACCAATGGTTCGTGTAGGCCTGGTTCCAAAGCGCCGGCGCGTAGTCTGGTTGGGCGACCGCGATGCCTGTGCCGGCCGCGAGGAGGATGATCAGGCAAAAATTTCTCTGTGGGTGCGCCAGGTTCAAAGGGTCACAGTCTTTCTAGAATGCCCGAAAATTGGCACAGTCGCGGCGCGAAAACAAGGCGAATTGACGCTAAAGCTGAGGGTTCTTCCGAAATCCGGCATCCCCGCATTCTCGCGTTTTACGCGCCTCACTTCTTCTCGAAATGATGTCGGAGCACCAGGAACAAGGCAATTTGGGTAAGAGTCGGAACGACGCACCACCAAAACACCCATACCATTGCGCGCAGGACGCGCTTGGCGCGAGTCGGAGGCGACAAGCTCTTCCAACGGCCAATTAGTTCAACCTCTTCGGGAGCGTCCAACTCGGCTTTGAACTCCGCCGCAGTTTGAAAGCGCAATGCGGGATCGCGCTGCATGGCGTGCAGGACGATTTCTTCGGCTTGCGGCGAAAGGCGGGGATTAATTTTACGGGGCGCGTCCGGGTCGCCGGTGACGCGCGCGTTCATGATTACGAACGTGTCCTCGTGGTTGAAGGGAATGGTTCCGACGAGCATTTCGTAGAGGATCGCACCGAGACTATAAATGTCACTGCGCTCGTCGCCGCGCTTGCCGTTGACGCGTTCCGGCGCCATGTAATGTGGTGTGCCCATGGGCGATCCCATCAATGTGACGCGGCGGGCTTCCGCCGAGCGAGCCAAACCGAAATCCATGACGCGGATCGTGCCGTCATCGCAAATCATGACGTTCTCAGGCTTGAGGTCGCGGTGAACGACTCCATTGTCATGCAAATATTCGAGCGCTTCGCAGATCAAGCTGGCGATGGCGAGCGCATCGGCTTCGGAAAATACGCGGAATAGATTGATCAAATCATAAAGGGTGGAACCCGTGACGTATTCCATCGCCAGGTACAGCCGGCTCTTTCTCGCCACCGGTACAAAGCGCAAAACAAACGGATGATTCAACTTGACCCCAATCTCCTCTTCGCGCACGAACCGCGAGAAATACCCCGCCGCAGACGGACTGCGTTCCAGTTCGGGAAAAGGAGCCTTCACGGCCACGAGTTGGTTCTGATTTTGCAAATCCCGCGCCTTGAAAACTAAGGCCATCCCTCCCCGGCTAATTAACTCCACGATCACGAACCGATCATCCAACACGTCACCAGGATGCAGCTCGGGGCCGACGGTGATGCTGCCTGTATAACCCGTGGTCGCGGGCTCGGTGTCGGCCGTACGCGTAACCGGGACAACCGGGACAAGTTGCGCCGGCGAAACTTCTCGTGACAAATGTTCGGCCAGTTTCACCCGCTGACTTTGGAGTGTCGTGGCCGCGCGGGATAATTAAAAAGGGCCCCGGTACTATTAGAAACCCATTAGAGGGACTGGAGCATCTTTAACGGAAATTTTACAGGTTTCATCGGGGTTTTTATTAGCCCGTTCGCGCCAGCGGAATCACCGTAAGATGTATGAAAACTACAGAGTTTGGTCGGATACAACGCTTCCATATTCCAAAGAAGTTGTTGGGCCTGGCGATTAACGATCCAGGTACAGCCGGCGACATTTGTGCGCCTTCGACAAACGAACCATCAACCGACTGCTCGCGGGTCGAGCAACTGACGGGTCCGAGTTGGTCGGCTAGCGTTGAACGACCGCGTCCAGCGCGAAGGCCAGTGATAATCGTGGCGATGGATGATTCGCAGGCTTCGAACTTTGCCGCCGATTGGGCAACGGACATGGGACAAAAGATGGGCGCTTCGGTTGTTCTCGTTCACGCGATTCACCTCAGTTTGACACCCTACGGACCGGCAAATCCGGCGTGGCTCAAGGTTGGATTGCGTCAGGAAGCTATGACCCAGGCCGAACCGATCATGATGCGAGCGCAGTCCTATGGTGTCCCGGTAACCTGCGCCGTGGAGGAAGGCGCGCCCGCAGAAGTCGTCATCAAAGCCGCCCGGCGATGGCACGCGCAGGCAATCATCATGGCAGCACCAAAAACCGGCGGATTTCTAAAATGGCTTTTTGGCGGTCGCACCGTGGAGCAAGTGATTCGCGATGCTGAGTGTCCAGTCATCGTCCTGGAGAGCGCCGATTGTTCGACTCGGTAGCTTCGGCTCCCGGTTGCTTGTGGCAACTCATTTGCGCCGCGACGATTCCCGCATAAGGCTTTCCGGCAAAGCCATCAATTCCGAACTGCTCCCATCCGGCTGCCATACGACACGCCCATCGGCTTCGATGCGGAGGATTTTGCCGGACAGAGAGCCTTTAAAGGTCCTGACACGATCGCCGGGTTTGAAGTCGGCCAACTCTGCCAATGCGATTAAGCCGGCCTCCATGGACTGTCGATCAAGCACACCGGCCACATAATGCGCGGCCAACGAGGCCGCCTCTCGCCTCCTTCCGGCCGGGAATTCAATAAAGATTGCGTCTGTTATCCGGCGCGCAATTTCTCCGAAGGTATTGCCGTTAAAAAAGAGAAACGGCGCGGATCTGTGGCACTCCAGCAGGAAATCAAGCGCTTCTCCAAGACTCAGTTCTCGCTGGCGATATTCTTCCCATCGTCGCCGCACTCGTTCATGAGTTTCTGAGTTACCTCCGTGGAGAGCTTTTCCTCGATCGCACGATCCTCGGTTGAGGCTGGTGACAAGCTGCCAGTCCCAGTTTTTGACAAAAGCGGCTCGGCCTTGTAGCGGTGATTGTTCGCCAGCACGCTCTCCATGAGCATCTCTGGCGTGATCTTCTCCACCAGATCGTATCTCAGCTTCATCTTCCATAGACTAGCCCTTTTCAGGCTGCGGCGCAATAGCCGGAAAGAAGGTTCTGAGATCCTACGGCGATGCGAGATGTGCCCTTCATTGTCTTGGTTTATCAATACCAAACGCGCGCGGTCATGGCAAGTTCGCGGTCTGGCTCAAATAAAGCTGAAGCCCCTCGGCGACGCCGTGGCCCTGCGGCAGACCGCTGACAAAACCGCCCTGTTCACGCACAGCTTGCTTGACGGAATCGACCGCATTGGCCGGCGCGACGAGATAGCGAGCGTGTTCACGAAGCAGCATCGGCAAATCATTCAGGTGATCGCCGGCCGCGAAGGTTCGGTCGGGCGTAACGTCGAGGTGCCGGGCGATTTCGGCCAAGGCTGTGCCCTTGTTGTAGCGGATGTGGGCGAAGCGAGCATAGACGTCGTTGCGCACAACCTGAAGATCGGGAATCTCGCGGCAATAGTCCTCCATGTAGGCGTGGATCGCATCGGCGTCGCTGTTGTTCTCCGCCAACAGGCAGAACGGAGAGTAAGCGTCCTCATAGACCGTCGCATCAAAACGCGAGTTCACCCAACTCACCAAACGCGGCATGTCACGGCGCACGCGCTGGAAAAGTCTCTCGTGGGCGCGAAAGCATTCCAGGTTCCATTCATCGAGCCCAACATATCGCGAGTCGAGATGGCAATGGATTTCCCGCTCGACAAGCACTAGATAGTCCGGCTTTACCACGGCATGCGAGCGCGCGAAGGTTTCCATGAGGCTCGACATGTCGCGTCCGGTATTGATCACCCACCTTGCCCCGCGCGACTGCAAATCTCCGATCAATTGCTGGAGGTGCAATGGAATGGGTGGATTTTCAAACTCGGCGAATAACGTGCCGTCAAAATCGGTCGAGATGAGTTTTATCGGCAAATTCATTTGTAATCATCGCGTGCAATATAGCCGGCACGAGTCCCGGCTTCTCGAAGCCTTGCGCACATTACAATGATGCGGTACGCTGGCTTGTCAAAGTTTAACCGCTACCATGCCCGGCGCACAGGAACAAGCATACGACGACGCGATGTACGACTTCAGCACCGCGGATTATGATTCCGCGATCTCGAAGCTCAAGGCGCTGCTGGCCGATGACCCGGAATACTTCGACGCGCAACTCTCGCTCGGCATGGCGTATTACCGGAAAGGTGATTACGCCGCAGCCATCACCGAGGGGCACAAAGCCGAAAAGCTGCGACCGAATGAGCAGTTGGTGCATACCAACCTGTCTTTGTTCTACATGAAGGCCGGCGACAAACAGACCGCGGAGCATCACGGGTTGCAGGCCCGGATTGCTTCGTGGAAGGGAAACAT
>Ga0210399_10004095_pt1 | contig 11323 bp, 8 predicted proteins | sample IncBWC14MmetaG_FD_150865 | JGI IMG/M metagenome (GOLD analysis project Ga0210399, IMG submission 150865) | Forest soil microbial communities from Barre Woods Harvard Forest LTER site, Petersham, Massachusetts, United States - Inc-BW-C-14-M | ecosystem: Environmental > Terrestrial > Soil >...
TTCGCTTCGTGAACTCGAATGTGGGCTCGTTCAGCCATCTGCTTACTCCTCGAAATCCTGCTTGCGTCCCGTGGCTTCAACTTGCGCTTCGTAAATGGTCGGCAGCAAAATCTGGTCTCGTCGCCTGCCAACTCAGGCCTCCGCTCCCGCGATCTCCTCTTTAAGAAGTTTTGCGGAAGAACCGTGTGAACTAAGACCGCGAGTTCCTCCAGAGCGGCGGTGCGAAGTGGCCGACCTTCCACAAACGAGCCGTCTATCTCGCAGACTTCGAGACCGCGGACTGAGAGCACTCCGCATCAATTCCCTCAGTCTCTTACGCGCCCGTGCTAACTGCGCTTTCACGGTGCCAGTGGGTACTCCTAAAATCCGCGCAGTTTCGCGGATCGATAAGCCGTCAATCGCGCGCAACTGAAATGTCCTGCGCAGGGTGGGCGATAGCTGACCATGGAAATGAGTCAAGCGCGTACTGAGCTCGGAAGTTCGGCATTCGTCTTCCGGATTGGGCCGGTGATCCGCCAACCCATCTGACAGTGAAACTGGTCGCAGTTCCCCGGCGGATTCGTCGAGAGACACATGGAGGTGTCTTGGCCGTCGGCGCAGCTGCAATCGGGCGAAGTTAAGCACGATGGTAGTCAGCCAGGTAGAGATCTGCGACTGCCCCCTGAACTGATTTAAATGGGTATGGGCAGCCAGAAGAGCATCTTGTACCGCGTCCTCCGCGTCGGCTGCGTTTCCCAGCAATCGATATGCTTGTCGGTAGAACAATGGTAGGCGACTTGAGAGAACCTGCTCCCATGCTTGGGTTGTTTCCTCTCTACTCGGAGTTTTCAAACGCTCGTCCGTCTCGACGTATGAATTCAGGTTGTGCATACTTTTGTCCTCTGTGCGGCTTGAATGGCCCGTTAAGTCAGCGCTCTGTTTCCCGAAGATCTCTGCTTGCGCGGCGGGACAGTTGTCTCAACACGTGCCTTGTGAAGACGCCCTGGCAGCGGAACTTGACGCCCGCGTTTATCAACTCAACAATTACCTTCTCGCCCTCCTGGCTGATTGTCGTTACGTGTTTCATCTCGACCACGAGCTCGCGGCCACCAAGGCCTAGTCTTGCGTCTTCGCATGCACTTCTAAGCTCGGCTGACCAGGGCGTAATGACCTTGCCCTCTACAATCAACCGACGCTGGGTGGGCGCATCAACGAGCGAGATCTTCATCATTGCCTTCTCACGTTTTCTGATAAGGCAAGGCGCGCACCAAACTGCCGAGCGCCGTAACTCGCTGAATTTTCGGGAGAGAAACATCAGAAGTCGCAGTGAACGAAGATGAAGAAGTCTAAAAGGGCGAAACTGTCGAAGGTGCGGGAGAAGAGGCCGGATTACTAAAAGAGGTATGAAAAGACGCGGGGCTGTCGATCAAGCATACTGCTTGGCATAGATTCCGAATTTCTTCATTCGAGATACGAAAGTCGTACGTTGCATTCCGAGGCGTGCGGCGGCGCCATCGGCGCCACCCACGCGTCCTTTGCAGGCAGTTAGCGCCCGTATGATCTCGTCACGCTGTCTCTTGTCGTATTTTTCAGCAACGCTGCTTCTGTCGCTTCGCGAATCTGGTCTGTCTCCAACGCTCTGACTGAATTCCGGCTGGCTGGCATGCGGTAACTCTACCGGGTTCGCTTTGCGGAGTTCTCCAACCGGCGCCTCAAGCGAGTTGCCGCGCGTGACGATCACCGCCCGCTCGATGAAATTCTCCAGCTCGCGGATGTTGCCGGGCCAGTCCCAAGCCGTAAGCCCCTTCATGACCGCAGGAGAAATAGCTTCAATCTTCTTCTGCATCTGCCTGGCAAATTTCTGGACAAAGTAACTCACCAGTTGTGGAATATCTTCCTTGCGTTCCCGCAGAGGCGGTATCCGGATCGGAAATACATGCAGGCGGTAGTACAAATCACTTCGGAATTCGCGGGCCGCAATCATTTGTTCGAGGTCACGATTGGTAGCCGCTACGAGGCGAATATTCACTTTCCGCGTGTGAGTGCTTCCCAACCGCTCAAATTCGCGCTCTTGTAATGCGCGCAACAGCTTCGGCTGAATCTCAATTGGGATGTCTCCCACTTCGTCCAGGAACAGAGTGCCCTGATCGGCCAGCTCCATGCGGCCGACTTTCTGAATAATCGCGCCCGTAAAAGCTCCCTTTTCATGTCCAAACAGTTCGCTCTCCAGCAGGCCGGTAGGGATGGCGGCGCAATTCAGTTTCACAAAGGTGCGATCTTTGCGTCGGCTGCGGTCGTGAATGGCGCGGGCGATCAACTCCTTGCCTGTACCGGTCTCCCCAAGCAGCAGGACTGTAGAGTCGCTGGGAGCGACGGTTTCAACGAGCTCCAGAACATGTTTCAACGCGGGGCTGTTGCCGATGATGTTTTCAAAGTTCATCTCGCTGCGAATTTCTTCTTCGAGATAGAGTTTCTCCTGGGCGAGTTTGTCTTTGAGTTGCGAAATCTCGTGGTATGCCAACGCGTTTTCAATGGCGATGGCTATCTGGCCTGACGCCCGGCTGAGGAAATCGACGTCTTCCGGAGAAAACGGAACCTCCGTAGTGCGAAAGATTGACAGAATCCCGAGTGCCCGCCCGCGATTTACAAGTGGAATATTGCAAAAGGTTTTTATGCCCTCCGCAGCCACTAAGTCGGATGCCTCAGAAGAGAGATCGTTAAGCTCCCAGGTGTTGATGACCACTGGTTTCAAGGTGTCTAGCGCTTTCTTAACGGCCGCACTTGGCGTAACCAGCAACTCTTCCTTCACGACCCCTTTTCCATGCGGAAAATCCATGGCATATACCCTGAATTTGCCCGAAGCTGCATCGGGCAGCGCAACATCTACCGCATCAGCGCGGATGACCTCGCGTATGTTGGCTGCAATCGCGCGCAACAGGTCCCGAAGTGCAAGGTTTGAGGTGATTCGATTCGTCAGGTCGAGAAGCAACTGCAGCTGGTCATTTTGATGCTGGGCGCGCCTGAAATTCAACCCATCATCAAGCGCGAAGGCGACGACACGCCCGATGAGCGCGAGGAAGCTTATTTCGTCCTCGCTGAATGGATTGACTGCGTCGCGGTTGATTCCGAAAACACCCACTCGACGATGCGGCGTCGTCAAGGGTACCCGGAGCCCCGACCCGAGACCTATTTTCTTTGCCCATTCTTTTAATCGCGGGTACCGCTCTTCCGTGTCCCAATCGGCAATATGTTGTGGGTCGCTACCACGTACGGCATCCCACAAGGGCAGCAACTCTTCGATCGGCAGCTCCGGAAAAGGTAGTGGGCCCTTACCCCAAACCAGATATTCGATCTCCTGGGAATTCTGCTTCACCACAACGAAATAAAGGTGGTCGAAGTGCAGAAACTTGCCAATCTCAACCGCGAGAGTTGTAGCCAGTTCCTCAGGTTCGCGGCACGCAGCGATCGCTTCACTGATGTGCAGCACGGCCTCATAGCGGCGGCTGTCGCTTTCCGGCGCAATGATTAAGTCTGTGCTCATGCCTTTACAATCCCCATACTCGCCGCCTAATGCCGGCTCTTAATTCACGAATTCACGCCCAATATCCATATAGATGATGACTCATTTCCTCTACAGGTCGCAAAAGTGCGCCAAGCGAATCGTTAAAAAGCTCCCGCGGCTTCAGGAAACTGTGCCACGACATTTGGCACGGCGCTTGCCTTGGAGAGAGATGCGACAGTTCGAGAATCAATTGTGAGGTGGTCATTCGGAAGATCACAACTCGCGGTTTCACGCTGGAGGACGTGTTAAGCACGGCTGCCAATAGGGCAACACCCGAATTGCGTTCTCGGCGACTATGGTAGCCTCCTTATTTATCTCATCGATCTAGTTCATATCGACATCGATAAGAAGATCCGTAAACGCGCTGAAAGTCTTGCCTCTCAGTTTGGATGAGTGGATCGAGCACCGATCTGATTTAATCCTGGGGGGACCACGACTGCAAAAGGTAAGGTAAGATTCTGGCAATTCGGAGCTTCGTTCCCAATGGCGTCTCTTCTGATTTTTCTTATGATTCTAGGCTTGTCTGTTGGCCTGCTAAGCAGCTGGCGTCGAAACCGAAAGCTTGTCGCACAAGCTCGCAGCACCGCGCAAGTTCAGGTGGATGAGCGAACGAACGAACTCGAAAGAGCCAATGAGGACTTGAAAAAAGACCAGGCAGAGTTGCGACGACGATGGCGGTACTTGGCGGAGGCTCAGCGTTTAAGTCATGCGGGAACATTCGGATGGAAAGTCCGCAGTGGTGAGCTGGTCTGGTCGGACGAAACCTACAGAATTCTGGGCATTACACGAGAAACGAATCCTACGCTCGATCTGGTTTTCGACAGAGTTCACCCCGACGATGTGGACCGTGTGCGACTGCTGTCGGATCGTGCCGCGCAGAACGGCATAGATTTGGACCTTGAGCATCGAATTTTACTGCCTGACGGCGCCATCAGGTACGTACACGCGGTTGCGCATGCCGGACGAGACAGCTCCGGCAATCTTGAGTACATGGGCGTAGTTACCGATATCACCGAACAAAAACTAGCCGATGACGAGCGCGAGGCGCTATCTCGTGACCTGCAAGAGAGCAAGGCCTGGCTTGAAGAAGCACAACGCGTGGCCCACCTCGGATACTGGGTGTGGGACCTGCAGACGAATCAGCTGATCTGGTCGGACGAAACCTACCGCATCTTTGGGTTGTCGCCGCAGGAAGGCCTCATTGACTTGGAGAAGGTACGCGAAATGATCCATCCTGACGACAGAGAAGCCGTATTTCGGACGGTAGAAGAGACCGTTCGTTCGGGAGCGCGCGCGGACTGTGAACATCGGCTTTTTCGCCCAAACGGGGAAATGCGCGTCGTGCACAGCCTGGCGGATTTAAAAAGAGACGCGTCGGGACGGCCCCACAAAATGTTCGGTACGACCCAGGACATTACGGAGCGCAAGCGGGCAGAGGAAGAACTCCAACTACTGTACCGCGATTTGCAAGAAAGCAAAGCCTCGCTCGAAGAAGCCCAACGCATTGCCCACATAGGCTCCTGGGTATGGGACCTCGAGAAGGATCACGTGACCTATTCGGACGAATATTACCGCATCTTTGGGCTGACCCCAACGAAAGGACCCATTGACATTGCGACAGTGCGGGAAATGATCCACCCTGAGGATCGAGAGTATGTATTTCGGATCGCGGAAGAGGCCATTCGTGCCGGGGAGCGCGCCGACTGTGAACACCGGATCGTTCGTCCCGACGGAGAAATTCGCATTGTGCACAGCCTGGGCGATTTAAAGAAGGACGCATCGGGACAGGCCTATGAAATGTTCGGTGTAAGCCAGGACGTTACTGACCGCAAGCGCGCGGAGGAAGCTCTGCGTCGAAGCCAGTTTTATCTGAGCGAAGGGGAACGCCTGGCCCACATCGGGAGTTGGGCGTCGACAGATTTGGGCATTCGTTGGTCAGAAGATTTGAATATCTACTGGTCTGACGAGGTCTACAAGATTTTCGGGTTCGATCCGAAAAATGGAACTCCAAGTCTTCAGCAGTTCTTGAGTGCGGTTCATTTCCAGGACCAAGCCTCGTTGACAGCAACAATGAAGAAGCTGCATGAGGAGCACTGCGGCTGCGACGTTACGAACCGGATAGTTCGTCCCGATGGCGAGATTCGATACGTCAGGTGCGTCGGCATTCCAGTCGTAGAAGAGGGAGTGTTTAAGGGATACCGCGGCACCACGATGGACGTCACCGAGCAGGAGTTACTGACGCAAGAGTTGCGCCGCGAAAAAGCTTATCTCACGGAAGCGCAGAGCCTGACCCACGCCGGCAGCTGGGCGTGCAATTTCGTCACCGGACAAATTTTTCACCTATCAGACGAAGCCCTTCGCATCTATGGCTTCGATCCCAGCGAAGGCCCTGTCCCATTCGAACACTTGTACCGCGCTACTCACCCGGAAGACGAGCCTGCTTTGAGGGAAAAGTTTTATGGTGCAGTCCAAGCAAGCAAGGATTACGACCTCGAATATCGGATTTTTCGTCCAGATGGCACTGTCAGATTCCTGCGTTCTGTGGGACATCACAATCCTTCTGGAGAAATCGGCGAGTACGTCGGCATCACCATGGATGTTACAGAACGAAAGCATGCCGAGCAGGGGCGCGAAAGGTTGCGGCAGATCGAGGCTGATCTGGCGCACATCAACCGGATTAACATGATGGGAGAACTGGCCGCCGCGCTCGCGCACGAAATCAAACAGCCCATTGCCGCTTCGATCACCAGCGCGAATGCACTCTTGCGATGGTTGGCACATGATCCACCAGACCTGGAAAGAGCGCGAGCGGCAGCAACTCGAATTGAGCAGGACGGAAACCGGGCGGCTGATGTTATCAACCGTTTGCGGTCCTTCTATAAGAAAGGCGCCCCGCCTGAACGCGAAATCGTGGACGTCAAAGAGATCATTCAAGAAATGATTGTTCTGGTCAGCGACGAAGCGGTTCGGCACTCCATAACGATCCTTTCCGAAATCGACGCAGAGACGCCTAATATCCTGGCTGATCGGGTGCAACTTCAACAGGTATTCATGAACCTGATGCTGAATGCAATCGAGGCCATGAAAGACGCCGGGGGCCAAATGACGATCAAGGCCGGGCTGAATCAGGACGATCAGCTACTCATTTCGATCAGCGATACGGGAGTAGGATTGCCGCTGGAGAATACCGAACGAATTTTTGATGCGTTCCATACGACGAAGCCTCAGGGGACGGGCATGGGTTTGGCTATTACCCGCTCCATCATGGAGTCCCACGGAGGGCGAATCTGGGCTACACCCAATCGGGGGGCGGGTGCAACCTTCCATTTCACCCTTCCCGTCGAAACTGAGGCGCACGCATGAAATCGACAGGGGTTCCCACGGTGTTCATCATCGATGACGATCGCGGCATGCGTCAGGCGATTCAGGATCTCGTAGAGTCAGTGGGCCTCCGCGCCGAGGCTTTTGCAACTGGTCAGGACTTTCTTAGGAAACAACTCACCGGTGGCCCCAGTTGTTTGGTTCTCGACGTAAGATTGCCTCAGCTGAGTGGACTCGACCTCCAGCGTCAATTGGCGGACACCGGCGTGCAAATCCCCATCATCTTTATAACGGCGCATGGCGACATTCCTATGTCTGTCAGGGCATTGAAGTCGGGTGCCGTGGAATTTTTGACAAAACCGTTCCGGGACCAGGATCTGCTGGACGCAATTCAGCAAGCCCTCCAACGTGATAGCGCCGCCCGAGAACAACAGGCCGAGATCCACGATTTGAAAGAGCGCCATCAGTCATTGACTGTGCGAGAGCGCGAGGTGATGACTCTCGTGGTCTCCGGAATGCTCAACAAGCAGATCGCCTCCGAAATTGGAGCCAGCGAAGCCACAGTGAAAATCCACCGAGGCCACGTGATGCAGAAGATGCAGGCCGGATCGGTGGCGGAGTTGGTCCGTATGGCCGACAAGCTCAAACTCTCTCCTCGCAAATAGCCCGGCCTGTTTTTAGTCGCTCCGGTTATTCCGCCGCTTTTCCCCTGCTAATCGACTACCACCTAAGTAGTAGTTGGCACGACTAAGGCCCGATTGCGCCCACTTTGTGACGGCTCTAGTCTTCTCGCAATGAATACCGGGCACAACTCAAGAATCGTAGCAATCGTTGACGACGACCAGTCAGTTCAGCGGTCGCTGCAAGATCTGATTGAGTCAGAGGGCCTGTCCGCGCATTGCTTCAGCTCCGCGGAACAATTTCTGGAGTCCCAAGTCCAAAGCAAGGTGGCGTGCATGATCGCTGATATTCGCATGCCAGGCATGTCCGGTCTTGAACTGCAGGCGAAGCTTAGGGCCGAGCGATGCCGGATACCGGTCATCTTCATCACTGCGCACGGCGACGCCGAGATGCGGATTCACGCCATGCGTGAGGGGGCGGTGGAATTCTTAAGCAAACCGTTCGACGACGCAGTCCTTTTAGAAATCGTTCATGCTGCTCTCAAGAGGTCGGGAAATGACTGAGCGGGCCAACAGTGCAATACGGGACAATGCCGAAACTCGCTACGCGACTTGCCGGCATTTCCTCAGGATCTTTGACGAGGATATGCAGGGGCTTTATCAACTCTCGTTTCTTCTCACCGGAGATCACCGGAAGGGAGAAAAGTGTTTTGTCGCAGGCATGGAAGCTTGTGCTAAGGAGAACCGGGTATTTAGGGAATGGGCACGCACCTGGGCGAAGCGTGTGATTGTGCAGAATGCAATTCGCGAACTCCAGCCGCGACCGAGTCACTCCGGGTCGTTCGCGCAGCTCCCAAGTGCTTTCTCTCACAAAAAAGGTTCAATCGAACGTTTCGACGTGGACGCTGTGCTAGGGCTTGCAGATTTCGAGCGGTTTGTCTTTGTGCTGTGCGTTCTGGAGCGCTATCGCGAGCACGAGTGTGCTCTGCTTCTCGGCTGTTTAGCTTCCGAAGTTCGCGAAGCCCGCACTCAGGCGATTCAGGAGTTGGCTAAGTTTCGGCCGAATGTTTTCAACGCGTATGGAGATCGCGAGCGCGGTGAGTGGGCAGAAGCGCTCAAGGCCTAAGGATCTCAACATGAACCTACGTGTAGTCGGTCGCTTGTTCGATCTCCAGTTCAAGCATAAGTCCGGCAGAACTGCGGTGGTGAAATGCGTGGCGCGGGATTGACTAACCGGTATTAATTTCGGTTTTAGGAACGACTGACATGGAGAAAAAAAGCAGAGCGGAGTTATTCACGGGGCACAACCGGCGCCTCTCTGAAATGCAAATGCCACACCGTCATTGTCCGGAAGGCATTGACAGCCTTCCTTGCGGCGTTGCATCTCGGCTCGTTCCGGCACTCTTGCTGGTGTCGGTATCTTTCGCAGTGGGTTGCGGTAAGACGATTGCAGCGCCTGCTATTCCAGTCCCTGAGGTGGAAGTTGCCAGTGTCGTTCAGCAAGACGTTCCCATCGTCAGCGAATGGGTCGCGACCCTTGATGGCTACGTAAACGCGCAGATTCAGCCCCAGGTGGCGGGATACATCATCCGGCAGTCGTACAAAGAAGGCTCGTTTGTGCACAAGGGGCAGATTCTTTTCCACATCGATCCGCGTCCCTTTCAAGCTGTGCTCGAACAAGCGAACGCCCAACTGGCACAGGCTCAGGCACAACTCGCGAAGACCGCAATGGACGTCGATCGGGACACCCCGCTCGCCAGAGAACGGGCCATTGCGCAGAGCCAGTTGGACAACGACATTCAGGCCAACCGGGCGGCGAAGGCGGCGGCCAAGGCCGCCGAGGCTCAAGTGGAGCAGGCCCAGTTGAACCTCGAGTTCACGGAGGTGAAGTCGCTAGTCGATGGCATGGCCGGAATTGCTCAGGTGCAAATCGGCAATCTCGTCAATCCGACGACGGTTCTCACGTCGGTCTCACAAATAAATCCCATCAAGGCGTATTTCTCCATTAGCGAGCAGGAGTACATCCACTTCGCTGACAAGATTAATGCCGACACGCAAAAAAAGATTCCTTCCAACGGGCCGCCATTTGAGCTGATTTTGGCGGACGGCTCCGTCTATCCGCACAAAGGGACTGGCCTGCTTGCGAATCGCCAGGTGGACGTAAGCACAGGCAGCATTCAGATCGTTTGCTCTTTTCCCAATCCGCAAAACTTCCTTCGGCCCGGCCAGTTCGGCAGGCTGCGGGCAGCGCCGGAAGTCAGGCGTGGCGTGCTGCTCGTGCCGCAGAAAGCTGTGAGCGAACTGCAGGGAAGTTATCAGCTCGCGGTCGTGGGCACGGATAACAAGGTGAGCATCCGGGCCGTAAAAGTCGGGGACCGTGTCGGACCCCTGTGGATCGTCGAAGGTGGAGTCAAACCCGGCGAACAGGTAGTCGTCGAGGGCCTGCAGAAAGTCCAAAACGGCGGCATCGTGAAAATCAAACAGCCACAGACGAAAGGCGATTGACCCGTGTCCAAGTTTTTCATCAACCGGCCCATCGTAGCCATGGTCATCGCGATCCTGATGGTGATCGTGGGAGCAGTCACTATCGCCTCGCTTCCCGTGGCTCAATTCCCCAACATCGTTCCACCCGAAGTTCAGGTGCTCGCAACCTATGTAGGGGCGGATGCCCAGACCATCGAGCAGTCAGTGGCGACGCCGGTCGAGCAGCAGATGAGCGGCGTGGACAACATGAACTACATGTATTCGCTGAACTCCACAGCCGACGGCCTGATGCGCCTGATCGTGGACTACGACGTAAAGACCGATCCAAACACGGATCTGATGCTGACGCAGATGCGACAAACGCAGGCCGCCTCGCAAATGCCGTCCGATGTGGCGAATTACGGCATCACCGTGCAAAAGACCGTGACCGCTCCCCTGATGCTGGTGACTCTCTACTCGCCGAACGGCACCTACGATGCGCGCTTCCTCGCCAATTACGCGTACATCAATCTATCCGACCAGATCAATCGTTCCTACGGAATCGGGAGCGTGCAGATTTTTGGCGCCGGCCAATATGCGATGCGCCTGTGGGTGAAGCCAGACCGGCTGGCGAAACTGGCCATCACGGTTCCCGAGATTGTCTCGGCCATCCAGTCACAAAACGCCGTCAACCCAGCGGGGCAGGTGGGCAGCGAACCGGTCCCCAAGGGGCAGCAGTTCACCTATACCGTGCGGGCTCAGGGCCGCATGACATCTCCCGAAGAGTTCGGAAATATCGTCGTGCGCGAATCGCCAACGGGGGCCATCGTCCGCGTCAAGGACGTCGCGCGCGTGGAGCTCGGCGCGCAGAGCTACAACATGGTGAGCCGCCTGGATGGCAAACCCGCGGCTATCGTTGCGGCGTACCAGTTGCCCGGCTCCAACGCAGTCCAGGCGGCCAACGAGATCAGGAAGCTCATGGCCGACCTGAAGACCCGGCTGCCCCAGGACATGGAATATGCCATCTCCTTGGATACGACGGAGGCCGTGAGCGCTGGTATGAAGGAAATCGTACTCACGCTGGTCATCGCCATCGTCCTGGTTCTCATCGTCGTTTTCGTTTTTCTCCAGGGCTGGCGCGCGACGCTGATTCCGCTGCTGGCTGTGCCCGTCTCCCTAATCGGCACGTTCATGTTTTTTCCCCTGTTTGGATTCTCGATCAACACGCTTTCGCTGTTCGGATTGGTGCTGGCGATCGGACTGGTGGTGGACGATGCCATCGTCGTTGTCGAAGCTGTGGAGCGGCATATTGACGAGGGTCTCACGCCAAAAGCCGCCGCACTGAAAGCGATGGAGGAGATCTCCGGTCCGGTCATTG
>Ga0210399_10004096_pt1 | contig 11323 bp, 7 predicted proteins | sample IncBWC14MmetaG_FD_150865 | JGI IMG/M metagenome (GOLD analysis project Ga0210399, IMG submission 150865) | Forest soil microbial communities from Barre Woods Harvard Forest LTER site, Petersham, Massachusetts, United States - Inc-BW-C-14-M | ecosystem: Environmental > Terrestrial > Soil >...
GAACCGCCTTGCCCCTCTCACGGCGATCGAGGCGGTCACCGCCTCCGCCAGGCTGCCCCTCGATCAGGGTCTGCTGCTGGAAGACCGGCTGGTTAACGGCGCGAAGCTGACCCCGGAGAGCCGGGGTTCGATCCACGTGTTCTTCGCCGAAAGGGAGACGCGCAAGGTGCTGGGACTCCCGGACGGTTCGTCGCACGAGATTCGCACTGCCGGAATCGTTGGCGCCGGCACGATGGGCGGTGGCATCGCAATGTGCTTTGCCAATGCCGGCATACCCGTCACGCTCGTGGATACCACGACGGAGGCATTACAGCGCGGTCTCGCTGTCATCGATAGGAACTACCAGTCGATGGTCAAGCGAGGGCGCCTTCAGCCGGAAGACAAGGAAAAGCGCATGACGCTGATTGGCACGGCCCTCGACTACGGCGCCTTCGCCGACGCAGATGTCATCATCGAGGCGGTGTTCGAGAACATGGAATTGAAGAAGAAGATCTTCAGCGCGCTCGATGTCGCGACCAAGCCCGGAGCGCTTCTGGCCAGCAATACCTCGACACTCGATGTGACCGAGATCGCCCGAGCCACCCGCCGCCCGAGCGATGTCATTGGCACGCACTTCTTTTCGCCGGCCAACGTTATGCCTCTGCTGGAGGTGATTCGCACGGACCTGACCGGACCGACCGCCCTCCGCACCGCCATGAATCTGGCCAAGCAGCTGCGCAAGACGCCGGTGCTTGCCAGGGTCTGTTACGGGTTCGTCGGCAATCGCATGATGGAAGGCTACGCGCGCGAGGCCGAGCGGATCGTCCTCGAAGGTGCGACCCCGCAGCAAGTTGATTCTGTGCTCGAGCAGTGGGGCATGGCCATGGGGATTCTTGCGGTATTCGACATGGCCGGCGTTGAGGTCGGCGTCAATGTCCACAAGGCCAATGCCGATCGCTATCCGCCTGATCCGACCTACTACCAGGCGGACTTCGCCTTGGTCGAAGCCGGTCGTCTTGGCCAGAAAAACGGCAAGGGTTACTACCGCTATGAGGCGGCAGATCGCGCCCGTCACGAGGATCCGGAGGCTCTGGCGATTCTGCGCGCTCGCGCACAACAACTGGGTGTTCCGCGGCGCATACACCCGGATAAGGAAATACTGAACCGCTGCCTCTATCCACTGCTCAACGAAGGGTTCCGGATCTTGCAGGAAGGCGTCGTGCAGCGCGCGAGCGACATCGACGTCGTGTGGACTTCAGGCTACGGCTTCCCGCGCTATCGCGGCGGACCGATGTTCTACGCAGAACTCATCGGCCTTGAGACCTTGCTCGAAGGCATCGAAGGCTTCCGCAAGGAATTCGGTCCAATGCACTGGGAGCCCGCGCCACTGCTGATCGAACTCGTCAAGCGAGGAAGGACCATTGCAGATTGGGAACAGGCCAAGGCGGTGGCGGCATGAAGGTCCAGGGCCTCGTCGCGATAGATGTGCACGTGCATGCGGAAGTGTCCTGCTGCCAGCCGGTCGACCCGGTGTGGAAGACCTATGAGGACGCAGCCAGCAAGTACTTCAAGGCGCCCAAGCGTCCGACGATCGCCGAGACGGTCTCCTACTACCGGGAACGCAAGATCGGCTTCGTGATGTTCACCGTGGACATGGAGTCCGAGGTTGGTTCCAAGCGCATCCCGAACGAGGAGGTCATCGATGCGGCCCGGGAGAACAGCGACATCATGCAGGCGTTCGCGAGCATCGATCCGCACAAGGGCAAACTCGGTGCCCGCGAAGCACGCCGGCTGATCGAAGAGCATGGCGTCAGTGGCTTCAAGTTCCACCCGACGCTGCAAGGCTTTTTCCCCAACGATCGCCTCGCGTATCGGCTTTATGAAGTCATCGCCGAGTACAGGCTGCCCGCGATTTTCCACAGCGGTCACTCGGGGATCGGCACAGGCATGCCCGGCGGCGGGGGCCTCAAACTCAAATACTCCAACCCCATGCACTTGGACGACGTCGCCGCGGATTTTCCGGACATGACCGTCATCATCGCTCACCCGTCCTGGCCTTGGCAGGATGAGGCGCTGTCGGTATGCCTGCATAAGCCCAATGTCTATATCGACCTTTCGGGTTGGTCGCCGAGGTACTTCCCGCCGCAGCTCGTGCAGTACGCCAATACGCAGCTGAAGCATAAGATGCTGTTCGGCTCGGACTACCCTGTTTTGGCGCCGGATCGCTGGATCAAGGATTTCGCTGACGCGGGCTTCAAACCGGAAGTGCAGCCCTTGATCCTGAAAGAAAACGCCATCAAGGCACTGAAGCTGCAACCGGGAGTCTGATCGATGCAGGAAGTTGCGCTGGATTGGACGCCCAGTCGCTTCGAACTGAAGGTGGAACGGCGTGCCGACGGGGCGGTGCTGTTGCGGCCGACGGCCGAGCTCGCGCCGTACCCGAGGCGCGTGACCGACATGCTGGAGTTCTGGGCGGCGAAGTCGCCCGCATCTACTTTCGTCGCGCGCCGTGGACCGGACGGCTCGTGGCAGCATGTCAGCTACGCGCAGGCCTTGATCGAAGTCCGTCGACTGGCAGGTGGACTGGCGCCGCTCGGCCTGAACGCCGAGCGACCGCTGTTGATTCTCTCCGGCAACGGCATCGAACATCTGCTGTTGGGCTTGGCCGCCATGTACGTGGGTGTTCCCTACTGTCCCGTTTCACCGGCGTACTCGCAGGCCAGTTCCGACTTGAGCCGACTCCGTTATGTCCTCGATCTCATGACCCCTGGGCTGGTCGCTGCCTTTGGGACTGGCCCCTATGCGCGCGCGATCCAGCACGCGGTACCGCGTGAGACAGCGATCTTGACTGACTCGCTGGAAGTCGCGGGCCGTCAAACACTGCAGTACGTGGAATTTGGGGCGGAGGCGCCAAACGCAGCGGAATCGCTTCATCGAGCCACCGGGCCGGACACGATAGCCAAATTCCTGCTCACCTCGGGCTCGGCCGGTCAGCCCAAGGCTGTCATCACGACACAGCGAATGCTATGCGCCAATCAGATCATGCTGCGCGAGGCCCTTCCATTTGTTACCGAGCAGCCGCCAGTCCTCGTGGACTGGCTGCCTTGGAACCATACTTTCGGCGGCAGCCACAATGTCGGGCTGGTGCTCTTCAACGGAGGCTCCCTTTATATCGACGAGGGCAAGCCGGTTGCGAAGCACTTCGCCGAAACGGTCCGCAATCTGCGCGAGATCGCGCCGACCATCTACTTTAACGTGCCAAAAGGGTTCGAAATGCTGGCCTCGCACCTACATCAGGACCCGGGGTTGCGGGACAACTTCTACAAGCGACTTCGGGTGTGCTTCTTTGGAGGCGCCAGTCTGTCGCAACAAACTTGGGATGTGCTGGACAATGCGGCGCGAGTCGCCGTACGACGTATACCCATACTGTCTGGGCTCGGCGCAACTGAGACCTCACCATCGGTGACTTTCACAACGCCGGAGGATGATCGAGCAGGTGTCATTGGCCGGCCGGCCGCTGGAAATCTGGTCAAACTCGCGCCGGTCGCGGGCAAAATGGAACTGCGCGTTCGGGGTCCGAATGTCACGCCAGGCTATTGGCGGCTACCCGAGCAAACTGCCAGGGCATTCGATGAGGAAGGCTACTACTGCCTGGGTGACGCCGCGCGCCTGATTGATCCGGACGACCCCTCGCGCGGGATCGTCTTTGACGGCCGGATCAGCGAGGACTTCAAGCTTGCTAGCGGGACTTGGGTTAGCGTGGGACCGCTACGTGTGAGGCTGCTTGCCGCTCTCGTCCCGATTGCGCAAGACGTGGTGATCGCCGGATTGAACCGAGATTTCGTGGCAGTCCTGATCGTTCCCGATCTACGGACCTGCACTATGACCCTAGGTTATACGCCTGGCGCTCTCGACCCCGTCGAACTTGTTGGCGACCCGGAACTACGGCGGCGGTGCATTGCGGCACTGAAAGCTCATGCCATCGAACACCCCGGCAATTCCACTCGTGTTGAACGCGCCATCCTGCTGGCCGAGCCGTTGTCGCTCGACCACGGTGAAATCACTGACAAAGGCTCGGTCAATCAACGGGCTGTTCTGAATCGACGCGCCTCATTCATTGAGGATTTATATGCAGCCGCGCCCCCTGCGCACGTGCTGGTGGTGGATTAGATCTCCGTACCTTGCATGCTGACGGGTGAAGTGGTGCCGCCCGATCCCGGACCAGCATTGCCCCCCTGCGCCCGCGCAAGGAGGCGATGCCATCCTACGCTATTAAACAAAAATGATAGCGCTTACAATAGGCCACATGAATATCAATTCCGGGATGTCCTCCACGGACGCCGACTATGATCCCACGCTGCCCGAGACGTTTGACAGCGTGCACGAGGATTTCGCGCGTCTGCGCGCGCATTGTCCTGTGGCGCACAGCAACGCCTTCGACGGATTTTGGGCCATCACTCGCTATCAGGACATCGTCGATATTCTTTTCGATCCTGACACCTATATTACATCCGTACGAAACGTGGTCCCCGGCTCGGCAGCCACTGGAAGGCGCCCGCCACTGCACTTGAATCCGCCCGAACACACGCCCTATCGGCGCGCGATCGATCGCGCCTTGAGTCCATCGCGAGTCGCCGCTATTGAGCCAGCCACCCGGCGCATCGCCCGAGATTTGGCCAAGGCGCTTGTCGCCAGAGGTGAAGCGGATTTCGTTGAACACTTTTCGAGTCCTTTGCCGGCTTTTGTGTTCGGCGAGTGGATGGGGCTTGAGGAGCGGCAAACAATGATCTTATGGGATACCGCGCGCGCCTATGTCAAGGCCTGGGAGGCGTTTGACAAGCAGACCGTCGCCGCCGCCGGCGCGAAACTCATGGCCATGGCCGTCGAGGTCATCGCGCAACGGCGCGCGGCTCCGCTCGACCCGACGGTGGATCCCACCAGCTCATTGCTCGCAGCGCGCGACCCGGAAGGCAATCCGTTTCCGAATGAAATGTTGGCCGGATGCGTGCGTCAGGTTTTGGTCGTCGGATTGGTGGCTCCGCCGATCTTTCTCGGCAGCATCGCTGTGCATCTGGCGCGCGACCTGAAGCTGCAGCAGCAATTGCGCAGCGACCCATCGCTCATTCCGGATGCGTTGGAGGAATTCCTGCGTCTTTACACGCCTTACCGCGGCTTCGCACGAACGGCACGGCACGAGGTTACGATCCGCGGGCGAAGCATCAGGCCTGCGGAACCGATTGCATTGGTATACGCGTCGGCCAACCGCGATGAGTCGGTATTTCCGCGGCCGAATGAATTCCTTTTGCGCAGGTCAAATATCTCGCAGCATCTCGCATTCGGCCGCGGACCGCACATGTGTGCGGGAACTGCGCTGGCCCGGCAGCAACTGCGCATCGCATTGGAAGAGATTCTCGGCAACTCGAGCATTTTCCAGCTATGCGGCGCGATTCGGATGAGCGGTATGCCCGAGGTGGGACCCATCTTCGTGCCCCTGAGGCTTAGCGCTCCTTAGCCGCTCTCGCGCACAACGAGTGAGAAACCGATATCGACGACCGGCCGCTCGATCTTTTTCCCGCGCGCGCGCTGCATGAGAAACTTTACAGCTTGCTTGCCGATCAACGCACCGTCGATTTTCACCGTAGTCAACGACGGGCTAAGATCGGCCGCGAAATTCAAATCACCAAAACCAATGACCGCAATATCGTCGGGAACGCGTATGCCACGAAGCTGCAATTCGTGAAGCGCACCCTGAGCGCTCAAATCGGACGAACAAACGATCAGATCGAGGTCTTTGCTGTGCTCCTGCAAGCGCGCCGCCACTGCACTGCGGCCCTGCCCAAAGGTGGTAGCGCCGGGAAAGACTGCCGACAGCGGCTGAACTGCGCCCGCCTCAAGCATCGTGCGGGCAAAGCTGTCGCGACGGGCGAGCGCGCGTGCTCCTGATGCCGAGATCACCAGCGCGCGCCGCCGCCCTCGCTTCAAAGCATGCCGCGCCACCGCCTCGCCGATGGCTTCGTGCGATACTCCGACCACGAGGTCAATGGGGTTCTTCGGCAGGTCCCAGGTCTCGATGGTGGGAATTCCCGAGCTGATGATCTGTTTGCGAGCAACCACATCCACCATAGGGCCGGTCAAAATGATTCCGTCCGGCCTGCGACCGATGATGGATAACAGTTGGCGGTGCAGATGTTCGTCCTGCATTCCCGACAAACCCAACATGACGCTGTAGCCTTCTTCGGCCAACGAATCGCAAAGTGCCTGAATCGTGCTGGTAAAGATCAGCTGCGCGACGACAGGGACGACCGCCGCAACGAGCTTGGACCTGTTCGATGCAAGCTCGCTTGCAACCAAGTTCGGAACGTAGCCGCGCTCATTGACGGCAGCTCGGACGAGCTGCGCGGTCTTGGGTTTCAACATTCCGGGGGAATTGAAAAATCTCGACACTGTCGCAATCGATACGCCGGCGGCGGCCGCAATGTCGTCTATGGTGATGGTCGCGTTCTTTGGGCGGCGCTTTCGCTTGGCCGAAAGCGCTGCACTCGAAGGTTTGGATTTTTTCATTAGCCGTGTGATTTTAAGCACATTGTCGATTCGTCGGATAGGCGGCTTTTTGACCGAATTTTTGAAAGCGGTTACAATTTACCTGAAATTCAGCGGCCATTCCCGGCCAATTGGTTTGCGATGAAGACTAGGTTCCAACACTTGCGCGAGGCGAAAGTGTTCGCCGCAATTGCACTCTTGTTTGTCAGTGCCGCGGGTATTGACGTGTCCGCAGACACCTATGATGCGGCGAATTCCTGGTGGAGACCGGGCGATCAACGGCTTATGCCTGCGAGTGCCGACTATGAAGATGCGCTCGGGCGCATACGCATTGTCAATGCCGGCGGATCCTTTGCAACCAAGGACCATGCTTTTTTTACACCGTTGGGAACCAACGGACGCGCTTGCGTCAGCTGCCATCAACCCTCGAATGCGATGGGTTTGTCGGTGGAGACTATTCGCCGGCGCTGGGAGGAAACAGGCGGCAAGGATCCGCTGTTCTCGCCGGTGGACGGTTCCAACTGTCCAAACCTTCCGCAGGCCGTGCGATCGTCGCACTCCTTGCTGTTGGATCGGGGACTTATCCGGGTCGCGTTGCCGTGGCCGCCACAAAGCGCGGACGGTTCCCTGATTCAGCCTGAGTTCACGATCGAAGTCATTCGCGACCCGACGGGTTGCAACACGGACCCGGTCTATGGCTTGAACGCCAAGAAGCCGTACATCTCCGTATACCGGCGCCCTCGGCCGGTGGCCAATCTTAAGTATCTGCTTGAATTGCCTCATGGCGTCCCGCCGAGCGACTTTCTCTTTTATAACGATAAAAGCCTTCTGCCCAGAAACCCCGAAACAGGCGGTTTCGCCACCTTGCAGCTGATGTCAGATGGTCGCGATCTGACCCCGAGGATTCAGGCTCGCGACGCGGCAAGAAATCATCTTCAGTCAAATGCGCCCTTGTCTGACAAACAGTTGGCGCAGATCGAATCTTTTGAAACCCAGGTCTATGCCGCACAGGCCTTCGACAAGGTGGGAGGAGAGTTGACCGGCGCGGGTGCGCCGCCCGGTCTCGGTCCTGAAGCGCTCGAAAAAGGTGCACCCGCGCGCCTGGGCAACAACCCCATCAACAGAATATTCGGTTCCTTCGCCATGTGGCAATCACCGCAGTCGTCAGAAGCAGGTGCTGATGCCAATCGCGCGCTGATGTTTCGAGAATCGGCCGCGCGCGGCGCGGACATCTTCTATTTGCGCCGCTTCATCATCAACGATGTCGGTAAGTACAACGACAAGGGACTCGGCAATCCGTTCAAACGTTCGTGCGGCAGCGGGTGTCACAACACGCTTTTGATGGGCATGGACCTCGCACCCGGCTATATGGATCTGGGATTGAACAACCTTCCCTGGGCCAATGAGCGGCCGGATCTGCCATTGTTCAAAATAGTATGCAACTCAAACGCATCGCCGCAGTCCTATCTCGGCCGGGTCATCTACACTTATGACCCGGCACGGGCTCTGATCACCGGCAAGTGTGCCGATGTGGGCGCGAGTATGACGCAGCAGTCGCGCGGCCTGGCGGCCCGCGCTCCTTATTTTATGAACGGCTCGGCGGCTAATCTTCGCGAGCTGGTCGATTTCTACGATCGCCGCTTCAACATCGGCTATTCGGAAGCTGAGAAGGTTGATCTCGTCAATTTCTTGAGCGTGCTATGAGCCGCGATTTTTTGATGGCGGCCCTACTGTTCGCGGCAGCGGCTGCATTGGCCGCGGATCCGTCGCCTGGAACTGCGGTGAGTTTTCTCGCCTGCCCAGTGGCGCGCGACACGGGTCCCGACACCGACCTGTGCTTCTTTGCGGAGCACGATGGCCATCGCTACGCTCTGGTCAATCCCCCCGATTGGGGCGGGCCGCAGTTGAAGCACCGTGTGCTCGTCGAAGGGCGCGTCAAAGAAGGCCCGGCGATTTGCGGGGCCATCGCCCTCGAAGGGCGGGCATCGGTGATCGCGGAAATCGACGCCAGCTGTAATGTTGTCCTGCCATTTGACGGTGTCATAAAGGGTGTTGCAGGCGGCGTGTTCAACAGTGGAACCCAGGAGCAGCGCGCGTTCGCACAGGATCTCGCCAGGCGTGCGGCGCTGGATCCCAGCGTGTCGGTCGAACCTGCGATCGCGAATCCAGCGTCGGCGCCGGCGCCCACACCCCCGTTCGAGCACCGCACGCTGGTGATCACATACCCATTCGATAGTGACCGCGGTTCCGGGCCCGACATGGTGAAGTTGAAGGATGTCGTGACATTCATAAAGGTCGCGAATGCAAAAAGCGTGCAGGTCGTGGGATTTCGCGCGTCTTCGCGGCTCTCGGACGGCAGCGAATTGATCGAGCGACAGCAGATTGCCGAGGATCGGGCAAAGAAGATTGCGTCAATTCTCAGCGGCCTCGGCGTAGATGAAAGACTCGTTCATGTGAGTTGGGACCCGCATGCCATCGACGGCAATGGTGACGGAGACTGGCGCAATCGCAAGGTCGAGATCACTGTCGAGCCTTGAGCCAAAGGGCGTGCGCCGGCGAAAATACCAGCGCGGGTCGTCCTACGAGTTGGCCTTTCTTGCCGGCAAGACTATCAACGAAGGGTTGCTCTTCGAGTCATAGATTGTCACCTTAGGCGCGGGATTCACAGCTTGCCGATCGCGCTCGCGATAATCGGCGCCCGTGACGCTTACCCTGATGCGATGACCCTGTTTGAATAAATAAGAGACCGGGAACAGATCCATTTGCACGCGGACGGGCGATCCGGGAATGAGCGGCTGTACGTCTTCTCGGTTGCTACGTCGCCAGGGCAAGCCGATATCGTTATACGGCGGAGTTGCGACTTTTCGCAACGATGCCCGCTGCCGGGCGTCGGTGATAGCCGTCACAGTGCCGTCGGGAGCGACATCCTCCAGATAGACGAAGAGGTTGACATCCACCGCGTCGGCGGATATCCATAAATCCGCGATCGGGTGACCGGTCACCTCGGTATCTGCCTTCATCACGGAAGAGTAAAAATGTGCACCCGCCTGCTCAACCGGACAGGGCTGCGCATTGGGACCCGATTGCAGGGCAGCATCAAATCCCGATGCGCAACTGATGTCGTAGCGAACTTGAAATGTGGTCCCCCCATTACCCGCCGTCTCGCTGAGCCGCGACTTGTCGGCCAAATGCAACCGCATTTCCTGGCCCCCCGCAGGCGGCCACACCTGAGAGGTTTGCCATTCCCTACCCGCCGGCGCATTCACCGTAAAGAAATGAATGGGAGCGTCGCTGGAAAATCCATTGTCTATGTCTTTTAGATAGAAATCGAAAAAGCGATGCATTTCCGCAAAGAGATCGAATCCATCGTTGCGGCAGTGGGTCCACGGCCCAATCACGATGTGACGCTTTCCCGGGGTCCAATTGTTGAATGTGACCCACCCATCCTTGCGCAGGTCGTCGCGCCAGCCGCCGGTGATGTAAAGCGTGACGCCCGATTGGCGCATTTCATCGGCGTACGAGGCGATGCTGCCTTCGCTCCAGAAACGGCTTGCCGTCAGCGGACTGAAATCATCGCGATAAGGGATGCCGCGCCACATCGCCGCAAGATTGGTGCTTTTCACGTGTTCCTGTGCGGCCTGAAGCAGTAGAACTTTGGATTCATCGCCGTCGACGGGTTTGGACTTGAGGTCTTCCTCGACCGTTCGCTGCACGCCTGTTCCCCACTGCGCGAATATTCCGCCGCGCAGCGTCCAGTCATAGGTGTCCCAGGCAAAACACCCCACGAAGGCCGCAAGCAGGTGAGGCGGACGAATCGTGATTGCATGCATGGCCGCCGCGCCGGTGTTGGAACATCCCACGATCCCGACTTGGCCATTGGACCAGGGTTGGCGGGCCAACCACTCAGTGACCTCATAGGCATCTTCTGCTTCGATTCGGTCGTTATAGCCGCGTCGCTCGCCGAAGGAGGCACCCATCCCGCGGCGTTCCACGATTGCCACCACGTAGCCAAATTTCGTCAGTTCCGGAGCCGCGCTGGCGGCGCTTCTTGCCGCGGCAGCAACGTAGTGCCGGTCAAAGGTGTGATGCCAGACCACCGGAAAGCGACCCTCGGCGGCTTTGCCGTTGATTGCAGGTCGATACAAATCGACTGCAAGACGAACGCCGTCGCGCATGGGCAAGTAAAAGGAACTTTGAACTTGGTCGGGAAAAGCTTCAGGCGAGTACCCCTCATAAACACCAAACACCGAGATCTTGGTCGGCGACACCTGCGTCCCGCTTGCAGTCGCGCCGCAAAGCGGGCCGGCTGAAAGAACGCAGGCGCTGAGGATTCCCAAGTACAATCTCACCAGCATCTCACGCCCCCTCCTCGAGTATTTCGCGTTGCTGCGCCGAGTCGAAATCCAGCCACTGCAATATTTCTTCCGAGTGTTGGCCATGTGTCGGCGGCGGCTCGGCCACATTCGGGCCACCTGCTTGGAAAATGAATCCTGCATTGAGGATTTCGATCTTGTCCTGCGGCGCCAGGCTGGGCACACGAAGAGGGATCTTCAAGCCGCGTTGCTGCAAGTGGGGCAGCGACGCTGACTCGGCCACATTGCGCACCATTCCGCACGGAATTCCGGCAGCACTCATCTGTGTTTCCCATTCCGCCGCGGTACGGCGGCGAAAAGACTGTGCGAGTAACGCCTTCAGGTCCAGTTCATTGGCGCGCCGCAAATCAGGAGTGCGAAAGCGCGGATCCGACAGCCATTCGATGCGATCGAGCAAGCGGGCCAGCACTTCGAATTGTCCCTGTTGCACT
>Ga0210399_10004100_pt1 | contig 11320 bp, 6 predicted proteins | sample IncBWC14MmetaG_FD_150865 | JGI IMG/M metagenome (GOLD analysis project Ga0210399, IMG submission 150865) | Forest soil microbial communities from Barre Woods Harvard Forest LTER site, Petersham, Massachusetts, United States - Inc-BW-C-14-M | ecosystem: Environmental > Terrestrial > Soil >...
TACGCGTGAGCCAGAGATCGCGGTCCGCACCGCGGCGGGTGCGAGCCGTGCCCGCCTGATACGTCAATTATTGATTGAGAGCGTCACACTGGCCTCGGCCGGCGGCGCCATCGGCTGTGTCGGCGCATTTTGGGCAGTCAGCGCTATCAATCACGCCTTGCCGCCCAATACACTCGCCGTTCCCGAAGTTCACGTCGATGCGACGGTGTTGTTGTTTGCGGTTGCGGCTACCGTGGTCACGGGATTGTTATTTGGCCTGGCGCCTGCCTGGCGCATGACCAAGCTGGATATCAACGACGTGCTTAAACGAAGTAGTCGCGGATCATCGGGCCGGATGCGCAGCCGTCTGCGAAATGGGCTGGCGGCCGCGGAGGTTGCATTGGCAACGGTCCTGCTGATCGGTGCAGGACTGCTCATCAAGAGTCTGGGAAATTTGCAACGGGCACACTTGGGGTTTGATTCACGCGGGCTGATCACTTTCCAGATTGCGCTGCCCACGTCGAAATATCCGCTTACGGCGCAGGCGCCGCAGTTCTATCGCGCCTTGCTGGATTCGATTCGAGCGACCACTGGCGTTCGCGCGGCTGCCGTGTCGAGCGGCATTCCCTTTGGCGCCGGAAGCCTTACCACCAGCCCGGTCATAGCGCAAGGATCGGTGCTTCCGTCCGGGACTCCCGCCGCCATCGACTGGCGCATGGTCAGCGGCAGCTATTTCCAGACCATGTCAATCCCGCTGCTGCGGGGTCGGACGTTCACCGATGCCGACGGCCCTGGCTCACCACCGGTTGCGATTGTCAGCCATGACACCGCGAAGAAATTATGGGGCAATACAGACTCGATCGGCCGAAGCTTTTATCGCGCGGCCGATTCCAAGACCGTATTCACGGTTGTCGGAATAGTCGGCGACGTGCGCAACACCGCACTGAACCAGCAATCACCTGCGCTCTACTATCCCTTGGCGTGGCGCATCGGCCGGGTCGCAGCACGCGTCAATGTTGTCGTCATGGATGTGGTCGCCCGAACGGACGGCTCGCCGGAATCGCTTGTTCCAACCCTTCGCCAAAAAGTACGCGAACTCGATCCAGAGCTCCCGCTGGCCAACATACGGACGATGCAAGAGTGGATATCGAACAATGCAGCTCAGCCCCGGCTGAATGCACGACTGCTTACGCTGTTCGCAGCAATGGCGTTGTTAATCGCGGCCATCGGAATATACGCAATGCTCGCCTACTCGGTGACGCAGCGTATGCGCGAAATCGGGCTGCGCATCGCGCTCGGCGCCACCCCCGCCAGTGTCCTTCGGCTGGTTGTGAGCGAAGGAATGAAAGTTGCCCTGATCGGAATCTGCGGGGGATTGCTGGGTGCACTGGCCCTGGGCAGGGCCGTCTCGAGTTTGGTGTATGGCGTTGCGGTGCATGATCCATTCACTTTTGCCGGCGTTGCGGTGGTGCTGACGGTAATTGCGTTCGCCGCCTGCTTCCTGCCCGCGCAGCGCGCGGCCAAAGTCGATCCCATGGTGGCGCTGCGCTGCGAGTGAGATGCTTTGGCGCCTCGAGCTTCTCCTCAAGAATGCTTCGTGGATGACCACCTTCGCTGTCGCGTCCGTTAGCTCGCTCCGTTGCCACGCCTTGACTTGCTTTCGCATCGGTTCGAAGTTGCGCTGCGTCCGATCGACGTCTACCGAGATGCAAGCGATCAGCGAGAACGACTTCGAGTGTTTCGCGAGCACCGGCGTGGCCACACCTGTGACAATGTCCATGAATTCTGGGTGAATGTCAGGTAGCTTCCCCCCGTGACCGGTCCCATCAGCCTGCAAGGTGCGTTGAATATCAAGTTGATCAATACATTCAAGCCGCAAGTGGGGCAGACATTTACGGAAGGTTTTTCGGCAACCCTTACCTTGGAATTACGTCAGGGTTGCTCCATTACCGGCCACGTCAGCAAAGACAAGGCGACAGTTCTTTAGCGACGATTGGCGGCGGTCAGAGAGAGTACAGCGTACGAAGTGGCCGCATCATTCATAAAGAGCGCGGTCTCCGGACTGATGTGGTTCTCTTTGTCCTTGTTCAAAGAGTAGGACGTCCAGGAACCTTCCTTCTTGTCCTGATTCCGAGTGAGCCACGCGAGCCCCCGGTTCAGTTTGGCATTTTCTGGCGAAATCCCGGCCCGCTGAAGAACAAAGGTGATCAGCCCCGTCGCGTACCCGTCGCTCGTCGTTTCCTGAGACGTTCCATCCGCGCGTTTCCAGCCGCCAGACAGAGAAGACAGGCTCCAGCCACCGTCAACCCGCTGCTTTTCCAGAAGCTCGCCAATGATGGCCTTCTGCCGATCTGGTTCGAGCAGTCCCGGTAGCTTCGCGGCGGCCCACAAGAGAAGGAGTCGATTAACAGGGAGCTGCACGGCAAATTCGCGGTTGAGGTACTCCCGCAATAGCCTGAGGCCGGTTTGGGCTTCGGGCGTTGCCCGGTAGTTTCCTGGTGCGACGCCAATGGCGACGGCGGCCAGCGTTGCTCCGAAGTAGTCCGAATCGTCCGCTTCCCACGGCTCGTTCTTAAAACGTAGCCAGGACCACGCCCCTTTCTGCTTGCCGGTAATTTGCTGTTCGGCCCACATGTTCTCCAACGCCTTCCGCGCGTCGTTGCTGAGTTGGCCGTTTTGCGCATCACGGTTCGAAAGAATCAGTGCGTTGAGAACGGATTCCGTTCCGCGCGACTCGACCGACTTGTACGGCCCACGGTCGGCATCCTTGTAGAACGGTTCAACCTCCTTCCAGAGGCGCACGCGCTTCGTGACGCTGTCCAGCAGCCGTCGCTCGTTCCTAGATGGGGCTTGTTCGGCAAGGGCCGTTCGAAGAGCCGAACGCGAAAGAGCATAAGGAACGGCGGTGTGGCACGACACGCAGACAGTTTCATGGTCCCGCTGGGCTCTGGGCCATTCCATCCACCACGATTGCCGCCGGTCTAGGTAAGCGGCAGCAGCGTTCGGATTCCAAGAGTTCGCGGTTTTTGTTTCCGGCGTATCGGAGTGAGCCTCCACGCCTTCAGAACTGTTAGGGAAAGTCGCGGCTTCCGCGCGCCAACCGGCCACAAAGATCCCCACCAGCAAGCAAGCCACTAGACCGCTCGTCAGTCGAATAGGGATCTTCATGAAACCTCCCTCTCAGGAGGGCAACCAGTGCTGATTCGTTTGTCCTGGCTGTCGGGATGATTCTGTTTCTCGAGTTTGTTTAATCGTTGTTGGAGGTCGGCCACTTTGTGTGAGCGCGATTATAGCCTCAAACAAATGGCGTTCCAACGGATCCGGGTTCAGGTTGGATGGTCGGCAACCAGAAAGTAATCCGGCTTTCGGTTTGCTCGTCGTCTGCTCCTAAAACTGTGGTAAGGAGGAGAGAGCTCAGAGCGGTATCTCGGTCCGTTGTGCATGGATTTCTAACACCCAAATCTGCTTACCGTAACTGCCATCCAACGTCTAACTCTATCAGCAAGGCATTCCTGTGAAGCAGGCGCCATGAACAGACCGTTAGCGAATACTCTTATCTGCGGCCTCATTGGACTGCTGTCCATGCTGGCGATGGCGCAGAATTCTACCGGCAAACGGTGGATCGGAACGTGGGCGACGGCCGCGCAGCCCCCCATGCCAGGGCATGTCCAGAGCTTCCGGAACCAAACTCTGCGCCTCATCGTGCACACCAGCGTGGGCGGGACAAAGGTAAGGATTAAGATCTCCAACACCTTTAGTGAACATCCATTGCTTATCGGCGGCGCACACATTGCCCGCCGAACGGACGCGGCGGAGATCGATCCGACGTCCGACCGACCCCTGAAGTTTGACGGAAAATCGTCCACGACCGTCGCAGCAGGATCGATGGTTGTGAGCGATCCGGTCGCGTTGGAGGTGCCGGCTCTGTCGGATCTGGCGGTCAGCCTGTTTCTGCCCGCGAGCACCGAGGTGCAGACCATGCACGTTCTGGCAATGCAGACGAGCTACGTTTCCGCTGAGACCGGAGATTCTACGGCAAAAGTGAAGTTTCCAGTGGAAAAGAAAATCAAAACGTGGCCGTTTCTAACTGGGGTTGACGTCGAGGCCTCGTCTCGCGGAGCAGCCATCGTCGCATTTGGTTCCTCGCTCACGGACGGAGATGGAACCGACTCGGACAGCAATGGGCGTTGGCCTGACGTGCTGGCGCAGAACTTGGAGAAAAGCGCCGGAGGGAAAGCGGAATTGGGTGTCCTGAATGAAGGCATCATCGGCAATCGGCTATTGAATGATAGCCCTGTGCAAGCGGCTGGCGGTCGATTTGGGTCAGTCCTCGGACAAGCGGGCCTGACGCGTTTCGAACGCGACGTGCTTGCGCAATCTGGCGCTAAGTATGTGATCGTTGGTTTAGGGATTAATGACATCGCCTTTCCCGGCTCGCTAACGCCTGCCACCGAAGGTATCAAGGCCGACAGTATCATCGCCGCTTATCGGCAGCTCATCACACGGGCCCACCAGAGGGGAATTCGAATCATCGGCACGACGAACCCACCGTTCGAAAACTCGTTCTTGGAACTGGGGCCGCCGGCGCCTCCAATCACTTTCTACACTGCCGAGAAAGAAAGCGTGCGACAGAAGGTCAACGTTTGGATCCTCAGCAGCGGTGAATTCGACGGCGTGGTGGATCTCGACGGGGTTTTACGGGATCCGAGTCACCCTACGCAACTGCTCCCGAGTTACGACAGCGGAGACCACCTGCATCCCAACAATGCGGGCTGCCGCGCCGAGGGAGATGCGATTCCCCTGGCGTTGTTCCAAAGCCCTTAAACTCATTCAACACAATTGGGTTGTTGTCGAATCGTTGGCAAAACTTACCTTGGGATTACTTCCCAATTGTCCGTAAGAACGAAGGCGCTTGCGCGGCGGACGCTGCCGCCTCGAATACAATGTTGCCCAAGCCTTCTATTCTATAAAGATATGCTGGCCAAGAAGAACGCCGCCGCACTAGTTTTGCTTGGGCTCGGTCGTATTCTGTGGCCAGCAGCTCGGAAATTTGCGGCTTGCTTTACTTTTCAACCGGCACTGAAAGCGAATAGCTGTCGTAACACGGACCGAACGTGTAAGCGAGACGAATTTGAACCGAGGTTAAGTTGATCCGGCTCTTCAATGTCTATATCCCAGTCCGAACTCTGGTCCTGCTGACCGGAGACGCCCTGATCGTCTGGACCTCATTCTTGCTGGGAGCAGTGTACGCACTCGGCCCGGACAGTTACGAGGCTCTCAACTACGAAGGCGGCTACTACAAGATCCTCGGCCTCACGGTGCTAGTCTTGCTGTTCTCGCACGTGCTTGACCTGTACGACACGGCGCGCCTCAACACCAAAGGGGAGCTCTATTCCCGCCTGCTCATGGTTCCCGGCGTGATGGCGTTGATCCTGGCCGGTGTCGCTTTGGTGTCGCCCAACTTATTGTTAGGCGGCAACTCTGCGACTGTCGGGCTAATCATCCTCACCGTCGCTCTGATCGGATGGCGGCTCGTCTTCACTTGGCTGGTCCAGTTGCCCATTCTGGTGGACCGTGTCTATGTCCTCGGTACCGGCGAGCGCGCGCAGCGTGTGGTGCAAGGCCTGCGTCAGAATCCGGAACCAGGCGTCGAGATCGCTAGTTGGACGGGCAAGATGGAAGGCGCGATAACCCGCGAGTCGGTAGGGGCGCACCTGTTGGAAGTTGTCCACAAGCAAAGAGTTCATCGCGTTATCCTCGCCATGCCCGAGCGCCGCGATACCATCCCCATGCAGGAACTGTTCGCCCTGCGCCTGCAGGGAGTTAAGGTCGAGGAAGCCCCTTCCTGGCTGGAAAGAATCTGGGGAAGGATTGAGGTCGAGAATCTGTATCCCAGTTGGGTGGTGTTGGGCGAGGGTTTTCGCCGCAGCACCACCTTGATGATGATTCGGCGCACGCTGTCGGTTCTCATTTCGCTGATCGGTCTTTTCCTCACGCTGCCTTTGTTTCCTCTGATCATGCTTGCCATCCGCCTCGACTCCAAGGGGCCCGTGTTCTACGCCCAGACGCGAGTGGGCAAGGCGGGACGCCTCTTCAAGTTGTTGAAGTTCCGCACCATGCGCCAGGACGCCGAGGCGGCCAACGGTCCACAATGGGCGGTCCACAACGATCCCCGCGTGACCCGCGTCGGCAGATTTCTTCGCGCTTTGCGCCTCGATGACATCCCCCAGTTGTGGTGCGTTCTTAGAGGCGATATGGCATTGGTCGGCCCGCGGCCCGAGCGTCCGGAATTTGTCGAGTTGCTCTCCAAAGAGATTCCTTATTACGGCGTGCGCCACATGGTGCGGCCCGGGCTCACGGGCTGGGCGCAGATCAAATACAGGCACGTCAGCACGGTCGAGGATGCGCGGGAGGAACTCCAGTACGACCTCTTCTACATTAAGAACGCTTCGATTGGTCTGGATCTGCTAATTATGTTCCAGACGATCAAGACGATTCTGTTGCACCGAGGCGAACAGTAACGGGGAGTGCATTGCGATATGAGGTCTACACGACCGAAACGCTAGAATCCGCCTAGACTTCGTTCGAGACGTTCATCCGCGTGCGAGGTCAATCAACGAGAGGCTAGGCCTGGGCGTTTTCGAGTCCAGAAGGCGCTGTTCTGTGAATAGATGCCCTCCCGAGTCAAAGACAGGGAAGAGACTCGGCTACAATATCGGCATTCTGGGTTTATGAGGTGACGTCATGATGATACTGGGAAGAATTGGGCCCGCGAGTCTCTCCCCAATATTGACCGTAGCCCTGATTACTTGTGGCTACGCCTTTGGACAAACCAGATCAGGTCCGGTGGACCCAGGCGTGCGCGGTGGCGCGGCGGGTGCGGGTGGTCCACTTCAGGGTCTCACCGCGGACGAGACAACGTTCTTCCTGGATGGGCAGGCGAGGTTCGCTGAAATCGAAGTTGTAAACAACGGCTCGAACAACGGCCTGGGCCCGCGCTTTAACTCCAATCAGTGTTTCTCCTGCCACGCGCAGCCCAGCATGGGCGGAACGAGCCCGGCGAAAAATCCCCTGCCCGACGTTGCCGCCTTGGCTGGGGCCAAGAACGTGGTTCCATGGTTCATCGTGCCAAATGGTCCGATCCGCGAAGCGCGGTTCAAGAAGAGCGGCAACGCGGATGGCGAAGTGCATGATCTCTTCGTGATCACGGGGCGATCTGACGCCCCCGGCTGCAATATCGCGCAATTCGATTTTCTGCCCGCGGGAAATCCGCTCACGGGCCAAGGCGGAAATCAAAACATTATTTTCAGAATCCCGACTCCCGTCTTTGGCGCGGGGCTGATTGAAGCGATTCCCGATTCGGCCATCTTGGCCAACCAGCAGGCCGACGCGTCGGCGAAGTCCCGGCTGGGTATTCACGGACATGCGAACGCTCACCTCAGCGGAAACGTGAATCTCAGTGCGAACGACGGGACTATTACTCGGTTCGGGTGGAAGGCGCAGAACAAATCCTTGCTCATGTTTTCAGGCGAGGCCTATAACGTCGAGATGGGAATTTCGAACCAGCTATTCCCGCAAGAGCGCGATGAAACACCCAGCTGTCTGTTCACCCCCACTCCCAACGACAACCTCAACTTCACAAGCACTCCTTCGACTACATCGAGCGGCATTTCGAACCCGGCGGTCATCTCAGACATCGAAGCGTTCGCTAACTTCATGCGGATGCTGGCCCCGCCGGCTCCCATTCCCCCCACACCATCGAGCGAAAAGGGACGCGAAACCTTTGCCAGGATAGGATGTGTCCATTGCCACACGCCTTCATTCACCACTGGCAAAATGATTGCGAGTGGCTCGGCGACGAGCCCGAGTGCTGCGCTTTCCAATCAGACAGCGAATCTTTACTCTGACCTTCTCGTACACCACATGGGCAAAGCACTCGCTGACGGCATCACGCAGGGCGGCGCCGGCCCTGACGAGTTCCGAACCGCTCCTCTTTGGGGTGTCGGACAACGGGTCTTCTTCCTTCATGACGGACGGACGACCAACCTGGTGGAGGCGATCAGGGATCACAAAAGCAAGGGCAGCGAGGCGAACAGGGTCATCGAGCATTTCAATAAGCTGAGCACCCAGGAACAGCAGGAGATCATCGATTTCCTACGGTCGCTCTAGCGAAAACGGCGCTCCCCTGAATCGCAGCTCTCATCCTTTGGATAATTGGCGCACGGATAATCTCCCGGAACCATCGTTGACCGGGACTGCGCCATGGTCGGCGAGCCGGACGGCTCCCATGCATGTAAACGTTTCCGAAAGCGGTCAGGGCGGCTGCCACACGGTGCAGTTCATCCTCAAGTCGTTTGCGTTCCTTCTGGAGTTCGCTGATTACCGAATGCATCAGTGTTTTTTGCACGATGACATCCTTTCACTCGCATTGGATCCAAGAGTCGCTGACAAAAATCGCTGCCCGCATCTCTTGAAGATTTTGATGAGCCTTCGCCAACCAATCGCCAAATCGCCACCAATCGTTGACACTGCCGAACTCAATGTCCATACTTCCATGTTGTCCCGCTGTGGAGTCCTCTGAGACCCACGAACTTCCCCAGACCACTCCCCAAGAACAAAGACATCTCGTTTTTCCCCAGGAGCGTGATTTGTTGATGGCTCCGCCAAAACAAAGTGGACGTGTTATCAGCTAACGCTGGGATTCCAGAAAACGCACCTGCGTCGGAACTACGAGTGCGATGTCAAGGAGTGCGTCTGCGTGCGGTGCCACCAGCGACCCGCGACTCTCGCCAGCAAGCGCCGCCAGAAGTGCCAAGATTCGCCATCCTAGCCAGACTCAGCGAGTGACAAAAACGCTCAATCGGCGGTTCTGAAACCTGAATTGCGACGAGAGAATTACACCTTTACTCCTCAAGCTGCGCTGTGCCCTTCGCAATTGTCTCATCGAGAAGCTGCTTCATTTGGCGGGAAGCCTGCTGTGCAAGGTCTCCTTGCTGACGGCCCAGTTCACCTTGTTGCTCGCCGAGTTTTCCCTGCTTTGCTCCGAGGACGCCCATCTCATCACCCAGCTTTGATTGCTGATCGCCGGCTTGGGACTGGATATCACCAATCTTGCTTTGCAAGTCCCCAATCTCCGACTGGATCTGGCCTATTTGCTCCATCGTGGCGCTGGAATTGAGTTGCTTCAATTCGGCCTGGAGTTTCTCGATTTCTTTCGTCAGGTCCGGAACTTTTACGTGAATCTGTTCCATTTTTACGCTGAGCTCTTCCTGTTGTTTTCCCAAGTCTTCCTGCTGCTTGCCGAGTTCTTCCTGTTTTTTGCCAAGCTCCTCTTGAGGGGCCCAAAGTGCCTTGGCGCGATCGACCGTGGCCTGGTCGCGAATAATGTAGGATTTTCCGTCGCGCCGGAACCAGATAAAGTCTCCTTGGATTTTCTTTCTGAGTTCCTCGACCCGCTCCGCATCTTCTTGCGTGCCGGACATGGTTAGGGAATCGCTCCCGCCGGAGACGATTACGAAGCGCTGTGTCTCGTCGTTGCCGTAGGAATAGAAGCTATGGTTCGACGATTTTTTTGCCGCCCGCGCAGCATGCGAAGCCCGCGGTACTGGAGGCGGTGTCTCGTCCTGCGCGACCTCTACACTCTTCGAGCTCTGGGGACCCACGTTGCGATCGGCTGGGTGCACTGAGGCAGCGAGATAAACCACCGGGACCGCGAGCGCTACGACCACAACCGCAACTGATTTCTTGAGACTCATGGCAACAGCTCCCTTCCAGGCGAGAATTCTTTCTACTCTTTGCTCCGCACGACCTGCGCTAGCCATCGAAACGCCCTGCCACCAAACCCGCCTCGGTGCCGCTTGCAACGCTTCGAAGAAGCCGAGCAACGTCTTGGCGTAAGCCTTGCGGTCCGCGCCACCGGCCAACGCAGCTTCGTCGCTCGCTTGTTCGACGAGATCGGCGAGATGCCTGTTCAGCCACCAGGCAAGCGGGCTGAACCAGAAGATCGTGCAATGCAGAAGCGAAAGGCGCTGCCTGAGAGTGTCGCGCCGCGCAACGTGCGATATCTCGTGCGCGATGACGGCGTCGAGCTTCGCGTCGTCCCAATCGCGCCAGGTGGTGGGAAGCAAAACTACGGGGCAGAGAACGCCCATCGTGACCGGTACGGAAACGAATTTGGATTCGGCAGCCTGTGGAATGAAGGCGAGCCGGCTGGCCTGAGCGCAGGACGCAAACCTGACGGTTATGCGTGTTTCGCGAATCATTTGCGATGAGCGTCGCAACCGGCGACCGAACTCCAGTCCCACGAATAATCGCGCGAGAAGAGAGAAAGCCATCGCTAAGTAGATTTCAGCCGCGACTAGATTCCATCGCATCGTGGACCACTCGAATCTTGTGGAAGCTGGAGGGCCCACCGCGGCGAGAGTCGCTTGCTTGCGCGCGGTTGAACTGAGATCGATTGGGGCAACAGCGTTGGTCCGCGAGGCCCTGACTTCACCGGCGGTAGACTGCTCCGCTCCATATTGAAGAAACGAGGGTGTGGGAATTCGGAGCGGCGGCAGCATCCGCTCCAGCAAAGGCATTGCGAGGGCCGAATACAGCACCGCGGTCCACGTGAACAGACGCGCGGAGGTGGTTTTCACCCGAAACGAGGCCAGCCCGAGCCCCGCGGCGCCACCCAGCGCGAGAGCGCGTACAGCAGCAGTCGCGAGCGACACGAGAAGGCTGGTTGACAGTGGGACGATAGCGACAGGTGTCATGGCTTCTGTTCCTTTTCGGCGATCTTGCGGGCCAGCCGTTCCAGTTGCTTCCGGTTGAGCACTGCGTTGTCCACCATGCCGAGGACGAGCAACTCGGCCGATCCTCCACAAAAGCGGTCGATGATCCCTTTCACAGCGCGGACGGCGACGTTCTGTCGCGCGTCCGATGCCTTGTAAATAAATGTGCGCCCCTCAACTGCGTGCGTGAGATAGCCCTTCTGTTCGAGGCGGCGAAGAACCGTACGGATGGTGGAATCCTTCATCGGACGGGACGAGGCCAGCGCTTCGCGGCACGCTTCAGAAGAAGACGGGCCATGGCTCCAAACGTAATCCATGACGAGCTGCTCGACTTCCCCGAGGTTCCTTAGACGAAATTGCGATGTGTTAGTCATTGTAGCGTTACAATGTGTAACAGAAGAGGGGTGAGCTGTCAAGAAAGAATATTGGAGCGGGTCGGACGGCGCGCGAAGTGAAGTAGCGGAGAAGAAATCACCCCGCGAGAGTGGTGTTGTTGAAGGTTTGAACAGCCGGACCGTGTCCGGAAGCTTGGGGGCCAGGAATCCGATTTGTGTACTGGTCAAAAT
>Ga0210399_10004101_pt1 | contig 11319 bp, 10 predicted proteins | sample IncBWC14MmetaG_FD_150865 | JGI IMG/M metagenome (GOLD analysis project Ga0210399, IMG submission 150865) | Forest soil microbial communities from Barre Woods Harvard Forest LTER site, Petersham, Massachusetts, United States - Inc-BW-C-14-M | ecosystem: Environmental > Terrestrial > Soil >...
CCCTCGAAGGAGTGCGACTATGGCTAAACAAACGGGCAAGAGTTCCTGGCGGTGGAGCTGGCCACTAGGAGTAGCGCTGGTATTCGGGAGTATTGTTTCGACCGGGTGCGACAGCGACGGGAGTCCGTTTATTACGTCGCTTCAGCCATTTTACACCCCGCTAGATTTGGAGGCCGATTCCAGATTGAACGGAATTTGGAGTGACAAAGAAGGAGACGTGACGTTCTCATTCGAAGAAAGAAAGGAGGAGGGGAAGGAGAAGGAGTACAAGCTGGTGGTGAAGGAAAAGGACGGAGAGCAGGAAGTGTCGGGAGAATTCGAGGGCCGCGTCCTGCGGCTGGGCGCCCTTGATTTTATGGACATTTATCCCCAGAGCAGCAAGGAGGGGAACGAGTTTTATCGCGCGCATTTTACCCGCGCGCATACCATCGCGCGCGTGGAGATCAGTCAGGACTCCATCCAGATGGCATTTTTGAGCGCAAGGTGGCTGAAGGCGAAGATGGACGAAAAAAGCGTCGATACTCCGTGCGTGAAGGTGGATGATACGCTGATGCTGACCGGAACGACGGAGCAAGTGCAAGAGCTTGTGTTTTCCCATGCGAACGACGATGGAGCCTTTGCCGACTCAGTGTCACTGGAGAAGCAGCGGATCGAGAAGGAAGAGCAATGAATGCCGTGGAGATCCAGCAGGCTGGGTTGCAATCGACAGTGGGACGAGACTGCCGGAAGAGGCTCCCGTCAAGGGCGTGCGACCCTTCATGCGTGGACGAGCTCGCGCCGTTTTAGCGTGGGAAGTGCCTTGATGGATTTTCCTACCTTCTCTTGGGCGAGCCGCAGGTCGTAGAGGCACTGTAGATTCAGCCAAAACTGAGCGCTCGTGCCAAAGAAATGAGCGAGGCGCAGGGCAGTGTCGCCCGTGATGGCGCGCGTTCCGTTCAAGATTTGCGTGATGCGATTGGTCGGCACGTTGATCTTTCGCGCCAGTTCAGCCGCGCTCATATCAAGTGCTTCCAGTTCTTCAGCCAGGTGTTCCCCTGGATGGATAGCGGTAAGTGCCATAGCGATGCTCCTAGTGATAGTCAACAATCTCCACTTTTGACGGCCCCGGTGAGTGGTCGGCCCACTCGAAGCAAATCCGCCATTGATCGTTAATGCGGATGCTGTACTGACCCTTGCGGTCGCCTACCAGCGCTTCAAAACGGTTACCAGGCAATGCAGCAAGGTCCCTCAGCGACGTAGCCGCTTCCATACGGTCAAGCTTCAGGTGCGCGGATCGTTCAAATCCAGAGAATGCCTTGACCCGTTCCCGGCGGCGAATTGTCTGGTCCTCTTGTCCCGATAGCTGACGATCACTGCCCAAAAATACCAGGAAGTACGCGTTACGTCAAGCGTAAGGGGCCGAGAAAATGTGGAGCTAACAAGGCAGATTAGGCGAGCGATTCCCGTTGGGCCGAGATTCTGGACTGCCATCAAACTGTCATCAACAGCCCCAAATCCAAGCAAATGCAGGCAAACGGACTCAGCAGCCAGAAGCGGCTATCCCATTGATTTCGTTAGGTAAAGTTAGGGAACATTTTGCTGTGTTGGGCACAACTTCGATTACGAATCGGCTGCTCTACCACTGAGTTACCTCGGTCCTTGTTGATAACAAAAGACTTACTAATCTGTAGGAGTCTGTTTTCGATCGACTGCCATCAATTTTACCAAAATGCTTTTCAACCTTTGCCATGGCCTCATGCAAATCCGTCGAGTCCACAATGTTGTACCTTTCGAAGGTGGATTCCGCCAGATGCCCCGAAATCTTCATCGCTATCCTCCGAGGAACTCCGGTCCGGATAAGATTCCTGACGCCGCTACGGCGAAAGTCATGAATGAGTAGCCCCTTATACTGCCAATCCTCGGGACCACTCTTCAGACCTTAACGCACACAGCTTGAAAAGACTTCCGCAGGTTTCTCGCATCAAAATAACCTTCCTTCGTGCGGCGTTTTTTCGAGAACCTCGTTGAGCTCAAGTGGCAGGGGAAGAAGGAGAGGCTCCTCATTCTTCGTTTGGTTCCCCTCGATACGAAGCTGGAATCTCCCGTTTTCGAACTCGATTTGAGACCACGTGATGGCAAGCGCAGCCCCAATTCTGCAGCCGGTGAAATACAGAAAGGTCATCAACGGACGCAGATGTTCCGGCATCGCGTCACGCAGTTTTGTGAATTGCGCGGGAGTCAAAAATCCTTTTCGGACGTTGTTCTCTTTCAGCATCGGAAAATAGGGAAACTGCACTGACTTACCCTCTCTCCGCGCCAGATTCATCATCCTTCTCAACAGGCTGAGATTCCCGTTGATTGTCGCGTGTTCTGACTTAATGCCGATTGGCCTCAGTAAGCGCGAGCACCGCGTAGGCCGTGGCCGCGTCGTTCATGAAGAGCGCGGTGCTTGGGGTCATGTGATGTTCTATGTTTTTGTTTAAGGAGTAGGACTGCCAAAAGCCTTCCGACTTGTTTTGATTACTCGCCAGCCACGCGATCCCTTGCTTCAGTTGAGGATTATCTCGAGGGATCCCCGCCTGTTGCAGCGCATACGTGATCAGCCCGGTGGCGTATCCATCGCTCTTCGCTTCCTGCGGGGTACCATCATTTCGTTTCCAGGACCCGGACAGTAACGACAGGCTCCAGCCGCCGTCGGCCCGCTGCTTACCCAGCAGTTCAATAATGATCGCCTTTTGCTTTTCCGGTTCGAGGAGTCCGGGGACTTTAGCGGAAGCCCACAGGAGGACAGCGCGATTGATGGTGGTCTGGGCTGCGCATTCACGGTTCAGGTATTCGCGCAACAACTTAAGGTTATTTTGGATTTCAGGTCTCGCGTAATAGTTCCCAGGGGGAGTGCCCGCCGCAAGCGCGGCAAGAGTGGCTCCATAGTAGTCTGAATCGTCCGCTTCCCACGGCTCATTCGCGAAGCGCAGCCACAGCCACGCGCCCTTTTTATTTCCCGTGGTTTGCTGCTCGGCCCACATGTTATCCAACGCCGTGCGCGTGTCGTTGCTGAGTTGGCCGCCCTGCGCGTCATTGCTGGCAAGCATCAGGGCATTGAGAACGGATTCCGTCCCGCGAGACTCAACGGTCTTGTACATGCCGCGATCCGCGTCGCTGTAGAACGGCGCGACTTCCTTCCAAAGGTGCACGCGCTTGGCGACATTGTCCAGGAGCCTGCGTTCGTTCGCGGAAGGGGCTGCCTCGGCGAGCGATTTACGAAGAGCAGGCCGCGAGAGCGCATAAGGTACCGCTGTGTGACACGATACGCAGAAGGTTTCGTGATCGCGCGCGGCCCTTGGCCATTCCATCCACCAGGCTGCCCTTTGATCTAGGTAAGCAGCGGCAGCCTTCTGGTCCCAGGAACTGGCGATTTTCGTTTTAGGCTGATCGAGGCGATTCGCCATCGCCTTTGGATCTCTGGAGCCAGCGGCTTTGATTTCCATGTGCCAACAGACAGCAATGATTCCCGCCACGAAGAACGCCGCAAGCGCGCCTATTCGCTGCACGGTCGCATTCATAGGGATTGTCTCCCTTCACGTCCAATTCGAAAATGGATCGCGCCCATTCGAACCAAGCGCAGGAAACATCAGTCCAATGTGAAGAGGTTATCACGAACAAGCCTGAACAAGCCTGTGGACTGTGAGGGCAACATGTCCGATAATCCGGCTTCCATGATAGGTCTTTGTCAAGAAGGCAAGAGCTCTCCCGGCGCGCTTCGGAGGAGCACGGGTGGAAATTCTTTTCTGGTTCTTCGCCCCGTGTGCTGGCCTCTCCAGGAAGGCGCGTAGTTCTTCTTCCAACTCCCCTTAGACGCGTTCCTTTCGGAACAGCGATTGCAATCCATCTGATAGGCTTCGCAGCAGTGAATTAGTTAGGACTTTACTCGTAACGTAGAGCGACCATTGGGTCGACCCGCATAGCTCGCCGCGCAGGGATGTAACACGCTAGGGCCGCTACCAAAGTCAACATGACTGACACGGTGGTGAACGTTAGCGGATCGCTCGCGGCGACTCCGTAGAGCAGGAGCGAAAAACTGGTGAGCAGCCTGATGAGAATTAGCGCGCCAACGACGCCGATGGCGAGTCCAGCGAGAGCCAGAGCAAGGCCTTGCCCCACGACCATCCGAAAAAGATCGCGTTTATCCGCACCAAGCGCCATACGGATGCCGATCTCGTGCACGCGCTGGCTCACCGAATAAGAGATCACGCCGTAGATTCCGGTGGACGCCAGCAGCAGCGCCAAGCCAGCAAAGACCCCCAACATAATCATGGGGAATCGCTGCGACGACATCGATTCCGAAACAATCTGCTTTATCGTGTGAACGTTGTAGATCGGTTGGTCGCTGCCTACTCCGTAGACCGCTTTTCTAATCTCGGGCTCCACAGTCGAGGCCTCGAGTGGAGTGCGCACCACGACCCAGGTCCAGGTATCGATGGTGGTCATCCATCGATCCATAATCTGATAAATGGAAACATAGGACTGCGCGTCCGTGAATGGGCTGGAGAATCCCAGCTCCCAGTGCTGCACGTGGCCCACGACTCCGATAATCCGGTAACCGCCGACCTGTGCAAAAGATATGGTGTGGCCTATCGGATCCGTGTCCGGAAAATAAGTTCGTGCCAGCTCAGTATCAATCACGGCAACCAACGGCGCGTTGACGGTGTCCTGCTCGCCGATGAACCTTCCCCGTATTAGCGGTATTCCCATAACTCGCTGGAAATCGGGGCCGGTGATAAAACCCAATGTTCTTGGCGCTTCTGCGACAGAGGCGGGCCTGTGGGAGTCAACCCAGAAAGGGAGCGAGTTGACCTGATGGCTCATCGGCACAAGTGTGCTTAGATCTGCCGATTGAACTCCAGGAATCTGGCGAATGCGCTCAATCAATTGTTGGAAGGCGGTTCGCACGCCCACGCCGTTCCCAGTCGCCGAAGGGGAAAGACCTACTTGAAATGTAATGATGTTGTGAGCGTCAAAACCGAGATTAGCCTTCCACAATTGCTGGATGGTGCGGAACAGCAATCCGGCGCCTGCCAACAAGACCACCGTCAGCGCCATTTGAATGACCACCAGGCTGCTTTGCGCGCGTTGATGCCCTGTCGTGGATCCGCGCGCTCCTTCCTTGAGCGAGGTTTGAAGATCAACTCTCGAACTCTTGAGTGCGGGCGCAAGACCAAACAGAATCCCCACAACTATCGAAATGCCGAGGGCGAAAAGCAGCACAGAAACGTTCACGCGGACGTTCTCGCTGCGCGGCAGACTTGCGGCCACGGCCGCCAGCGCCGCATTGAGCCCCCATTTTGCCGCCACCACCCCCAACCCTCCACCCAAGACAGAGAGAAGCACGCTTTCGGTCACAAGCTGCCACACAATGCGCCCACGGCCTGCGCCAAGAGCCAAGCGAATCGAGAATTCGCGCGTTCGGGACGCCGTGCGGACGAGCAAGAGATTGGCCACGTTCGCGCACGCGATCAGCAAAACCACACCGACCGCTCCCAGCAATAGTAAGAGCGTTCCGCGCACATCGCCGACAAGTTGTTCCTTAACAGGCGTAAGCTTCGCTCCTAGCCCTTCCTCCATGTCTGGATGGAGCCGATCGATAGTTTCTTGGACCGTGTTCATCTCCGCTTCTGCCTGGCCCATGCTCACTCCAGCCTTTAATCGGGCAACGCACACGACGTTGTGAACTGTGCGGTCGTTCTGTTCTACGAGCTTCCTCTGTCCAATCGGCGTATAAATGTCCGCGTCATCAGTGCCAAAACGAAAGTCCGGCGGCAGAACGCCGATGATGGTAGCCTCGACGCCATCCAGGACGATGGATTTGCCCATCGCCGTCGCGCTGCGTCCGAACCGATCTCGCCACAGGCTGTTGCTGATGATGACCACGGGCGCTCCGCCGTTGCGGTCTTCCTCGGTGGAGAATTCTCGCCCCTGTGCTAGCTCGACGCCGAGCATAGCGAAGAAGTTCGCAGAGATTTCTCTACCCTGGAGGTGCTCAGGAGTCCCGGGACTCGACAAATCGAAACCTCGCCACGCGTACGCCGCCATTTTCTCGAACGAGCGAGCGCTGCGCTGCCAATCCACAAAATCAGCGTAGGAGAGATCCGTGATGCTCTTCAAATTGTGATTATTCAGCCAGACCATCACCAAGCGATCCGGTTCGCGGTAAGGCAGTGGCGCTAACACGACGCCTTGCACTACGCTGAAGATCGCAGTGTTCGCGCCGATGCCGAGCGCAAGAGTGAGGATGGCAACAGCGGCGAACCCAGGGTCCTTGCGAAACAAGCGGACAGCGAAGCGCAAATCCTGCCAACACCTCTCCACAAAAGATTCCCAGCCGGCGGCGCGGACGACTTCCTTCGCAACTTCGAGACTCCCGCGCTCCAAGCGCACGGAGCGAAGTGCTTCCTTGCGGCTCATGCCCTGCTTTATCTTTTCCTCGGCCGCCATCTCCAGGAAGCCGTTTAGTTCTTCGTCTAGCTCCTGGCTGACCCGTTCCTTCCGGAACAGCGATCGGAGCCCGCCCGCCATGCTTCGCAGCAATGACATAGTTTGCTTACGACGCCTCCAAGATTCTAGCGATCGCCGCCACTTGCCTTCCCCATTCTCGCGTTTCGCTGTTGAGCCTCTTTCGTCCTTGGTCTGTTAGGACGTAATACTTTGCGCGCCTGCTGTTCTCGGTGGCTTTCCATTCGCTTCTGATCAGCCCCGCTCGTTGCAACCGCTGAAAGGCGACAAACAGCGAACCGGCGTTGAGGCGGAAAACGCCCTTGCTCATCTGTTCGAGCCGGACGGCGATCCCATATCCGTGCATGGGTTCGAGTGCCAGCGTTTTCAGAATGAGCATGTCCAGAGTGCCTTGAACGAGATCACCCGGCTTGTCCGCCATGGACGCATTCCTCCTGATCCTCAGGAGGAAGAATACTCCTCTCCTACTGATTGTCAAGGGGAGAGCTGGAGAGAATTTATGCTGGCGGCGGAACAATTAGGCGGTCAGTGTGGTTAGCTTCTTGGCCGATTGGCTTTCGTTCTTCACTTTGTGCGGCGCGTTTGTGGATGTTTACAGCGACAAGGGTTCTTCCCACAGCCGATGCACAGACCCCTCGCGCTCCGCTTCCTCGATTTCTTCATTGACGGAGTTCCTGAAACAAACTTTTTCCAGTGCTTAAATTGGCGTTTCGGCTTGTCATCTGTGCTCATATACTTCAATCCGTGCTGTCATTGTCCCACTGGGACAACCGCTGCCGCAAAGGTTGCTCTGTTCTTATGCTCAACATCTTGGGCGAGTCCTTCCATGAGAAGGCCGGTGAGTGTAAACCGGTTGGGGTTAGAATCAAAGAGCTCGGGAGGGACGTGGCGTGAACCTTATCGAGGACCTGCTTCATGATTTGCGTTACGGTGTGCGTATGCTGCGGAAGAATCCGGGCTTCGCGGCAGTGGGGGTGCTTACGCTGGCGTTGGGCATCGGTGTCAACTCGGCCATCTTCAGCCTGGTGGATGCAGTGATCCTGCGGCCGCTGCCTTATCCGGATCCGGAACAGCTGGTGGGCCTAGGACAGTGGCGCAACCAGAAGGACGAGGGCTACATTCAGACGGGCGTCTCCGCCCCGAACATCGGGGACATCGCCAAGACTGGCATATTCCGGCAAGTCGCCTACTATCGCTGGTCCGGCTTCAACATCACGGAAGGCAGCCGTCCGGAGAGTGTGGATGGCATCAAGGCTTCAGCCGAGCTGCTGCCAATGTTTGGGATTCCACCGCAGCTAGGACGCTATCTTGCACCCGAGGAGATGCAGGCCGGCCACGATCAGGTAGCGATCATCGGCCATAGCCTCTGGCAGATGCGCTACGGTTCCGACCCCGCGATTCTGGGCAAGACCATCGAGCTGGACGAGAGACGCTACATCATTGTGGGCGTGATGCCGGCTTCGTTCCGGTTCACCTGGGACCAGGAAAGGGACGTCTTTGTACCGCTGGTGCTCACGGACGAAGAGCGGAGCGAGGCGGGGCGCGGCACCTCGCGCGATCTGCAAACGCAGGCGAGACTGAAGGGGGGTGTGAGCATTCCACAAGCGCAAGCCGCCATGAATGCTTTGGCCGAGAGCCTGGCGCAGGAGTATCCGGCCGCCAACAAAGGCTGGGGCATCAAGGTAGAGCCTCTGCACGCCGCCTATCATCGCCAGATGCAGATGCCTCTGCTGATCATGCTGGGCGCGGTTCTATTCGTGCTGCTCATCGCCTGCGCTAACGTGGCCAATCTGCTGCTGGCGCGCGCCACCGGGCGGAAGCGCGAGGTGGCAATCCGCATCGCGATGGGCGCCACACGGCGACGGCTGATGACGCAATTACTCACCGAAAGCCTGTTGCTTGCAGCGCTCGGCGGAGCGCTGGGGCTCGTGCTGGCCTACGCGGGAGACCGCCTGCTGACGTTCGCGATGACCCGCTACCAATTCAATCTTCCCAACGCCAGAGTGATCGACGTCGATTGGCGCGTGCTACTGTTCAGCCTGGCCATCACGATTGCTACGGGAGCGATCTTCGGCCTGGCGCCGTCTTGGGCAACGGCGAACACCAACCTGAACGAGGCCCTGAAGGAAGGCGGGTTGAGTACCACGACGGAATCGGGCCGCCGCCGGATGCGCAACGCGCTGGTGGTTTCCGAGATGGCGCTGGCGCTAGTGCTGCTGAGCGGCGCGGGTCTGCTGGTGCGTACATTTCTCCGGCTAGTGGATGTTGACCTGGGTATCGACCCGGGGAACGTGGTTACGATGGGACTGCGTTTGCCGGATTACAAGTACGCGTCCACGGTCCAGCAGGCGCTCTTTTACCGGCAGCTGCTGCAGAGAATTGGGAGCACGCCGGGTGTGAAGAGCGCCGGAGCGGAGAGCGGCGGGGCCAACGTTTTCTTCCAGCCGCAAGATCAGCCGCCTGCGGCGCCCGGCCAAGAGCCTACGGCAGCGTACAAAATCATCACGCCCGACTTTTTCCAGGCGATGGGAACACGGCTGGTGGCGGGCCGCGAGTTTTCGGTGCGCGACGCCGAGGGCGCAACGCCCGTTACCATTATCAGCGAAACCGTGGCACGCCGTTACTGGCCGCACGCGAATCCGGTGGGCAGCCATCTCACGGTCTTGGCCCGCGTCTATTCGGGCCAGAAGTCAGGCGGAGATCAGCCTCTGGAGATCGTAGGAGTGGTGAAGGACGTGAGAAACGATGACCTTTGGAATCCCGAGCCTGACCTGTACGTGCCGTTCCAACAGCATCCTGCGCCTTCGGTGTTCCTGGTGGTGCGAACCGCAGTGCCGCCCATGAGCGTGGTGCCGGCCGTGCGCGACGCGGTGCTGGCTCTCGACAAGGGACTGCCTCTGAACGACATCCGGACCATGAGTGAGATTGTCGCGCAAACCTATGGCGCGATCCGCTTTCCGATGACGTTCCTGTGGATTTTCGCCGCGCTAGCTCTTGTACTTTCGGCGGTGGGAATTTTCGGCGTGATGTCATATACGGTCAGCCGGCGCACGCGGGAGATGGCGATCCGCATGGCTCTGGGAGCAAGCCGCCGCGAGGTGCAGTTGATGGTGTTGCGCGAAGGACTTCGGGTGACGGCGCTCGGAGTAGCGATCGGTCTGGGGACGGCGCTGGCTCTGAGCCGCGCGATGGCGGGTTACGTTTATGGGATTACATCTACAGATCCCGTCACACTCGTAGGAGCCTCACTACTCTTGTTGCTCGTAGCCTTGCTCGCCAGCTATCTTCCGGCTCGGCGGGCGACCAGAGTCGATCCGATGACGGCGCTGAGGTACGAATGACGGCCATGGTCTCCGCGATAAGGGCGGAAATTGAGCCGGTGCTCCGTGGTTACTGGTGACCCTCAACGGTGGCTTCTGGCTTCCTGAGGCTGGTTAGGGACTGTTTCGCGGCCGGCTCGGATCCATCCCGTTCAGCGCTTCCGAATCGGTCGCAGCCAGCCCGGTTGCGAACTGCCTCTTCGCTTCCACGATCTCCGGGACGTCCGCATCAGTGCTCTTCCAATTCTGCAGAAACTGTTCGCACGCAGCCTTGGCCTGCTCGACCTTGCCTTTCGCTCAGCTAGTAGTCGAGCTCCTCAGCTCAATTCTGAGGCCGATTCCACTTCAGCAAACTCTAGCGGAGTTCCTGTACCTGCCCAGTGCGGACGGATTCGCGCGCCGCGTCCAGAATTTCCATTACCTGGACATTCAGACTTGTCGAAAGCGGATCCTCAATCGGCTTGTCGTGCCGGATGCAATCTACAAAGTAAGAGATCGGATTGTTTGTCTCTCGTGGCGACCCATTCAGTGAAACACGCTCTCCTTCTATCCCCGTCATCGTACCCCGGTCATCTGAGGAGCGATAGAATAGCTCCCTCCGGGTTGCCAACAAGCTCCCTTTCGGACCAAACACTTGCACGCGGCTCATGTCATACGGCCAATCCCAGGAGGCCTCGATGATTACCGTCGCGTCGGGATAATCGAGCACAATCGTGGAATCGTCGTCCACCTTGTTGTGCTGCTCGACCTTTAGTTTCTGGGCGGTTGCCATCACTCCTTTCGGCCGGCCTTTCAGCCACACCGCCCATTCGGCCCCATAACATCCAAAATCCATGATCGCCCCACCACCGTTCTTGAGGGGATCATAGAGCCAGTCGGCAAAATATTGGGAGACACCAATCTCTTTAGGTCCCCCATGCCCGTATTGCACGATAATTTTTTGTACCTCCCCCAATTGTCTGTCTTTCACGCGGTGAAAGAGCTCATGCGTCGGGGCCACCCACGCATTCCAATAATTCACCATTACCTTGATCCCGGCCTGCTTCGCCAGCCGTTCCATCTCCCGTGCGTCGGCCGCGTTCGTGGCCATGGGTTTTTCCACGGAATAATGGATGTGTCGCTTGGCGCACTCACGCAGGATCTCCAGGTGGCGGTCATTTGCCGTAGTCACGATCACCGCGTCGGGCTTGGCCTCATCCAGCATCGCGACATAATCGGCATAAAATCTCACGGAGTCCGGAACTTTTGACTTCGCTTCCTTCGCGAGTGCCGGCTGGGACTCCGCGATCGCCACAAGTTCGGCATCCGATTCCTTGCCGATGTAGCGAAGCAGTTCCCAAACGTGGTCGTGGTCTAAGCCGACAATCGCCAGCCTCGTTTTTCCGTCCGCGAGCTTCGCTGTAGCAACAGAGTTCATCCCCAGGGTCGCCGCACTTCCGAGGCAGACCGCCATAACAAGTGCTCGAAGGAAAGGACTGGTCCTCATATCAGGATCTCCCCTCAGCGTTGA
>Ga0210399_10004103_pt1 | contig 11311 bp, 16 predicted proteins | sample IncBWC14MmetaG_FD_150865 | JGI IMG/M metagenome (GOLD analysis project Ga0210399, IMG submission 150865) | Forest soil microbial communities from Barre Woods Harvard Forest LTER site, Petersham, Massachusetts, United States - Inc-BW-C-14-M | ecosystem: Environmental > Terrestrial > Soil >...
CGATGGTTCGAATCCGGTTCCCTCCAGCGGCGGGTCAAGCGAACCCGTACCCGGGCGACATTCGCTCGGGTCGGAAGATATGGCCGGATTTCCGAGGCCGGTCCATCATGGAGAGGACTGAACGCCTGCACGGTAGGCCACAGTGCGTGAGCTTCTGGCAGTTCTCACACTAAGTTCGCCGTGTGTTTGCTGGGTACCTGAGTGGCCGGGTAATTACTACACGAACTTGTCGCCGCTGGAGGATGAGCCTCAATGAAAGCGCTGTTCCTGGGTACGCTCGCCGCTTCGCAAGCTATGCCAATCATCGAATTCATCACTGCCGACATCCGTAGCTCTCCACTTAGGGAACGTCTGAATAAGGGGCTGGCGCAATAAATGAGCGGCATGGCGATTTGCGCACCCGCGACCCTACGGGTAATTGGGCCGTTTCTGTGTCGCATTAGGGCGTCAGCACGGTTTGCGGGGTGGTTGCGGACACACTACGCCTGGTGGCAGCGCAGCAGATGCCGGCGCGCTATGAACAGATTGGCCAGTGCGCAGGTCACGAGCAGGCGATGGGTGTTCTTCTTCAGCCCGCGATAGCGCACCTTGGCAAAGCCGAACACCCGCTTGATGACCCCGATCGAATGTTCAACCCTGGCCCGCACTTTGGACTTGGTGCGGTTTTTCGCCCGCTCGACCTCATCGACGATACCACGGTGGCGGTAGCGGCGATTGACAAAGTCTTGCGCTCGCGGCGCGTGTCGGCGGATCATCGCGCGCTGGCCGCGGTAGGCCTGGTCGCCCCACACGCGGGTCTCCTTGCCGTGCAACAGATCGGGCAGCACCGTGCTGTCGGCGACATTGGCCGGCGTGGCCACCGCCGCGTGGATCAGCTTGGTCCGGCTATCGACGCCGATATGCGCCTTCATGCCGAAGTACCATTGGTTGCCCTTCTTGGTCTGGTGCATCTCGGGATCGCGGGCCTTGGCAGCGTTCTTGGTGGAAGACGGCGCGTTGATGATTGTGGCATCGACGATCGTGCCGGTGGCTACCTTCAGTCCCTTGGCCTCCAGATGCCGCTGCACCTCGTCGAACAACTGCCGCCCCAGATCGTGCTGCTCGAGCAGATGGCGGAAGCGGCACACCGTCGTTTCGTCGGGCACCGGCTCGCGGCCGAGATCAATGCCGACGAAATCGCGCATTGCCCGCGAATCGTACAGCGCCTCTTCTGCCGCCGGGTCCGACAGGTTGAACCATTGCTGCAGGAAATAGATGCGCAGCATCCGCTCCACCCCGACCGGCGGGCGGCCATTGCCGGCTTTGGGATAGAACGGCTCGATCAGACCGCACAATGCCGGCCACGGCACCACTCGCTCCATTTCCGCCAAAAACGTCGCCCGCCGCGTCGTCTTGGCGTAGCGCTCAAACCCCGTCGCCGCCAATGTCAGCTGCTTCATCTCCCCCAACCCATGCCCGCCAATCAACCCCCGCTGCGCATTATATCACGATCACTGGCCAATGGCTTTTGCAGAGGTTCCCTAAACCGGTTGGTGTGGAAGAACTGCATGTCGTTGGTATCGAACGCGTAGGGTAGTACCAAGTGCCGCTTATCGCCGACCACCACGAAATACGGCAGATCGTCGTTGTAGGCATCGCTGTCGTAGAGGAACCCGCCTTCCTCGACCAACAGACGTCGCGTGTTGACCGAACCGGGAGATCGCGTGTGCCAGCCGATCGGCCGTATACCGGTCACGGCCGTTATCGCCGCCACGGTGCGCGCGATGCGGTCGCGTCCTCGGCCTCATCGAGATCGGCGTGGCCTTCCCACCGCCAGCCGTGCGCCGAGACCTCGTGACCACGGCGCACCGCATCCTGTGCGAGCAGCGGCAGCCGCTCGACGGCTCGCCCGCTCGAGCTCACCGTCGCCGGTGCGCCAAACTGCCCCAGTTCCGGTGCCATGTCTGCCCCAGCTGCCATACAAAGCGTCAGAGAGCGCCGCTCATAACGAGCTCGTTCAACCTCCGAGTGACGGGTAAACCGTCAATCACTCACTACGCCCCGTCATCGCGGCCCGAACCAGCCTCTCACCGCACTCAGCGGTGCGCTTACCAGGTTCGAGCTGGAGATCGGCAATGATCTGGCAGGGATCAGCTACTGCATCGTCACGCGCCACACTCATTCGCCTGCCCCGTCAGGTCATGCTCCCTGCCTCAGGGATTCTTTATCAACCCCGTTATGGTCGGGAACCGTTTTCTTATCCCGTAACCCATCATTATCGGGCAGGATTCTCTTGCCGGACGTTACAGCACGCCGAGATTGAGGAGCTACAAATTCGCCATGATCGAAAAGGCATCGGTTGGGCTATATGCCCGAACCAATGGTGCGCGAGGATCTCGAAAAGAGTGGCTCGTCCGGCTCGACATGCCCGACTGCAAGGGCGGGTCCTTCCGCTGCATGCGATCTACCGGACGGGATACGCCGCCGGGCCCGGCGGGTTACCTGGCTCATCTCCCGGTTCGAGGCCCAGGCGGCAGATGCCGCCGAAACAGCCAATCAGCGGTCATCCTTTCCGCATCGCACGATCGACGAAAAAGATCAGCAAGCGCGAGATGAGCGGCACCGCCGTGCGGTCTGTCACAAGGTTCAGTGCCGCGACATCAGAGAGAAAACGCCTCTCAGTCAGTGGCGACGCGCCGAGGCTGAGGTGAGTGGCGGTAAAGACGTCGCGGCTGTGATAGCACGGCCGACGCCGAACACGATGGGGCCTTTGGTCAGGATGTCGGCGGTCGCGAAATCCTCGGCGAGACGCAACCGTCTTTATCGGAACTATTCCGTATTAACGGCCTTTCCCCATCTGATGTCGTAAGCCCGATCGAAGGTGACGAACATCACGCACGCGGCCGTTCCCTGGCACGCGAATTGGTGCGCCATGTGAGTTCCCATCACGGCAAACCCTCCTGGCCCAAGCCGGGTCCGCGGATGATCGGTCATCTCCGCGATCACCGCGCCGCGAACGACGATCAGCTGCTCCTCGGCGGTGTGGGAATGCCACGGCACGACGCATCCGGGGTGTGCCTTCAGGATCCATGTCGACGGGCCGGTCAAGGGGTCCCCGGTCTCGAGCGCCGACGCGAGACGCCACGTCGCGATCGGGCGCAAACAGCACTGATCCAAAGGGCTTCACGATCCCAGTCTTCGCGTCTTCAGCCAGGACGCCACCGCCGGTCAGGCACCACAGCGCGGCGGTGGCGGAAAAAATTTTGACCATTGTCGTCGTATAGCACAGCTCAAGTAATGCGCGCAATGCATGAAACTATCAGTTGCAAAATAGGAAACCAATAAATAATATTTTGGAGACGCATACTTCCAAGTATTCAGATTGCTCATTTGACCGCCATGAGCTCACCACCGGGAGACCTGTGCTTCAGTATCGAAGGTGGACCCCACCCTGAGCGTGTATCAAAGGCTTGATTTCCCGATGCGAATTCCGGTTTCGGAGGGGTCCCGATCGGCGCCGATGGGGACCCCACCATGATGCTCATTTTCGTAGACTCATCAGAGTGTTAGAGCAAATTTAGAAGGGGTCCCATTTCGGTGCTGAATCACCGTTCGGGTGTGGTTGCGGGTTGTGGGGCGGCGATCAGCACACGGTTGCGGCTGGGCGGCGGGGCGAGCGCGGTTGTGTGTCGATTGCCCAGCGCGTGCAAAGCTGCGCACAGCCGCGGCGCCGACGGGCCCCCACGGTATTCGGACAGAACCAATATATCGGCGTCGTGACGCTTTAGCGCGTCGGCAATTCGGGGCAGCCGGGATCCGCCGCCTTGCCGGATATTCCAGGCGACTAGTCGCATACCGAGAGTTCACCGCGTCTCGGGCAGCGGCGGAAACTCCAACAAAGAGCAAACATGACCCGATTAGATCCGAGTGCCCACGAGAGTGTTGGGTTCCCTTTCTCTTTCTTATGCTGAGGGCGGCGAGCCCCTGCGCTGCCTTGAGACGGACTGTGGTGTCGGGGAGTTGCCAACGGATTGGCCGAGCCTATTGCCGAGACCGATTTGCTTGGCCGTCGTCGAACGCCGCTCCGAATAGGCAGGCGCGGTGACCCGGTGATCGGCGGGCAGTTTCCAGCGGCTGCGATAGACGGCGACTTCGAGATCATGGACGACCCGCAGATGCCGGCGGAGCACCTGGGCGTGATACCCGCATTCGAGGCAAACGACGTAATTCCGCTGTACGGAACGCCGAATCGGAACCGCTGGCGTCAGCGGTTCTGGCACTGGTGATGGCGATGTACGCCCGAGACTGGCAAGTGCTCGATGTAACTCGCCAATGAGTCCCGCGAGCTGGTCTGCCCCGATCTGGTGATGCCGTGCGTAGCTGCCGACGATGCGCGCGACCCGATAGAGGGCTGTCCCCGGCTGCTGGGGCATGTCGCCTTCCGGCACTGTATTTGTCCTGTATGTTCTCGCCGCCGAAAAACGGCGCCAGAAATTTATACCGAAACGTGGCAGCAATCTCGCCCGGATTTAGACTCGCCGGCGGAGGAAGTGGGATTCGAACCGCTGGTCCCCCCGTGAAAAGGGACGGCGTCTTTCGCGACCACCCTGATCGACCTCCGCCCCCTCTCCTCCCCGAGAATCAAGCGAGAGGGACCGAGGGTTCGAATCCACTTCCCTCCAGCGAAGAGAGCCGGCACGAACCAGAGATCCGCTCCGCAGCCCGGGCAATCTCTTCCTTGATCTGGTTGCCATGCAGCGGGAACCGCCATACTCGCCGGCAGCACAGACCCGTTTTGGGACGGAAACACGGCCTCCCATACCGGCAACGGTGCCGATGCCGAGAAGCAAGAGGGCGATCAGCCGCACCCACGTTGCCGGCATCGGTATCGGCCAGCACGGCGAGAATGCCGGGCCCTATGCTCGCGACGAACAGCAATAGTGATCACGGTTTTGCTGCCACCTCGGCTAGATCGCGCAGTGCTCGTACTACCCCTGAAAAATTCTCGAGCGGCGGCTCGATAGCGACGAAACCGCGCCCAGCCGGCCGCTTATTTAAACAATGCGGCCATGATCATCGGCGACAGGGTCGCCGACAAGCTTCCGGTGGAGGTCATCCGCATCGGCGCGCTCTTATCATGAAGGCGGAACTTGCGACCTTACCAAAACGTCGCGGCCCAATAATTAAATTGGCGTAATCCGCGACTTGCCGGGTATGCGCCGTTCCGCCGATCCGTAAGTCACGAATGAGGGACATGAGCCCCGTTTTAATAGAGGTCCGAAATGATCAGGTTGCGTACGCCATTCCTCGCTGCGGCACTTTTCACCGGGGTTGCTGCGATCGGATTGGCTCCCGCCTTGGCGCAAACCGGGCCGGCGCCGGCGAATTCTACCGCAGCGCCAACCACCCAGGCGCGTCATCACGCGGTGGAGAGGATGATGCCCGGACAACTCGTCGAGGGGCGCATCGCCTTCTTGAAGGCCCAGCTCAAGATCACGTCGGCGCAGGAGGCGCAGTGGCAGCAGGTCGAGGCGGAAATGCGCGAGAACGCTAAGACGCTCGACCAGACGATCACTACCGCGCGGCAAAATCGCAGTAACATGAACGCGGTCCAGCGCCTCGAGTCGCGCGAGCAGTTCGCTAAGGTGCGCGTCGACAACGACGCCCGTCTCGTTGCTGCGTTCAAGCCGCTCTATGCCAGCCTATCGCCGGAGCAGCAGCAAATGGCCAACCAACTGGTTGGAGCCCACAACCATTGGCACCATCGGGCCTGATACGGCTGCGGCGTCGCCTAGAAAACCGCCGGGTCGCCCCGGCGGTTTTTTCTATACGCAGGGTTGGCTCGACCGGATAAGGGATTACGGCAGGCGCCTCATCTGAGCTTGCCTCAACACGCCAACGAAGCGCTCGCGATGTCCAACACTCAAGTCGATTGCCTCTACGGCCCGATGGCCGATATTCGTCTTAGGGATCGCCCCGAGTAGGCGACTCCCCAAGCGGCTCCTGACCCCAACGCCAACACCATGTGGACGCTGTCTACAGGTTAGCAAGGGGTGACTCGCCGCTGGAGGAAACCGGATTCGAACTTGTATGGGGCTCTTCCTGTCAAGCAGTTGTTTTGGTTTGTTGCCGGTTCTTTGTTCGGAGCGGGAAGGCCGTTCTTCGTCCCGTCGCCTGCGATCAGGTTCGCGGAGCGCGCGGAAGGGGTCAAGGGACCGAAATGCTAGCACAGCTTGGCGGATTGCCGCTTAGCGGCGCTTGTGTTTCGCAGCGCCTTAAAGTCAGGTTCACACGAGACTCCCGGTGGAGGAAGCAGGATTCGAACCCTCGGTCCCCTCGGGAGAAATCGAGCTTTCGAGACCGTTCCGTTTAACCGCCGCGGCACCTCTCCTCTGCCACATCAACGCTCAGAGAGCCCGCCTGCTTGAGTTCCGGGACCAGTGTTTTCGAACATTGAGGGGTGCCGTTCGAGGGGATCGCGGGTTTGCGTGCCTCGATCCCAGCGAGCGCTCCTTCGCTAAGCGCCGCCGGTTGAAAGCGATTTTGGCCTGACTGCGCGATCTGATTGACAATAACGCTGGCTAGCCAGATGGCGGGGCCCGCGCCATGAGCAAATCGGATCGCCGGACCAAGCGACCAGCCTGATGGGTGCGACGATCTCGTTCCTCGCGCCGCGCGAAGCACGCGAGGGCCGACGTGCCGGTCCTGACCGAACAGCCGGCGGGGAAAACGGGGGCCATGCCCATCAGACCGAAAATCCCAATACCGATTACCGCAACAAGGCTCGCTGCGATAACAATCGGCCAAGGGCGAATGGTCGCCGTGGTCGACTTGCTAGTCGTGTTGGGCAGTTTCAGCTACGGTAGGGGCGATCGAAACCGCCGGTATATCAGCGCGACAGGGGACAAAATGGTCCGCGCTGTCAAGGCCGAGCCCACTATTACTGTCGCCGCCGTCCTTGACGCCCGTGCAAGGGTGGTCAAGGCAGACGGCCTTTCCGGCTACAACCAGGCAACTGAGCAATCAGAGCGACGTTCGCCGGAGATTTTCGCGTTGAGGCACGATCATGATACCACAGGCGAAAGCCACGATGTCGCAGGATGAAAGATATTCTCGCGAAGTTGAGGAGTAAAACGAATGATCGGACGATCTACGACAAGCACGACACGAGGTCGTCGTAGAAGTGTTGTCGCGAGCAACGTAGATAGAGAAATTTATTCTGCGCAATTCTTGGCATTGTATGAACACATGCCGAAGGTTTTGGCAGTCAACGTGGTCAATGCTGCGTTGGTCGCAGTGGTGCTTGCCTCATATATGGAGCAGACCCGATGGTGGATATTCTTCGGCTTGGTCGTCACGTTGACCGCGGCGCGGGCGATCGGGTGGATCCATTACCGCCATCATCGACAAGCTGTGGAAGACAAAACCAAATGGGCCTTATTTGCGACGGCAGGGTCGGGGCTTTCAGGACTGTTGTGGGGTGTAAGCAGCACTTTATTGCTTCCAGATAATATTGTTCAACAAACCTTCTTAGCATTTGTAATCGGCGGTATGTGTGCAGGTGCCCTCGTCTCCCTCTCCTATTATCTTCCCGCTTTTGTAGCCTATGTGTTGGCTTCTGCTTTGCCATTAGCCGGCAGCTTCTTGTTGGATGGCAGGACGGTATATGGCCATGGGATGCATGGCAGTGGTGTTCGTGGCCGCCGTAACTTTCGCTGCATGTCATTTTAATCATGCGTTTGTCAGAGGCGTCCGGTTGAACCTTCATCTCTGAGAGCGGACTGAGGAGCTCACGAAGCGGACTGAAGAACTAACCACTGTGAATTCGCGATTGGAATCGGAGATCGCGCAACGCAAGCTAGCCGAGGATCAGCTGCACCAAGCACAGAAAATGGAAGCGCTCGGCCAGCTGACGGGCGGCATCGCACACGACTTCAACAACCTGCTGACCGCGGTTATCGGCAATCTCGAATTAGCTCATCAGCACCCCGCGGTGACCCGCAGATCGCCGGCGTCTTGCGGGCCGCCCTGGGGGCGGCTGAGCGTGGTACGTCGCTGATCCAAGATCTGCTCACCTTCGCGCGTCGAAAACCCTTGCATCCGAGGGCGGTCGATGTCTCAGCGGCGGTCGATGATACAGAGAAGATCCTGAAACAGACAATCAGTCCTGATATCCGGCTGCTCATACTCGCGAAACCGAGTTTGCGGCCAGCATGGGTCGACCCAAACCAGCTGGAGCTCGCGATCCTGAACTTGGCCTTGAATGCGCGGGATGCGATGCCTCACAGTGGCAGCTTGCAGATAGCCTGCGAGAACCGAAGAGTAGAGGCAGGTAACAAGTCACCAGACCTCACCACAGGCGATTACGTAGTCGTGACAGTTACGGACACTGGCGCCGGAATGAGCGACGCGACACTGGCGCATGCCTTCGAGCCCTTTTTTACAACAAAGGAGGTCGGGCGGGGCTCTGGCCTGGGTTTATCGATGGTGCAAGGGTTTGCCGAGCAGTCAGGGGGAGCGGTGCAAATCGTAAGCTCGCTCGGTGAAGGCACGCATGGACGTTGTGGCTGCCGTGCGCAGAAGAGCGATCGAGCGAAACGGTCCCGTTGGAGCCGGGCGGATCGGTTTTGAGCCCTAGCCAGGCGCGGGTCCTCGTTTGCGATGATGATAGCGACGTCCGGGCGTTTGTCGCGACCTTCCTACGCCGTAATGGCTGTACAGTGTGGGAAGCAAACAATCCCACAGTCGCGCTGAAGATTCTCGAAAGAGAGCGACCTATCGATCTGCTGCTTGTTGATCATGCTATGCCCGAAATGACTGGCCCAGCCGTGATAGAGCGAGCGCACACCTATCAACCTGGCCTCAAAACGTTGTTGATATCGGGACATGCGGACGCACTGCGGGCCGCCGAGATTTCCGGAGTCCGTGCTCTCTCGAAGCCATTCAAGGTTGCTGAGCTTAGCAAGCGGATTGCTGAAGTTCTGGCTGGCTCGTGATCTGCTAACACCCGGAGCTCGGACCTCCGCCAGAGAGTCCCAGCGAGGAACTGTGAGACGCCGCGCCACTCCCAATTTCGAACGAATCCTCATATCCTGACCGACGCGCGACCGTTTCCCACGGGTCGGTCGACACAGCCCGGTCGATTGAGAGGGCGAGACTCTGCTTGCTCTACTTTGCCCGCCAACCGTTCACAACGAACAATCATCTTGTCGAGATATTGCTTCACTCTTGGGGTGGTAGCATCTGCCTGGAGCCTCCGGGCTCGCGCCGCCGTTGTGCGATAGTACGCAGTGGGTTGCCCTTCCGCTGACCAGCAATCCGCAATCTCTTCAATATGGCCAGCATACATCGCCGCAGCCATGGTCCACCCTCGCTCTACTACTGAAGATCAGCGAGCCGTCTCTATCGAAATTGCCGCCTGGCTCTCATTGCCTCGGTCGCAGGTTACCTCAGCATTTGTGACAGAATGTAACTAATCATGTCAAGAGGTAAATGGTTAACGTTCCCAAAGACGGCGGGACCTGTCCCGGCGCTCGCATAAACGAAAAATCTCTGCAGGAAGTCTCAAGGGTCAGGTCGTTAGAGACTAAAGGCGCTCCGCGCTAAGATCCGGCCGGAGCCGGTCCGCGCGCCGCGGCCGTCGATCCGGCATTACGCGCCGCCGCGGGTCGACGCGCGAAGCCGGCGACGGTGAAATCCGAGCGGATGCCGCCGATGGCTCGACACCCTGCGGGCCGCGTCGTACCCGGCACCCCACTGGTGGTGATAACGATGGAGGTGGGTTCATAGAGCGGACGGCGCGCGGTTCGACCGCGCCATGGTTCCGCGTCAGGCGTTTACTAAGACAACCGTGATGCGCGGCGGTGATCCCCTGCCCGCTCCCACCTTCTACTTAGATTGAGAAAGGACGTTATCATTGATGAAATGACGGGGGCCGGAGCAGGGGGTCAAGAGGCATCGTGCTGGACATCCATTCGAGCGTCAGCCCAACCCAATGCCGCGGACCTGGATGCCGCGTAGCCCGCACCGGCGCCGGCTAAGCGTACGATTTAGTCCAAATCGTGCCGTGATCCCTAAGAAGGAAACCTTACCACCATCATCGTCTCGAATGGGCGTCGCTGTTGTGAACCGCGTCACACCGTCGGGCTCAAATGCCAACTATCCTGAAAAGCGGGGATTTTGCTCGCGGGTGTTCGATATCACCCGCGCCAGGTCCTCAGGTCGCGAATGCCGGCGGACTGTGGCTCAGCGCTCGCGCACTGTTCAGCAGATGCCTCGGCTTCGCTTTAGGGAGAGGAATATGTCAATGACAACAGCATCCGAAAATATTTCCGTCCAAGTCGAGGCCTTCGGTCCGACCGCACCACAGATGGAGGCTGTGGGCAGGCGTATTCTTGAGCATGAGGCCGTACGGCGTGCCGTCGGTACCGGAAAGCACCGGTTGCTAAACATAGAGCTGATCGACGCAATCCCTGCCGCCGATAAGCCGAGCCGGCCACACCCGCCAGAACAGTTCCGGGCGACGATCCACGATTATGCGTCCACACGAACCTTCGTCGTGGAAGGTTCGATCAACGCCGTCGACCGGCTAACCGTGAGCGAAACCGCCGGGCAACCCAACGTGACAGCAGAAGAGTTCCAGGAAGCGGTGGAAATGCTTCATGCGAATTCCCCGTTTGCCGAAGGGCTGCACAATGGTCAGCTCGTTGCCTATCGGCCGATGCCGCCCTTGATCGACGTGCAGGAGCCCACAGGGCGAACAAAGCGTGTCATGGCCGTCGGGTTGTTTTCGAAGGAACAGCGTACACCGGTGGAAATTTTCGGTGTTGAGCTCGGAAGCAACATCCTGCATCGCTTCGACGAGCGCGCGCCTCCCGGAACCAGGCCGAGCAATAATTCGATCTGCGGCGCGCCTACGGGAGCGAACCAGCCCACAACTTCAAAGGGCACCGCCGGCCAAGTCTGGGTTACCGTAAAGCAAGGCGGCACCACTTTGTGGCACTTCCTTGTCGTCCGCCCCGCGGCCTCGTCCGGCTTGCGCGGTTCGGGAGTTGAATTGCGCTATGTCGATTATCGCGGTAAGCGCGTGCTGTACCGCGCCCATGTGCCTATTCTAAATGTGCGTTATGACCACGACGCATGCGGGCCGTATCGCGACTGGCAGTATCAGGAGGGTGAGATCCAAGCTAACGGGACCGATTTCGCTCCCGGCTTCCGGCTTTGCCCCACTCCGGCACAGACCATCATGGACACTGGCTCCGACGTCGGTAACTTTCTGGGCGTGGGCATCTATGTGGAGGGCCAGGAGGTCGTACTGGTGAGTGAAATGGAA
>Ga0210399_10004105_pt1 | contig 11309 bp, 10 predicted proteins | sample IncBWC14MmetaG_FD_150865 | JGI IMG/M metagenome (GOLD analysis project Ga0210399, IMG submission 150865) | Forest soil microbial communities from Barre Woods Harvard Forest LTER site, Petersham, Massachusetts, United States - Inc-BW-C-14-M | ecosystem: Environmental > Terrestrial > Soil >...
CAGTTCCCGCAGAATCGTGTATTGCGCTCCAGTCGCAAACCCGCTGCCGGAGATGTAGATGATGTCGCCCGTTACGAACTTGGTGGTGTTCGGAGTCTGCAGGCCGCCCGCGACGTAGTTGGCATCGGGCAGCAGCTTTTTGCTGATGAAGCCGGCGCAGTACAGGTCGGCGTAGGTGGGCGTCTGAATGCGCTCCACCGGAAAGCTGTTGGAGGTCGGGGCGGTCCCCTGGGGCGCGTTCGCGTCTACCCCCGAAGCCGCGTCCTGGGCCCAGGCCGCCGCTGCCGTCAAAATGAGTAACAGTCCTAGTTTCTTCATCTTACCTCCGAGTCAGGGCTGGTAACCCTGGCCTCAACCCCGGCTAACCACTGTAGACACAGGGGCTTCAGCCGGAAGGTAACAAGGGGGTGGGGGAGGGTCAAGTTACGGGGGTGTCATGCGGGCTTCGCCGAAAGTTTTCCCCGGGGACAGGGATAATCCGTTGTTGCATCTGGAATTACGCCCTTGTAATATCGCGCCGATTCGTTCGCAGCCGATGAGCTCTTCCCCATCCAGTTTCGTGCAGCGCTTCCTGCCCTTGCGTCTGCCCCGGGTATGCTTGGCCGTTACCGGTTCCGATCCCTCCGAATTGCTCGAAAAGGCCGAAGGCCTGGTCCGGGATAACCCGTTTCTGGAGTTCCGGCTGGACTACCTGCCACGACCGGGGCTGGCCCTACCTAAGATCAAGCGTTTCTTCGAGTTAAATCCCCATGCGGTGGTGATTGCGACCTGCCGCCGGGCAAACAACGGAGGGAAATTCAAGGGGACCGTGGCCTCCCAGCTGGACTTGCTGGCCAAAGCCGCTGGAGCCGGATGTCAGCTGGTGGACGTGGAACTGCAGACTGCGACCAAGTGCAGGCCCGAGCAACTGCAGAAGTTACGGACTCGGGCCGCCCTGATTCTTTCGTTTCATGACTTCCACGCCACCAAGAAATTGGATGTAACCCTGGAGAAGATGTGCGGCCGGCCGGCCGACTTCTTCAAGATCGTGTCAACCGCAACCACTTTGTACGACAACGTGGTGATGATGCGGCTTCTCGAAAAAGAAAGCGATCGGCACTCCCTGGTCGGCTTGTGCATGGGGGAACAGGGCATCATCAGCCGGGTCCTGGGAGTCCGTGCGGGCAGCGCGTTCACGTTTGCCTCCGTCAGTCCCGGGGAGCAGACTGCTCCGGGCCAGGTCACGGCGCAGGATCTGCGGAGTGTCTACCGCATCGAGCAGGTGGACGCGGCCACGCGAGTCTACGGAGTGGTCGGAGATCCGGTGTCGCACTCGCTGTCGCCGGCGATCATGAACACGGCGCTGCGGCGAGAGAATGTGAACGCTGTCTACCTTGCCCTGCATGCCAAGACGCTCAAGGATCTGCTGGCGTGCGTGCGCGACATTCCGATCCACGGGCTCAGCATCACTATGCCGTACAAGCAAGCGATCCTAGAGCACCTGGACAACACCGATTCGCACACCACTAAAATCGGGGCCTGCAACACGGTGGTGCGGGCGCAAGACGGCAAGCTTTATGGCTTCAACACGGATACTGCGGGAGTGGTGCGGCCGCTCGAACAACGCATCACCCTCGAAGGTGCGCGGATTCTGGTGCTGGGCGCCGGAGGCGCGGCGCGGGCGGCGGTATTCGGACTGAAGGAGCGCGGCTGCGAGGTGTTCATCCTGAACCGCAGCGCAGCCCCGGCGCAAAAGCTGGCCCGGCAGGCCAAAGCCCGTTCAGTGAAGCGTCCGGACCTGAGGAAGCTCTCTTTCGACGTGATCATTAACGCCACGCCGGTGGGCATGGCGAACACGCGGGAATCTCCTCTGAATGAAAACGAGATCAACGCGCGCTACGTGTTCGACATGATCTACGATCCCGCGGAAACACGACTCATGAAGATGGCGAAAGAACGGGGCGCACAGGTGATCCCGGGCATCGAGATGTTCGTGCAGCAGGCGGCCCGGCAGTTTGAAATCTGGACGGGCAAACCCGCGCCTTGGGACGACATGCTGCGCGTGGTGACGATCGCCTTGCAGGAACGCGCGGCGAAGGCTGCGGCCAAGAAGTAGCCAGGGCCCCCCGGCTGTCGTCTCCCGATTAAATTCACGTCATACCGTACTGTTGCGGTCAAATCGATTGAACCGTCGCGGACCAGACAGCCGCTACTTCCTCCAGTTCTCGATCATCATTAGGTCCCTCGAACTTCCATCCAATTGGGGGTAGAGCAGCCATTTGCCGTCGCCGGAAATGGACACCGCGCCGCTCCAACCCGGCAGGGACTTTTCTAAAGTGAAGACCATTCGCACGTTGTGACGGTTGAAATCAAAGAAATCAACTTCGGCCTGATGGTTCAGGTCGGCGATGAAGTAAATGCCCGATCCTCGGTCGCGCGCTGGTTGTTTCTTACAGGCCGCGGAGTGACCCCGAGTCAAATTGAGACTCGCCAATTCATTGAATCGAGTAAATGCCACGAAGTTGTTGCAATTTTGTCGGTGACGGAAGTAATATGAGTTGGGACGTAGTCATTCACGTCCATCTCGTCGAGTACCGCCCTTTCTTCCAGATTCAGATGTCGGACCCTACTTTCGCGAATGCAAAGAGACGGGTTGCCCGTCCCTGCCTAGATTCGGAGAGATCGATATGGCGTGGTACGCATACTGCCTGACAGAACATCAGGCACTCCCCAATGGTACCCGTGCCCGGCGTCCCTTCCTGTTGGAAGGCATCCAGGGCGTCAATGGAGCCCCCGTCCTCAGCTATCCGAGTGGAGAATTCGCTGTTGTGGTCAGCGAGTACGATCGGGCAACTCACAAAGTGGATGAAAAGACCGTTTTGGAACACGCACGCGTGGTCAGCGTGTGCTTCCGGAACTCAACCGTGCTGCCGTTCCGTTTCGGAACGATCTTTGACAGCGACGATGCCCTGCGGCAGGCGGTGCGAGCCAACCGCCGCGCTTTTGGGCTGAGCGTAGAAAAGCTGCGCGGCAAGTCCGAGATGCGCCTGAAGCTGGTGGTCCGGGATGGATCGCTCCGCGAGGCCATGATCAACGTGGAATTGCCCGACACGGTGGGACGGGAGTACCTGGCGAAGCTGCGGGAGAAAGCTTCCAAGGAGAGGGAACGGCAGACTAAAGCGCGCGCTCTTTCGGTCCAGGTTCATAAGCTCTTTAACCCTCTGGAAGAAGAGATCAGCTGTAAGAAGGTCGCCTCCGACGGCATGCTGATCGACATCGCCCACCTGATTGATTCCAAGTCCGTAGAAAAATACCAGAACCGCTACAACATGGCCGCGAAACAGTTGAAGAACTGCCAGCTGGTGATCAGCGGGCCGTGGCCGCCGTATCACTTCCTGCCGGGGAAGCTGCGGACGGTTGCCGGGAACAGCTAGAACAGAAGCGATGCTTTGCCGAGCCCCTGCCCGACAGCAGGGGTTTTGTTTTGTGGGGGAAGGGAAAGCAGTGGACTGCAACGAATGTGCAGCAATCTGCAGCTTGCGAAGGGGCTAGGTTTGAACAGGTTACGCTTGAGTTCCAGAGGGAGTGGGGTTTAAACCACACCTCGACAAGGACTTACGGTGACACGCGTCACAGGCCCCGGTAACGGATTGCTTTGGCTCGGCAGTTGCACAATTTCAGAACAACAAAAGAGGCCGCAACCAGAAGAATGACCTTCACCACAACCCAAAGTTCTCGACAACTTCCTAATGGTCGTTCTGCTTGTCAGAGCGACATCTTGCAAAGTCTTCCCTGACTTCCCGCCTTTCTGCCTCTTTGAACAGCGGTCCCAGAAATGGGGCCGCTTTTTTGGTTGTGCGGTCCTTCATATGGAGGACAGCGGTATTCCGTCGTTAGCATTTGGCACTGAAGACACTTAGCCGGGATGGTTTCCGTCGTCGACCCCAACGAGCCCGCGACCGCTGAGCGGAGAAGCCAGACAATCTCTCCCTCACCGAGGCGGCACCGCAACCGCCAAAGATTCAGTGCTGGGTGCCAACCATTCGGCAACAAGACCTGTCCTTACAAGACGATCCGAAGAAAATGCTGGTCGATGTTCTTGTTCGATGAGTCCCCTTCCTGTACCCTGTGGAGATGTTCCAGCCATCTCTCGGGAGGTAGACATGAGGGATTTCTATCAGGTTCTGCGTGAGAAGGAACTTGCAGTGATCCGGGTGCGGGAAGAAATTGAAGCGTTGCGCAACATCATACCCTTGCTTGAGGACGAAGAAGAGAACCCTCCAGCCTCGCCGGTTTATCCGTTGCACGCCGTAACCAGCGAGTAGCACGCTTCGAGATTGCGGACAGGAAAGTCCGAAAAGAGGAGGCGCCTGGTTTTGGAGGCTCGGCGGAACCGCAGTTGGCGAAGGCCCGTTGCAGGGTTCGCGATTTTATTCCTTCTTGCCAGACCCAACCCGGCGGCGGGGCAGAACTCCCGGGCGGGCCGGACGAGCGGAGACCACCCCCTTCCAGCCCAGCTGACCGCGGAACTCATCAAGCTGCGCGAGGCTGCCCTCGGCGATGACTACGCCTACCGGCAGGTCGCTCACCTCACCGAGAATATCGGCCCACGCCCCAGCGGTTCGGCGCAGGCGCAGAAGGCGGCGGAGTATGTCGCCGATGAACTGCGCAAACTTGGGCTTGAGGTCCGGTTGGAAGAAGTCAAGGTAGCGCACTGGGTGCGCGGCGCCGAAACGGCGGAGTTGGTGGAATTCCCCGGCCAGACTCCGAATACCCACCAGAAGATTGTCGTGACCGCGCTGGGTGGAAGCCCCTCGACGCCGGCGGAGGGAATCACCGCCGACGTCGTCGTGGTCCACAACTTTGACCAGTTGAGCAGCCTCGGACGCAGCCAGGTTGCGGGACGAATCGTTCTTTTCAACGTTCCCTTTGACAAGCAAAAGGCAGCCGCGGGGCTCGCGCTCGATGCCTACGGCGAAGCCGTCGTCTACCGCGGGGCGGGTGCCACGGCGGCCGCTGCGCTCGGGGCGGTCGGGTCCCTGGTGCGTTCGGTGGGTGGGGCAGAGTATCGGCTGCCACACACCGGCTACGGCACGCCAGCGGGAATCCCGGCCGGAGCGGTCACGGCTGAGGACGCCGATCTCATCTCTGACCTGGCGGCTCAGGGCAAGGTGCGCTTGCACCTCACGCTGACTCCGCAGAGCTTGCCCGACACCACCGGATACAACGTGGTGGGCGATCTGCGGGGGAGCGAACATCCCGAACAGGTGGTGGTCGTCTCCGGACATCTCGACTCGTGGGACCTGGGCACGGGGGCCATTGATGACGCGGCCGGAGTCGCGGTCGCAATGGAGACCGCACAACTCCTGCAACAGCTCCAGCTTCACCCCAAGCGGACCATTCGTGTGATCGCGTGGATGGATGAAGAGAGCGGAGGGCGAGGGCGCGAGGCCTACACCGCGGCTCATTCGGCAGAGTTTCCCAACCACGTGGCGGGGATTGAGAGCGACCTGGGCGCGGCGCACCCGTTGGGATTCAACGCGAAGGTCAGCCCGCAAGCGCTGGAATTCCTGCGCCCGGTGCTCGACATTCTTCAAAGTCTGGGCGCGAACGTGATCCAGCAAACGCCCTTTGCGCCAGGGTCGGATATTGCCGGCATGTCGCTGGCCGGAGTTCCAACGCTCGGGATCATGCAGGACGGGCGCACCTACTTCAACTACCACCACACTGCTGCGGACACGCTCGACAAGGTGGTTCCCCGCGAGCTCCGCGAGAACGCCGCGGCCATGGCCGTCATGGGCTACGCCCTGGCCAGCACCGACCAGCCTCTGCCGAGGTAAGCGTGCCCGAACCTGTTTCGAGGCCGACCCAAAGGGGGAAAACATAACAGGGGCGAGAGGGGCGCCGAACCCTTCCCCCAGGTTGACGCATCTCAATTTGAGCGCATATGATTTTTGTTTGGCCTCAGGCATGTGGGAGGGCCTGGGAGGGCGCGACTTTCAGCAGTCGAGTGATCATTCCATGGATAAGAAAAAGCTGGATTCTTTCAAAAAACGACTGGAGACGCGGCAGCAGGAACTGCGTCGCACGGTTTCGCGGACCGAGCAGGACGGGCGGTCGGCGGACGAGGATGCGACACAGGACATCGCCGACAAGGCCGCCAACTCCTATAACAAGGAATTCCTCTTTCACCAGAGCAACAATGAGCGCCAGTTGCTGCAGATGGTGGAGAAGGCCCTGTCCCGCATTCGCGAAGGCAGTTTCGGCGAGTGCATTCACTGCGGCAAAGAGATCAACGCCAAACGCCTGGAGGCGGTGCCCTGGACGCGGCATTGCATCGAGTGCCAGGAAAAGCTGGAGCAGGGGCTGCTCGAAGAAGCTCCCCGGTAAGGGATCGCTCGCCAATGCAGAGTTGAGGCCGCCGGAATGGCGGCTTCTGGCTTTTCTGGCAAATGCCTGCTCGGCGCCAGATCGAAAAGGCCGCGAGTTCTTCCCTCGATTGACGATCTTGGGAGCCTTACGGTGCTCCGCCTTTGACGCTGCGGTTTTGCGCCTGCTAGACTGAAAGTTTGTCAGCCCCCTAAAACCCAGACCGAGACGGAAGAGGAGTACGTGCGCGCAGAAACCCGCCATCAACTGAAAGCCGACAAGTTCACCCGAGCCACGATCGGCGCAGCCGAAGCCACGGCGCATTGGAGCGTCGAGCACAAAACCAAGATCATCACCGCGGTTGCGATCGCGGCGGTTGTGATCGTGGCCGTCGCCGGCACCTGGTACTACATCAGCCAGCAGGACGAAAAAGCCAACTTCGAGCTGACCCAGGCGGTGCGCACGCTGGAGACGCAGATCCGTCCCGCAGGCATGCCCGCAACCCCCGACTTCCCCAGCTTTGGTTCAGCCCAGGAACGCGCCGCAGCCGCCAAGAAGCAGTTGCAAGCGATCGTCGACAAGTACCCACACACCCATACTGCCGACGTCTCCCGCTACCTGCTGGGGACAACTTCGGTCGCGCTCGGCGATAACAGCACAGCCGAGCGCGAACTGAAAGATGTTGCGTCCACGCACAACCGCGACATGGCGGCGCTGGCGAAGCTGGCGCTGGCATCGCTGTACAGCAATACGAATCGCACCAAGGACGCGCTTGACCAGTACAAGCAGCTCATCGACAAGCCCACGGCCACGGTCAGCAAGGTGATGGCGCAGCTGCAACTGGCGAACCTCTACGAGTCGTCGCAGCAGCCGGCGGAAGCGAAGAAGATCTACGAGCAGATCGTGAAAGAGAACCCGAAGACGGAAGCCGAGTCGATGGCGCAACAGAAGCTGCAAGCTTTGAAATAGGGCACGGGCAGCTTTGCTCTGAAGGGTCGACTTCCCGGTGCCTACGCTTCCCGTTCAGTAAAGAGCCGGGCCCACTCCTCCACACGCGCGGGCTGCAGCAAGGCCGCTTTCAGGTTTGCCGCGACGTGGTCTTGGTTTCCCATCCCAACTAAAGAAGTCGTCAGACCGGGCGCGGAGCGCGCGAACTGAATCGCGTTCTCGTTATCGTTCTTCATCCCCAGAGTCTGTTGAATGAATCCGGGCAAGCTGTGCGTGAGCCGCCCCTGGTAGAGCGTCGCACTGCCCATGACGGCGACGCCCAGTTGCGCGGCGGCCGTGAGCAGGGAAACATTCTTCCTGTGCAGGGACTGGTTGTTGAGGGCGTAGGCTTCGAGCATCGCCAGGTTGAAGGGCAGCTGGATGAACCGAAAATGATGCCCCTCGCTTCCGACCTCGCGGGCAAGCTCGACGGACTCGGACAGGCTGATGTAGTCCTGTGTCCCGACAGGAACCCGAAACGCATTCCAGGTCGCCATGCCGTAGTAGCGGAGCTTGCCCGCCTTCACGCTGTGCTCGAGTTGCGCGAAGGCGCGCTTCAAACGCTCGCGAAAAACTTCCGGCGCGACGTCGGCGAGTTGCGACTCCGGGTTGTGCAGGTAGAAGAGATCGATGGTTTCGAGGCCAAGGTTGCAGCGGGAGCGGTCGATCTGGTTCTCGAGATACGCCGGAGACATGCAGTGCATGCCGCCGGCGAGTTCCTTGGGATCGACCACGCCACTCTCGATGTACTCGCGCGTGAAGTAGCCGCGGCGGTCGGCGGGAAGTTCGCCGTCGAAGGAGAGGTAGCCCGCCTTGGTGCAGACGAAAACCTCGTCGCGCTGCACATCTCCGGACGCGACCAACGCTGCCAGGGCAGCGCTGATGTTCCGCTCGGAGCGCTGGTGACGGTAGTTGATGGCGGTATCGAGGACGTTGATCCCGGAACGCAACGCGGTGCCGATGGCCTCGATGTAAGCTGCGTCGGCAGCGTCGTCCGGTTCGCCGAGATAGGTGCCGAGGCCGATCGAAGACAGCCATAATTCACCCGCGCCTGGCACGTGTTCCGCACGGCGAAAATGTTCCGCTTCACGAAACTGGGGAAAGCGGTCGCGATAGCGAGCCGTCCCTTCAGGCGTAGCAAAGCCGGAAAGCATAGGCGGAGTTTAGCAGCCGCGGAACTGGTGCAGCGCTGTTTTTTTGGACAGCTCCGCAAAAAGGCATTCGTAGGGCCGAAATAAAAGGGTCGAGCGATTACCGGGGTAATGCGGCCGTCCAGATTGGGGTTCGATTCCCGCCCGGATTCACGGAAAATTTCTAGAGAACCCTGTAATCCGGAGACGTGTATGTCTTTCCGCCCTACGTGTGTCGCGCTCAGTTTTTATCTCGCTTTCCTCACTGCCGCCGTTGGCCAAAAGACCGGATCGACTGCCGTGATCAGCCAAGGTTCCTCAACCGCGTCGACACAAGCGGAGCAGACGGCGCAGGACCAACCGAGCCTGGCCGACATCGCCCGCAAGGTTCGCAAAGACAAGCCGGCGGACGTCCGCCTGACGGACGCCGAGGGGAAGGAACTGTTCCGCTCCGTGGACAAGGTGTTTGACTTTGCCAGCGAGGACACAGGCTTCCCGAAACACAGCGCAGTCAAGAAGGCGGTGGTGGGGCAGGCGGACATCGAGAAGTTCACCAAGAACCGCTTAGCACGCGCCGAATATTCGCAGCGCTTTGCGCGGTCCGAACTGACGATGAAAAAGTTCGGGCTGCTGCCCCGCGATTTCGATCTGAAGGAATTTCTGGTCAAGGCCAACGGGCAGTCGATCGCGGGACTCTACGACGAAGAGAACAAGACGATCTGGCTGCTGAACACGGTTTCGTTCGACAAGCAGGGCCCGATCCTGGCGCACGAACTCACCCACGCCCTGCAGGACCAGAACTACGACTTGGGCCGCTGGGCTAAGGCAGGCGAAAAGCCGGCCGGCAAAGCGAAAGCGGGAGACGATGACAACGGCGTCGCCGATGAGAGCACGACGGCGCGGCACGCCATCGTCGAGGGCCAGGCGATGGTGGTGTACATCGACTACCTGCTGGCGCCGTTCGGGCGCAATTTGAAAGACACGCCGGGCGTGGTGGCGTCGATGGAAGACACGGCGGTATCGGCGACCATCGACACCGAACTCATGCACAAAGCTCCGATGGTGCTGCGCGAGGCCGGAAGCTTTCCCTATCGCGAGGGCTTGTTCTTCGAAGCCGACATCCTGGGGAAGCGCGGCAAGCAGGCCGCCTTCCAGGGCCTGTTCGCCCAGCCGCCGCGGAATACCCACGAAGTATTCGATTCCAACGCTTATCTCGAGCGCGCCAAGCTGACGCCGGTCGTCATTCCCGACGTGCGGCCGCTGCTGAGCAACGACTACGAAGTATTCGACTCGGGCTCGTTCGGGGAACTGGATGTGCGGGCCCTGCTGAAGCAGTTTGGCGACAAGCACGGAGCCAGCGACTTTGCGCCGGCATGGCAGGGCGGAACCTACATCGCGTTCAAACGCGCGCAGGCCCCTGCGGGTGCGCAGCCCACCACTGCAGATGTCGCGCTGCTGTATGTGTCACACTGGAAGAATACGCAGGCCGCCGAGCACTTTGCGCGCTTTTACGCGACCACCGTCGCCAAGCGCTACCAGCGCGCTTCGGTGCAACCGGTTCCCGCCTGCGCCACGGCTCCTTGTCCGATTGGGGCTGCGCTGGTGTCGACGGAAGAAGGGCCGGTGATCGTGGAAGAATGGCCGGACAACACGGTCATCGTTTCCGAGAGCTTCGACAGTGCCACCGCGGCGAAGCTGAGCAGCGCGGTGCGCACCACGCCGCGCGAGAAGCATGCTTCGGCGGCGTCTCAGGAGGAACTCAGCATGCGGCTCTATTCGTTGCCGGCGTTTCGGGCGTTTCAGGAGCGGATCGCCATTGAGATGCTGCGAGGGATCGTCATCGGGCAGTAGCGCTTTAACTCACAGCGGGGGCGGCTCCGTTAGCGAACGCCAATCAATTCACTGCCTGACCAACCAGCAACGGTTAGGCTGCGGGTTTTGGCTTAGATGCGTAGCGCAGCGCCCTGAACTCCCGCCAATGCTTAATGCAGGCCACCCACGCGTCATCGGTTGTGATCGTCTGGGGTCGCCACTGATGTTGATTTGTGAGATTGCCCAGTGATTGCATCGCCGCAAACTGGACCTCTCGATCGGGGTCGTCCAGTGCGGATAAGAGTCCGCCTAACGCGCTATCCGAATTCGTGTAATCAAGAAACCGAGCTGCATCAATTCTTGCATCAGGTTCCGGTAACGTAAGTGCTCGGGTGAACAGAGGTACGGAAACCAGTGGGTCGAGGCTGGGGATTGCGAGCAAGAGATTTGATTTTAGGGTTCCCCTACATGCTCAGAAGATTGGAATAAATCATTCTCTGCGGACGGTAACACGCTCAGGTCCTTCCACTTCAGGAGGTCCGCGAGTACGGCCGTTCTCAGCTCTGGATCGGAATTGACCTCTGGCAGGCTCAGTGCAGCCTTCAACAAGGGCGCCGCAGACGAGTCCTCCTCCCAACTCAGGACGGCAAGCGCGTCTCGTTCTCCGTTGCGGTCGAAGTTGTACACAGAATATCCAGGACTCCTTGCACCACCTTGTGGTAGACATCTTCGCCCGACTTTAGTTTCCAAGTCGGTCCGCAACGCGTGGAACTGGCGGGCAGGGACGGAGAACAGGGGCTTACAAAGGCGTATCCGTCGCGGGTTTTTCTCAGAAACAGTATTCGGAACGTGTGGGCGACGAGATTGCCTTCCCCTACCTTTCCCCGGCTGTCCGTGGCTGGCGTGGAGTAGCTGAAGATGAACCGCGATCCGGCAAATTCTCCTTTGATCGTCTGATGCACCTTGATCTCGGCTTCAAAATCCCGCCGACGGTAGGCCCGCCCACAGTAGGTGATGTCTCCCGACCCGGTT
>Ga0210399_10004106_pt1 | contig 11307 bp, 8 predicted proteins | sample IncBWC14MmetaG_FD_150865 | JGI IMG/M metagenome (GOLD analysis project Ga0210399, IMG submission 150865) | Forest soil microbial communities from Barre Woods Harvard Forest LTER site, Petersham, Massachusetts, United States - Inc-BW-C-14-M | ecosystem: Environmental > Terrestrial > Soil >...
GCGCCCTCTGGTGGTTCCGTAATTCCGCAGCTCTGACCGTTCTGGCCGGAATTGTCTACTGGGAAAACATTGTCGTCTCCGACGTTCACAACGCCCAGGCCGCGGGCCTAACCGCTTCTCACGGCGCGGTGGTCGGTAGTTTCTTCCTAATCTGGACCATCGTGTGGGGACTCCTCTACGCCTGCCTGATCCCCGGCAAAGGCATCTTCGACAAAGGCGCATTTATTGGCGTGGTCTATACCGTAGTAGTAGCGGCCGCGGCCTGGTGCTTCCTCAGCCTGAACAGCCATGGATGGGAGAGTAACCGCCTGCTCGCCATCGGCGTCGGCGGCGGCATCGGCTGGGTCATGCTGCTCAACGTCTGGGGAGTCATCTGGCGTATCCAGAAGCGCATGATTCAATGGACCCGCGACAACGCCACCAACGGCACTCCCATGCCCGACAAAGCCAAAGCCATGGCCCGCCAAGCCTTCCTGGCCAGCCGTGCCAACGCTTTCCTGGCCCTCGTGATGCTGTTCCTCATGGGCGCCGCCAGCCACTACCCGCTATTTGGGAAGTAAACCGAACCGGGTGTGAAACGAGAGTCGGGGGACCGAAAAAGATTTGTTCCTCTTATAGGCCGAGAGCTTGCGCGGCAGCAATTTTGCTTTATGCCTTCGCTGGACAACGGGCGTAAACTTGCAACAAGTAGTCCGCTTTACCTGGGAGGTGTGTATGCCCGTCCGCCTCGTTTTTCTGCTTCTGGTTCTTCTGGCAGTCTCTGCTGTCGGCCAGGGTGGTCTGCCGCAAAATACTCAGAATCGACTCAACGCCAAGGCCGAACGACGTGATCAGCTCAATGCACAGAGCGCCCCACTCCCCGAAGACGCCGCCGCCGCCCGCCTGCAGGTCGTGCGTCGGGATGCCGAGGAATTGTCTGCCCTGAGTGTGTCCCTGCAATCCGATCTGCGGCAATTACAGAACGGCTTGCTGGCGAAGGATCTGCATGAAAATCTGAAGAAGATGGAAAAACTTTCCAAGAAGCTACGGCGGGATATGGAACCCTAATCCCGCCGCCGTTTGGAAATAGCCGTAGCACTTAGTTCAGGATATCGACGCGCACAATCATTCGCACACCGCTGTCCAGCTTCACATGCTTGCCGCCGGAAAAGAACGCACCATCCTGACCTAATTCCAGATCGTGAATGCCATGCACACCGGTTGATTTCGGATCCGCCGCTGGCTCCGGCTTACTGTCCGACGCCATATTCGATCCGCTCTTGGGGTCTGTTACCGTACCCACCGTAGGGCCGGAATAGCCGCCTCCTGCCGCACCACTAGCCTTCCCCGCCATGAGAGGAGCGGCTTCTTCGACTGGAGGAAACACGGCCTGTACCGTGCCTTTGACGGAAAGTCCCTTCCCATTGGCCACAAACAGGCTTTCGAAAGTCATCGTAAGTTGCGACTGTCCATCTCCTCTGGCGCGCGCCTTCGAGGCTGTAATATGCCCCGTCAGCTTTGATCCTTTTGGAACCAGCGTGCCGTCAGGCAGCTTGAAGCTTGCCGCCGTCTCGGCTTCAACCGTATCGCCTTCCTTCAGTTTGCTTGAATCCAAAGATTTGGTCAGCTTCACGGGAAACGCACCATGCCCAACCGCCTTCGTGGCACCCACCTGCGTAGATGCTGGGGTTGCCGCGTCACTCTGCCCAAAACACATCAAGCTCGCAGCCAACGCGATTAACGCCAGTGCGCCAATTCGTTTCATGAAATTCACCTCAAATACTTAGATGCTGGAACTGTAGATTTCCAGAGATATGAATTTGGGGAGGCGCCAGTCTGCCCTTGCCAATGCCGCGAACCGCTTCATGACGCACCTTCCGAGCGGGCAATACCTGAACAACGGGAGACCAGGATGCCGCGCCGCCAGAATCACATTAAAGCTAGCCCATGATATCGACGCGCACGATCAACCGCACACCATTGTCCAGCTTCACGTGCTTGCCGCCGGAAAAGAACGCGCCGTCTTGTCCCAACTCCAGATCGCGAATACCATGCACACCGGACGCCTTCGGATCCGCCGCCGCCTCCGGCTTACTATCGGAGGCCATGTTCGAGCCTGTCTTGCTGTCCGTCACAGTGCCAATGCTACCCGCGCCATAGCCACCTCCCGCCGCCCCAGGACTGTAACCACCTCCCGCCGCCCCACTGGCCTTTCCGGCCATCAACGGGGCCGCCTCTTCCGCCGGAGGGAACACCGCCTGCACCACCCCTTTGACCGCGAGCGGCTTCCCGTTCGCCACGTCGAGCTTGTCAAAAGCTATAGTGAGCCGTGACTCTGGATCGCCCTTCGAGCGCGCCTTCGAGGCAGTCACATGTCCCACCAGCTTCGATCCTTTTGGAACCAGCGTGCCATCCGGCAACTTGAAGCTGTTTACGGTCTCCACCTCGACCGTATCGCCTTCCTTCACCTTGCTGGAGTCCAGCGTCTTGGTCAGCTTCACGGGAAACGCACCATGCCCAACGGCCTTCGTTGCCGCCGTCTGGGTAGGTGTTGGAGCTGGCGTCTCACCCTGCCCAAAGCACATCAAGCTCGCACCCAACGCGATTAACGCCAGTGAGCCAATTCGTTTCATGAAATTAACCTCAAATCCTTAGATGCAGGAATTGTAGTTTTCCGAGGATGATAAGTCTAATGCTCAGTTCAGAACGAATAAACCACACCGTAGCCCGAAAGAAAAAGGCCGACCCTTCGGTCGGCCTTTAAGTTGTGGAACTCGATTGCCCTCGTGGGCAGCCAAGTTCGAAATTAGAACACCATCTTGAACGAGACCTGCATCACGCGCGGGGACGAGTCAAAACCCAGGAAGTTGCCGTAAGGACTGGTCGGCGTTCCCTGCATGCTTGTGATGGTTCCGAAAGTCGGATCAGGAGTCGGAGGAAGGCCGGGGTTGAACGTGCTGAAGTACGTCGAGTTCGGCAGACCGAAGTTCGGATGATTGAACGCATTGAATGCCTGCGCGCCAATCGCGAAGTTGAACCGTTCAATCTTGAAGTTCTTGAACAGGTTCAGGTCCATGTCGAAGTAGTGTGGTCCGCGATACTGATTGCGGCGCTGCGTCGAATAGGGGTTCCCCGCCCAAGTCTGAGAGTTGACATCCAAGACCCCAGCGGAACTCAGGCAACCGGGATTGCCCAAGCCGTCGAAGCTGGCGTTGCCGCTGCCGCAACTGCTGGGCTGTGCATTGCCGACGATCGTTGCCGGGATGGCATCGCCGCCATTGAAGATGGTGCCGGTGAGGTTACCGTCAACGATGGTGTAGGGCAGGCCCGTGCGCCAGAACGCTTTGCCGGAGAACTGCCATCCTTCGACCAGCCACTTCATCGCGCCGGTCTTATGGAAGGTTGGATTGACCACAAAGTCCGCATTTAACAGGTGACGAACGTCGTAGTCCGAGTTTCCATAATTATCCGTGCGCAGACTGGTTGGCGAAATCTGTCCCAGAATGGTGTTGTTGCCTTCGAAGCCATACTGGAACAGACCTCCGTTCGAAGTTTCGTCAAGGTTGTGGGACCAAGTGTAATTCACGTGGGCTGAAATCCAGTTGGAGAACTGTTTTCTCAGGCTGAGTTGCAGTCCGTGGTAGCTGGAAATCGCGCCGGATTGATACTGCGTAACGGTCGCGTAGTTACCGGCAAGCGGGGCCTGTTGGACCGTGCCCTGGTAAAGACCGAACGCGTCATACGCATTGGGCCACGCGTTGAAGTACGAAATGCGGGCTCCGTGATTCCCCACGTAATTGACGACGAATACCGTGCTCCGGTTCAACTCCCGTTGCACAGAGAAGTTCCATTCTGTCCACTCTGGTGACTTGATGGTACCAACGATAGCGCCGACTGACGGAGGATTGAAATGGACACCAGGCGGCAAAGTCGCCGCGATTTGGTTAAAGCTATCGTTGACCGTGAAGGCACTTGCTGACTGCTGCCAGGTAAGCGGGGCCCCGTTCGGATCGAATGGCAGGACGCCGGCGGAGGTCGGATTGCCCCTGATTCTCAAAGAGACCGAAGCTGGGGGATTGCCAAGCAAGTTGTCGACCAGACCGGCAGCTGGATTGTCATAAAACAATCCGGCGCCTCCGCTGATGACGGTCTTGCCATTGCCAAACGGATCCCAACTAAATCCAAGTCGGGGAGACCAGAGGATCGAGTCTACACCGGGATAGGCTTGGTGCTGGTTGAGCTTAAGGTCAGAGCTGTATGGGACATCAAACTCGCCACCAGTCCCAGCCGCGCCAGCTTGCGCGGATGCCGTAGTATTGAAGGGCCCCGTCAAGTTAGTAAAGCAATTGGTCTGGCAGACGGGGTTGGAGTTGTGTTCTACCCGTAAAGCCAGCGTCAGTTTCAATTTGCGCGTTGCTTTCCACTCGTCCTGGCCATACACTCCGATGCCCCAGAGTGCCACCGGCACATTGGTGGACGTATGGGAGTTCTTGCGGTACTGGAAGGCTTCGCCGTCTGCCAAGCCTTGTATAAAGTTTGGCGGTCCACCACTGTTCGTGTAACCCCAGTAAACCAGCGGCGAGGTGATAAAGAAGTTATGGTCGCTGATGTCATAGCGGCGGAAGTTCTCACCGAACCTGAAGGTGTGATTTCCGTGCGTCCATGAGAAGTCATCGATTACCTGGTATTGCGTAATGTTCCGGCCCTGCGGGAATGATGCCGCGGCAGCGTTCGGGCTGGTGAAGTTATAAATCGAGGAATCCTCGTTAAACACCTCGCCGTAGTTGAACGTAGCCGCCGCTGTCGGAGCCACGAACTGAGCTACGTAGTGGCTAACCGTTGCAGTGATGGAGTTCGTCTTGGTCGGCCCCAGCAAGTGGGTTTCCGACAATTGAAAGTCCCATGCAGGCTGGAGCGAGTTGGCGTCGAACAATGGGTTGATCGGATCCAGAAAAGTGGGCTGCAATCCGTGATCCAGCTTATAGCGGCCGAACAGGTTGTCGTTGTTGCCTAGCTTCTGGTCTACGCGGGCCGAGAATATGTACTCCCATGCCAACGCCTTCGGAGTAGCAAAGTAGGTTTGTGAGCACGGCGTGCCGGCAGTCCATGCAATTGAAGGATCAAATACCAGCGTAGAGCACGAATCGCCGGTCCCGACAGGGTTTTGACTTGCGGTATTGTATCCTGGTGCATTTTGATACAAGCTCATCAACTGGTTATACGTTGTGGTTTCGGTAGGATGGGTGATTGCAACTTGGGCTTCAGCCGCGGTGATAAAAGCTGGGGTTGGCGCCGTGACTTGATCAACGTTCGGTAGCAAGAATCGCATTCCCTCGTAATCCACGAAGAAGAACGTCTTGTCCTTGATAATCGGACCGCCGAAGGACGTGGCCCACTGGTTGGCATTTGAGAAAGGCGGCTGATTTGCTGGTTGCGTTGGGTCTATAGAGTGAGCGAATGCCTGTGACTGTTTGTTCATCCAGTTGTTGGCGTTCAACAACCGTCCATTCCACCAATACGATGCGTTGCCGTGGAACTGGTTGGTGCCGGACTTGGTCACGTAGGTGACCTGCGCGCCGGCAAGCTGTCCGTACTGGCCGCCGTAAGGATTCGTGATGACCGTCGCTTCGCCGATTTCGTTCTGGCCCAGCGTAAGGTTCGACGCGCCCGAGTTGTTGATGTTGAAGTACGGGTCCATGTCGTTCTCGCCGTTGATCGTGAACAGGTTCGAGGTCGCCGGAAGTCCGTTGACAGTAAAGTTTCCGTATCCGCCGGTTCCGTTGACGACCACGCCAGGCGCGGTGTCGGCGATGTTCGTGATATCGCCACCGGCGCTCGGCAACTGCGCAACTTCATTCTCCGTGAATGAAGTGTTGATGCTCGGCTCGGTATTGATAAGCGGCGCCGTGCCTGAGACTTCGATCGTCTCTGAGGTCTTGTTCACCGAGAGTTTCAGGTTGGCGTTGGTCGTCTGACCGACTTCAACCACCAGAGACTCAACCGTATCCGCAAAGCCTGACTGCTTTACGGTGACCTGATAGTTGCCCGGCCTCAGCAGAGCGAAGCTGTAGCTGCCGCTGGAGTTCGCGGTAGTGCTGGCGGTGGACCCGGTGTCAACGCCTCTCAGGTCAATCTTGGCGCCCGGAACAACTGCGCCGGAAGGGTCAGTGACTGTTCCCGTAATGTTTCCTGTGGTGAGCGACTGGCCAAATGCTGCGGTTGACAAGCACACTGCCAGCGTCAAAGCGAATACTACGATAGGAAAACGTCTAAAACTCATTTCCCGACCTCCTTCAATTTTGAGAGACATAGTTGGAATCTGATGGATTGCGATCATGCTTACAAGTCCTTCTCGGGCACGGAATCACTCTCCCGCTGATCACCGAGTACTCCCTGGGCGGTGGTGCTAGTGCAACTGACAGTCCAAAACAGACGATCCCAACAAGTACTGTGTTTTCAATCAGTTGTTTCGGGCAGCCGGATGAGCGGTATCGAGATCAGTACAGCAAATCACCTATGCCTATGATTTTTGGAATGTATTCCCATCAGTCCCGTTTTGCTATGTCGAGGCGTTTTGCCATGCGTGATCGTTGATCCACCCTCAAGTCAGGCCGATAACTTTGGGGGCGTGGCCTGCTGTCCTGCTACAATTTCTCTTTCAAGGACAGCTCGTAAAGACATCTCGTAAAAGACATAATGACTCCCACGAAGTCCCAACTGAGTCGGCGGGAACCGGCCATCGCACCCCTGTCCAGTGCAACTCCGCTGGATTCGGTCCCCATGCTGGATCTCCAGCGCCAGTACGACCGACTGAAGCCCGAAATGCTCGCTGCTGTCGAACGCGTTTGCTCTTCGCAACACTATATTCTCGGCTCGGAAGTCGAAGCCTTCGAGCGCGAGTTGGCCATCTTCTGCGGCGCGGCAGATGCGGTGGGTTGCGCCTCCGGCACGGACGCTTTATGGCTGGCACTGGCTGCCGCCGGAGTTCAGCCCGGAGATCAGGTTCTCACCACGCCCTTCAGTTTCTTCGCTTCAGCCAGCGCCATCGTGCGCTGTGGAGCGCGTCCCGTGTTTGCCGATATCGATCCCGCCACTTTCAATCTCGATATTGCGCAAGTCGAATCTTTTTTGCGCGGCGCGCGGCGCGACAAACTTCGCGCGCTGCTCCCGGTCCATCTCTACGGCCAATGCGCCGACATGGACGTCTTGCAACAGTTGGCGGATGAGTTTCATCTTTCTATAGTCGAAGACGCGGCGCAGGCCATCGGCGCGCGCTGGGGCACGCGCAGCGCGGGATCCATGGGCGTCTCGGCGGCTTTCAGCTTCTATCCGACAAAAAATCTCAGCGCCTACGGCGATGCGGGATTGGTGGCCACCAGCAATCCCGAGATGGCCGCGCACATGCGCCGCCTGCGCAACCACGGCAGCCCGCGCCGCTACGTTCACGAAGAGATGGGATGGAACAGCCGCCTGGACGCCATGCAAGCCGCCATCTTGCGCGTGAAGTTGCAATACGTAGAAGAATGGAACCAATCCCGCCGCGATCGTGCTGCGACCTATGATCTTCTGTTCATAGAAGCCGGCCTGGCAAGTTCTCAATCGACCAGCTCTCAATCAAAAATAAAAAATCAAGAGTCAACAATTCCCGACGACTTCCCCATTCATCTGCCGCCGACTTCGCCGCAGGCTCACCACGTCTACCATCAGTATGTGGTCCGCGCCTACCGCCGCGACGAACTCCGTGAGTTCCTCACCGCGCGCAAAATCGGCACCGAGGTCTACTATCCCATCCCCCTGCACTTGCAACCTTGTTTTGTGTATCTGGGATATCGCGAAGGCGACTTCCCCGAAGCCGAACGCGCCACGAAAGAAGTCCTCGCCCTGCCCATGTTCCCCGAACTTACGGAAGTAGAACAAAGGTGGGTGGTGAAGAGCATCGCTGATTTCTATTGTTGACGGCCTTTAGGTCGTAACTTCACGCTCGGATATGCATCAGACTTGCGTGAGGAGATGAATGCAATGAGGAATCTCTCAACCGTTTTTCTAACGTTATCTGTCGCGCTCCTCGCTGCGGGCGTCTCTCTCTCCATCCCGAAAGCGCAAAGCGCTCCCCCGGAAGCGAACCGCAGACCCGTGGTGGTTGAGCTTTTCACCTCGGAGGGCTGCTCCTCGTGTCCTCCAGCCGATGCCTTGCTGCAAAAGCTGCAAGCCCAGCAACCGGTGGCCGGAGCTGAAATCATTGCACTCGAAGAACACGTGGACTATTGGAATCACGACGGTTGGGTCGACCCTTACTCCTCTCCGGAGTGGACCGAGAGGCAGCAAGTCTACGTAAGCCTGAACCGGAACGATGCCTACACACCGGAAATGGTGGTGGATGGGCGAAGCCAGTTCGTGGGCAACGACGAACGCGAGGCTCGGCTCGAAATCGCGAAAGCGGCGCGCGCCTCGAAGACTGAGGTTTCAATCGCGGCGAAGGCGTATACAAACGGTTCGCAGCGCTTTTCGGTGTCGGTTGGAAAAATTGACGGAAACAATGCGAACGATGGCGCCGAGGTCTGGCTAGCAGTTACGGAAGATGGCCTGAACTCCTCGGTAAGTCGTGGCGAGAACTCGGGACGCGTTCTGCATCACGTTGCCACGTTGCGTTCCTTGAGCAAGATTGGAGTGGCGGATCTGCGCGGGGCGGCCGTGTCGTTCACGGGAGATCCCCTGGTGAAGATCGGCCCGCACTGGAATGTGGAGAATCTCCACGTGACGGTTTTCGTCCAGGATAAAAAGAGCCGCGAAATTCTGGGTGCGGCCTCGATGAAGATCAAGGGATAAGAATTTCGGCAGGATAAGGCGTTCGGTGAACTACTAGCGCCGCCGGCGTTTCGCTGCCGGCTTCGGCGCCTGCTTCTGCTCTCCCGGCGCCAGCACGCGGCGCACCATCGGCGTATTCAGCTTGTATTTGCGTTCGCTCACGTTTCCGCTGTCGTCCTTCACACGCAGAATAAAAACCGGCAGCGTACCTTCCTTGTCGAAGTTCTCGCTGCTCAGTGTGACCGGCAGCACTCCGTTCAGTCCGTGCTCGCGGTAGGCGGTTTCGTAGCGATGCTTTCTCACGTTCCAGGTGAAGACGCGGATTTGATCGTAGTCGTAGGGCAGCCCGTCATGCGGTTCGGTGATGGCGCATAAGTATTGAGAGACTTTTTTGTCGGGGCCTTCTTTGGCCGGGTCCTGCACCTGGTCGAGAACGAAGAACGCGACAAAGCGCTGGCCCTCGGCATACTGCGCAACCTCAAGCGGAACGTCGAGATCGACCATGCGCGCCAGCACCCAACCCACTCGATTGCCGGCGTCGCGCACCAGCCACCAGTCTTCGAGCGCCGGACCGGGAGCGGCTTTGCCGTTCGCTTTGGAGGACTTGCCCGACGCAGCGGCAGCTCCCGGGACCTTCTCCGCCGTGGCGCGCTTCAGCACAGAGACTTTGGCCCCAGCACTCAACTGGTAAAGATGTTCCGTCTCGCGTCCCGGCGTGACGTGCAGGTTCGTATCGTTGCGCAGCACGGCGGGCGCCTGCACCGGATCCTGCAAATTATCTTTGGTCAACTTCTGCAACTGATCGTAGATTTGTTGGTCCACCAGATAGCGCTGCTCGATCCAGCCTTCCACGCCGTCTGCGGTGCGTACGCGGGAGAAACGTTTCTCACGCTCCAGCACTTCAACCCGTTCCCCGTTCTTTACCGTGCCCACGCGGTTGTAGATGGTGGCTACCTGATCGCGCAACGTCGCCTGCACGGCTGAGACATAGTTTACTTCGAGCACGCGATGGCCTTTGCGATTGCAGGCAGAGGTTCCGAATAACAGCCCTGCCACAGCGACCGCCACGGCCAGCCGGTTGAGATGGGATGGAGAGAACAATTTCAAGGTGATTAGGATGATCTTCTACTATAGCGCGCCGGGGTTCGCGAGGCAGCCACCACGATATCTCCGCGAACTCCGCGAGTTTTTCTCGCTTCCTCCGCGCTTCAGGCTTTTCCCGGATAGCATCGCAACCTTAAATCGCGGAGGGCGCGGAGAACTGCCGCCGAGGCGCGCAGAAATTCGCCGGAAACGCGGGCGTAACCTGACATCTCCTCCACGATTCGGTTACCATTAAAAGTAGAACGCGTCTGGATCAGTGCGCCCAGTGAAATTGAAATGATAAAAAACAAACTCACGATTACGGCTCTTGCTTTTCCGCTATTCGCTTTGGCTTCCGCTCTGTGCGCGATGGCCGCTGACACAGTGAACCCGGTACTGCGTCCGCCCAAGGGCGCGCAGGTTGCCCTCGTGGTCTTCGAGGACTTGCAATGCCCGCAGTGCCGGCGCGTGTCCCCGATTCTCGAGCAGGCTTCGAAGACTTATAAGATTCCCCTGGTGCGGCACGACTTTCCGCTGCCCATGCACAACTGGTCGTACGACGCCGCGGTGATGGCGCGCTACTTTGACTCGACTTCGAAAGATCTGGGCAATCAGTTCCGTGACTACATTTTTTCCAACCAGCTTGAGATCAATCCGCAGAACCTGCGCGGCTACGCCGAGAAGTTTGCCAATGAACACAAAGTAAGCCTGCCGTTTGTGATCGACCCGCAAGGCAAATTCGCCGCCGAAGTAAACGCCGATCGTGACAAAGGGAAGGAAATCAAACTGGAACATACTCCTACGGTTTACGTGGTGAGCACCCGGCATCCGGATAAGCCGTATGTCGAGATGAAAGACGCGAGCCAGTTGTATGCGCTGATTGATGCCATGATGAAGGAGTAGGCTCTCAGCTCTCCAGTTTCGAGTTTGGATTTTGCATTCCACCATCGCTAAGTTGTTGAGCCTTGGGGGAAGTTGTTCATTCTTTTGGAAATTCCCTGGCTGGATTTCTGATTGAGCACTGCTGGCCGTTTACTTCCTGCTAAGTTGTTGATTCTTCGTCGAAGCTTGCATGACTTCCCAAATGAGCATCGAACTCACGCGTAGAATACCCTGCTTTTGCGTTTAGAAGCGCTCTAGCGCGGTTCGATCCCGAGAACGAGGGGAAAGCTCATCCGGAGATTTAAAGGGGCTAGAATCGCCTCTAATACGAGAAATATCTTTAAGCTAACATCCACTCTAAGACCCGCACGAGGAATCAACAACTTACAAGCGCCTCGTGAAGAATCAGTCACTTACAGACGCTGAACGAAGAATCAACAACTTACAAAGTAGTCACGCGAAATAACGAATCACTCCGGCGCCCTGGTAATGATCGTGGGAATTCGGCCACGCGCACGCAATGCCGCGAAATCCACAGGCCGCATGGTCCGTCCGCAT
>Ga0210399_10004108_pt1 | contig 11305 bp, 13 predicted proteins | sample IncBWC14MmetaG_FD_150865 | JGI IMG/M metagenome (GOLD analysis project Ga0210399, IMG submission 150865) | Forest soil microbial communities from Barre Woods Harvard Forest LTER site, Petersham, Massachusetts, United States - Inc-BW-C-14-M | ecosystem: Environmental > Terrestrial > Soil >...
GGTGTCGATGGCCACCGCTGTCTTGCCGGTTTGGCGGTCGCCGATGATGAGCTCGCGCTGGCCGCGGCCGATCGGCACCATCGAGTCGATGGCCTTGAGGCCCGTCTGCACCGGCTGCGACACGCTCTTGCGGAAAATCACGCCGGGCGCGACACGCTCGAGCGGCGATTTCAGCTTGGCATTCACCGGACCCTTGCCGTCGATGGGCACCCCCAGCGCATCGACCACCCGGCCCAGCAGCTCGGGGCCCACCGGCACTTCGAGAATGCGGCCCGTGGTCTTGACCTCCGAACCTTCGGAAATGTGCTTGTAGTCGCCTAAGACCACCGCGCCCACCGAGTCGCGCTCGAGATTCAATGCCAGGCCAAAGGTGTTGCCGTCGAATTCCAGCATTTCGCCGTAGCGTGCGTCGGCAAGCCCGTGCACGCGTACGATGCCGTCGGTGACGGTCACCACCGTTCCGATGTTGCGCGCCTCGGTGGCGGATTGGAATTTGTCGATGCGCGCCTTGATCAGGTCGCTGATTTCCGAAGCCTTGATGGACATGTGTTCCTCTTGCTGCGCGCCTTTTTGGCGCGCTTAAAAATCAGTTCTAACCGGTCAAATCCGTCGCGAGCTGCTGCAGACGGCCTTTCAACGAGCCGTCGATCACCAGATCTCCGGCGCGCACGAGAGCGCCGCCCAGCAGCGCCGCATCGACGGAGTTTTGCATGCGCACCTTGCGCTTGAGCCGCGTGCTCAACGCGGCGCTGAGCTTTTCCTGCTGTTCGCTGTTGAGCGCGACGGCGGAGACCACTTCGACATCCACGGTGTTCTCGACTTCCGAGCGCAATTCTTCGTAGTGCGCCGCGATTTCGGGCAGCAGCAGCAGGCGGCGGTTTTCCGCAAGGATACGCACGAAGTTTTGCATGGGGGCGGCGAGATTGGCGCCCGCGACATCCGTGATGAAGCTGACCAAATCCGCGGCGCTCACCCGCGGGCTCTTCGTGAGCGGCGCGACGAGCCCATCGGCGACGATCTCTGCCGCAACTTTCAGCCCAAGCGACCAAGGTGCGGTGGCATTCGCGTCGCGCGCATATTCGAACGCGGCTTTCGCGTAAGGCCGGGCGATGGTTGCCCGCTCAGCCACGAGCAATCTCCGCGGCCAGTTTGTCCAGCAACTCCGCGTGGGCCTTCGGATCGATTTCGCGCCCGAGCAAGCGGGACGCGCCTTCGACCGCGAGCTTGCCGACTTCCTTGCTGAGTTGTTCTCGCGCCCGCGAGCTTTCGCGGGTTACTTCATCGTGGGCCTGCGCTACCAAACGCTGCGCTTCGCTGGCGGCGGTGCCCTTGGCTTCCTCGACGATTTCGTTCGAGCGCTTGCCGGCAATATCCACGATCTGCGCCGCGCGGTCGCGCGCTTCGCGGAGTATTTCTTTGGAGCGCGCCTCGGCTTCGGCCAAATCCTTCTCGCTCTTGCTGGCAGCGGAAAGTCCCGCTGCGATCTTGCGCGAACGCTCTTCCATCGGCCCCAGAATCATCGGCCACACGACCTTCATCGTGAACCCGATGAGGGCGATGAACACGAGCATCTGCACGATCAACGTGAGATTGATGTTCACAGTAGTCTCCTGACCAGCGCTGGCCGGCGCGCCTTATTGCGTCAGTCCGGCGGTGAACGGATTCGCGAAGGTAAAGAACAGCGCGAAACCGATTCCGATCATGGCAACCGCGTCGACCAACGCCGCCACGATGAACATCTTGACCTGCAGCATCGGTGCGAGCTCGGGTTGGCGTGCGGCGCCTTCGAGAAAGCGGCCGCCGAGAATGCCGAAGCCGATCGCGGTACCGAGCGCCCCCATACCGAAGATGATGCCGACGGCGAGCACGGTCATGGCTTGGACATGTGCAATATTATCCATTCAATTCTCCTATACGAAACAGATGCGAAATTGGTGTGCCTGTCGGACCCGCGGCATCAATGGTGCTCCTGCGCCATCGCCAAATAGACGATCGTCAACACCATGAATATGAAGGCTTGCAGCGTAATCACAAGTAGATGAAATATCGCCCACAGAAGGGCGAGCAGGAATTGCATCACGATGAACAACCAGCCGCTGACGCTGCTCAATTGTGCAATGCCGTGCAGCGACAGTGTCGCCAGCAGCAGGAAAATCATTTCGCCCGCAAACAGGTTGCCGTACAAGCGCAGCGACAGCGATATGGGCCGCGCCAGCAGCGGCACGATTTCCAAGATCAGGTTCACCGGAACCAGCAACACCTTGAGCAGCGGGTTTTTGGCCGTGAAAGGCTGCAAGGTCAGCTCGCCGAGAAAACCGCCGATGCCCTTGACCTTGATGTTGTAGTAGATGATCAGAACGAACACCGTCAACGCCATCGCGAATGTGGCGTTGAGATCGGTACTCGGCACCACCTTCAGATGCTCGATCCCGGCGCCGTGCGCGATTGCCGGCAGCAGGTCAACCGGCAGAATGTCCATGATATTGAACAGCAATACCCAGCAGAAAATGGTCAGCGCCAATGGCGCGAGCAGCTTGTTGGTGCCGTGAAAGCTGTCGCTCACCTGCTCATTGACCTTATCAACAAGCAATTCGACGAAGTTCTGAAACTTGCCGGGCACTCCGGAAGTGGCCGTACGCGCGGCGAAGTAGAATGCGCCGCCGAATAACACCGCCAGCGCCACGGAAAAGAACACCGTATCCAAATGGATGACGGAAAAGTCCACCACCCCCATTTGTTTCTTGTTGGAAAGAAACGTCAGGTGATGAAGGATGTATTCATTCGCGGTGGTGGGCTGTTCTGCTGCCATTTAAGTTGTTATGCGCTCAATTGCCTCGATTTCAATTACCTTCCGAGTCATCGCGCGCACGCGCCCCGCCCAGCGGTGGCAGCGCGTTCGCCAGCGCAACCCAGAATACAAAGAAGGTCGCGACGTACGTGCCGAGCATCGCCAGCGGAACCACCTTCATCGTCTTCAACACCATCACGAACAACACGATCATAAGCGCGATCTTGGCCGCTTCGCCCACGAAAAACGCCCGCACCGCTCGCTGCGGATCCGCGGCCGAACGGCCGCCTAAGCCGAGCAGCGCCATCGCGAGACTCGCCGCAGTGCTGATCCCGCCTCCCAGTAGCGCGGAAAGCGCCGCTTGCGGACCGGCAATCAGCCAGGCCAGAAGCGCGCAGATCACGGTCACGCCCGCCTGACCCAGTACGACGCTGAGAGCCAGCCGTCGCGCGAGGGCTAAGTCGATGGCGATCACTTAATTTCCCGCTGTGGGGCGATGCCCGCAGTCCCGAAATAACTTCGAAGACGCGAACGAGTCGCTTTAACTTGAGCCAGGATCCACTTTCTTGGGTGGCCGCCCCGGCCAAAACACGGGGCGCATTATAGAGATGCCGCCTAAGGTCATCAAGGCGTTTCAGCCGGTGCTCATGCCACCGCCGCCAGCGCGCTGGTTCCTGCCTCGCGGGAACGAGCGCGGCATGAGCGAGTATCATTCGCAGCTGCCGGCTCTGACTTCGCGACGCAAACGCCGCCGATTAGGGCGCGTCATCCTTGAAGCTTCGTCGTATTTCGTCGCCTCAACGGATGTGGGCCAGGATGCCTTCGAGCTCATCGAGACTGTTGTAACTCACGATGAGTTTGCCTTTGCCCGACGCGGCATGTTGGAACGCGACTTTGGCGCCCAACTTGTCGGCGATCTCGGTTTCCAGGCGATGAATATCCGGGTCCACGGCGGGCGGGTTTCCAGGCGCCGTGGCATGGGGATTGATGATGCGGCGCACCAGACTCTCCGTATCGCGCACCGAAAGGGACTTTTTGACCACCAGAGCGGCCACCTCGATCTGCTGACGCCGGCCAGTGAGGCCCAGCAGCGCGCGCGCATGGCCCATTTCGATCTGGCGGCTCTCCAGCAGCTCCTTGACCTCGTCGGTCAATTCCATCAGGCGCAGTAAATTGCTCACCGCGGCTCGGGAGCGGCCGACCGCTTCGGCGGCGGCGAGATGCGTTAAGCCGAATTCTTCAATCAAGCGCAGCAGCGCCTTGGCTTCTTCCAGAGGGTTGAGATCTTCGCGTTGAATGTTCTCGATGAGCGCCATGGCGACTGCGTCTTCATCGGCCACATCGCGAATAACGGCGGGGATCTCGGACAAGCCGGCCATTTGCGCAGCCCGCCAGCGGCGCTCGCCGGCGATGATTTCGTAGCGCTGCGATTCGTTCGGGCCGGGCCGCGGCAGCGGCCTGACCAGAATGGGCTGCACCAAACCGCGCGATTTGATCGAGTCCGCCAGTTCGCCCAGGGATTCCTGCCGCATGTCGACGCGCGGCTGATACTTGCCCCGCTGCAACAAATCCACCGGCAAGCTCGCCAGCCGGTCGCCGACCAGAACCTGCGCTTGCTCAGTGGCGGGCATGCCGGCGCGGCGTGCGAGCAGAGGAGAGAGTTCAGCGAGGCCACGACCTAGAGACGGCTTTTTGCCGGACATGTAACTTCCCGTAGAGCGATGCTGCGATTATACGGGCGCGGCCGGCAGATCGTCGCGGCGAATCATTTCACCGGCCAACGCCAGATACGCAAGAGCGCCGCGCGACTCCTTGTCGTGAAACAGCGCGGGCTTGCCGAAACTCGGGGCTTCCGCCAGGCGCACGTTGCGCGGGATCACGGTGCGAAACACCTTTTCGCCGAAGTGCTGTATGAGCTGCGCGGACACTTCGGTGGCCAGATTGTTGCGCGGGTCGAACATGGTGCGCAGCAGTCCCTCGATTTCCAAATCGGGATTGATGCTGTCGCGAATGTGCTCGATGGTTTGCATCAATGCCGTCAAACCTTCCAGCGCGTAGTACTCGCATTGCATGGGAACCATCACGGAATCCGCCGCCACCAACGCATTCAAGGTCAGCATATTGAGAGACGGCGGACAGTCGACCAAGACCATGTCGAAATCCTCGCGCACCTGCTGCAGCGCGGTTCGCAGTTTGAATTCGCGCCCCGCCGGCATTGTGAGCAGGCGAACTTCCGCCGCCGTGAGATCTTGATTCGACGGCATCAACATGAAGCCCCCGTACTCAACCGCGACCAAGGCTTCAACCGCAGTGCATTCGCCCAACAGCACATCGCAGCTGGTGCGCGCCTGCGCGTGCTTGTCAATCCCGCATCCCATGGTGGCATTGCCCTGCGGATCCAGATCGATGAGCAGCACGCGGCGCTTGGTGGCGGTCAAGGATGCGGCCAGATTGACTGCCGTCGTGGTCTTGCCGACCCCGCCTTTTTGGTTGGCCACCGCGATGACCCGTTTCATGTATCGATCCATTTCATTTACTTACGATGGGCGGCCACCAGCTCCACGAGATGTCGTTCGTCGGAAAGTCCCGGCACCTGCAGCCTGTGCACCGCCAACACACGGAATGATCCAGGCAGTGCAGACATTTCATCTTCCGGCCGCTTCCCCTTCATCGCCAGCAAACGGCCGCCGGGAGCGCATAAATGGCCGGCATGTGCCACGAAATCCGCCAGCGACGACAAAGCCCGCGCCGCCACTGTATCGAAAAGCTCGGATGGTCTATAGCCTTCCGCACGAGAATGCACCACTTGCACATTGCTGCAACCGATCCGTGCGGCGGTTTGTGCGACGAATCGAGCCTTTTTCCCGGTGGCCTCGATCAGTGTAAACCGGCGCCGAGGATCGACGATAGCCAGCGGCAAGCCCGGAAAGCCCGCCCCCGTGCCGACATCCGCTACGCGAGCGCCGCGCAGGTGTGGCTGCAAGGTGAGGCTGTCGAGCACGTGTTTACGCAGCATCCCCGGCCGATCGCGAATCGCCGTCAGATTGAATTGCGCGTTGCCGAGCTCCAGTTCATCGACGAGCCGCAGCAAGGACTCCGTTCGGGCCGCGTCCAGGTCGATGCCGATTTCTGCGGCGCCGCAGGCGAGCACTTCACGTTCGGTCTCGCGCATGGCGATCCTTAAGGCGGCCTGCCGGCGGGATGCTCGAGTTTGATGGACAGCAGGGCATCTGCACCTTCCGGTTCCGTCTCCAGGCTGCCGCGGAATTCGATGTCGGCCTCGGACCCCTCGCAGACGGCGGCGTCCGGCGCCGCCGCGGCTGCGGCGGCGTTTTTCAGCCACAGCCCGCAGGCATCGGCGAAATCCTGCGCAGCTTCGGATGCCGGCAATCGAACCGTGGCTTCAATGCGCGACAAGCGGTCGTGTTTGAAGCACAGCAGGTAATCCTCAGGCACGCGAGCGATGAAACGCGGCGCCGCTCCGGCGACGGCGTAGCACTCCGCTTCCTCGGCCGCGGATGCGTTTTGTGCATCGTCCCGAAACAACAACACCTCGTGCAGCGGCAATCGAATGTCTTTCAGCACACTGCCAAACGGCGCCAGCAAAAGCACATGCCAATCGTACGAGGCATCCAGAGGGATCGGTTCAGGCGCAGAGGCCGGGAGCGGAGTCCGAGGCGGGGCCGCGCAGGCGGCGAGCAACAATGCGGTGGCCGCTGCCGCCGCGGCTTGGGACCCGGCCGGCATCTGGCGCGAAGCGAACTTAAGCATGCGTAGCCAACCGGTTCGCGAGTGCTTCGAGTTCGGCCGCTGCGTCGGGATCCACCGGGCGATCGTGCTCCAGCACCCGGTGCAAAGCCTGCAGCGCCGTGTCCCTGATCTTCGCGCAGGCCTTGGCGAAGTGAATGCGCCAATCGGCAATCAGCTCGCGCTCAAAAGATTCGTAGTCTCGATCATTGAGAATGGCGTCCAGCACCATTGCGCAAACGGCCAGCTGCTGCACCCGCGGCCAGGACAGTTCGGGAGCGGACAAGCCTTCGGCAAAGCAGCGGCGCAGGTAAGCAGGCGGGTCCGAACTCGCAATGTCGTCGAGTTGATCGCCGACCTCGTAGGATTTCACCAAGTGCTCGAATCCCGCCATCGATCTCATTATCCTCGCCGTGTGAGAAACTAGGAATATGCACCAGATCTATTTATCGCTACTGCTCGCGGCTGCGCCGCTGCTCGATGCGTCGGCTGCGGAGCTGTCGCGCGTTGAGCGCGGCAGTCTGACGTTTGAGAACATTCCGGAAGCCCCGGCGGATCTCGCGGAAAAACTGGACGGCTATCTGAGCGCGCGGCAGGCAACGCCTCTCGGCTGGTCTCCCAAGGGCCAATTGCTGATTGCGACGCGCTTCGGCGAGGTCGATCAGCTGCACCTCATCGAGCAGGCCGGCGGCGCACGGCGCCAAATAACCTTTCTGCACGATCCGATCACCGCGGCGGCATTTTCGCCGGACCCCGGCCGGGCGGCTTACGTTTACCTGAAGGACGTGGGTGGCAATGAAAACGCCCAACTGTACTATCAGCGGCTGGATGATCCCGCGCCGAAATTGCTGACCGACGGCAAGTCCATGAACGGCGCCCCGGTTTGGTCGAACATGGGCCGCGATGTCGCATTCTTCAGCACGGCCCGGGACGGCGTCAGCTACGACATCTATGTCGTGGATCCGGAATCAGGCGCTTTACCGCGCCTGGCGCTGGCCGGCGATTCGAGCGGCGCCGCCTGGTCGGTACTCGATTGGTCGCCGGACGACGCCAAGCTGCTGGTGCTCAAATCCGTCTCGATCTCCGAAAGCTATTTGTACGTCGTCGACGTGAGCTCGGGACAAAAGCGCGAAGTGGATGCCTCGCCCGCGAAGGTCGGCATAGTCGCCGCCCGATTTTCGCGCGACGGACAGGGCGTGTATTTGATTTCGGATCGCGAGGGCGAATTTGCCCGGCTGCGCTACGTCAATCTCTTTGGCAACGAAAAAACCCTGCTCATTTCGGGCCACATTCCCTGGGACATCGAGGCCTTGGCTGTTTCGCGCGACGGGCATTATCTAGCCTATGTCAGCAACGAAGCGGGACTGAGCAAACTCAATCTGGTGGATTTGCGCACGCACCAAGACCTTACACCGCCGAGATTTCACGCGCCGGGCATCATCGATTCATTGAGTTTCGATATCGAGGGCAATCGCCTGGCCTTCGGATTTGCTGCCGCGAATCAGCCGCGGGATGCGTATGTACTGGATATCCCCGGCAACCGTTTGGAGGCCTGGACCCGCAGCGAAGCAGGCGCGGTCGATCTTGGCAAGTTCGTCATCCCGCATCTGAAGGAATATCCGACTTTCGACCGGATCGACGGCAAACCGCGGCAAATCCCGCTCTATGTGTACGAGCCGCCGAGCGCCGGCCCGCACCCCGTTTTGATGGTTCTGCATGGCGGGCCGGAGTCGCAGTTTCGTCCTGGCTTTGATCCCTGGATTCAATACGTGGTGAATGAGTTGGGCTTTGCCGTCGTCGCGCCCAATGTGCGCGGCTCCTCCGGGTACGGCAAGGAGTACATGGCGCTCGATAACGGCGTGCTGCGCGAGGATGCCGTCAAGGATATCGGCGCATTGATCGTTTGGATCGGCCTGCAAAGCTCGTTCGACGCCAAGCATGTGGTGGTTGCCGGCGGCTCATACGGCGGCTATTTGGCGCTGGCCACGCTGGTCAATTACAGCGACCGCTTGCGCGGCGGTGTCGATGTCGCCGGCATCGCCGACTTCGTGAGTTTTTTGACCAATACCGCGCCTTACCGGCAAAACCAGCGGCGCGCCGAATACGGCGATGAGCGCGATCCCGAGATGCGCAGTTTTTTGCGGCGCATCTCGCCGCTGACGAATGCCGAGCGCATCACGCGGCCTCTGCTCGTCGTACAGGGTAAGAACGATCCGCGAGTACCCGTGAGCGAGGCGGAGGTGATCGTCAACACGGTTCGCGCCAAGGGGGGCGAAGTCTGGTACCTGCTGGCCGCCGACGAAGGCCACGGCTATCGCAAGAAACAGAATCGCGATGCCTATTACAAAACGTTCGCTCAGTTCCTGTCGACTCTGCGTCGGTAGCCGTACGGTGCGCCGCGCGCGCGACGCGCTCACTTGCTGTCGGTAGTCGCCGTATCCAAGGGAGAGCTTTGGCCCGCGAAATAGGCGGCGGCGATTTTGACGTCTTCGGCACCGCTGAGCATCTGCGCCATCCCGCCCATCACCACGTTCTTGCGGCGGCCGTTGCGATAGGCGGTCAACGCCTGTTCCAGGTAATCCACGTGTTGTCCCGCGAGTACCGGCGGTTTCGGAACCAGCGGCGCATCGACGCCGAGACCGTTCTCGCCGTGACAGGCCACACAAGCCGCCACCTGTTTCGGGGCTTGGCCGTGCACGGCCGCGCTGGGTTTCGCGGGCTCCGCGCCCTGCAAATACGCGGCGATATCTGCGATATCTTGATCGGTCAACGTCACGGCCTGCGCGTGCATGGTGGCATGCGGCCGCTCGCCGCTGCGGTACTCCTGCAGCGCCACGATGAGATAGGCGGAATTTTGGTGACGCAGCTTCGGCACGCTGTATTCCGGATACGCGTTCTTGTAGTCGACGACCCCGTGGCAGCCATAGCAGGTGTAGAACTTCTTCTCGCCGGCGATCGGATCGCCGGCCGCCGGATCGCCGGCCGCGTGCGCGCCAAGCGCGCTCAGGCACAGCGCCGTGCCTGCAAGCCACGTTCCGGCAGTCGATCGAGAAAGCATCCAGTTCTCCGGTTGCAGGGAGTGCAAATTCGCGCCGATGTTAAAGAGTGGCCGGCCAAATTGCCACTGCCAGCGCCTGTGGCAGTGACCGGCCAACCCCGCTATAAAATGTTTGCCAAATCTTGCAAAAGGCCGGGGTCCGTCGGCTTGGTACCGGCGGGATAGCGGCAATTCACGCGGCCGTCGCGATCGATGAGAAATTTCTCGAAATTCCAGCCGATGTCGCCGGGAAAACCGTTTTCATCCGCCGTCAGCCAGGCGTACAGCGAATGGCGGTGCGGGCCATTGACCTCGATCTTCGCGGAAAGAGGAAAGGTGACGCCGAAATTGAGCGAACAAAAACTCTGAATTTCCGCGGCCGTACCCGGTTCCTGCGCGCCGAATTGGTTGCAGGGAAAACCAATCACCGTGAACTTCTTGTCTTTGAGTTCTTGGTACAGTTCCTCGAGGCCGGCATATTGGGGGGTGTAGCCGCACTTGCTGGCGACATTGACGGCCAACGCCACCGTGCCGCGCAACGGCGCGAGAATATCCGTGCTGCCATCGAGTCCTGGTATCTTGAAATCGTAAAAATTGTTCATGCGTGGTTACGCGGCGCGATCGCGCTTTTTCAAATGCACCAACAGCAGCGACACGGCGGCGGGCGTCAAACCCGGGATCCGCGCCGCCTGACCGAGCGTTTCCGGGCGCACGTTGCTAAGGCACTGGCGCGCCTCGTTCGACAGTCCGCGGACTTCCGTATAGTCGATATCGGCCGGCAGGCGCATGTCCTCATGGCGCCGGTGGCGATCGATTTCATCGCTCTGACGCTTAAGATAGCCGGAGTATTTCGCCTGCACTTCGACCTGCAGTTTCACCTGTTCGCGGAGCAGTGGGTCGCTGCGCCAGTCGCCGGCCGGCGGCGCGGCACACGGCAAATCGTCGTACTCAAGCTCGGGCCTGCGCAATAATTCAAAGCCATGCGTCTCGCGCGACAGCGGCGCTCCGAGTTTGGCGAGCAGCTTGGGATCGACATCGGCCGGATGCACCACTGCCTCGGCCAGTCGCGCGATTTCCGCCGCCACCGCGGCGCGTTTGCGCTGAAAAAACTCCCAGCGCTCATCATCGACCAGCCGCAAGTCCCGGCCCCGAGCGGTCAATCGCAAATCCGCATTGTCTTCGCGCAGGGACAGGCGGTATTCCGCGCGGCTGGTGAACATCCGGTACGGTTCGGGCGCGCCGCGTGTGATCAGATCATCCACCAGCACGCCCATGTAGGCCTCGCTGCGCTTCGGCCACCACGCATCGCGCTCCCGCGCGGCCAGGGCCGCGTTGGCGCCGGCGAGCAATCCTTGCGCCGCGGCTTCCTCATATCCGGTGGTGCCATTGATCTGACCGGCGAAATACAGGCCGGAAAGAAACTTGCTTTCCAAACTGTACTTCAAGTCGCGCGGATCGAAGAAGTCATACTCGATCGCGTAGCCGGGGCGCGTGATATGCGCCTGCTCGAATCCGGCGATGGTGCGCACGAAATCATATTGCACATCGAAAGGCAGACTGGTCGAGATCCCATTGGGATAGATTTCGTGAGTGTCCAGGCCTTCGGGTTCGACGAATATTTGGTGCGACTGCTTGTCCGCGAAGCGCACGACCTTATCTTCCACCGAAGGGCAGTAGCGCGGCCCGACGCCCTCGATCACCCCGGTGAACAGCGGCGAACGGGACGCCGCGGC
>Ga0210399_10004110_pt1 | contig 11301 bp, 2 predicted proteins | sample IncBWC14MmetaG_FD_150865 | JGI IMG/M metagenome (GOLD analysis project Ga0210399, IMG submission 150865) | Forest soil microbial communities from Barre Woods Harvard Forest LTER site, Petersham, Massachusetts, United States - Inc-BW-C-14-M | ecosystem: Environmental > Terrestrial > Soil >...
GTTATCCCATGCCGCCTGGTCCGTTCCAAAGGACAAATACTACGATGGGGGCGACAGGTATCGTTCCTTAAATCGTGTCAGGGCCGAGATTGTTGAGGGCGGTGTAAAGGTTTGGTTGAGCGAAGAGAACACGCCCTATGTGCAGCTGAAAAAATACAACACGACAATCGGCGGCCAGCCGCGAGAGTACGCTCCGCTGCCCTCGGCGATCGCCGGTTCCGTAGGCGTTCGCAAGATGATTGCTCACCATCTTTATTACCTACCGCTGTCGACGGTGGGTGCGAAGTACTTGGTCAACGTTCATCTAATAAGGTTCACGGCTGCGCCTGGCCGGCCGTGCGACACGAGTCCACCGGGATTACATAAAGACGGGGAAAAGTACATCGCCACGCATCTAGTGGGCCGCTGCGGCGCTCAGGGTGGCGAAGTCATCATAACCGACAATGACAAGCAGGAAATGGATCGCTTCACGATGCGCGAATCGGGTGAGTGTTACGTCTTCGACGATGATCGCATCTGGCATATGTTGACGCCAGTGGCCGTAATGGAAGGCAATCAGTACGCCTACCGTGACACGCTGGCATTCGATATGCTGCCAGAGGGCTGGGAACCCGTGAAGTGATCGGAGATCGATCGGAATTTCAGTATGCCGGAGACGCATTATCTCGCGCGATATATTCGCGACTGGAGTTGCAGAGTTCTACTTCTGTGGAGTGCTCGAATCCTCGAATCCCCAGGGAATAGCCATGGTTATAGGGAAACAGGTCATAGGTTACAGGCAAGAGATCGGGCGCTAGACACATGAAGGAGCAGCAATGGCGAGTCGCACGTGAATGCTGCCATTTGCTTGTAGAGCTGATCTGGACTGTGATGCCCAGGTGGTTATGAAACGGCACAGAGGCTTTGCATTGTTGGTCCTGTCACCCTTGCTCGGCCTATGGAGTTTCTTGGCTCGGGCGCAATCTGAAACGGATGTGAAGCGGCAAACGGTCATCCTCGTAAAAGCGAGACGGCCGCTCAGAACCATCCCATGACGATTCATCTTACGCCGGAACAAGAGCGCCGGCTTCGAGCTGTCCTCGACCGCGGCGCTTACAAGTCCCGCTGAGGAAATTGTCGACGCCGCTTTAACGGCCGTTGAACAACGCGCCGTGCCGGGTTTCGCGGGAACACTAGAAGAACTCGATACCACATAGCGTTTCAGCCGACAACAACTATCACGCGATAAGCCACCCGGCAAGCCACCGATTCCCATCTATCGACTCCCCAGTCGCGTCCACTGCAATCCGCCCGTGAACTGACCTGACCTTCCCCGGTGCCTCCCTGTCTACGCGTACAGTTAATTCTTGCGAATTCCGAACTCTTTTCGCCGTTGTCTCTCAAGTTCAGCGCCTCGACAATACCTAGATCCGCACCAGGTCTTTGAGGAGCGGTTTTCTCGGGATCCGGAACAGGTCTTCCACCCGGATTTCTGAATGCTCTTCTCGAAACGCTGAATTACCAACGAACGCTCGTTCGCATCTGCCCCAGGAGGCCCTCATGCGCAGCTCCCGACTTCTCGCCACTCTCAGTGTACTCACGCTGCTTCTCTGCGGGTCCATCGCCCTCGGGCAGACCGTCCCCGCCACGGCGGTCCCCTTCATCACCCAGGTGAGCCCTCCCAGTTTGCCCCCCACCGCCACCGCGCCGGGCTATGGAAATTTCACGCTCACGATTCTGGGTGCGAATTTTCAGGCGAATTCGGTAGTGAACCTCAGTATTCCTGGCGGCACGCCCGTTCATCCCTCGAGTACCACCGTCAATGCGGGTGGCTCCCAAATCGTCGCCCAATTCACGAACTCAATCCTTCCTACGCCCGCAACACTCTTGGTCACGGTAACCAATCCAACTGGCACGCCGCCATCGACATCAAACGCATACTATTTGCCCGAAACGCCTACGCAAACCTCTGTAGCGTTGAACCAGAACACCACATCTTTCCTCCCAGGCGCCCCAGTAGGAATTGTTGTGGCGAATTTGCGCGGAAGTGGATTGCCTGACTTCGCCGTGGTGTCACAAAATACCAACACGGTCACCGTGGAATGGAGCGATTTTAACGGCCCGTTTCTCGCTGGAGGCACCTATGCGACCGGAAATAACCCCTCCGGAATCGCTGCCGTGGACTTTTTTGGAAACGGACAGCTCGGTTTGGCAGTCGTGAATTCCGGTGACAACGCCATAACCATATTGCTGCCCAACGGAGATGGAACGTTTCGGCCCGGGAATACCATTTCACTGCCCGGCGTGTATCCCACGCAATTGGTCGCGGCTGACTTTAACGGCGACGGTAAAATTGATCTCGCCGTTCTAAACACCTGTGGATCAGGACCGGCGGTCTCTTGTTTCCCAGCGCCTGCCCAATTCCCCGGTAGCGTCACCATACTGCTCGGCAACGGCGACGGCACCTTTTCCATCTCCCCAACCCAGCCAACAACCGGTCACAACCCCGGTGCCATTGCGAGTGCGGATCTGAATGGCGACGGTATCCTCGACTTGATCGTCATGAATGATCCGGACTTTAACTTGACGCTTCTTATGGGCAATGGCGACGGTACTTTTACGCCAACCACCGTTTCTCCCCTGACTGGCAACTACCCACGAGCTCTGGTGATTGGAGATTTTAACGGTGACGGCTATCCCGACATCGCCGTCGCCGACTCCACGGACAGCGCTGTTGCGATTCTCCTGAATCAGAAGTGTCCCCTTCTGCCGCTTCAGCAGTGCACTCTTGCCGCACCAGTTTCCTTTTCCACCGGAGCCTACCCGTTGGCCATTGCAACGGCCGACATGAACGCCGACGGCTTCCTGGACCTTGTCGTCGTTAACGGCGATTCGTATTCGGTGAGTGTTCTGCTCGGCGACGGAAAGGGAGGATTCACCGCAGCCGTACCGCAGAGCGGTCCCAACTTCAGCACGGGGACCCTTCCCGCGGGCGTGGTTTTGGGCGACTTCAATCAAGACGGCCGGCTGGACATCGTCACGATGAACACTTCCGGCAGTTATTCTTATCTGCGCCAGGCTGCGGTCGCTCAAGTCGTGCTGACCACCGACCTTGCCAATCCCATCTACGGGCAGGTGCCTAATCTCACCGCCACTCTGAACCCTTCTCCAGGATCAGCCGCTCCTACGGGTACAGTCGTTTTCTACGATGGGTCCACCCCTATCGGAACAGTGCCCCTGAACGGTTACCAGGCCGTACTCCAATATTCTGGTTTGAGCACCGGGACGCACCAGGTTACCGCGGTCTACGGTGGCGATACGAATTTTGTTTCCGTCACCTCGAATGCCGTTGCGGAAACGGTGAGCACCGCCCAAACAACCACCACGCTGAATTCGAATGTCGCCAATGTTCCCTACGGATTGCCGATTACCCTCACGGCGGCCGTGCAGCCACAAGCTGGCGGCGGCACCGTCACAGGGTCAATCTCTTTTATTGATACCACGAAGTCAACCGACGTTGGCGATGTCGCTCTCGTTAACAACACCGCCCAGCTTACACTTTCGAATTTGCCCGCTGGCACGCATGTTCTTATTGCCAACTATCCCGGAGACACAAATCTCAACCCCAGTGCCTCGCCAACCGTGACCGTGACCGTCACCCAGGCCTCCAGCACCACAACTCTGACTTCCAACACAAACCCCTCGACTTTCAACAATCAACTCACCTTGAGCGCCACTGTCCAGCCGAGTCCTAGCAGCACCGCCACGGGCACCGTTTCCTTCTACGATGGCCCCTCCCTACTCGGCAGCGGCACGCTTGCCAATAATGTGGCTCTATTTCAGACTTACGCCCTCGTCGGGGGTTCCCGTTCCATCACTGCTCGCTACTCGGGCGACGCGAACATAACGGGCAGCACGTCCAGCATCTACATCCAAACCGTGAATCCCGCGCCCACTACCATCATCATCCTCCCCAGCTCTAATCCTTCCATTTACGGCCAGACCGTCACCTACAGCACCTCCGTCCGGTCAGCAATTGTCGGCCAGGTTAACGAAGGGCAGCTTTCTATTTATGACGGCTCCACGCTCTTCAGCGCCGTCAATCTCGCCACCAATTCCACCGTCTACTATGTCAATTACCTGAAGGCCGGAACCCACTCCATCACCGCTCAGTATTCTGGCACGTCGAATTACGCCGCCAGTACCTCAACACCATTGACCCAGACGGTGAATCAAGACACCACCACAACAAACGTAGCCGCGCTCCCCAACCCGTCATCGGTCGGCCAGACTGTCAATATCACTGTCAGCGTGGATCCCGCACACTATTACAGTTCCAGCGGTGGCACGATCACCCTCTTCGACAACGGAACGTCAATCGGCAGCGCAACTCTTGCGATGGCCGGCGGGGCATTCTTTACCTTCACTTGGCAAACCCCCGGCACGCACACTCTCACAGCCAGCTATGCGGGCGATTCCAACCTGCTCGCCAGCTCCTCCGCTTCCTTCACTCAAACCGTCAATCCCGCGGCAACCACCAACTCCGTTTCTCTCAGTTCAAACACCGCCACCTACGGCCAGTCCGTCACGGTCACATCAACCGTTCACCCGACATTCAGTGGTTCTCCCACCGGCACGGTTACTTTCCTCGATGGGTCCACCACGCTCGGCACCGTCACCCTAACCAGCGGCTCCGCGCAGTTCACGACTTCTTCGCTTTCCGTCGCCAGTCACTCCATCATCGCGAAATATAACGGGGATTCCAATTTCTCCACCAGCACCTCGAGCCCGCAAACACTCACGGTGAACCCGGCCCCCACCACGACCACTGAGTCTGTGGACCTTAACCCCGCGACATACGGTCAGACGGTTACGCTTTCGGCCATGATTCAACTCTCTTCCGGCAGCGGTGCCACTGGTTCCATCTCCTTCTTCGACGGCTCCACATCCCTGGGCACCGTCGCCCTTTCTAACGGCTCCGCTGAACTGCCGGTGTCCTCGCTCACGGCGGGCTCTCATTCCATCACCGCCAAATACAGCGGCGACACGACTTTTGCCGCCAGCACTTCCACTGCGCTCCCCGAAACGGTGAATCCAGCCGGAACCTCCACCTCCGTCTCTTCGTCTGCTAACCCTGCGATCGTCGGCCAAAGCGTAGCCTTCATCGCGACCGTGCAGCCTCCGGCTGGCACCAGCGCCACCGGAACGATTAACTTCCTCGATGGTTCCCTCTCGCTTGGAACGGCCACCCTCTCCAGCAATTCCGCGAAACTTGTTGTTACCACGATTCTCGCCGGTTCACACTCGATTACCGCCGTCTACTCCGGAAGCGCTAATCTCTCCGCCAGCAATTCCGCCACGCTCTCGGAAACGATCAATACGGCTCCTACTTCGATCGCCTTTACCACCAGCGCGAATCCTTCCTCCTTTGGCCAGGCCGTGCGATTCGTTGCCACCGTTCAACCGACAACCGGCGGCACGGTGACCGGCACCGTCACCTTCTGGGATGGCACAACCTCGCTCGCCACGGCGCAGGTCGTCAACAATCCCAGCCAATACAATCAAGCCACTCTTCTCAATGGCAGCTTTCAGGGCGGCTCGCACAGCATCACGGCCAGCTACAGTGGGGACGCGAACTTCTCAGCCAGCACTTCCGCCGTCACCACTGTGACCGTCAACCCTGCTTCTTCGACGGTTTCCCTCTCGGCCAGCCAGAATCCTGCCTCCTTCGGTCAAACCATCGCCTTGATGGCCGCGGTCCAGCCCTCCTTGAGCGGCGACTTGGCCTCCGGCTCCGTCACTTTCTTTGACGGCGCGAATGCACTCGGCACCGCAAACCTCTCGAACAACTTGGCTCAACTTTCGATTTCAAATCTCTCCACAGGAGCGCACTCCCTCACTGTGAAATACAACGGCGACAATAATTTTGCCGCCAGCACTTCCTCTGCGCTCGCCGAAACCATTAACGTCTCGGCGACCACCATCACCGTCGCCGGCAACATCAATCCTTCCTTCTACGGCCAATCCGTGAACTTCGTCGCCATCGTTCAACCCTCTGCCGGTGGCTCGCCTGCCGGCGCCGTCACCTTCTTCGATGGCGGCAATTCTCTCGGCTCGGCCCCCGTTGCCGTCAACATCGCGCAACTCGCACTTTCCAACTTTACCGTCGGCTCGCACTCCATCGCCGCAGCATACTCCGGTGACGGCAATTTCTCCGCCAGCACCTCCGCGGCAGCCACCCAAACCGTCAAGCAGTCCTACACCATGACCTCTGTCTCTTCCAACCTGAGTTCCTCCGCCTTAGGTCAGCCGGTAACGTTCACCGCTTCCATCCGGCCTCCCTTTGGTGGTATCCCTACGGGAACCGTCACCTTCTCTGACGGAAGCTTTTCCATCGGCTCCGCGAATCTATCCGGCACTTCTGCACAATTGACGCTCACTTCCCTTTCGCGTGGTTCTCATTCCATCAGCGCCCAATACAACGGCGACTCCAATTTCACCTCTAGCTCCTCTTCGACCATTGCGCAGACGGTCACCCAGGCCGCAACTTCTGCCAGCCTAAGTTCCTCCGCCAACCCCTCGGCGTACGGTCAATCCGTTACGTTCACCGCTAGCGTAACCCCGGCCTTCGCCGGCGCGCCCACCGGGACCACCACTTTCTTCGACGGCAGCACCTCTCTCGGCAGCGCCACATTGTCCGCTGGCAGCGCACAGATAAGCATCTCTACCCTTTCCGCTGCCTCGCACAGCATCACCGCCGTTTACAACGGAGACGCGAACTTCACCTCCTCCACTTCTTCCGCCACCGTCGAGACCGTGAACGCCGCGTCCACGGCCACCACTGTCGCCTCCAGCGCCAATCCTTCTTCCTTTGACCAGACGGTCACTTTCACGGCAGCCATTCAATCTTCTGCCGGAACTACCGGCTCCGTATCCTTTTTCGACGGCTCCACCTCGCTCGGCTCCGCCACTCTCTCCTCCAACTCCGCGCAGCTCACAGTTTTCGCGCTCGCCGTCGGCACGCACTCCGTCACCGCCGCCTACGCTGGCAACGCCAACCTTTCCGGCAGCACCTCTGCCGCAATCAGCCAGGTCGTTAACGGAGCGACAACCACCACCACCGTCACATCCAATTCCAATCCGTCCAATTTCGGCCAGTCCGTCACCCTGACCGCCGCGATTCAGCCTGCCTTCGGCGGCGGCGCCACCGGCACGGCCACCTTCTTCGACGGCTCAACTTCTCTCGGAACGTCCACTGTTTTCGACAATGCGGCGCAACTCTCGCTCTCCACTTTGTCGGCGGGCGCGCACTCCATCACCGCAAAGTACAACGGCGACGCAAACTTCTCCGCCAGCACCTCCACCGCGGTCACGCAAACGGTCAATCTAGGTCCAACTTCGGCCACCGTCGCTTCCAACTTGAATCCATCCGCCTTCGGCCAGTCCGTAACCTTTACCGCGTCGGTCCAGTCTTCCGTCGGCGGAACTCCCACGGGCACCGTTGCTTTCTTTGACGGCGGCTTGTCGCTCGGCTCCGCGAATCTCTCCAGCGGCTCGGCGCAACTGACGCTCGCTTCCCTTTCGCCCGGCTCGCATTCCATCACCGCAAAATACAATGGAGATTCCAGCTTCGCCGCGAGCACGTCCGCCGCGCTCACGCAGACACTTTCGCAAGCCGGGTCTTCGACGACACTCACCTCCAGCGCCAATCCCTCGGCCTTCGGTCAGGCCATCACCTTCACCGCCGCGATTCAGACCGTCTATGGCGGCACCGCCACCGGTACGGTCACTTTCCTCGATGGCACTGCCTCATTGGGAACGGTCAGCGTTTCCGGCAACGCCGCGCAGATCTCGCTCTCCGGCTTGGCGCTTGGCTCTCATTCCATCACAGCAAAATATAGTGGCAACTCCAATTTCACCGCGAGTACCTCCGCGGCCGTGACGCAAAGCGTCACGCAAGCCGCAACAGCCACCAGTGTCAACTCCAACGCTGATCCATCTTCCTACGGTCAATCGGTCACGTTCACCGCCACGGTCGCTCCGGCCTACGCCGGCACGCCCACTGGCACCGTAACGTTCTCCGACGGCAGCAATTCTCTCGGCAGCGCCACCCTCTCCGGCGGCATCGCCTCACTCACAACCGGGGCAACTTCTCTCCTCTCCGGCGCACATTCAATCTCTGCGAAGTACAATGGCGACTCCAACTTCCTTGCCAGCACTTCCGCAAATCTCGCGCAGACCGTTAACCCGATCGCAACTGCAACCACGCTCGTTTCCAGCGCCAATCCCTCGGCAGCCGGAAAATCCGTCACCTTCACCGCCTCTGTCTCCTCTTCCGTCGGCGGCACTCTCTCCGGCACCGTTAACTTCTACCTCGACCGCGGCACCACAGCTGTATCCTCCTCCTCGCTCTCGAATGGCAGCGCGCAGTATTCAACCAACTCCCTGACCGCGGGAACACACTCTCTTACTGCGGTCTTCGTCCCTTCCAACTCCAATTTCGGCGGAAGCACTTCCGCGCCGCTCACTCAGTCCACCACCGATTTCTCCATCTCCGCTTCTCCCGCTTCAAACACCATCAGCCGTGGAACGTCTGGTACCTACACCTTAACGGTCACGCCGCTTGGCGGCCTCACAGGCAGCGTCTCGCTTTCCTGCACTGGCCTCCCAGGCGGAACAACCTGCGCGATTTCGCCGTCTTCCGTTACCCTCGACGGCACAAACCCAGCGAAAGCCACAGTCACCATCACCGTCGCTCACAACGGCAGCACCGGCACACACACTTTCACGCTGAAGGGCACGTCCGGCTCCTTCACTCACAGCACAACGGTCACCCTCATGATCAAATGAGTCAATTCGATACTGCGCGCCATCGTCATTGTGAGTTCCGATGGCGTGTTGGCGTGCATGCAGCCTGGTTAACCAGGGATTCCCGTCGAGTCAGCTTGCCGCAACAACCTGAGCCCGTAGACGCCGATGAAGACGCCAGTCGTGAACGGCAGATCATTAAGGCCGCACTCGCGGGAAGTCGAGGGCGTCTGGAATACCGACGCATTGGAAATCCAGGTGGGGGATGGCCGGGGACGCTCGACGATGTGCGAACGGGCGCAGCGCATTTGGAAAAGATCGCGGCGGAACGATCACTCGATCTGAAACGCGTGGTGGCGATGGGGACTCCGAGGGAGGACACCTGGTGCTTTTGGCTGGCGAAACAGAACGCGATTGCGCTGACGGGCCTAGTGGCGCTTGCTCCGGTGGCGGAATTGCGCCGTGCGTGGAGCTCAAGCTGAGCAACACGGCGGTGGCGGATTTGTTGGGCGGATCGCCGCAGGATTTGCCGGACCGCTATCGGTCCGCGTCGCCGATAGAACTGATGCCGCTGGGTGTCGCGCAACGTGTTCTGCACGGCGCCAATGACGACATGGTACCGTTGGAGATCAGCCGCGGTATGTCGTTGCCGCTAAAAAAAGCGGAGACGATTCGAAATTGATCGAAGTAGCGGGCCAGGACACTTCGAGCTGATCGATCCGCGATCGAGCGCATGGCCGGTGGTCAAAGAGGTGGTGCTCGAACTAGCAAAATGAGACGCCATAACATATAAATTCCAGAGTTGGGACTCAGTTCCGCTTGAAACCATGAGCGACTGATTTCGCGCAAGGTGGTGGCCGGTGAAAAAGAGATGGTAGCGCGGGTGTTTTTGAAGAAGGGCGCCGAGGCGCTGGAGACCCTGGTGCCGGGAAAATCGGATTGGAGTTGGCGGAGGAAAAGACACGGGTGATGCGCTTCGGACGCTTTGTCCCGCGGACCTGGAGAAGACCGGAGAGAAACTGGATACGTTTGACTTCCTAGGATTCAAGCATGTCTGCGGCACCGCTCTGAGTCCCGCACTTCAGACAAAATAGTAATGCAGGTGCCGGCGTCTAGGCTTCCCGCTTGCTCCCGAGTGATGCCCTTGTATCCTGTTCTCTTCAGACTCCGCAATTTCGATTGCAAATCTCTGATCGCCAAGATTCATCGGACTCAACTTCGTCTCTAGCAACATCTGTGTTAGGATAAATCTCGCATGAACGCACGAATTCTTATTAGCGGTTTATTGGCGGTTTTGGCAGGGACAGCTGCTACCGTATGCACCGCAAGCGAACAGCGCGCTGTATGCAAATCTTGCAAAGGCTTTATTTGCAGGGTTTTAGGCTAAGTTGTTGATTCCACGGTTGGGGACGTAGTTCAGTTGGTTAGAACGCTGCCCTGTCACACCGCCGAAACACTCCACGGATAAAGGATTTATTTCGTAAGTCATTTGTGCTCTGTACAAGGTCGCACACGGACGTACACGCGAATCCACCGTAGACTCGCAAAAACTCACACAAACACTCACACAGACCTGGATGGCGCGCCCGGCGCGACGCGAACTCCCGACCTTCCGGTTCGTAGCGCAATTCCGGCCTACAGCGGTACAAAGCCAGACAACCAAACGCAGGAAAAGAAAACAAAGGGAATTCGGCCGTTTGCTTTGCTCCGTTTTGTACCCGTTTGTATCGCGTTCTCGGACGGAAGTTGGACAAGTTGACGCCATTTATCGAGCAAAAAATCAAGCCGCTTTTGAGCAAGAGCAATTCAGCTCCGCATGACCAGTCCTCCACGAGTCGTCCCTGCGAGACCTCATAAAAAAGCAACGGGTGCCGCCGGGACCGCTTGACAGGTCCCATGTGCGACTTTTTCGTCTAACGAGGCGTGCGTTACCCGACCCAATAATTCCAAGAATCGTCAATGCGCTGAACCACTGCGGCGCACCCTCCCACCACTTAAAAAACCTCTTTTCGATGCCTTCTGGTTTGTGTTTCGCAACTGCTGAAATCGTGCGGTTTTCTGAGCGGACTCTCTTGGCAAGTACATTTTCTACAGAGACCTGACAAGCCCATCAGGAACCGGGGGTTTCAGCTCGGGAAACGCTCAACGTCGCACGCGGCGGCGCTGAAAGGACGCGCCTGGATTTCCGCGGAAACTTATCAGATTGTCCGGCTGGAGACCGATCTCGCGCACTCGCTTCCGGAAATTCGGCTGGTGGCCGAGCACACCGCAATTGAGTACGGCGCTGTTAGCTTTCGAGACGGCAAGGTGAATTTTGGCTGCCACGAAATGCTGAAGTCTACTCGAATTGGAATGGGTTTCGGTTTCACCGGCGGCATAGTTTCGACAATTACTTGCTGTTCGACGTAGACGAAAACGAGCGCATCGGCTCACCAAAGGGGCAGAATGCGCCGACAAATCCGGAACCAGATCAGGCGAAAAAACCCTCCTAGTCCGGTAAGTCGCCTTTTCAGC